>Ga0255353_1000163_pt1 | contig 43264 bp, 27 predicted proteins | sample HBST25metaG_FD_189941 | JGI IMG/M metagenome (GOLD analysis project Ga0255353, IMG submission 189941) | Peat soil microbial communities from Stordalen Mire, Sweden - H.B.S.T25 | ecosystem: Environmental > Terrestrial > Soil > Wetlands > Peat | place: Sweden: Norrbotten County, Stordalen Mire...
CGTCAATAGGCTTCAGAACAGAAAGTTTCCTCTCTGCCCTGCTATTCAAGCTACGGGGCTTGGACTTTTACCCCGGTGGGACTTCCACCCACTGATCATGCCAGCCTTCACTGGACGCACACATTTCAGGACCGATCTTGTGTCAACGAGTAACGCGGGGATTTGGCGGAAACCTAAAAGAGGGGACCGGCAAGTTCCAGATTGCCGACCATCCTAATGCTGGACTTCGTCTGTGGAGTCTGACCGACTGTTGTGTACAAACGGCCACGCGTTGAGATACACTCTGGGCCTCGAATGCACAGAGCCCATCAATATCCTTTACTTTGATTTGAGGAAAAAGGAGGCACCAATGGACCCGTTAACGATACTTGCAATTTCCGGCAGCGCTACCGTCAAGATCGTGGAACAAGGGTTGAAGGAGTGGCTAAGCGCTGGAAGAAAAAATAACACCAATAAGATCCAATTGAAGTCAGGCGATAGCAACTACGATATCGATCTAAACCAGGTTTCCCGGGAATCGCTGGAGAGGATTCAGCAAATACTCTCCAGTCAAACGCAAGCCCCTCCGAATATCCTCGAACTCTCTCGACAAGCAACGCAAGCTGAATCCGGAAACAAGAGTTTAGCGACAATACTCGAGCCAAGATCGGAAATAGTGGGGCTAGCCTTGGCGCTCGATCCAGATTCGGTTTTTCGAGATGCACGTAAGAGAACAGGCCTTGTTTTTCAGCTCAACCTCGGCTTTGCAATCATTTTGGGCATCATTCTGCTCGCTGGAATTGCCGGTTCATTGTATTCCGCCCTTGTTTTGGGGAAACCTTCGTGGGCTACCGCCTTCGGGGGCGTTTCTGCAGCCGACCTGATTGGTCTGTACGCTTTCAAGCCCCTTGTTGCTATGAACTCGGCTCTCGTTTCTGCAACCAGATTGGACAATATGCAACTGCGTCTCAAGACTCAGCTAGATCAATGTGGTAAATACTCGGATGTCAAAGACAGGTTCCATTGTCAGACGGCAGTGTGGGAGGCTATCCAGAAAGAACTGGCGAGCTTACAGTAATCCGCAAACTGGCAAACGACTCGCTTTCGCTGAGGTGGCAGATGTGCTCCCAGATGAAGGTGATTAGTAATTGGCGCTGGCCAGGTTTGCTCACCTGAATCAATCGGCCCACAGATGAGGTCAGGGATTTTCGTCGTCAATTGCGCTTGGACGATCGCTAAAGAGAAGGCTACTCTCAGCTGGCGCAACAGCTCAATGCGCTCATCCAGCGAGGCTTACATGCCAAAGGGCGGATCGGAAACGGGAAACGCCCCAGGCTCCAGAATCGCTGTGGCACCCTATCGCCGCCTACCCCTCAGTTACTCCCGATTCAACAAGCATTACCGTTGAAGGAGAACTCCGTCGGACAGCCACGAACATCCTTTCGGGAGCGACCCAGGTGGCAGCATTTCGCCGTATCCAGCTGCCGTTTTGCAGAGGATTACCCTCCACGCGCGCACAATAGAAACATGAAGTGGAGCCATCTCCCTCAGTTCAATACGTCAGGGATGTGACCGGTCCGTACCCCCGGAAAAGGGGGTACCCCCCCTGGTCCCCATTTTGTTCGCTTTTCATGAAAAGCAGTAGGAGTATCTGTATTATTTTAAATTACTTACAGACGAGTCGAACCGTTGGAATCTTCAGATTTCCATAGATTTTATATTTGTTAAGTCCAATAGAATCAATACAAGCCTCGGTGATTTTCGGGGTAAAATGACCGATTTGTGCCCCAAAATCGGCCTTTTTACAGGAAAATCGAGCCGTTCCTGGCTCTCGTTCTAACGCTCGTTCAGGTCCACCGAATAGAGATTCACCGTGGAAGTCCGCGCGCTCACCACCGGCAAATCGCTCGGCGCCAGGCTGATCAACCGGTAGTCGGTCGCGGCGATCGGACGAAGATTGTCGATCGTCGCCACCAGTTCCGGGGAACCCGCGGGCACGCCAATCCGGTAAATGGGCTTGCCGTCCTCGAGAAAATCCTGAAAATAGATCGAGCGTCCATCGTGGGACCAGATCGGATCGCCGACGCCGTGCGTAGTCAGGGTGGTCCAGCGCTCCGCTTTCCGGTCAAACAGCAGCAACGCACGTTGATCCAGCCGCATGGCGGCAATATAGCGCCCGTCCGGCGAAAGACGCGGACTGAACAATCCCTTCGAGCCTGGAATTCCAACCACTTTGTGGGTTTCCAGGTTCAACAGATAAATCGCCTTGGGCTGCACGTTATCCATGCGGTCCGGCGGCCGGCCGAAAACGATCGACTGGCCGTCCGCCGACCAGTCCGGGTCGGCTTCGTTGCGGTCTTCGCCCAGCAGCGCGGTCAGCTTTCCGCCTTCCGCGTCCATCAGATAGAGCCGCCACGGTTTGCCCGGCTCCTTGCCCATCAGGGCCAGCCGCTGGTCGTCCGGGGACCATTTCATCGCAAAAATGCGCAGTGGCGGGGTGGTCAATTCAATGCGCTCGCTCCCATCCACCCGGCTACGCCACAGCGAACCGTCGGACACATTGAGCCATGCCACCCATTGTCCGTCCAGCGAGTATTCTGCCAGCGCGGCCGCGCTCAGATTCTGGTCGAGAGCCGCGAAGGTGGATGACTTGGGTAGGGCGCGCAACAGTTCAATCTGCGAATTCACTCCAATAAAGTGGATCTGATGACTGCCCGGCGAGGTGCTCGGGGCCTCATAGTCCAGCGGGCCATTGGTGATCTGCCGGGGCTCGCCGCCCTTCAGGAACCACGGCTTCTCCCGTCGAACCCAGATGTCGCTGTGGCCGTTGTGCCAGGACTGGAACACAAATTCCTCGCCGTCCGGGGTCCAGCTTCCGCAGCATTCTGAGGCCGGCTGGCTCCAGCCGGGCAGAAGCGGATGAAGGTCGGAGCCGTCGGCGCCCGCTTCCCACAACTCCGAGGTCTGCCGCTTGGGGTCACGGAGCGTGAAGCGCAGACGCCGTCCGTCCGGCGACCAGCGCAGCCAGAAAGCCCGGCCCGGCGTGGTCAGCAATTTGCGTGGGTCGCTGCCATCGGGTTCCAGGGTCGTCAGGTCGTTCCCGCTGGCGATCAGCAGCCGGTGCCCGTCCGGCATCCACGTGGCATCGTGCGCCAGGACGTTGGGCACGCGCCGCGCATCCCCACCCAGCGTGGGCACAATCCACAGCGGCTGTTCCGGTTCCGGCTGCAAGTGACTGCGAACCACCAGCCTGGAGCCGTCCGGGGAGAGTGACCCGATCAGCGGAGCACCAATCTCGGAAGGCAGATGGAAGCGGCTCATCTCGCCGTTCACTGAGAGCGCCACCGCCAGCACCGGGTCGCCGTTATCCATATGAGAGAAGTAGAGCCGCGTGCCGTCGCTGGCCGAACTGGAGAAACTCTCCACATCCAGATCGCTGGGGTCATTGGCCAGCACATGCCCCGAATAGGTGACCTGCACCACCCGGTAAGGCCGGCGCAGAACCGGCCGCAGCAGCAGAGCCAAGCCCAGGAGCACACATAATATGGCTACCGAGACGGCGATCCACCGCCAATGTCTGAGGTCAGCCGGTCGCACCATGGGTATTGCGGGTTCAACCGCAGCAGGAGCGGCGGGCGGATTGGTCGTCTTGACTGGGGCGATAAACCGATAGCCGCGCTTGGCCAACGTCTCAACAAAGCGTGGATTTTCCGCCGAGTCCCCCAGTGCCTCGCGCAGCTTGTTCACTGCAATGCCCAGGCTATGGTCGAAGTCGACAGTGGTATCCACCCCCCATAGCTGCTGTTGGAGTGTCTCGCGGCTCACCACCTCGCCCGGCTTTTCCAAAAGAGCAGCCAGCACTTTGAAGGGCTGGCTCTGCAGGCGAACTCTTATTCCGGAGCGGCGCAGCTCTTCGGATTCCAGATCTGCTTCGAAGACGCCGAACTGCAGCTTTCTGGCGCCGTTGTTCTGGGACTCTGTCGTCATCGCGGGTGCTCGAATCCCCCTTCGCAGTATAGGAGAAAGCGCTTCATCGCGACAGATCGCTCTTCTCGACCTGCAGAAAAGGGCATATTCCACAGGAGATGTGTACATTTAAAGCGTTTAATTTGTTACTACTACCTGTTTATCTGTAAATGATCTCGAATAGGCGAGCAGTAGATTGACAGTCGTGTCTCCAGAGAGCTCTCTTCACGTTGGCGCCTGGAACTGTCCCTCTCGACCGCAGCATCTTGCGGCTTGGTTCAGATATCGGTTGCCATGTTGCAAAACTTTTGGAGGAAATATGACGTTTTTACCGCATGGATCAAGAAACGGCAGAAAGCTGTTCCGTTCGATTCTCCTGCCACTTCTCGCCTTGGTTTTAGCCTTGGCAGGAAGCTCCAGTTTGCGCGCGCAAACGGATACCGGACGTGTCCAAGGCACGGTCGTCGATCCCACTGGCGCCGCGATCCCCGGAGCTACCATCACCATCACAAATACGGATTCCGGCACTGTGAGTTCGGCCATCTCCGATAGCCAGGGCAATTTCTCGGTGCTCTCGCTGCAGCGCGGTGCCTATCAGGCCAAAGTCGCCGTGAACGGATTCCAGCAGGAGACGGTCAACTTCGACCTCCAGGTTTCTCAGGTCAAGCCCATCAACTTCGTACTGAAAGTGGGCGCCTCGAGCGAATCAGTTGAGGTTACGTCGGCCGCACCGCTCGTGGATGCCGAAACTTCTTCCATGGGCGAAACCGTTGAGGGCAAAGAGCTCTCCGAACTTCCCTTGAACGGGCGCAACTTCACCCAGCTGGCGCTTCTCTCTCCCGGTGTAACCAAGGGTGCCTACGGCAGCACGGCCAGCGGCGTCAACGGCAATGCAGAGACCTTCCGCAACGGCGAAACAGGCGGCGCGGCTCTTTCGGTCAACGGTCTTCCTCCCGAGGCCAACAACTTCATTCTGGACGGCGTGGACAACAACGAGTCCCTGGCCAACAGCATCAACTTCTTTCCCCCGGTCGAAGCCATGCAGGAGTTCCGCGTCAACACCAGCGACGCACCTGCGGAGTTTGGCCGCGCCGGCGGCGGCGTGATTCAGTCCTCCATCAAGTCCGGCACCAATCAGTATCACGGTTCCGCTTTCTGGTTCGTCCGCAGCAGCGATGTGGACGCCAGCCCCAACTACTTCTCGCCGACCTCCAAGGTCCAGCCCTTCCAGAAGAACCAGTTCGGCTTCACTGGTGGGGGCCCGGTTCTTCCCATCTTCAAGAACAGACTCTTCATCTTTGGCGATTACCAGGCCACGCGCCAGAAGGCGCCCGATAACCCGGCCTTCAACACCGTGCCCACGGCCAAGATGCGCACGGGCGACTTCAGCGATCTGATCGGCAGCGGCCTCACCACCCTGCCCAACGCACAGTACAGTGGCTGCACCAGCGTAACCCTGGCCAACGGAAACGTCATCCCGGCCGGCGGCGCTTTGACCGCTGCGAACGGCGGTAGCGGCGCTATCTTCGACCCCACCACCTGTGCCCAGTGGAACTACCAGGGCCAACCCAACGTCATCGATCCCAGCCGGCAGAACGCGGCTGCAATGAAGTACCTCAATGTCTTCCCCGGCGCCAACACGGGAACTGCAACCACCATCGAAAACAACTATGTGAATACGCAGAAGGAAATCCGCAACTTCAACGACTTCGATGGCCGCATCGACTGGGTTGCCACCAAGAACGACACTCTCTTTGGCCGCTACAGCTACGGGCAGGACGTCTTCACCAAAACGGTCAGTGTTGTGGGCACGCCCTCTGGCTTTGCCGCCGGAGATAACGTCGCCCATCCCCGTGGCCTGGTCGGCGGCGAAACGCACATCTTCTCGCCCTCCGTCGTCAACGAGTTCCGCTTTGGCTACACGCGTCCCATGTTCGCCTACATCAACCCCTTCGAGGGCGTGCCGTTTTCGCAGAACCTCGGTATCCTCAACGCAAACCGTTCCTCTTTGCTGGGAGGCGGCGCGCTGATCGGCGGCTATAACTCCGAGATCAGCTATACCGGTGACGGCGGACCCTACACGGTGCCGCAGCACATGTACCAGTACAACGATGCGCTCTCCTGGGCGCACAAGCAGCACACCTTCAAGTTCGGCGCCAACATCATGAAGCGCGGCGTGGACTTCTTCCAGGGCAACGACGCCAAGGGCTTCTTCTCCATCGGCCCCGGCACCGGCGACTTCACCGGCTACGAAGCCTCCGAACTGGTCGCCGGCTTCATCGACAACTACCAGATCTCCAACGTCAGCAGCTACTTCCACACCAGCAGTTGGGAGACCGGCTATTTCGCCCAGGACGATTGGAAGGTCAGCCCGCGCCTGGTTCTGAACCTCGGTGTCCGCTACGACCTCTACACCTCCCCGGTGGAGCAGCACGACTTCCAGTCCAACTTCAGCCTGACCACTGGCACCCTGCTGCGGGCCGGCACCAACGGCAACTCGCGCTCACTCGTCGACACCAACTACAACAACTTCGCCCCCCGTATCGGCTTTGCCTATGACCTCTCAGGCAAGCACACCGACGTGGTCCGCGGCGGCTACGGCATCTTCTACTACCAGGTGCGCGGCGGTATCGGCAACGTGCTCAGCAACAACCCTGAGTTCAATGGCACCGCCTCCTACTCCGCCTTCAGCGGCTACCGGACCACCTTCTCCGGGCAGGCTCCGCTGAACACCAACCTGAACACGGCAGCCACCGCTCCATTGCCGCTGCCCACCTTTGGCGCAGCGTCGATCGAAGCCAATCCCACCAACGTCAACGTCATCTCCTACGCCAAAAAGGACCCCACCTCCATGATTCAGGAGTGGAACCTGCAGTATGAGCACCAGTTCGGTGCCAACACTGTGGTCGACTTGGGATATGTGGGCGCCAAGGCGGATCACGAGACCAACTCCTACAGCTACACGTCTCCGCAGTTGGTCACGGGCAACAAGTTCTTTGGCGCCCAGGGACTCGGCGTCACCGTCAACACCAACAACGGCACCTTTATGTACAACGCCATGCAGCTCCGCCTCAACCACAACCTGTCGCGCGGTCTGCAATCCACCGTTGCCTATACCTGGGGTCACGCCCTTGACGACGCCACCCCCGCCTACTCGGCCACCGGCAACACCTCTACCGTCTTGATGACCGGCAATGGCCCGCTCTTCCATGCCAACTTTGGCAACACGGAGAACGACCAGCGCCAGTCCGTCACCGTTTCAATTCTGTACGAGCTGCCCTTCGGCCGCGGCAAGCAGTTTGCCACCAGTATCCCGAAGCCTGTCGACTACGTGATTGGCGGATGGCAGATCAACCCCTTCTGGGTGGCCGGAACCGGAACGCCCTTCAACACCACCATTGCCGACAAGGAGAATGGGAACGGTCCCACCAACCGGCCCGACATCGTGGGCGGCGCCAAAATCGGCTCCAGCACCACCGTAGACAACACCAACGGCCACTTCATCCAGTGGTTCAACCAGGGCGCCTTCGCCGTGCCGGCTGAGACTGCCAACGGCATCTACTCCCGTCCCGGAACCCTGGCTCGCAACACCTTCCATGGCCCCGGCTACAACCAGGCAACCGCCTCTCTCTTCAAGAACATTCCGATTGGCGAGAAGGTGATAGGACAGTTGCGCTTTGAGGCATATAACCTGCTCAACCACCCGCAATTCACCAACCCGGACGCTGGCTACTACGACACCAACTTCGGGCTCATCAATTCAACGCGTCAAGCCTCTGAGCGCCAGCTCCAGGGAGCTATCCGCATCACCTTCTAACTTGCGTGGAAGTTAACCTGCCAGCGCCCCCCGGACCTGAATCCATACGGTGGCGCTGGCATTTCTCACAGCGTCTTTTGCCGGAGATTGCTGCGCCTGTCGCGCGAGTCGCGACGGATTGACCGTGCCCGGCAGTTGCCATTGAACTCAATACTTCCATCGCAGGAACCCTATGAAAAGTCGATTGACAGTCTCCCGTTTTCTTCTTTTTCTCCTTCTCTGCGCGGCCGCAGGCGGACAGCTTCTTGCTCAAAAGCCCCGCATCGACAAGATCGACCCGCCAGGCTGGTGGGCCGGACTTCCCGACCCCATGCTGCTGCTGCATGGCGAAAACCTCAAAGGCGCTCACTTCACACTTGATGGCAAGGGCGCAAGCATCGTCCGCACCCAAGAGTCGGACAACGGTCATTGGGCATTCCTCTGGCTGCGTACCGCGGACGCCGCGCCGCAGACCCTATGGGTAACAGCCAGGAACGATCAGGGCGAGGCGCGCCACGACTATGCACTCGCCGCACGACTTGACGACCCCGGCGCGCATCACGGCTTCAATTCTGCCGACGTGCTTTACCTCATCATGACCGACCGATTTGCCGACGGAAATCCGGCCAACAATCAGCCTGGTTACGATCGCTCGGCTGCTCGCGGCTGGCACGGCGGAGACCTGGCCGGTATTCAGCAGCATCTGGACTACCTGCAGCAGCTTGGCGTCACTGCGCTCTGGACCACTCCTGTCGACTCCAACGGCGCCATGCCCCAGTCCTATCACGGGTACGCCGCCACAGATCTCTATGCCGTCGACGCACACTTCGGCTCCATTGCGGATTACCGTCACCTCTCCGATGCTCTGCACGCGCGGAATATGAAGCTGGTGATCGACCTGGTGCCCAATCATATCGGCGTCCAGCATCCGTGGGTCCTGGATCCGCCCACCCCCGATTGGTTTCATGGCACTCTGCAAAACCACCGCGGCACACAGCACGACTTCTACCAACTGGTCGACCCGCATTCTCCGCGTGCGGCGTGGCGCGACATTACCGGCGGCTGGTTCACCGACGCCATGCCCGACCTGAACCAGGAAAATCCCCTGGTCTCCGCCTACCTGATTCAAAACGCGTTGTGGTGGATTGAAACCGCCAATCTCGACGGCATCCGCATCGATACATTTCCATACGTGGATCGCGCTTTCTGGCACGATTTCCACGCCACGCTGCATAGCGTTTATCCGCATCTGACGACGGTGGGCGAAGTCATGAATCGGGACCCCGAAGTGACCTCGTTCTTTGCCGGCGGAGTGGCGCACCGAGGCCTCGACACGGGCCTCGACACGCCCTTCGATTTCCCTGTCTGCTTCACACTGCGCGACGTGCTCGCACATGGCAAGCCGATGACGGAGCTTGCCCGCGTTCTGCGCCAGGACGCTCTCTATCCGCACCCGGAGCGGCTGATTCCGTTCGAGGGAAATCACGACACCTCGCGCTTCCTCACTGAGGCAGGTGGTTCCGTGCCTAAGCTGAAGCTGGCGCTGGGCCTGCTGGCCACTCTGCGCGGAATGCCGCAAATCTATTCAGGGGACGAGATCGCCATGCCCGGCGGCGAAGATCCTGACAATCGCCACGACTTTCCCGGCGGTTTTGCGGGAGACGCCCACAGCGCCTTTACGAAAGCCGGCCGCACCTCCACCGAAGAGGAGGTCTTTCGCTGGACCTCAGGGCTTCTCGCCTTGCGCGCGGCGCATCCGGTGCTGCAAACGGGAATCGAGCAAAACCTCTACGCCGACGCCGATACCTTCGCGTTTGTCCGCGCGACAGATGCAGCGGGCTGCACGCCGGATCATTCCACGGAGCGGCTCCTGATTGTCGTGAATAAGGCGGCACAAGCCAAGCCGGCGGAACTGGCCCTTGAAGATACGGCGCTGGCCGGATGCTCGGAGTTTAGTCCATCGGCGGAAGCCACAGGCACTGCTCCGGTGGTCAGCGGCGGCAAACTGCAGATCGAGGAAGCTGCGGAATCGATGACCGTGTACAAGGTGAGGTAAGCAGCCACGGTTCTCTTGATCGGCTTCCCGATTGCAGCCAAAGCGGCACGCGGGAAGCCGATTGAGATGAAGACGTCGCCTTTGATTCCAGTCAACTTCGGCCACAACAGAGGTGAATTGTGGGTCCACAATTTCCTATGCTGTTGCCCTCTGCATCCCTCTGTTCAGAGCGAAACCGGAGTCACTGCGTGCGGCCTGGAGATCGGAGAAGTCGACCGGTTTTCCTACGAAAAAGGCCCAAAATCGGTCGAAATGGCCCAGAATCCGCCGGTTTTCTCAAGTCGTCGCGTTGATTCCATTGGACTTAAAAATTGACTCAAGCCTGGTTTTGTGGAGAATCAGGCGTTTTGTGAAACTGTAAATAGAAGAAAATAAATAACATATTTCGGTCATGCTCCCCGAAAAGCGAACAAAAAGAGAACTCACCCCCCCCCGGGGGTAAGTTCTCTTTTTGTTCGCTTTGAATTTTATAAAGGAATGAAAATAAACATCTTAAAAAGAAGGCATCGAAAGATTTCCACAGCAAAACCCTCGGAAAACACTGTTTTTTACCGAAATGAGCCCAAGAAAAAACCACCGCCAGTAAGCGGTGGCTTTCCCTTTACCGTAGGCGAGCTGTGATCTACCGGCAGTTAGAGTCCCGCTTCGGGCAACTTGACGAGCTTGGCTTCGAGCAGCGCTTCGATGGTCTGCAGCGCTTCCAGAACCGTGTCGGAGACCGGAGCGTCCACCTGGACCACGGCCAGTGCGTGCACCGGCTTGGCGCCGGAGCGGTCGCGGCCCAGAGCGAAGTTGGCAATGTTCACGCCGTGCTCGCCCAGAATGGAGCCGATGCGGCCGATGACGCCGGGGACGTCGAGGTTCCTGCAGACCAGCAGGTTGCCTTCAAGCGGAGTCTCGATGTCGATCCCGTCGAACTCCAGCAGTCGCGGCTGTTCGCCACGGATCACTGTGGCGCTGGCCTGGCTCTTGCCGTTGGCGGAGTGCAGCTCAATGGTCAGCACGGTCGCAGCGCCGCCGCGATGATTTTCCTGTTTGTCCTCATGCACGCGAATGCCGCGCTCCTGGGCCACCGCCGTGGCGTTGATGCGGTTCACGTTCTCTGAGCCCTGCAGCAGGCCCTCGATCGCCGCGTTGCGCACCAGGTCGATTTTGGCTTCGGCCAGAATGCCGCCGTAGACAATGTGAATGGCCTCGATGCCGCCCTTGCCGGCCTGCGCCAGGAAGGAGCCGAGCCGTCCGGCCAGGTCGATATAAGGCGCCAGCTGCACATACTCCTCGTGGGTCAAAGAGGGCAGGTTCACCGCGTTCTGCACCACGCCGAGCTTGAGATAGTCCCGCACCTGGCGTGCAATCTGAATGCCGACGGCCTCCTGCGCTTCCGCCGTGGAACCGGCGATGTGCGGGGTCAGGATCACGTTGTCCAGCTCGGCATAAGGGGTGTTCTTCGCCGGTTCCTCGGCAAATACATCGAGCGCCGCGCCCGCCACCTGGCCGGATTTCAGCGCTTCCACCAATGCCGCATCGTTGATCAGCTCGCCGCGCGCACAATTGACGATGCGCACGCCCTTCTTCATCTTGGCCAGAGTCTTGGCGTTGATCACTCCGGTAGTTTGCGGAGTCAGTCCGACGTGCAGCGTGAGATAGTCCGAGCCGGCAATCAGCTCGTCGAGCGTGACCAGCTTGATGCCGTTCTCGCGTGCCACCGCAGCGGAGACAAACGGGTCGCTGCCGACAATCTCCAGGCCGAATCCCTTGGCGCGCTTGGCCACTTCCAGGCCGATGCGGCCCAGGCCCAGAATGCCCAGCGTCTTGCCGCGCAGTTCCATTCCCTGCAGGCTCTTCTTCTCCCAGCGGCCGGCATGCATGCCGGTGTTCGCGGTGGGCAGCTTGCGGGCCAGGGCCAGCATCAGGCAGATGGTCAGCTCGGCCACGGCCACGGCGTTCGCGCCCGGCGTGTTCATCACCACAATCCCGCGGCGCGTGGCGGCTTCCGCGTCGATATTGTCCACACCCACGCCAGCCCGGCCAATGACGCGCAGTTTGGGCGCCTGCGCCATCAGCGCATCGTCCGCCTGAACGGCAGAGCGCACCACCAGCGCGTCGGCATCGGCCAGGGCCGCGGGCAAGCCGTCGGGCAACTGGTCATAGCTCAGAACTTCCCAACCCGGCTCGGCCGCAAAGACGGCCTGCGTTGCCGGAGAAACCTTTTCTGCCAGTACGATCTTCATCGTGTCTCCCTTGCCTTTCGGCGCTGCTTCATACTCTTCAAAACGAATGCCGTGCTTTTCGCAAAGAATCTCGAACATCCGCACCACGGCGGCGTGCGGCTTGCCCTCACCGCGTTCGTACTTGGTCAGCGAGTTGGGATGGACGCCCAGACGCTCGGCCATTTCGTACTGATAGAGATCGAGCTGCCGGCGTGCAATCAGCAGCTTTTCGCCAAAACTAAGTTCAACCATGAAAAACCTTTCAGCGGTGTCAGCGGAGTTGGCGGAGTTAGCGTGGTGAGCGGAGTTAGCAAACCCCGTCGGATTGGAGGGCCTTGGTGGTCTTTGCCAACCCCGCGAACACGCGCGGAGCGCGGCGAACCCCGCTAACTCCGCTCTAACGGCTAACACCGCTCTTATCGCTAGCTTACTTTGTTGCCTCGGCATAAATCTTCTGCGCCGCGGCAACAGCCTGTCCGTACTCGACCGGAAGCTTCAAGGTGTCCTTGGCAATATGCTCCATCGCGCCCAGCAGCGCCACCGTGTCAAGATAGTCGAAGAAGCCCAGGTGCGCCACGCGGAAGATTTTGCCCTTCATCGTTCCCTGGCCGTTGGCGATCACCAGCGCGAAGCGCGTCTTCAGCGCCTTCACCACGTCGCTCGAATCCATGCCTTCGGGCACGGCCACGGCCGTAGCCGCCGCCGAAGGAGAAGTCGGCGCAAAGAGCGTAAAGCCCAGAGCCACCAGGCCCGCGCGCGTTGCCGCGGCATTGGTGCGTGCATTGTCGACCAGCGCGATGCGGCCCTTTTCCAGGTCGCCACCCGCCTGCCCGGCAATGTAGTCCAGAGCCGCGCCCAGCCCGGCAACCAGCGCCACAGCCGGAGTGTAGGCGGTTTCGCCCTTGCCCTGGTTTTTGCGCTCCTTGCGGAGGTCGAAGTAGTAGCGCGGGTTGGTGGAGTTCTCCATCGCTGCCCACGCTTTGTCGCTGATGCTCAGGTAGGCCAGGCCGGGAGGAATCATGACCGCCTTCTGCGAGCCGCCGATGAGGATGTCGATGCCCCATCCGTCCACGTCGAAGTGGGTGGTGCCGAGCCCCGTGATGCCGTCCACCACCAGCAATGCGTTGGGCGCCACTTCAGCGCGCAGCTTGGCCACCGCCTCCACATCGTGGCTCACCGCCGTCGAAGTCTCCGAGGCCTGCATGAAGATCGCCCTGTGTTCGGGCTTGAGAGCCTTGCGCACCGCGTCCAGATCGAAGGTCTGCCCATAGGGCGCATCGATCAGGTCCACCTGGCAGCCGAAGGCCTTGGTCAGCTCCGTCCAGCGCTCGCCGAATTTTCCGGCAGAGAGCACCAGCACCCGGTCGCCGGGCGAAGTCAGATTGGAAACCGAAGCCTCCATGGCGCCGGTTCCCGAGCAGGAAAGCAGCAGCACGTCGTTCCGCGTCCCGACAAAAACCTTCAACTGGGCCAGCACCTTCTGGAACAGGGCGCGGAACTCGGGGGTGCGGTGGTGGATGTCGGCCGCCGCCATGGCGAACTGGGCCGCCGGAAGCAGTGGCGTTGGACCGGGAGTGAACAGGCGCGTCTTGCGAATCATGTTTTTTCCTCGAGGGGGTTGGATTCGTCTTCGAACTCTGGATCGTCCACCGATCCATGAATCACAGAATACACATCTTTGTGGTTTATGTGGATTATTTCTTGGGAATTCCACTCTCCAGTCGAAAAAATGGCCTCAGCCACAAGCTGCAGCTCTCGCAAATCCCTGCACTTGCGTCCAAAACCACCTCCGGCCCAGAATCGATACAATTCTCCTTGGGCCCCCAAGGGGAAGCGGGACAACGCAGGAATCATCCTTAGCCGGTCGTTTTGACGCGAAGGGCGCAGGAAAAAAGCCAAATTGTCCCCCAACCGGCCGGGTCCACGCAGGCCGGGTGCTCCCCCTTCAAGCCGGACCTAGCGCACCCCAGGCGGGAAGCACAAACCCATAGCAGAGCAGCATGTCAGGAAGGAAAACATGAGCGAAGCAGGCGCAATCGAAGTTCAAGTCAATCAGAAGATCATCGTCGCCATGAAGGCCCACGATGGCGAGCGCACCACCACCCTGCGTCTTATCAAGAACGCCCTGAAGAACAAGGCGATCGAGAAGCGGGAGATGCTCACGCCGGCCGAGGAGCAGCAAGCTCTGGCCACCATGGTGAAACAGCGCCGCGACTCCATCGAGCAGTACACCAACGGCAACCGCCCTGAGCTGGCCGCGAAGGAAGCCTCGGAGATCGTGGTCATTGAGGAGTTCCTGCCCAAGGCGCTCGATGAAGCCGGGCTGGCCGCAATCGTGAAGGAAGCGCTCGCCGAGTTGGCCGCCGCTTCCGGCAAGGCTCTCACGCCGAAAGAGATGGGCCAGGCAATCAAGGCTGTGCAGGCCAAGTTGCAAGCCAGCGGTCTGCGCGCCGAGGGCCGCGCCATCAGCGAACTGGTAAAAAAGGGGCTGGCCAACTAGAACAGTCTCCACGCCGTTCCGGCTCGTTTCTCCGCTTCCCCTTTCAGGAGGTTCGATGACGGTTACAAGACTCTGTTCAGGGCTTGCTCTGTTGCTGTTCTTTGTGGCCGCCGTCCCCAGGCTGTGGGCCCAGGGACCGCCTTTTCAAACCGACGATCCGGTGCCGGTCGATCTCCATCACTACGAGTTCTACATCTTCGGCGGGGTCGATGGCACGCCCGCCGAACTGGACCCCACGGGGCCGGCCTTCGAGTTCAACTGGGGGGCCGTTCCCCGCCTCCAACTGCACGCCATTCTGCCCCTGGGAGGCGTGGTTCCCTCGAACAATCCTGTTTACCTTCCCGCCGGCGCCGGCCCCAGCAACTTCGGACTCACAGACATGGAACTGGGCGCCAAGTGGGGGTTCATCCTGCAAACCAGTCACCGCCCGCAGATCGGCACCTTCCCCATGCTGGAGCTTCCCTCGGGAAACTCGGCCAAGGGCCTGGGCGTGGGCAGGGTCTGGTACAAGTTGCCCCTGTGGATGGAGAAGGACATGGGCAAATGGACAGCCTGTGGCGGCGCCGGCTACCAACTGGTGAAGCAGACGCAGTACCGCAGCTTCCCCTACGGCGGATTTCTTCTGAAGAAAGAACTGAGTGAGCGGCTGGAACTGGCCGGCGAGGTTTTCTCGCACGGGCGCGAGGGATTCGCGGCCGCGCAGACCCAATCCTCGACCATGATCGACGCCGGCGGCTACTACCACTTCAAGCGGGAGGGCATGCAACTGCTCTTCGCCTACGGCCACTCCATCGCCGGACAAACGGAAAACTACGGCTATCTCGGGATGTACTGGACCTGGGGCAAAGACGACAAGAAGGCTGTCGCCGGAAATATGGCTCTGCCCAGTCAACTTGGTAGGAATGCATTCTGAAACGCCGATCTGACTCCTCCGTCCGCACCTTAACCACCTTGTCATCCTGACGCGCAGCGGAAGGATCCGCAGTTGCCTTTCAGGTATCCCTCGATCCAGCGTTCTCCGTGAATCAGCGGGCTCGCAGCCGTCAGTTTCCAACCTGCGCCCCGTTCCCCGAAGCTTATAATTGGCCAACTTCGCATTCATCTGCCGCCGGGAGAGCTATGCTGCGCGTGGGCGTGATGCTGGACTCGTATGTTTCCAGCGCGTGGATTGCCAGGATCGTCCAGGGGATTCAGGCCAGCGAATTTGCGCGCATCGAACTTGTCGTCCTCAATGACCTCCGTCCCTCGTTGAAGACGAAACTGCGCCGCCGTTTGAAATTCGCGTTCTTTCGCCTCTACGAGCAAGCGGATTACCTGTGGAGCAGGGCCAATCCCGACGCCCTGGCCGCAACCAACCTCACCTCGCTCCTTGAAGGCGTTCCGTGCCTCGCCGTTCATCCCATCAGCACGGGCTTCATCGACCGCCTTCCAGACGAAGAATTGGCGGCCATCCGCGCCTGCGGACTCGATGTTCTCTTCCGCTTCGGCTTCCGCATTCTGCGCGGAGAGATTCTCCAAGCGGCGCGCTGCGGCGTCTGGTCCTTCCATCACGGCGACAATCGCCTCTATCGCGGCGGCCCTGCCTTGTTCTGGGAGATCTACGAGGACAATCCCGTCTCCGGGACCATGCTGCAGATTCTTACCGAAGAGCTCGACGGAGGCAGGGTGATCTATCGCGGATCCTCCGCCACGCACCTCACCTCGCTCTATCGCAACCGCAACCGGAACTATTGGAAGACTGCGGACTTCGCAATCCGCCGCCTGCGCGACCTGGACAGCCGGGGCTTCGCGTACATCCAGGCCCTTCCCACCTACGGAGAACAGGCGACCTGCACGCGCGGTATCTACCACACGCCCGGCAACCTGCAGATGCTCCGCTTCCTGGGCCGGCTGCTCCGCCGATGGCTGAAGAAACGGTTTGCAGCCGTTTGCTTTGGCGGCCATTCGCGATGGTTTCTGGCCATTCGACCACGGACAAGCAACCGCCGCTTCGACGACCCGGCGGAGTACCGGCTTCTGCTTCTGCCCAAGGGCCTGTCCTACGCCGATCCTTTTCTGGTGGAACGGCACGGAAAGACCTGGCTGTTTTTTGAGAGTCTGCGTTTTCGAGAGCGGCCGGGCGTCATCTCGTGCTGCGAGTTGGGCCCGGACGGCGAACCCGGCGTGCCCATCGAAGTGCTGCGACGGCCGTACCACCTCTCTTACCCCTTCGTCTTTGAGCACCAAGCTCAGATGTACATGATTCCCGAGACCCGCCAGAACCGGACCATCGAACTCTACCGCGCCACAAACTTTCCTGAGCAGTGGGAACTCGACGCGGTTCTTCTCCGCAACATTTGCGCGGTGGATGCAACGCTCGCCAGGATCGGCGGAAAATTCTGGCTCTTCGCCGGCGTCTCGAACGGAATGCATTCGAACTCGGAGGAACTCGGCGTTTTCTTCGCCGACGCGCTGACCGGTCCGTGGACGCCGCACCCATCGAATCCAGTCGTCAGCGACGTGCGTCGGTCGCGTCCCGCCGGAGCTCTGTTTTACGACGGAGAGCGCCTGATTCGCCCCTCCCAGGACTGCGGCAGAACCTACGGCTACGCCCTTGTCTTTTCAGAGATCGTGGTTCTGACTGAAACCGAGTACGAGGAGCGGCCCAGTGCCCGGATCGACCCCGGTTGGACGAAAGGCAACCGCGGCACCCACACGTATTCGCGCACGGAACGGTTCGAGGCGCTTGATGGGAATTTCCCGGGTCGGTAGAACGGTCCGGATAACCCACGCGCCGTGTAGGGTTCAGGGAAATACGATCCACCAACGCAGTCCTTTGGAACATAATTGCAAAGCAAGTGACATTGGGTTTTATAGCCGTTCCAGAATAGCTGCACGCCCGAACCACCTCGGCTGAGCGGCTTTCCCCTCAGGAAATGGGCCACCTCGAAGACCCTTTGCAAGGCTGCGCTGACTCTGGTTCCGCTCCGCAAAACAAACCCTTTGTGGCGAGCACCTTTTTTGCCGATCATTTCTCTCACTCCGCGCACAATCAAGATAAGCAGTTCCAGATGTCAGGGATGGAACAAGTCTCGACCGGTCGAAGGGGGACTGAGGAGGGGAAAATTTTCGGGAGAAATTCACTTTTTATTCGCTTTTCGTTTTGCAAAATGCTTATATAAAACGGCTTACTAAACGCAAACCGAAAGATTTCCACAGCGAAAAGGCTCGGAAAGCACTTCTTTTGGTGCAAAATGAGGCAAAAACGAGTGGAAAATGGCCCAAGATCGAGTTCCTTAACGCCTCTTGGCCCGCCTTTTGGGGGCAGAGCAATCGTCGAACCGCTCCAGTCCCCTGTTCCTGCCACGTCCCTTCTGGCCCCTACTCCCTACTCCCTACTCCCTATTCCCTGTTCCCTACTCCCTGCCTTACCTCGTCACCGCATCCATCCCCACGTGGCTATATGCGGCCGGAGGCACTTCCGTGAGGGGCAGGGCAGGGCCCTCCCACATCAGCCGCGGCGCGCCCTGGCTGACAGAATGCAGCCCTTCCAGGTGGAAAGTGTGTTTTCCGGCGCGCAGGCCCAACGAGCCGCGGTCATAGCGCATGGCATTGCCAGGCGAGCCGCAGACCTGGGCGAAGGGCGGCCCGGTTTTGGCCACCTGGACCCCGTCGATCACCAGCCGCGCCCCATCCCGAGCCAGCAAGTGAAAGGTGTAGCCGCCGTCGGCGGGAATGTCGATGAGGCCGTCCCAGACGGCGGCGTAGCGGGTGAAGCCTCCCGGATCGGCGTGCAGATTGGGCGATTGGCCGTTGAAAACCGCGTGCGCGGCGGTCAGATCGGGAAGCTCAGTCCACGCGCCGGGATAGACCTGCCAGGCAAGGCCGGGCACAGTCGCGCCGACGGGCTTGGCGACGTCCAGCCAATGGGCCACCGCCACCACTCCCTGCGCCGCCCAGTCCTGGTGGTGTTCCTTATCCTCCACGTGGAGCAGAACCCGGAAGCGCCCGGCCCCGTTTTCGCCGTTCAGTTCGGTGCCCTTGGCGTCCGGAAAGCGGTGGCTCACGCGGCGGCCGTGCGCTTCTGTGCCGTCCCCGAAGAGCCAGGTGAATTGGGCGCCGGCAGAGGGCTGGGCGGTGAAGGTGATGCTCTGTCCGGGACTGAAGACCTGCGGGTTCGCCGTAATAGCGGCCACCGGGCCATGGGGAGCCACAAAATGAGCGGGCTCGGTGACTCCTACCGTGACCAGCGGCAGGTCGGCATCGCCGGCAGCGCGCCTCTGGCCATATTTCACATTGTCGAACGTGACGCCCGCCACCTGGCCGGTGATGGTGGAGGCGGCCAGCGGCGGCTGGTCGAGCGCCCAGATATTACGGAAGGTGATCCCGTTGAAAGCCGGCTGCTGCTGCTCAATCTGCGCCAGGGTATACCAGTTGTCCAGAAACAGATTCTCGAATGTGTAGTCGGAGTGCTCGCCTTTGGCGCCGTTCGCACCCCAGAAGCCAAGCACCCCGAAGGTCTGGCCGCAGGCGCCGATGCCGCCGTGGAGAATGTCGGAATTGCGCAGCGTGAATTTGCTGGAGTTGAAGGTTTTGCGCGGCCAGCCGGCACGCACGATGTTGGAGATGCTGGTGGAAAGCACACTGTTTTCAATGAGGATGTTCTGGACATCGCGGCCGGGGCGCAGCATGTCCGCATCGGTGTAGCCGTCCCAGTTGCCCTGCATGGCAAAGACGTCGTCGGAGGCGCGGATAAAGGAGTTGCGGACCACCGTGTTGCCGCCGCCCAGCCAGTCCATGCCGTCCTGGTTGGCGTTGCCGGGATTGCCGCCGATCACGCGCAGATCGTCGTACTTGAATCCGGTAGAATCCTTCATCTGGATTGACCAGGTCCGCGCCCTCACAATGCATGTGAGCCCGTCGATCTCCACGTTGTGCGCTTCCATGGACCCAATGCAGTGCCAGTCCGGCTTCTGCATCCATCCCTCGTCGGTATTGGGGTCCTGGGCCCCCTCGTAGACGATGGTTCCGCGCCCCAGCACCTTCACGTTTTCCACCTTCCACAGGTTCAGGCTGCCGAAGATGTAAGCGCCTGGAGCCAGGTAGAGGGTATCGCCGCTTTTGGGGTTGAGGCTTTCGCGGTGAACGCCTGCTGGAATGATGTGCACATTGGGGCCGGCAGGCGGGGGTGGAGGCGGCGTGCCAGCGAAGAGAAAGAGCATGCGGGCGTGATTCAGGAAGTCGCCGGGCCGGGAGATGGAGAGCTTGGCCGGACCGGTGAGCCGGAAGCGGATGGTCTGGCCCTTGTCTCCATCCACCAGCGTCGGCCTCAGTCCGAGCCTCCATGGCTCAATGTCCACGCCAGGTTTCCAGAAGCCCGGCTCGCTCGAAGTAATTTCCACATCCACCGGCCCGGTCGCGTCGAAGCTGACAAATTCATAGCTGGCGGCGGCATGGGCCACGTCCACCGGCTTGCCATTGACGGTTACCGTAAACGCTGTGGAACGCATTTCATCGGGGACCGGCGCAACCTGCACGCGGGCGGCAGCATGGGCAGCGACGGGAAGAAGGAAGATAGCCGCAAACAGCGAACGAAGAGGGAACAAGAAGACAGACCCCGGCAATCAAGTAGGAATGAATCCACTGTAGCACCGGGGCGGCAGACGCCTGTCAGATGCCTTCGCCCATGGAAACGTACTGGCGCAGGCGCTCCAGTTCGTCGCGATAGGCTTCGCGTTCGGCGGCTTCTGCGGCGAAGGGTTCAGCCGGCTGGAGCTTTCCACCCAGCTTCTTTTCCAGCTCCTCGACGCGGCTGTAAAGCGCGATCAGCGCGTCGGAAAGAGGGTCCTTGATGTCGTGCGGGTCGGTAATGAGCACGCGCTCGCCGTTGCGGTAGACGATGTGTGCGGGAACGCCGACGACGGTGGAGTTGGGAGGCACATCGGAGAGAACCACGGAGCCGGCGCCGACGCGCGAGTTTTCGCCGACCGTGATGTTGCCCAGCAGGTTGGCGTTATTGCCAACGAAGACGCGGTCGCAGACAGTGGGGTGGCGCTTCCCGTGGCCCTTGCCGGTGCCGCCCAGGGTCACGCCCTGATAGAGGGTCACGTCGCTACCCACAATCGCGGTCTCGCCAATCACCACGCCGTTGGCGTGGTCGATGAAGAGACGCCGGCCCAGCAGAGCGCCGGGGTGAATATCGACGCCCGTAAAGAAGCGGCCCACCTGGGAGAGGATGCGCGCCAGAAGGGGCAGGTGGGCGCGCCACAGAAAATGCGAGACGCGGTGAATCCACACCGCCCAGAGTCCCGGGTAACAGAGGAAAACTTCCAGCCTGGAGCGCGCAGCGGGATCGCGTTCCAGCACGGAGTTTACGTCTTCGCGAATGTGGTCGAACAAGGACATAAGTCGATCCGACAAAGCTTACCAGATTCAGCAATCCGCCATTACTGATCCGGCCCTGAAAAACTGCACCGTCACGGGACTGTCATCCTGAGCGAAGCGTAGCGGAGTCGAAGGATCTGAGGTTGTTCTTTCTTCTTTCCTGTTGCAACACAATAGGGCCGGATCAATAAGCAGGCGGCAGAAATCGGCCCTTGTGCAGACGGTTGAGAAGCGTCCGGGATACCCAGGCCGCGGAAAACCCGTCCGGAAGGGGCGGGGGTCTTCCGGAGGGAGGCGGGGGCTTTTAGCCCCCGCATATAGCCAGCAAAATCAGCGCGGCTTTAGCCGCGGAGGAATGCCTTTCGCGGACTTTGCCCAAAAACAAGGACCTTTTCCCGCAGCCTGTTCACCCCGTCCCCTTCCTCCGGAAAATCGCACCTACAGCGTAACCGGTTGCGTCACCAGCGCCAGCGCCTGTTGCCGCAGGGACTCAAAGAGCACGGTAGACAAATAGCGCTCTCCGAAGCTGGGCAGGATGGCAACGATCAACTTCCCGGCATTCTCAGGCCGGGCGGCCACTTTGAGCGCGGCCACAACGGCCGCTCCCGAGCTGATGCCGACAAAGAGACCTTCTTCGAGGGGCAAGCGGCGGGCCATCACGATCGCTTCGTCGTTGGTCACCTGAATCACTTCGTCGATCAGGTGCGTGTCCAGGATGCTGGGTACAAAGCCAGCCCCGATGCCCTGTATCTTGTGCGGCCCGGGCTTGCCGCCGGAAAGGACCGGGCTATCCGTGGGTTCCACGGCGATGGCCTTGAACTCCGGCTTGCGCTCCTTGATGTACTTGGCGATTCCGGTCAGAGTTCCGCCGGTTCCCACGCCGGAGATGAGGAAGTCCGCCTTGCCGTCGGTGTCATCCCAGATCTCGGGGCCGGTGGTGGCATAGTGGATGGCCGGGTTGGCGGGATTGTCGAACTGGGCCAGGATGTAGCCCTCAGGCGTATGGGCCAGAATCTCGTTGGCCTTGGCGATGGCGCCCTTCATGCCGTTGGGGCCGGGGGTGAGCACGATTTCGGCGCCAAAGGCCAGCAGAAGCACGCGGCGCTCCAGGCTCATGGTCTCCGGCATGGTCAGGATGATGTGATAGCCCTTGACCGCGGCGATGAAGGCCAGGCCGATGCCGGTGTTGCCGCTGGTGGGCTCAATCAGCACGGTTTTGCCTGGATGGATCTTGCCGGCCTTCTCCGCGGCCTCAATCATCGCCAGGCCAATACGGTCTTTTATGCTCGCCATTGGGTTCTGGCTTTCCAGCTTGACCACGATGTTTGCCGGCAGGCCGGCGGCCACTTTGTTCAGCCGCACCAACGGGGTATGACCAATCAATTCAGTCACATTTGCAGCAATGTGCGCCATGAAGAATCTCCTTTTTGACCGGGAAAAGTCCCAGGTTGTTCTATTCAGTTTTAGACGGGGAACGGACGCGCTGTCAGTCGGGAAAAAGTGTACGCGAACAAGGCGCACTCGGGCTTCGCGGCTGGCACCAGGGCGGTGTTAGCGACATCGAGGCATGCAAACAGCGTAGACCCAAGGCCTGCGGTCTTGCAAGGAAAAGTTCGCCGAAAACGAGCGGCAGCGGCAGAATCGGCACGGGTTACGCAGTCTTCCCGGACAGGAAGCGGTGGGCTTGGGGGGCGGTCGCGCGATAACCTAGTCCGTAGGAGAGGGCCTTGACCACCATCGAATTGACCAAGCAAACGCGCGCCGAGGCGATTGGCTCCATACAGCGCTATTTCGAGGAGAACTTTCCGGAGCCGGTTGGGAACCTGCCGGCTGGGCTTCTGCTCGACTTTTTCCTCGAAGAGATCGGCCCGGCAATCTACAACCGGGCCGTCGCCGATGCGCAAGAGCGGCTCCAGCAACGCGTCATGGACCTGAGCGGCGAGCTCTATGCCGACGAGTTCCAGTACTGGCCGAAGCTGATGGCAAAGCGAAGGGCGCGGAAGTAAGCGCGTTGGCACCGTACGCCAGCCCCCTCCTCAACCCGTGTTTCTCAGCCCGGCCGAGATGCCGCTGATCGTCGCGGCGATGGCCCGATTCAGCTCCGGCGTGTCTTCGCCCTGGCGCTTGCGGCGCAAGAGGTCCACCTGGATCAGGTGCATGGGGTCCACGTAAGGATTGCGCAGCCGTATGGAGTGGCTCAGCACCGGGTTGTCTTCCAGCAATTCCTTCTGCCCGGTCACTGCCAGCAAGGCGCGCACGGTGCGGTGGAACTCCGCCTCGAAGCCGTCAAAAATGCGTTCGCGGAGATCCGCGTCCTCGACCAGCGATGCGTAGAGACGCGCGGTGGCCAGGTCCACTTTGCCCAGGGCCAACTCCACGTTGCGCAAGAGGTCAATGAAGAGCGGAAACTCGCGCGCCATTTCCTGCAAAAGCTCGAGCGCGCCGGGGTGGGCCAGGAACTGGTCGAACGCGTAGCCGACCCCGAACCAGGCCGGCACCAGAAGGCGCGACTGCGTCCACCCGAAAACCCAGGGAATGGCGCGCAGATCGGTGAGCTTGGGTGACGCATTGCGCCGCGAGGGCCGTGATCCGATCTTGGCCTGCTCCAGCTCGCCCACTGGCGTGGATTGCTCAAAGTACGTGACCACGCCAGGGTCGTCGAGAATATGTTGGCGATAAAAGTCGAAGGCCAGCGCGGAAAGCTCGTCCAGCGCCGCTTCCCACTCCGGCTGCAGCACGCCGGTAAAGTGCCCCTCGGGGTCGTGGGCATTGGGCCGCGCCAATGCATCCAGTGAGGCCGCGATCATCAGTTCCAGATTGCGCTCGGCCAGAACCTCATCGGCATATTTGAAATTCAGCACCTCGCCCTGCTCGGTGATGCGCAACTGCCCGTCGAAAGAATCCATGGGTTGGGCAAAGATGGCGCGATGCGTCGGCCCTCCACCCCTTCCCACCGTGCCTCCGCGCCCATGGAAGAGCCTCAGCTTCACGCCGGCTTCACGCGCCACCACGTGCAGGTCCCGATGGGCGCGGAAAATCTCCCACGTCGAGGTCAACATGCCCCCGTCTTTATTCGAATCGGAGTAGCCCAGCATCACTTCCTGCCAGTTGTCCCAGCTCGCCAGCAGCTTGCGATAGTCGGGCCTGCTCCACAGTTCGCGGCAAACGGCCGGAGCCTGTCGCAGGTCCTCAATGGACTCGAAAAGCGGCACCGGCATCAGTCCTGGATCCCTGCCAGAGCCCTCGACCGTGACCCCGCCCAGCCGCGCCAGCCGCACCACGGCCAGCACATCTTCCACCGTGGACGCGCCGCTGATCACGTACTGGCGAATGGCTTCAGGGGTGCAGCCGCTCTTGATTTCGGCGACCACGCGGAAGGTTTCAAGCACGCTGGCGGTCTCCGCCGAAAGCCTGCCGGCCAGCGTGGGCGCAACCGTGTCGGCGATCGCCTCCTGCAAAGCCTGCGCATGCACCTTGGCGTGCTGGCGAATGTCCAGCGTGTGCAGATGCAGCCCAAACGTGCGCACCTGCAGAATCAGCGGATCCACCTGGGTGCGCGCAATCCGCAGTCCGCGATGTGCGGCCAGCGACGCCCGCAGCGTCTCCAGATCGTCGATGAATTCCTGCACCCCGCAGTAGGCCGGCAGCGCCTGGGCCAGCTTGTCCTGGCCTTGCGTCAGAGTGAACGGCATCACCGGCAAACTGGCGCCGGCCGGCCCCGGCTGCTCCATCGTGCGCTGGATCCGCGCCTTCAGGCAGATCACGAAGCGCCGGTAATACTCAAACTCGTACTGCTCGCCAAACAGCTGCGACTCCGGTGTGTGCACCAGCGCCACGTAGGCCTCAAGCCGCCCCAGCAACTCGTCGCTTACCGCGACCTGCTGGGCGCTCGAGGTCAACAGATCGGTGATTTCGTCGAGCAGGTGCTGGTAATGAAGCAGCAGGTGCCCGCGCGCCAACTGTATGGCTTCTCTCGTCACTTCCGGCGTCACGAAGGGATTCCCGTCGCGATCGCCCCCAATCCAGGAGCCAAAGCTCAGTACCTGCGGCAGCGCGTGCGCCTCAATCTCCAGGCCGTAGGAGGCTCGCAGGGCCTCGGAGATTTCGCGATAGAGGCTGGGCAGCGTGGCGAAGATGGAGACGTCGTAGTAGTCCAGCCCCATCTTGATTTCGTCGTACACCGTCGGCCGCCGCGAGCGCACCTCGTCGGTCTGCCACAGGCTGGTGATCTCCGCTCTGATCAGCTCTTCCAGCCGCGCCATGCCCTGCGCAGGCAATGGAACGCGGTCCAGCAGCGTCAGAAACTCGCCGATCCGCCGCCGCTTGAACATCACCGAGCGCCGCGCCACCTCTGTTGGATGCGCGGTAAACACGGGCACCACCAGAACGCGCCTGAGCCAGTCCATGGCCTCTTCTGCGCCGATGCCGATGCGCCGCATCTCCGAGAGCGTGCCGACCAGCGAGCCTCTTTGGCGCCCTGTGTCGCCGCTCAACTGCAGGGCGATGCGCCGCCGCTTGCGGTGGTTGGTTTCCGCCAGGTTGATCAGCTCGAAGTAGAAAGCGAAGGCGCGGGTCAGCAGAATCGCTCGCTCTACGGGCAGCGAATGGACCAGCTCGAGCGCCTTGGCGGCATGTTGTGCGGCTTCCGCCTCCAACCCGCGCGCTTCAGCGTCCCTCCGGCGAATCGTGCCTTGCCGCAATGCTTCCACATGGGCAAAAAGCTCTTCGCCGGCCTGCTCGCGCAGCACCTCGCCCAGCAAAGTGCCCAGCGAACGAACGTCGCGGCGCAGAGGTGCTTCCTTCAGATCGCCGGTGCGCGCTTCCAGTTCCGCAAGCCGCCCGGTCCAGCTCTCGGGATTCCACAAGAGGGCCATCGTGTTCATCATTATGCACGATGGCCTCGGTAGAAAGGTGGTTGACACCATGGAAGGGGGGAAGATAATGTCGCAGCCGGACAGCCAATGAGCTTGTGGTGTGCAGGAATGGCAACATTGCCGTCGTATCTGCTTGTGTGCCACGCGATCAGGGTCGATCCCATCCCATTTCCGAAGGCACAAACAGCATGATCGGAGTTCGTAGCTTTGCTCTCGCCCTGTTCCTTACAGGCTATCTTTACGCTCAGTCCCCCGCTAACGAGGAAGCGGTGTGGAAGCAGTACTTCGCCTGGTATCAAGAAGGCGATTCCCACCAGAATACCCCGCAGAAGTACTACGCCAAGCTGGTCGCCGACGGTCTTACGGACGCCCAGGCAGAGGAGCGGATGGCTCTGCTGAAGAAGCTTTCGGCGCAGCACCAATCCGACTACGTCGCGGCGTTCTTTGACCGCATGTACACGGCGACAGTAGCCCCTTTCAATACGGAGCCGAATGCGTTTCTGGTAAGCATGACGGCCAATCTGAAGCCCGGGACGGCTTTGGACGTCGAAATGGGGCAGGGACGCAACGCGCTGTATCTGGCCTCCAAGGGTTGGCAGGTGACCGGCTTTGACATCGCCGAGAAAGGCCTGCAAATGGCGCAGGCAGAAGCCGCAAAGCGCAACCTGCACATCGCCACGGTCAAGAGCACGTATGAAGATTTCGATTTCGGCCATGAGCAGTGGGACTTGATCGTCTTCAGCTATGCCTGGGCGCCGCTCTCGAGCCCTGCGCTCGTCGAACGTGTGCGCGCAGCGTTGAAGCCGAACGGGGTGGTCGTCCTCGAGCATCCAGCGGAAGATCCGCTCAAGCTCGCCGCCCAGAAGGACGCACCGCATGACCCAACCGACGAAATCAATGCGCTGGTAAGCGTCTGGACGTCCGGCTTCCGCATTCTCCGCTACGAAGATACCGAAGACCAATGGGACTGGCGCATCCGGAAAGCGCGCGTGCTGCGCCTCTACGCCCAGAAATGGTAGCGCGCTGAGCGGGTAGTGCCGGCAGAGAGCTTCCCGCGTGCTCTGTGCCCCTTGCCTCTCGCCACGCGTGGGGTTGCGCTTCGAGCCTCGCCAGCCGCCCGGTCCAGCTCTCCGGATTCCAAAAGAGGGCCATCGTGTTCCCAGGATGCACGATGGCCCGGCACTGAAAGGGAGACTTCCGGAGACTCAGTGCCCCAACCTGCGCAACTACCGCGCCGCAGCGACCCGCTTGCGATAGACCTTCAGGCACATTTGCGCGATTTCCCAGGCCAGTTGAAGAACGACAATGGCGCAGGCAATCTGCAGTCCCCAGTGAATCGTGTCGTTCAGTGTGGCCAGGGGCCCGCCATATTGCGCCTGATCCAGCGCCGGATGCTTGAGCGCGACATAGGCATGATCAGGGACGGCCAGCAGAATCCCCATCGGGATCAGACCGAAAGCCTTGATCGCCATCTGTTCCGCAATCCGCCTCTGCTGCCAGGCTCCGCGGCCCAGGTCGATCGAGCGCCACGCCAACTGGATCACGTTCAACGTCACCACCCACCAGAAGAACTGGATCCACACAGGCGCCAGTTGAAACGGAGAAGCCCTCAAATAGAGCGCGCCCGGCCCCAGCAGCAGAAAGGGATACTTGGGGACCAGCAACAGCCACACCAGAAAGAGAAAGCCGAAAATCACCTCGGCCACGGCTTGCGCATAGCTGCGGGGCTTTTTGCCGTGATTCTGCTCCTCTTCCACCGCAGGCAGCGCGGCGGGTGACCAGTCGCCGGAGAAACCGGAGAACAGCCCCAGCGCTTCATTCCCTCCGCTGGCCTTCCCGGCAATTTCCCGGAATTTCGCCGGATAATGCGTGAAGCAAAACTCCAGGGCCGCAAAGATCAGAGTGACCCACGCAGCAGCCGTCATCAGAACCGCCGGAATGCGCAAGACTGCTTCCAGGACAAAACTGTCGCTGAAGGCGCGGGCGGCAGAAATTTGCACGGCGCTCACGATGACGTAGATAACCGTGGCCCACAGAAACACCAACCGCAACACGAACCAGTAGGTGGGGAAGATGGCTGGCCCAACCAGATACTGTTGCGGCTGATAGCGCATGGCCACCTGCATCGGTGCGCCAATTTGCCGCAGCCACTCCTCGGCTTCACCCTGTGTGAGCGGCCGGCCCAGTTCAGCCTCTTTGTCTTCAAGCTGCGATTCCAGGTTGGCCCTGAGCTCGGCCAGAATGTCGTCCTGCCGCTTCCAGGGCAGGTGCTTCTTAACGGCTTGCAGATAACGATCCAGAAGGTCCACAGCGTCTCCTTTCATTCCTCACAAAATGCTGTTGATAGATGTGTTAATCGCTTGCCACTCCTCCAGGAGCTGGCCGAAGATGCGTTCGCCGTCGCTGGAGAGGCGATAAAACCGCTTGTTGCGCTTGTCTTCTTCGCGCCACTCGCTGGCCAGCAGGCCCTGGGTCTCCAGGCGGCGCAGCAGCGGGTAAAGGGTACTTTCGTCAATCGCCAGGCCGCGTTCAGCCAGGGCCTTGCGCAGCGTGTAGCCGTAGTGCTCCTGGCGAAGCTGCGCCAAAACGGCCAGGGTGAGGCAGCCGCGGCGAAGTTCCAGGCGAAGGTTCTCAAAGAGGTTGTCGGAGATTGTCATGCTGTACCTCATACACTGTACAGCAACCACTGTATGACGCACAGTGTACGGTGTCAAGTATTATTTTGAGATTCTTTTAAGGAGCGAGCAGGACCCTTGTTTTCCATCAGATGGGAGCGTTAATGTGGAAATCATGCGTTCCCATCCGCGCGAGAAGAAGGGCAGGAACGACCCCTGTCCATGCGGTAGCGGCAGGAAGTACAAGCATTGCTGCCTATCCAGTGTCGCTGTGCCCACCGAGAGTCCCTGGAGCCGGCAGCACGAGGCGACCGACCGGATCAGTTCGGAAATGCTGAGCCTCGCCGCGCGCGAGTTTGGCGATGATCTCTTCGACGCATGGGCGGATTTCAACCAGGTTGAGATTCCCGAACCGATCGATCAATTTCCACACGAAGAAGCCATTTTCAATCCCTACCTGATCTTCGACTGGGACCCGGAGAGGCCAGCCCGGCGCCGCGGAAGCAAGCCGAGAGCTGGCGTGATTGCGCAATCCTACATGGGAAAGGCCGCGAAACGCTTGTCTCCATTTGATTTTCTGATTTTGGAACAAGCTATCTCGCGCCCAATCAGCTTCTATGAGGTTGTGCGCTGCGATCCCGGGCGGACAGCGGTATTGCGGGACATTCTGATTGGTGAAGAGACCGAAGTTGAGGAACATACAGCTACGAAATCGATGCGGCCGGGATACCTCTGCTATGGGCAAATCTGGATTCTGCCCGACGTTGCCTCGCTGGGCAGACTTGCGCCGGATCTGATCCCGCCAGAGAGGAAAGTCGAGATCGTAGAACTCCGTGCAAAATTGCGGCGAAAAATCGCGAAGCAAAACCGGGAACTGTCAGCGGCCGACCTGACTCGCTACGCAGAAGAAATTCGCACGGTCTATCTGAATATTCGGGACGCCCTGCGCAGGCCGCCGAAGCTGGCGAATACCGATGGCGAGCCGGTTATTTTCCATACGCTGACCTTTCGAATCGGCTCGGCGCAGGTCGCCTTTGACGCACTCGCTCCGCTGGCCTGGGGCATGACGAAAGAAGATCTGCTCCAAGGCGTGGAGTGGAATCGCGATGGTTCGCTCGAAAGCGTGGAAATCCCTTGGACCGTGAAGGGCAACCCGATGCACAAAACCTGGGAAAACACCATCCTGGGCCACTTGAAGATTTCCTGGCGGTCCCTGGTTGTGGAAGTGAACTCTGCAAACCGCGCCAAGAGGATTCGCCAGGAGATTGAGAAGCGGCTCGGACTCCACGCCACTCATCTCAGCACCACAGCGCAGAAGCCTGAGGAGATGCTCAAGGAACGCAGAAGCCGGGGAGAAATGGCGCCACGGAAAGCCGAGGTGGACGATGAACCTCTCGATCCCGAGGCGATGCGAGAGTTTGCGGTTCAGATGCAGGAGGAAGTTGAGGGATGGGTCCATCGGAAGATTCCGGTCCTGGGTGGGCGCACGCCACTCGAGGCCATTGCCGACCCGGATGGCCGAGAAATGGTGGAAGCCCTGTTGCTTGGCTGGGAACGCCGTTATGAAAATCCGGGTGAGCCGGGATCGTTTCGCCCCGACATCGATGCGGTCCGCCGGCTGCTCAAGCTTCCCGTATAAGCCCGAATTGCGCATACCGATTCGGCAGGTGGGCAAGTGGCCCACTCTTTCCCCGCCCCTGAAATGGGTGCCCCATCCTTGCACAGTTTCATCGTGGAAGGGTGGGAGAGCACAGCCCTCTCTCTACCACAGTCGGGTATCCCACCACTCTCACTTCCGGCGGTGGTCCAGGTGTCGGGAGAAGAGTGAGCACACCCACTGAAGATGGGTGCCCCAGGTGCCTTGCATTTGAATCTGGGAAACCACAGCCCTTTTTCGGCCGCAGTCGGGAGTCCCCCCTGATCCCGCACCTTTTTTCTGGCGCGGACCGGCCGAAGGCGGCTGGCCTCACCGCAGGTGCTTGCAGATAATTACGTGGGTTTGTTGGACTCTATATCTATACGGAGGATCCGCCATGCCCTCAGAATCCACCTCGGAACTCGCCTTGATTGAAGCCAACCCGTCGCTCCGGCCCAACCCCAAAGCATCCCGCGTCGCCATCCGGCGCTGCATGGCCGCCTGGAACCGCGCCTACGATGCGTTCATGGAGAAGAGAAAAGGCAACAACATCGACAAGATGTTCGCGACAGCCCAGGCGGGTCCTGCTTACTGCCAGGCCATGCCCCCTCTGGACGACTACGAAAGCATCCGCAGTTTCATCGCTTGCGTCGCTCACGGCATCCTCATTGAAGCGATTCCCCAGAAGAGGGCGAACCAGCTTCTATACGCTGCTCAGATCGCGCTCGCCGGCCTCCATTTCGAGCCAAAAGCGCCAAAATCCGCCTGACCCCCACCCCCCTATTCTGTTTTGACTCATTTCTTGAATTCCGTACGCAGGTAAGTGCGAATAAGTCAACATGTTGTAAATTCTACCCATTAACCGATCAGTAACCGAAAACGGCTGATTTTGCTCCATTTGTGGCTGATAATGTGCCAAAATGAGCTCAAAAACTCGCTTCTTTGAAGAAGATCAAGCGCCTTCCAGTTGCATCATCAACTCTTCCCACTCGGCGGTGAAAGCAGCCAACTGTGCGCGCAACTCTTCGGCCAGGGTGGCGAGCCGCTGCGATTCTTCGGCGGAGATGTAGACGCCCAACTGTTCCTCGGTGAGAGCAATGGACGCTTCCACCCGCGGGATTTCCTCTTCGAGAAAGGCGCACCGCTCTTCCATCTGCTTCTGCTTGATGGGATTCAGCCGCCGGGGACGGTCCTTGCCTGCGTCGGCCTCGGTGTCCGCACCCATGCCGGCAGCTGTCCCGTTACTGGCAGGCGCTGTCTGCTCCTGCGGCTTGGCCTTTGCAGCTGGCTCGCTCGAATCGACGCCGACCGCCTGCGCCGCCTTCCAGCGCAGATAGTCTTCGTAGTTACCTTCGTGGCTGGTGATGGTGCCACCTTCCACTTCCAGAATCCGCGTCGCCAGCCGGTCGATGAAGTCGCGGTCGTGGGAGACAAAAACCACGGTCCCGCTGAAGGCCGCCAACGCGCCCAGCAGTACATCCTTGGCGCGCATGTCCAGGTGGTTGGTGGGCTCGTCGAGCAGCAGAAAGTTGGAAGGCGAAACCAGAATCCGGGCCAGCGCATAGCGGTTGCGCTCCCCGCCGGAAAGCACGCCGAGCGGCTTGAACACGTCGTCGCCGCGGAAGAGAAAGCAACCCAGTAGCGAACGCAATTCGAGTTCGGGAACCCTCACCGCCGCGCCGCTCATGTCGTCCAACATGCGCGCTTCGGGGTCCAGCACCTTGTACTGATCCTGCGCGAAGTACTCGCTGATGACGTTGTGGCCCATGCGCACTTCGCCGGACGTGGGCGCTTCAACGCCTGTCAGCAGCTTGATGAGCGTCGATTTGCCCGCGCCGTTCACGCCCACCAAAGCCACGCGGTCGCCGCGCTCGATGGTAAAGCGAGCGTTGGAGAAGACCGCCTTTTCGCCGTAACTTTTCGTGAGCCCTTCAGCCTCCACCACCACGCGTCCCGAGGGCGGAGGCTGGGGAAACTTGAAGTGGATGATGGGTTCTTCCTCGGGAATCTCGATGCGCTCGATCTTTTCCAGTTCCTTGATGCGGCTCTGCACCTGCTTGGCCTTGGTGGCCTGGGCGCGGAAGCGGTTGATGAACGACTCCAGGTGCTCGATCTGCAGTCGCTGATTCCGGTAGGCGGACTCCAACTGCGTGCGCCGTTCATCTTTCTGGCTCAGGTACTTGGTAAAATTGCCCTGGTAACTGTTCAGCCGCTTGTTCCATATCTCCACGGTGCGGTCGATGGTCACATCGAGAAAATAGCGGTCGTGGGAGATGAGGATATAGCCAAAGGGATAGGCCTTCAGATAGTCCTCGAGCCAGTTGCGTGTTTCCAGGTCGAGGTGGTTGGTGGGCTCGTCCAGCAGTAGAAGGTTGGGCTTGGCCAGCAGCAGCTTGGCCAGCGCGATGCGCATCTGCCAGCCGCCGGAAAACTCATCGGTCAGCCGCGACCAGTCTTCCTTGCCGAATCCCAGTCCGGTAAGTACGGAGCCTACCTGGGCGTCCAGGGCGTAGCCATCGAGCGCGTGAAAACGCTCCTGCAGCATGGAGTAGCGCTCGGCCACGGATTCGTACTCCGTGCCGGCGTGGTCAAGCTCAGCCAGTTGCCCGCTCAGGTGCCCCAGTTCGGTCTCCATATCGCGAATTTCGTCGAAGACCGTGAGGCATTCTTCAAAGACGGTGCGGCCGGTGAGTTGCAGCCCCTCCTGGGGCAGGTAGCCCACGCTCATGCCGCGGGTTTGCTGCACGGCGCCGTAATCCAGCGTCTCCTGCCCGGCCAACACCTTCATTAATGTGGATTTACCCGTACCGTTGGCGCCCACCAAGGCGGTTTTTTCCTTGGCGCGAATCAGCCAATTGGCTTCAAGAAAGAGGATTCGCGGTCCAAACCGCTTGCCGGCATTTTGTAGGGTAAGCATTCTCTTCCATTTTCGCAGACCACCTGCTGTGGGGCTCAATCCGAATCAGTCGCGCGTCCAGAATTCGAATCCGGATCGCAATTTCCCGCAGGGAACTCCTTTCTTTTTCCCCGCAATTCATTTCCTTTTCATCTTGCTCCTATATCAATCCCTTGTCTGGACTTCGCGCCCCCACGCGTCGCTGGACGGGAACCTATCTCGTTTTCTCTGGAGCTTCTCCATGGCCGATCTCGCAACAGCGGCAGGGGCACTGCCCGCAGGGGCATCGCTTCTCGACAAGAAGATGAAGGGAACCTCGGCGCGGGTGAGCAGCGCGGTGGTACTCATTGCGCTCCTGGGGGGGCTCGGGTTCATTGGCTTCCACGTGATCCAGGACCTGGGAAATATCACCATCGTCAGCATCTGGCCCTATGCGCTGCTGGGATTGGCACTGCTCATCGCCCTGGGCTTCGAGTTCGTGAACGGCTTCCACGACACTGCCAACGCCGTGGCCACGGTCATCTATACCCATTCGCTGGATCCGAACATCGCCGTGGTGTGGTCCGGGATGTGCAACCTGGCCGGCGTTCTCACCTCGTCCGGCACGGTGGCCTTCACCATCATTACCCTGCTTCCCGTCGAACTGATCCTTCAGGTCAGCTCCGGCGCCGGCTTCGCCATGGTCTTTGCCCTGCTGCTGGCCGCCATCATCTGGAACCTGAGCACCTGGTGGCTGGGCCTGCCGGCTTCCAGCTCGCACACCATGGTGGGCTCCATCATCGGCGTCGGCATCGCGAACCAGCTGATGAGCGTCCACAGCGGCACCTCCGGCGTGGACTGGGAACAGGCCACCAAGGTCTTCAAGGTGCTTCTCATCTCCCCGCTGGTTGGTTTTGGCTGTGCCTTCCTGCTAATGCTGCTTTCCAAGGCGACCATCAAGTACCCGGCCCTCTATGAGGCGCCCAAGGACAACACGCCTCCACCGTGGCCCATCCGCGCCCTGCTGGTGCTCACCTGCACGGGCGTCAGTTTCTTTCACGGCTCGAATGACGGACAGAAGGGCATGGGACTCATCATGCTCATCCTGATTGGCACTGTGCCCACGGCTTACGCGCTGAACCACGCCGTCACGGCACACGATATCCAGGACTTCATTGTTGCCTCAGAGCAGGCCGGGCACATTCTGGACCGGCACGTGGACAAGACCGGCATTCTCGGCGCCGACGCCCGCGCCGAAGTCACCGATTACATCCGCACCAAGCAGATTCAGCCCGACACGGTGCTGGCCCTACGGGAACTGGTCGAAGACCTGAACCATGAAGTGGGTCTCTACAAGGAGTTCAAAGCCGTTCCGGCCAAGGACCAGACCAACGTCCGCAACGACATGTATGTGGCCAGTGAGGCTCTGCGGCTGATGCAGAAGAACCACAACCCCGCCTTCACCAAGGACGAAAGCGCGGCTCTGGCCACCTACAAGAGCAAGGTCGACAAGGCCACCAAGTTCATTCCCGACTGGGTCAAGGTGGCCGTCGCCCTGGCGCTTGGTATGGGCACCATGGTGGGCTGGAAGCGCATCGTGGTCACCGTCGGCGAGAAAATCGGCAAGGAGCACCTGACCTATGCCCAGGGCGCCAGCGCCGAGCTGGTGGCCATGGCGACCATCTTTGCCGCCGACAATTTCGGGCTGCCCGTGTCGACCACCCACGTTCTCAGTTCCGGCGTGGCTGGAACCATGGCCGCCAACCATAGCGGGCTGCAAGTCTCCACCATCCGCAACATCGCGGCTGCCTGGGTCTTCACACTGCCGGCCGCCGCGCTGCTTTCGGGCTCGCTCTTCTGGGCTTTCCGCCAATTTGCCAGCTAACCCGCAAATCCACGGTTCTTTGGGGCGTCCGGCCTGGCCGGGCGCCCTTTTCTTGGTGCATACATGTCCGTCCGCGGCAATTGACGCGCAAGCAGCCTCCACTTCCGGTACGATACTGGAGGTACCTATTGCAGAATGAGCCTTAAAGCCAAGCTGGAAGCAGTCATTTACGCCGCGGAAGAGCCGGTCACTTTAGCCCAGCTCACCGCCCTCTTTGCCGCCGACGCCCTCGAATGGAAGGCGGCGCAGGAAGCTGCGTCTGCGGAACAGGCAGCCGCGAACGCCGCACAAGGCACGCTCACCGAATCTCTGCCTCTGGAGAGTGAGGAGTTTGCCTATCTGGAGCCGGATCAGCCGCTTGCGGCCTCCGAGACCCCGGAGCCGGCCTCAGCTTCTCCCGATCCCGACGCCGCAATCAACGCCGTCCCGACGGTGGAAACGGCACCCCAAGAGCCGGTCTCAGCAGAACTTCCAGCCGGTGACGAGGAGTCGGCGCGTGCGCCGGAAGAGGCGTCTGTCCTCACGCCGGAGGACGCCGAGCTCGAAGCCAAGCGCCAGTCCCGCCAGCGCGAACGCGAAGCTCGCGCCGTCATTCGCCAGCAACTCGACGAATTGATTGCCACCTATGCCACCGACGGCCGCGGGATCGAGATCCGCGAAATCGCCGGCGGCTTTCGTATGGCCACCAAGCCCGAGTGCCATGACGCAGTACGTCTCTTTGTGAAGAGCCTCAAACCGGCGCTGAAACTCAGCCTGCCGGCTCTCGAGACCCTGGCCGTAATCGCCTATAAGCAGCCCATTACCGCACCCGAAGTGAACGAAATTCGTGGTGTGGATTCCTCCGGCGTCTTCGGTTCGCTGCTGGCGCGCAAGCTGATCGCCACGGCCGGCCGCAAGCAAGTGATCGGCCGCCCCATCCTTTACAAGACAACCCGCGAATTCCTGCTTCGCTTCGGCCTGAAAGACGTGACAGAACTGCCGTCGATGGAGGAATTTGAGAAGATGGCCGCCAGCGAACTGGACGAAGCGGAATCCGCGGCCGAAGGTGTGCCCGCCGCACCAACCGGCAACGGCGCCGAACCAGAGTTCGACGAAACCTCCAACGAAGACCGCGAAGAGTCGCAGTCAGAAACAATCGAAGCCGTGGTGGAAACGCCTGCGGCCGAGATGCCACCCGCCGAAACACTGGCAATCCCCGCGGAACCAACCCCCGCCGAGGCCGCGCCTGCTGCGCCTTCCGACACCGAGCAGGCAGAAACTGAGAATTCCCCTTATGAAGAAACGCACCGATAAACTCCAGCCCGAATCCACCGAACCCAAGATAGAAACCGCCCACGAAGCCGAAGTGGAAGAGCACGGTACCGCCGGGACAGAAGCCGAAGAAACAGCCCTTGCCGGGCCCGGCCTCGATGAACCCGAAGTAGATGCGCCCGAAGCGGAGTCCGAAGCCGCCGAGCAAGAACTGTCGGACGAAGGCGATCTCGAAGACGAAGACGACTCGGACGACGAGGAAGACGAAGAAGAAGAGTCCGACGACGAGGATGAGGACGAAGAAGATTCAGAAGATGAAGAAGACGAAGAGGACGACTCCGAAGACGAGGACGAAGAAGAAGAGGAAGACTCCGAAGAGGTAGATGAGGCGGAGACAGAGGCCGAAGACGCCTCCGAGCCCGAAACCGCAGACGCTGCGGCGTCCGGCGAGGAAGAAGAGCCTGAGTCCAAGCCGCGTCCCCCGGCCAAGCTGGAGCGCCTGCAGAAGATATTGGCCAAGGCCGGTGTGTCCAGTCGCCGCCGCGCGGAGGAGTTGATTACGCAGGGCCGCGTTCAGGTGAACGGCAAGATCATCACCGAACTGGGTACCAAGGCCGATGCCGGGCGCGACCACATCCGCGTGGACGGCAAGCTGCTCCAAGGCGAAGAGCGCCTCCGCTACTTCATGCTCAACAAGCCCAAGGGCTTTGTGACCACCGTGAAGGATCCCGAAGGCCGCGCCACGGTCATGCAGTTCTTCGAGAAGATGAACGAGCGCCTTTACCCGGTCGGCCGCCTGGACTACCAGAGCGAAGGCCTGTTGCTGATGACCAACGACGGCGAACTGGCCAACAAGCTGACCAAGGCTTCCTCCGGCGTTGAAAAAACCTATCTGGTGAAGGTCGCAGGCCAGCCCACGGAAGGTGAGCTTGAGGCTCTGCGCAGCGGTGTCACCATCGAGCGTGGCAAGCCCGGCTCAGCCAAAGTCCGCACCTCCCCGGCCCGCATCCGCCAGGTTCGCCAGGGCGACAATCCCTGGTATGAAGTGGTCCTCATCGAGGGCCGCAACCGCGAATTGCGCAAGATGTTCGAGGAAGTCGGACACTTTGTTGAAAAGATTCGCCGCATTGGCTACGGCCCGCTGGTTTTGGACCAGGAGCCGGGCAGCCTGCGCGAATTGCAGCCGGATGAACTGGATGCACTGCGCAAGGCCTCCGAAGGCAAGCTGCGCACTCCGAAAGCCAAGGACGTGCGTCGCCGCAACCTGATCGATTCCCAGTTGCCGACGGTGAAGCCGAAGGCCAGCCGTCCCAACCCTTCCATGCCGTTTGCCTCCAAGCCGTACACCAGGCCGAACGAAACCCTACCCTCTGAGGATGGCTCTGCTGGAGCAGCGCGTCCCAGCACATTCCGTCCCAAGCCAGCTTTCGGCGCCGACCGCACTGCGCGCCCCGCTGGTGGAGAATTCCGCCCCGCGGCTCGTTCAGGCTCGCGCCCAGACTCCCGTCCGGCTGGCCGTCCAGCCTGGAAGAAGGACGACCGGCCCGGCCGTCCCCCGGCACGTTTTGGCGCTGGTGCAGGACGCCCCGCATCGGCCAGTGCAGGCGAAGAGCGGCCCCCTTCGACCCGGCCTTACACCCGGCCCTCCTCGGACCGTCCGGCAGCAGGACGCTCCTATGGTTCCAAACCCGCAGGCGGCGGCTATGGCGACAAGCCGGCAGGCCGTTCCTATGGAGCCAAGCCCACCGGCAAGCCCTATGGCGACAGGCCCGCAGGAAGAAGCTACGGTGATAAACCTGGCGGCAAGCCCGCCTGGAAGAAGGAAGGCAGCGGAGACCGTCCGGACTATAAGCGTTCTGCAGCTCCCCGTCCCGCCGCTCCACGCCGCGAAGTGATGGACCTGGACGATATGGCTCCCCGGCAGTCGTTCAAAATCGAAATCGAGCCCATTCAGCGCGACGACCGGCCCAGCCGCCCCAGCGCTCCCAGTTCCTATCCTGGACGCTCCGGTTCTGCACGTCCCAGCTCAGGCCGTCCTTCCGGTGGCCGTACCAGCGGAGGCCACTCCTACGCCGGCCGCCCCGGCGCCGGCCGTCCCAGCTCGGATCGTTCCAGTTCGGATCGCCCCAGTTCCGGCAAGCCCTTCCGTAGTGAGAGCGGCCTTTCCCGGCCCTTCAGCACCAGCAGCGGCAAGCCGCGGGCAGGTGGCGCACGGCCCAGCAGCAAGCCGGGCTCATCCCGTCCTTACAGCGCCGGCCCCAAGCGGCCCTTCCGCAGCCAGGAAGGTGCAGGCTCTTACACGCCCCGCCCCTCAGGCGGTTCCAGCGCCGGTCCTTCGCGCCCCTACACGCCGCGCACTGAAGGCGCATCCGACGCCCCCCATCGCGGCTCCAAGCCGTACCCCAACTCCGCCTCCCGCGCCGAGCGCAAAGCCGGCCCGGACTGGAAGCCCAAGACCAGCTTTGGTGCTGGCAAACCCTCTTCCGGCGGATATTCCAAACCGAAGCCGGGTGGCTTTTCCAAGTCCGGCCACAAGGGCAAACCGAGTGGTCCTCGCCTCGGAGGCAAGAATCGCTAGACAAAAGCGCAATTAGAAAAACGCAGTCAAGAAAAAGGCCCCAACGCCAAAAGCGATGGGGCCTTTTTCTTGCTGCACATCGTCAACCGGCTCGCTTGCATTTCCAATTCTGGCTCCTATAGCGGTTCCACGATTGCTGTACCCTGAACCTCCTCTTCGGAATGGAGTTTTCCTTCACAAACTTCCCCTCGCAAGAGACTGGCAAGGGCACGAGAATGATGGTTCGAGGGTTGAGTCTGAATTTCGTTGAAGGGACAGACCTGCGGAAATGCAGGTTCCCTTGGGCTTCGCCAAGGGTGAAGTTTCGGCTGAGTTAGCAAGCCGAATTGTCGACTCGATCTTGATCCAAGATCAGCTCATTTTCCCCGTGTTTTGCCTGATTTTGGCCAAAAACGCCGTTTTCCGAGTTTTTTCGCTGTGGAAATCTTTCTACTTCTCATTTGCAAAAGAATTTATTTTGATTGTCTTACGACAATAAAAGCGAAGAAAAAGTGCCCCCCCGGGGGTGGGGGGTACCCCTTCGAGCCGTCACGAAACGGTCCCAGCCGTTACATCTGGAACCGCTTATCTTGATTGTGCGCGGAGTGGGGATAATGATGTGCAAAAAATCTGCTGGCGACGAATACTTTGTCTGCGAGAACGGACCCGGAGTCAACGGGGCCTTCCAAAAGAATCTTCGAGGTGGTTATTGCGCGAGGAGAAAGCCACTTGGCCGACTTGCTCACTGGGTACAGATACTCTGGTTCTTCCTCATGAACAAAGGGGTCGAATGATGATTTTTATGAACAAAATCAGCAAGTTGGCTTCCGCTTCGCGGAAATCGCGAGGTAGCGAGTTGGCGGCAGTTCATTTCAGCCGTAACTCGCTCGGACGAATCGGGCTGCGATCTACTGGGAAGCTGCACAGCCTGAATTCTGTCTAAAAAAGAAAGAGCCGAGGCGCAAGCCCCGGCTCAGATTGCAGAAAAATATGGGATTTATGCCCGGCTCAGGTAGGTGCCTTCGCTGGTGTCCACGCGGATCTTTTCGCCTTCGTTGATGAACGGCGGAACCTGCACCACCAGGCCGGTTTCGGTCTTGGCGGGCTTGGTCACGCTGGAGGCGGTGGCCGACTTCATGCCCGGCTCGGTCTCAACAACCGTCAATTCGACCGCGGCGGGCAGATCGATGCCCACAGCGTCGCCATCATGGTAGCTGACCTTGATCTGCAGGTTCGGCGTCAGGTATTCGACCGCGTCGCCCAGCGTGGAACCCTTGAGCACAGTCTGCTCGTAGTCCACCGGATTCATGAAGTAGTAGTCATCGCCGTCGGCGTAGAGAAACTCCATGGAAATCTCGTCCACCATCACCTTTTCGATGGAGTCGGCGGAGCGGAAGCGGTGCTCGAACATGCCACCCGTCTTGAGGTTGCGCAGTTTGGCCTGGATAAAGGCGCGCAGGTTGCCGGGCGTGCGATGTTCCACCTTGAAGACCACGTGCAGTTGGTCATTGTGCTTGATGATCATGCCCGGACGCAAATGAGTGGCGGGAATCGCCATAAGATTTAAAGCTCCTTGCTGTATTTGCGCTCAGTGCGCAATGAATTCTGGCCTTGGCCCATCTTTCATTGTAGCTTAGGCCCAGAGCTCTGGCGCAGCGGACCTTCCGCGGTCTTCGTTCAGGCCCGATGTCCTGGAAAATCTTATTGCAAAAGTCGCGAAGCGGCCGAAGCGCGGCCAGTTCGAATCCGCGTGGGAGTTTCGATTCACAAGTGAGACCGGCGTGAAGACTCCATTGGACTCTGCCCTTCAGGATTCTTACCGCGCCGGCTGGTAAGGTTCCACACGCAGCATGTCGGACAGAATTCCCCGCTCTTCGGGGCTGAAGGCGCCCTGGTAGCGGGCGGAGTTGAGCACCGTCTGGCGCTGCTCCGGCGGAACGGAACGCAGGTCGCGGAAGGCGCCTTTCATGATGGCCTGGCGATCGGCGGGCAACCCGGCGAAGCGATGTCCGGAGAGGTTCACGCTCATCCGTTCCTGAGGCGACAGGCGCTCAATCATCTCGTTGCGCGCCAGCCAGCGCTGCCGTTGGTCTTCGGGCATCTGATTGACCTGGTGCAGACGATCGACCAGGTGCTGCTGTTCGCCCTGGGGAAGCCGATTGAAGCTGGGGTCACTGCGCAGCATCCGCTCCTGATCCTGCGCGGGGAGATTGCGGTGCTGATTGAGCCAGTCGCCCAGGTGCCCCGGGGGCGCCGTGTTGGGTTGCACCCGCCCTGGCTGCGCATAGCCGGGCTGCATGGCTCCCGGATAGGCGGGCCGCGCATAACCCGGAGACGGATAAGGGCGCACCTGGTCAGAGGGATTGCGATAAGCCGGGCTCGGATAATTCGGCCGGACTCCAGGAGCTGGGTAGCCCGTCATCGGCCGTCCAGGGTATCCCTGCGGACCGGCATTCGGCCTGCCCTGAGGTTGCGGTGCAGGTCGATTCTGATACTGAGGCCTGGACGGCTGTGGCCGGCTCGGTTGCGATCTGGGCGCTGAAGCGCGCGGCGCCGGGGCGGGGCGCGCTGCCGGAGCGCTGTTGTGCTGGCCCCGGGCCCAGCCTGCGGGCACACAGAGCATCAGAATCGCCGCAGCCAGAGCTGCGCGGCCCATCCGTTCCGCCTTGTGTCCCCCGGTCATCGTCTTTCCCCGTCCCGTCTCTACGCTTCTTGCGTTCCTGCGGCTAATCCCCGGTGTCGTTGCTTGCGGAGAGTTCTTCCAACTGGTCCAGCAGTTGGGCATTGTTGTCCATGGTCTGCAGATCGTGCACCACGGCAGTCTGCGCGGGAACCGTTACTGGCTGGTTCCAGTCCGTCACGTCCAGGTAGGTTCCTCCCCCCACCAGCAGCATGATCGTAAGCGCCATCGCCGCCAGCGGACGCACATGGGCCGGCGGCCCATAAACCAGGCGGGCGCGAAGCCGCTCAAACCACCCTGCCGGCTCCGCTTCCCGCTCTTCCCGCAGACGCGCATCCAACCGGGTCAGAAAATAGGGGGTCGGCTCCGGTCCTTTCCAGGTGTCCAGCAAGGCTATTGTGGACTGCAACTCCTCGAGCTCCCGGCTGCAATCGTCGCATCCGGCAACATGAGACTGAACCTTGGCAGGCGCCTTGTCCGGATCGAGCAGCAGTTCTGCCAGCTTCCCGTCCATTCCAGCGCAATTGTTCCTGGTCCATTCCATCGCTACCACCCCACTCCCCGCCAGTCGAGCCCGGCTTTTGTTCCTTACACAAAATCCTTCAACTTGTCCCGCAACGTCTGATAGGCGCGAAAGAGCAGCGACTTGGTTGCCGACTCGCTCAACTTCAACACCTCTCCGATTTGCCGGTAATCCATTCCCTGATACTTGTGCATCAGTACCGCCATCCGCTGCCGTTCCGGCAGGGCCATCACGTGCTTGCGGATCGCCGCCATCCGCTCTTCGCGCATCAGGTGCTGTTCCACTGTCGGCTCATCGTCGGCCACATCCGGCGTCGTGCCGGTCTCGTCATCCGCAGCGTCCAAATAGACGGTTTGCGATGCCCGTTCATGCCGCGTGTCGCGTGCGTGGTTCACCGCCAGGTTGGTCGCGATGCGGTAAAGCCAGGTGGTGAACTTGGCCTCAGCCCGATAGCTCTCGCGCGAGCGGTAGACACGCAGAAACACTTCCTGCGCCAGTTCTTCGGCAACCGCCTGATTCTGCACCATTCTGAAAAGAAAGTGAATGATGGCACGGTGGTACTTCCCCACCAAGTAGTTGAACCCTGCTTCGTCGCCCGCTGCCACGCGCAGCATGATCGCAGCATCACTTGCCGGGTCCACCGCGTAGCCCGCGACTGGATGCACGCCGGGCTGTGACGCGGTTCCCGCTCCCAGGGCCGAGTTGTCCAGGACCAGGGTTGCCATATCCTCTGGAACACCATCCGGTCCGGAAGGTTGCGCTGAATCCTGCTCGGGAAAAGAAGTTTCCGGGTCGAAATCTTCGCTGTCTGCTGGCGTCTCGGGAGTCCCAGGGCTGCCATCGCCGGGCTGGTCGGCCTTTGAGGCCCAACCGGTAGGGGAGAGACCCCCTGTTTTGAGTCCGAGAACAGGGCGCATGGTCGCTTCCCCGTCAGGAGGGAAGCCGAAGGCGTGCCGGATTGAACGTTCTCTCCTGCGCATTGCTTGCTTGCCTGAGGACGGCCTTCCCCAACGGTCGCGTGCAAGGGGTGGCCGTAAAGCCTCACTGGTGTTACTCTAAACTACAGGATGTCCCGCTGGCGCGCCTTGCGCCGGCCCTCAGTAGGGCGCTTAACTCAGCGGTAGAGTGCCACCTTCACACGGTGGAAGTCGCAGGTTCGAATCCTGCAGCGCCCACCATAAAATCAATAACTTACAGGTGGTTACTGAATAAAGTTTGTGGCGTTTTGTGGCATTTCTTCAAAAGGCTTTTCGCCTCCCCTCCCTTCGCTAACATCTGGTACACAGATCCGACCATTTCCCGCACACTTTCCGGCAGCGCCTGCATATATTCGTTGGCCGTGGTGTCGGCCTTGGCGTGCCGCAGGTGCGCCTGAATGTCCTTGATCGAGCCCATGCCCTGCGCCTGAGTTGCCATCGTTCGGCGCAGAATCTGGAAGTTCAGTCTTTCGATTCCCAGCTTCTCCGCAAGCGGCCTGAGAACCCTGAACCGGTAGTTG
>Ga0255353_1000178_pt1 | contig 41485 bp, 33 predicted proteins | sample HBST25metaG_FD_189941 | JGI IMG/M metagenome (GOLD analysis project Ga0255353, IMG submission 189941) | Peat soil microbial communities from Stordalen Mire, Sweden - H.B.S.T25 | ecosystem: Environmental > Terrestrial > Soil > Wetlands > Peat | place: Sweden: Norrbotten County, Stordalen Mire...
CAATCAAAGACGATGATCCAGCCTCTATATCTCGGCCGCGTGGACTACGACGAAGCCCTGCGTTTGCAGGCGGAGATGGCCGCGCTCGTCGCCGAGGGCCGCGTCGGGAATGTGCTGCTGCTGCTCGAGCATCCGCGGGTGATAACCCTGGGTCGTCACGCGCAGCGCTCGAATATCCTTGCCTCCGACGAGCTGCTGGTCAGCCGCGGCATCACCGTCCACGAGATCAGCCGCGGCGGCGACGTGACCTATCACGGCCCTGGCCAGTTGGTGGGCTACCCCATCTTCGACCTGCGCACCCTGCGCAACGAGCGCGGCGGACGCCTGGGGCCGAAGGATTTTGTGCATGGGATGGAAGAGGTGCTGATCCGCCTCTGCGGCGAGTTTGGCGTGCGCGCCGGGCGCATCAACGGCCTGACCGGCGTCTGGTGCCCTGCGGACAGCCGCCCTTTGGACGAGAGTTGTGGCGCGGAACCAGGACGCAAGATCTGCGCCATCGGCATTCACGTTTCGCGCGGCATTACCTCGCACGGTTTCGCCTTCAACGTCTCAACCGACCTGCGCGATTTTCATCTGATTATTCCCTGCGGCATTCGCGACCACGGCGTCACCAGTCTGCAACAGGAACTCGATGGCTCAGAAAGCAACCCGGCCGCCCTGCCCTCGCTCGAAGACATAGCTCACCGTGCGGCGCGGCAGTTTGGGCAGGTCTTCGGCGAGCCGGTCGAGGCGGTCGAGAGTCTGGCAGCCTTGCGCGCTCAGAAGGCGGTTACCCCGGTGCAATTTCCAGCCGAAGACACGCCCCTCCAGCTTCCGCCTGAGGTTGAGCGCCTGCGCTGCGGCGCCCAGCGGCCGGTCCGTTCCTGAAGAATCCCAGTTTGCGCGGCCTTTCCCAAAGTGACTCATCTTATACCTGTGCAAATTTATGGTGCGACGAAACATAGCGCGATCTACTATCCTCCCAATATGCCTTTGCCCTCAGGTGATTCTTTATTAGTGCAAATCATGGACTCGGCCTTTGCCGAAGCGGCGCAGCACGCAGGGGATCGGCTGACCTGCAAAGAGGGCTGCACGCAGTGCTGCCATGGGGCCTTCGTTCTCAACCAACTGGATGCGATGCGGCTGCAGGCCGGCATGAATGCGCTGCGGGAGACCGATGCGGACCGTGCGCGGGAGGTTGCGCATCGCGCACAAATGTGGATTGTCGAGCACGAATCGACCTTTCCCGGCGATTCTGGAACAGGCCTGCTGGGCAGTTCCGACGAGGAGCGCGCGCGTTTTGAGGACTTTGCCAACGAGGCGCCGTGTCCTGGGCTCGACCCGGAAACCGGCCGTTGCGACGTCTATGCTTGGAGGCCGCTGACCTGCCGCATCTTCGGTCCGCCGGTGCGTATGGGCGAAGGCCTGGCTCACTGCGAGCTTTGCTTCACCAGCGCCAGCACGGACGAAGTGGCTGCTTGCGAAATGGTGGTTCCCTTCGATCTTGAAACGGAACTGCTCGAAGAAATTGCATCGAGCGACGAGACGGTCGTGGCCTATGCGCTGGCCGGGTGAGCCTCGCCGCGCGCGCCGTTTCCCCAGCCGCGTTAAACTGATGCGTGGACTCCTTGATGGCAACACGCCCCTGCTGGGTTGAAATTCGCGCTCGTTCCCTTGAAGACAACTACCGTTTTCTTTCCACTTTGGCCTCGCCTCATGCGGAGTTGCTGGCCATCGTCAAAGCCGATGCCTACGGTCACTCGCTTGGGCTTTGTGCCCCGGCTGCGGTGCGTGCCGGGGTCCGTTGGCTAGGCGTCACCACGGTCGAAGAGGGCGTCGAGGCGCGTGCCCTGTGTCCCACGGTGCGGGTGCTGGTCATTGGAGGCGTTTTTCCCGGCCAGGGTGCGGCTGTGGTCCAGCACGACCTGACGGCCGTCGTCTGGGAGCCGGAGCAGTTGAAAGAGATTGAGGCAGCCGCGCGCGCTGCGGGAGCCAATCCCGGCTCCATCCCCGTGCACCTCGAAATTGATACCGGAATGAGCCGTCAGGGCGTCGATCCCGCAGGCCTTGAACCGGCCTTGGCGTGTTTTACTCCGGGGTCGCCGCTGCGGCTGGAGGGCGTCATGACGCATCTGTTTGCCGCTGACGAGGCGGACGGGCGCGTCACCGACGAGCAGTTCGCCCGGCTGGACAAGGCAACGGAGCGCATCGGTGCGGCGGGTTTTCTGCCCGATTGGCTCAACGTGGGCAGTTCGGCGGCGCTGGTCGCTGGTCAGGCCGCCGCGATTGCCGATCTGGCTGCCCGCCATGGGATGAAGGCCATGCTTCGGCCCGGCCTGGTGCTCTACGGCCTGCTTCCGCAATTCGATCCGCCGTTTGAGCCCTCCGAGCCGCCCTCGCTGACGGCTGCTCGCGCACAGTTGCAGCCGGTGCTCAGTTGGAAGACACGCGTAACCAGCGTGCGCTCGATTCCCGCCGGGGCCGTGGTGGGCTACAACGGAACCTTTACGGCCACCGAGCCCATGCGGCTGGCCTTGCTGGCCGTGGGCTACGCCGACGGCCTCGACCGCCATCTCGGCAACCACTTCAGCTTGCTGGTGCGCGGCGCGCGCTCTCCTCTAGTGGGCCGCGTCAGCATGGACCAGTCCGTGGTGGACGTGACGGAGATTCCCGGCGTCGAAGCGGGCGACGAGGTGGTGATTATCGGAACGCAAGGCAATGAGACCATCACCGCCAACGACCACGCCAAGGTCGTCGGCACGATTCCCTGGGAAATCTTCACCCGCATCGCCCCGCGCGTCCAGCGGATTGAGATCTAGAGCATTTCCACAGTTGCTGACCCTGCCAAAATCTATACCCCGGGGGGGGGGAAGGTCTGCTGTCCGGGCAGACTGGAGAGCAACTTTCTCTTTCATGGTGCGCTGCTCAGGGGAAATGATCTGCAAAACCTGGGTCAGCGAGGGTCAGCATTTGGCACCCGCCTGCTCATCGCGAAAAGATCGCGATGAACAGGGCATAGCTTTTCAAGGGTCAGGATAATTCTTCGGGGCTGATGAGCGGGCCACCTGCCGTTTTTCTGACAAGCTATTGTGGTTTGGCCGGATGCGACGACTGGGCCTGCGTGCGATCTTCGCGGCTCTCGACGCCTATTTCGATGGGCTCGCCGAGGGCCAGCGGCAGATCCTGCTGTCCGGACTTGGCGGACTCGTAGGCGCGCACAATCCGCTGCACCAGCGCGTGACGCACCACATCGCAGTCATCAAACTGGCAGAATTCGATGCCCTCGACTCCCTCGAGAATGTTGATGGCGTCCAGCAGGCCGGACTTGCGCGGGTTCGGCAGGTCAATCTGCGTAATGTCGCCGGTGATGACCGCCTTCGAGTTGTTACCCATGCGGGTGAGAAACATCTTCATCTGCTCGACGGTGGTGTTTTGCGCCTCGTCCATGATGATGAAGGCATCGTTCAGCGTGCGTCCGCGCATGAAGGCCAAGGGCGCCACTTCGATGACGTTCCGCTCCAGCATCTTGTCCACTTTTTCCGGTTCGAGCAAGTCATAGAGAGCGTCGTAAAGCGGGCGAAGGTAGGGGTCCACCTTGTCTTGCAGCGTGCCGGGCAGAAAGCCGAGCCGCTCGCCAGCCTCGACCGCGGGACGAACCAGCACAATGCGGCTGACCTTCTTGGCGTTCATGGCGCCCACGGCCATGGCCACGGCGAGATACGTTTTGCCCGTGCCCGCCGGACCGACGCCGAAGACCATATCGTTCTGCTCAATGGCTTCGAGGTACTTTCGCTGGTTGGTCGAGCGCGGTTGGACCGTGCGTTTGATGCCAGCCGAGCGCTGCTTGCCCGAGTCGGCCAGCGAGCGCAGCGTCGAGGCAGGGTCAGCCGTCACCAGACGCAGCAACTCATTCAGCTCCCCGTTGTGCGGGTTGATGCCCTGCTTGCGCAAGGCCTCGAAGTCCTGAAAAATGCGCTGCACGCGCATCACGCCCGCTTCCGGTCCCTCCACGTGCACGGCGTCAGAACGAAGATCGATGCGGACGCCGAGTGCGTCTTCCATGAGCCTGAGATTTTCATCGCGAGTCCCGAACAGGGGCTCAAGATTGGGCGTGATCTCCAGAGCGATCTTCAATGGTTTCGATAGCCTCCAAGACATGGGTTGGAAATGAACGGGAAATGGCTGCGGCGCAGAACGGACGCACGGCGCGACCGATGGACGGCTGGCAAAAGTCTGAATGAGAGGAAAACCGGCGCGCGCTGCCGAGGACCAAGCCGGAGCTTTTGGCTGAGGGACGCGACCGCGGGTTGGTGTAGGCGACCAATTCCGGTATCTGGCCTAGAGAGTAGCGCCGAAGGGCGGGGGAGTCAATCCGCACAGCAAGAATTTCTGATGAACCCTGCGACTTCGCGCAAGCGGCCAATCCTTGTGACCTATGCCTATAATGAAGCATGGCGACGGTCCGGCACATACCGGCAGCGGTTCCCGACGCGACCCCGGCACCCGAGGGGTCAACGCCGCACGCAGTGCGTGACGTTGACCCGAAAGCCATGGACCAACGCATCGAGGCCCTGCTGAAGCGGGTCCACACCAATCGCCCCAGCGAAGATTTATCCCTGATTCGCAAAGCGTGGGAATTCAGCGTGCAGCACCATCGCGGGCAACGGCGCGCCTCGGGCGAGCCTTATATTATTCATCCGCTTGAGGTCGCCGAGGTGCTGGCGGACATGCGGATGGACGCGACGGCCATCGCCGCGGGCCTGCTGCACGACTCGGTTGAAGACACGCCCGCCACACATGAAGAGCTGGAGGCGAATTTTGGCGCGCAGGTGGCCCAGATTGTCGAGGGCGTCACCAATATCGACAAGATCGAGTTTGCCAATCGCGAGGACCGCCAGGCCGAGAACGTGCGCAAGATGCTGCTGGCCATGGTTTCCGATGTGCGCGTGGTGCTGATCAAGCTGGCCGACCGGTTGCACAATATGCGCACGCTCGAGTTCCTGAAGCCGGATCGGCAGGAGGCTATCGCCCGCGAGACGCTGGACATCTACGCTCCGCTGGCGCATCGCCTGGGCATGGGAAAGCTGCGTGGCGAGCTGGAGGATCTGGCTTTCCGCTACATTGACCCAGTCAGCTACGAGCAGGTTTCGGCAGCCGTGGAAGCCCGCCGCGCCGAGGGCGAACAGTTTCTGCGCAGTGTGGAAGACACGCTCGTGGAACAATTGCGCGAAAACGGCATTCCGGCCCGCGTGGAGTGGCGCATCAAGCGCCTTTACTCGATTTTCCAGAAGATTCAGCGCTCCAAGGTTTCTTTCGACCAGGTTTACGACTTCCTCGCCATTCGCGTCATCACCCAGGATGTATCGGCCTGCTACGCCGTCTTCGGCCTGATTCACACGCTGTGGCGCCCTGTGCCAGGCCGCATCAAAGACTTCATTGCCATGCCCCGCGCCAACCACTACCAGTCGCTGCATACGACGGTGATGAGCCCAACCGGTCACCAGTTCGAAGTGCAGATCCGCACTGAAGAGATGCACCGCATTGCCGAGGAAGGCATTGCCGCCCACTGGAAGTACAAGGCCGGCGACATCACGATCACGGCGAGGGATGAAGAACGGCTGAAGTGGATCAGGCAGTTGGTCGAGTGGCAAAAGGAGATGACCGACCCCAACGAGTTCCTCTCCAGCCTGAAGATGGACCTCTATCCCGACGAGGTCTACACCTTCACGCCGAAGGGGAAGGTGGTGGTGATCCCGGCCGATGGCACTCCGGTCGACTTTGCCTACACGATTCACACGGAAGTGGGCCACACGTGCGTCGGCGCCAAGGTCAACGGGCGGATGGCGCCCCTGCGCACCAAGCTGATGACGGGCGACATTGTCGAGATCATCACACAGAAGGAGCACAAACCGAGCCGCGACTGGCTCACCTTCGTCAAAAGTCCCCGCGCACGCAACAAGATCAAGCACTGGCTTAACGAAGACCGGCGCCGGCGCGCGCTGGAGATCGGCCGCAAGCTGCTGGAGCGCGAGGCGCGCCGATTCAAGGTGCCGCTCAGCCAGATCAACGACCAGGATCTGGGACGCATCGCCGGCGAATATGGCCTGGCCACCGCCGCCGATCTGCTGGCCGGGATGGGCGAAGGCAAGCACTCCGCCCGGCAGGTGCTCGGCAAACTGGCGCCCTCCGCCGTGAACCAGCCAATCGTTGCCGCGGAGATCAAGCCGGGCGGCACGCCGCCCATGTCCGACGCCGTGCGCAAGCTGCACCTGACCGGCTCCGACTCGCTCCAGGTCGAGGGACAGAATGACCTGCTGGTCTATCGCGCGCGCTGTTGCAACCCGATTCGCGGCGAAGAAATCGTCGGCTACGTTACGCGCGGCAAAGGAGTGGCCGTTCATGCGCGCAGTTGTCCCAACGTGGCGAACCTGCTCTATGAGAGCGATCGGCGCATCAATGTGGAGTGGGCGCGACCGAGCGAAACCGCCGGCAAGCCGCAGCGCTATCCGGTCAAGATCACGGTTTCATGCGACGACCGCGCGGGCATGTTGAAGGAGCTGATCGCCGTTCTTTCCGACGACAACTCCAACATCAGCGGCGTCGAAATCCACCACGACGAGAACGGCGAAGCCCTCGTCGAGCTGATTGCGGAGGCCGAGGACGTTCGCCACCTGAACCGCATGGTCATCGGCCTGCGCCGCGTGCCCGGCGTGCATGGCGTACAGCGGACGCAGAAGCTGTAAGGGCCTTTTCAAGACAATTTGCGGTAAGGAGTGATCCTCGCAGGGGCTGAAGCCCTACGTCTATTTTGTGCGCTATTGATCCGGCAAGAAAATAGTTGCATCGTTTCCCATCCATTTCCGCAAAAGACGCGGAAATGGATGGGGCACCCAGGCAGTATTTAGTTGCCGGATCAATAGCGGCACGACTGAAGTCGTGCCGCAAAAAGAAACAAAGCGTGGACGAGGACGTCCACGCTACAGCCGGCCGGGAGGCCGGCGCTACAGTTTCATCCCCATGTGGGTCGGATTCGCCGGTGGACGACTGTTACAAGACCTAACCTTAAAGCGCAAAACAAAAGGGCGGCCACCATGAAGGCAGCCGCCCCTTGCCGGTTTCAAACCCGAACTAGTCGATGACGAAGGTGAAGGTTGTTGACCCGGTGATGGTTGACGTCGCTGAGTCTTCTCCGACGACGGTAATGGTGTAGGTCCCCTTGGGAGGATCGGAGCTCGAAGTCGTCGTGCTGGTGCTGCTGCTGCCGCCGCACGCCGAAACCGCCAGGCCCAGGGCAAGCAGGGCAATCACTCCCGCCATGGTGTGGAACTTCCGCGAGTACCTGCCCAGGAAACCTGCCAGCAACAACCCGGCAAAGGCCACGCCCAGCGGTGCAGGGCTTGGGCTGTTGCTTCTGGCCGCTTTTACTCTGCCCAGCCGGTGGAGAGACTTGCCGCCAGAGGATGACACTGCGGCGCAATCCGCGGCGCTCGTGTCAAGGTATATGTTGGCCTGCACGGCGCTGGTGCCGCTTACCGTTACCGATGCATAGCCACTGCTCACAACGTCGGCGCTTACACAGAGATTTGTGAGCGCGCTGTCGTTGGAGGTGTCATAGCTCATCAGTACCGTGCCGGTATAGCCGCCCGACGGGGCAAGGGTGAGGGTCTCCGTTCCCGTACTGCCCTGTTTGACGGTCAGCGTGCTGGGGCTCGCAGAAATCGTAAAGCTGCCCGTGCCGGAACCGGAGCTGGAGCCCGCGACGGTTACCTGCACTGCGCCCGAAGAAACAGCAAAGGCCGTACTGCCCGCATACTGCGCGATGATCTGATGGGTGCCGGTGCTCGAGAAAGAAGTTGCATAGGTGGCGGTGGCCGTGCCGGCGATGCTGCTAGCGGTCAATGCGACGGTCGTCGTGGAGCCGCCATTGCTGTACGCTGTCGTTCCTCCGTCGATCGCAAGGGTCACGTTCCCCGTTGGCGTTACTGAGCCGCTGGCCGCGACGACGGTAATGGTGAAAGTGTCGCTGGCGCCCGCGGCTGGCGCGGAGGTTGCTGCGGTAATGGTGGTCGTGGTGCCGGTCAGCGAGGCGGAGGAGCCGGTCTCCTCGGGCCATGCCGCGATCAGATTGGCCAGATCCACCGAGCCCAATCCCGTCGCCTCGTCGTAGCCGGTGGTGGATGGGTATTCCGATGTGCCGGTGGTGGAGCAGTAGCTCGTGCCAGCCAAACATTCATTCCCAACGCCAGAGGTGCCGGAACTGGTGCCGGCGGTAACGTCATGAAAGGCGGAACTATAGGTCGAACTTGTGGCAGCCAGAGTGTAGAGTTCCTTATTGATGAGCCCCTGGCCTTCGGTGTAGCCCTTGGCCTCATTGAGAATGGCCATCATGCCAGCGAAGACGGGCGCGGCAAAGCTGGTGCCGCCGGCGACGGTCAGGTACTTGTTGTCGGCATCGCGGAAGCCGGACGCGCAACTGCCATCAATGCCGGTCTCCGTGTCGCTGGAGCAGTAAAGGTAGCCGGGATAATTCGGCGAGGAGTACAGGGAGATATCCGGCACGAGGCGATAGCTGCCGGAGGGAATCGTGTTTCCTCCGATGGTTCCGGTCTGCCAGGTTGGCCGCGTGATGACCGTGCTGACTCCGCCACCGGTCGATGAAAGCGCATCAGCCCAACCATAGGTTGCGCCCGAAGATGCGGAGTCGTCATTCCACGCCACTTCAGGAATCCACTGGAGCGCGGTGGTCGGGTTGCTGCCAGAGGTCGCCCAGTAAGTAGAACCCGAGGCATCATTGGCCGAGGTGATCTCTGTGCCGCCCATGGCGGTGACATAGGCGCTGCTGGCCGGGTAGTTGACGGCCACAACCTCGTCTGAAGCGACGGGAGCGGTGTCTTGAGTATTGCCGTAGTCCCCGTAGCAAGCCGTGGAACCTGAATCGCCCGAGGAAGCGATGATGGTTTGTCCCTGCGTTACGGCTTGCGCGAGTATCGTTTCCATCTCGGTGATGATCGACGAGTTTTCCGCCTCGCAGCCGCCGTAGCTGACGCTGATGATGGGCGCGATGTCCTCGTCCACCGCATAGGCAATCGAGTCGAAGACTCCGTAACTGGTGTTGCTGCCGGTGTAGACAAAGATGATGTTGGCGCCGGTGGCGATGCCGCCCGCCCACTCCAGGTCGATGTCGGATTCGGACTCATCGCCGCTAACGACCGTCGAAGTGCCCGAGCCCGGCACCAGCACCAGCGTGGGATCCTTGGTGGAAAGACTGGCCGCGCTCTGGAAGTTCTCAATGTCGCTGAGCACGATAGCCGATTGGCCCATGACGGCGATTGACTGGCCCGCGCCGTTGTAGGTGGAGGGAATGTCGTAGGCGACTTTGATGTCTCCAGGAGCAAAGTGAACATTCCCCGATTGGCTGGAGGTGTATTCGCGCCGTCCCTGGGCGATGTGCATGGGCTTGGGGCGGAAGTCATCGAGGTTGCGGACGGCGAGGACGACAGACGACAACGCCGAGGGAAGGCTCAACTCCGTCGAGGGCGCAAAATGCTGCACGCCACTCACCTTGTAGGAATGCATCTGAGTGGAAAAGGCCTGCTCCACCTGTCGCGCCGTGCCAGAAAAGCGGATTGCGTTGTGACTGCGGGCAACCGAATCAACGGAAAAGCCCTGCTGCTGAAGCCAGCTTTTGACCTTGCTTAGATCTGCGTCAGCCATGCCGAAGCGGGCCGCAAACTGATCGGGCGTAAGCCATTGGTGATAGAGCGGCGAAGACGGGTCCTGCTGTGCGGCGATCAAGGCCTGGAGGTCGGCCTCCTGCTCCTCCGTGCGGCTGAAGACAATGCTGACTCCCGTCAGCTTCGTACTCGACGGCACCCGTCCGGCATCGAATTTGGCCTGCGCCATGGGATGCAGCGACCCAGCCAACGTTACCTGTTCGGATTTGGCGATCTCAGAGGAGATGCGGGGGGCCACAGATTGCGCGCCAAGAAAGGGAGCGACCAGTGCGCAGGCGGCAAGCCAGCCGCATAGATGCCGTGAATGTGCAAACATTGTCTTCATTGCCGTCCTTATCGATTTGCGAATGGAGCAGTAAACATCAAGGTTACTCTAGGACGGAGTCTTCGACCGAACACCGCCAGGCCCATTGCGCCACTGCCGACTCTTTCCGGTCTTGCAGGAATCGAAAGTATCGGAGTGGAACTATCAGTGCTGTAGCCTGCCCAGGAAGGAAAACATCCCTGCAGCCGCAGCCCATTCAGCTACCTGAATAGACTCTGAAGTTGGTGGAAAGTTACAGCAGGAGGGAAAATTTCGGTGGTGAGGCGATTGAGCGCTGACGAAGACGCTTGCAGGGGAGTGGAGGCGAGGATTGGTCAGCCGGACCGGCCCGGGCCTGAAGAGTCCGCAAATGCGCCATTTTCCAAGGGGCTGAACAGGCTGCGGAAAAAGCCCGGATTCAGCTTGTTTGAGAAAGAAGGTTTGGCAGGGGCTAAAGCCCGCATCTTTACTTTGTTGCAGTTACGGCACGACTGAAGTCGTGCCCTGTTACAAAGCAGCCTTTTGAAACACCTTCTACTAGTTTTTCGCAGCCTGTAAAGCCCACGCTGATTTTGCGGCAGTTATGGCACGACTAAAGTCGTGCCCTGACACATGACCAGGCCCCATTGGAGTTTTTCCGCAGCTTGTTAGTCGCTCTTGCCGGATTTTGCATCCATCGCGGCGGGCAAATCCACGGCCACGAGGGCAAAGCGCGTGTTGTTGCCGCTGCGTCCTTCAAAGCCAAGGATGTGCTGATGGCGCTTGGAGCCGGCCTTCAGTTCAGGGCTGCGTCCGGAGCCGTAATCGCTCGTATTGATGTTTATGTTGGCGCTGTTTTTGTCGTCGGTGCAGGTCAGCCCCTCGGAGGTTTTTGCCGGCGTACCCACCGGAGAATTGCCTTGGCAGGTAATCACGTCGCCATAGCGGCCCATCGCCTTCTTGTAGAAAGCGGTCACCTGTTCAGGGGAATCGGGCGTCTGGTAGGAGACCTCCTTGACCCGCAACTCCCACTGGCCAAAGCCAAGATGAACATCGGCAGACTTGTGTTTGTCGTCGGCCTTGACGGCCACGGCGCCCGGATAAACCGGCAATCCAAGATCCGAGGCGGTGGTCTGATCGGTATTGACATGGACGCCGCCAAAGGGCGTGTCCACCTGAACGTTCTTATCGTCTCCGCTGGCGTTCTTGTTGACGTTGACCCGGCAAGCTGCCATTCCGAACGCCAAGACAAGCCCCAGAGTCAAAGCTGCCGCGTTCCTCATCCTGTTTTGCATGGTGGCAATCGCCCTCCTCACATGTTTTACGCGTACATCCTCTGAAATGTTCCTCGAATACGACGGCCCGAGGCAAGATGTTTTTTTCTTCTCTGTTTATACTGTTGTTTACACGCGAATTTTCATTCCTTTCTTCATGTGCTGTCTTATCAATATGTTTGCGGCAGCAAGTTGGCCTCCGCTGCGCGGGGTTAGCAAGTGAGCAGGTTAGCGCGGCATCGCCGGGTGCAGTTTCATCCCCCGTGGGTCGGCAATGCCGGTGGACGACTGGCATAAAGCTGTTTTTTTGAAACATCCTCCAGTCGATAGGGCTTTTTACCTCGCGTCAAAAAGGCCAATTCAAGGCCTGTGATCCATTGTTCTCTGCAAGATACGATACCTGCGATGCGCATGAAGAATCTGATCCGACCGACGGACGAGAAGGTGACCAACGTGCTGGCCACGGGGCACATTGGGCAACTTCTTGTGCAGTATTCGGTCCCTGCCATCATTGCGACGGCGGTGCAGTCCATCTACAACATCATCGACCGCGTGTTCATCGGCCATGGCGTGGGGGCCATGGCCATCTCCGGACTGGCAGTGACCTTGCCGATGATGAATCTGGCCGCCGCTCTGGGAGCGATGGTGGGCGTGGGCGCGGCCGCCCTGGTCTCCATCCGGCTGGGAGAACAGAAAGAACAGGAAGCTGACGCCATTCTGGGAAACACTTTTGTACTGAACGTTGTACTCAGTATTCTGTTTTCCATTCTGTGCTTCATTTTCCTGGACAAATTGCTGTTCTGCATGGGCGCAAGCCCGGAAACCCTGCCTTACGCCAAGCAGTTCATACAGGTCATTCTTGTTGGGAATGTGTTTACCCATGTTTATATGGGCTTGAACAACGTCATGCGAGCGTCGGGTTATCCCGGCAAAGCAATGGTTACGACGCTGCTCACGGTGGCGGTCAACCTGATGCTGGCTCCGCTGTTCATCTTCGCTTTCCACTGGGGAATCAGAGGCGCGGCGCTGGCAACGGTGTGCGCGCAGATGGTCGGCGCCACATGGGCCATTCTGCACTTTACTCGCAAGCAGCACACTCTCCGTTTTCAGCGTGGCTGTTTCAAGCCAGAAGTGAGGATCATCCGGGATATTTTCTCGATTGGAATGCCCAGTTTCATCATGTTGTTCTGCGCCAGCTTTGTGGCGGTTTTGGTGAACCTGCGGCTTACCCGATACGGTGGCGATTACGCCATAGGCGCGTTCGGCATTATCAACACCCTGCTCAGTCTCTTCATCATGATCGTCGTGGGCGTGAACATGGGGATGCAGCCGATCGTGGGATACAACTTTGGCGCCGGCAAGTTCGACCGGGCCATTCGCGCCTATCGGCTCGCCATAGGCGCCGCAACATGCATTACGACTTGCGGATTTCTGCTGGGAGAGATTTTTCCCAGGGCAGTGGCCAGCGCTTTCACCGGGGACGCGGACCTGATCGGCCAAACGGTAAGAGGAATGCGCATTGCCGTGCTTCTGTTCCCCATTATTGGTTTCCAGATGGTCACGTCGAGCTTCTTCCAGTCGATCGGCAAGGCGAGAATCGCCATTCTGCTTTCGCTTTCCCGGCAAATCCTGTTCCTGATCCCGTTTCTGATTCTTCTTCCGCTTTTCTGGGGCTTGAATGGCGTGTGGTTTGCCGGGCCGACGTCCGATCTGACGGCCTCCATTGTGACGTTTCTTGTACTCAGGGCATGGTTACAAAGAAGGACGGCGAAATAGACGTTCAAACAACTTTTTCTTGAAACCGGGAATCCTTCGCCCTGCGCATTGAATCCAAGTGAGTGAAGTTCATTCTTTTCAAGGAGCGTTCGCCATGACTCTGTCTGCTGCTGAAGTGAACAAAATGAAACAAGCACCCGCCGTCAAGGGCGTGTTGCCGGTTGTGCTGGACCGCTGGAGTCCGCGCTCCTTTTCCAGCCGGGATGTGAGTCCAGCCGATCTGAGGCGCGTCTTTGAAGCCGCGCGCTGGGCCGCCTCGGCCTACAACGAACAGCCCTGGCGCTATTTGGTTGGAACTCGTAATTCATTGACACATAAGAAGATATTTTCTACACTCATCGGTTTCAACCAGAGCTGGGCAGGATCGGCGCCGGTTTTGATCCTGGGCGTGGCAAGCACCAAGTTCTCTCACAACGGGACGGATAACGGTTATGCGATTTACGACTTGGGAGCAGCATCTTCCTATCTGACGCTGCAAGCCTCGGCGCTGGGCCTCTCCACGCACCAGATGGCGGGCTTTGACCAGGACGCTGCCCGCAAGGCCTTTGGAGTTCCAGACGATTATGCTTTCGGCTCCGTGATTGCCCTCGGTTACCAGGGCGAACCTGCCGCGCTTGGCCATGAACAACTGATTGCTCTCGAAACCGAGCCTCGCGCTCGTAAGGAATTGAGCGAGTTCGTGTTATCGGCTTGGGATACGGCTGCTGAACTGGGGTAAGGGCGTGGATTTCCATCCTTGGATAGAAAAAATAATTCAAGGATGGGCGTCCAGTTGGTCAAGGTTCTTGGTGCCCCATCCTTCGCAAAAAGCGCGAAGGATGGGGCACCAAGGTATCCAGCCCTTTTCGGCTATCCCCGCCTCCGCGTTAGAGTGGAGGCTGGAGAGTTGCCTTGACCAACCCACGCACCCTTCGCAAGACGTCCGCACGCCAGCACAGACGATCACGACGAAGGCCCATGGGCTGGCGTGGCAGGCTGATTCTATTCGCTTTGCTTGCGAGCCTTGGCCTGCTGGGCTGGGCCGTGGCCGCCCGGCTGCTTGCACCCACTTCCAATACTTCACTCACACGCTTTGATGCCATTATTGTGCTGGGCAGTCCGGCAGACAGCGACGGCAACCCCTCGCCGGAGCAGTTGGCCCGCGTGACCGAGGGCGTGCGCGAATACGAGCAGAGCGTGGCGCCGAGGCTGATTCTGACCGGGGGCGCGGTACGAAACCGATTTGTGGAGGCGCAGGTGATGGCACGCACCGCAGAAGCGCAGGGAATTCCGGAGTCCGCCGTTTTTCTGGAGTCCAAGGCCAGAAATACGATAGAAAACGCCTGCTACGCGACGCGGATCATGAAGGCGCACGGCTGGCGGTCGGCGGAGGTGGTTTCGAGCGCTGATTATCTGCCCCGCGCCAGCATGATCTTCAGCAACTCGCAGCTGGAGTGGCGTACCCACGCCGCGCCGCCGCTCACACCTGAGTCGACTGTTTACGCTGGAACTGACGCTGCCATCGAAACCCTGAAGACCGTTCGCTACCTGATCTGGGCCCGCTGGACCGAGCACTGCGAACCGTGATGGAAGCAAATCCTGCCCGTTTTGCGTTGTCCCTTGTCGGCATGGTCCTGTAAGCTGATGGTGATGCGTACATCAGTAGGAATCTCCAAGTCTCTATTCGCCGTTGCCGCCCTGTCGCTGTGTTTTGGCTCCAGCGCGCAGGCGCAAAGCAATGCCTCTCCAACGGCTGGCAATGGCACCTACATTGCCACCGATCCGCTGGCGCTGGTGCGCTACGACAACCGCTTCGACGTTTCGCTCGGCATGGCCTACGACCACATGAAGGCCGGACCAAACCTTCTGGAAGGGTCAAACCTGGGCGGGCTGGACCTTTCCGGCTCGTACTGGTTCAGCAAGCACTGGGCGCTGGAGGGCTCTGGCCGCGGCTATGTTGGCACCAGCGGCGCCGCTCCCAACGAATTCATCAACAGTAAAGGCCATAGCGAGAGCATCCAAGGACCGTTTGTGGCGCAGTATCTGTTGGTTGCCGGACCTGAATGGCTGGGACCGCACAACAAGCATGGAGCGCTGATTGCCCACGCGATGGTGGGCGGCGTGTATGGCAAGTTCGAGCAGGATCTGCGGGGAAATCCCCCGCAGTTGGTCGGCTTCTACAATGACCAGGTCGCTCCGGCGGCCATCATTGGCGGCCACATGGACCTGAACCGCTCGGCGCACTGGGTCTTCCGCATCACGCCGGACGCGGTGATTACGCGCTATGGCACCCAATACAAACCCAAGCTGACCCAGACGGATGTCAACTTTGCGATCTCGGTCGGGATTCAGTACAAGTTCAAGGGAAAGCGCTAAGGGACCTCTGAACAAGTTCCTGCCCTGAGGGAGTTTCCCTCAGGGGCTAAAGCCCGCGTTGTTTTCAAGACTTACGGCACGACAGAAGTCGTGCTTTTTCAAAACATCGTTTTGCACTGAGTCTTGTGAAAACTGACGTACCCAAATCAAAGCCGGAGATCTCAGCGACAGGTTCTCGTCGCGGGAACTCTGGCTTTTTGTTTGAGAAAGACCTTTTAAAGTTGGAACGGCTGACGAATTCAGTTCTGTGTGGTATTCTCCATCGTTCGGCGGTACTGTGGACGAGCAGTCCCTAGGACCAAGTTGTATTCGGTACTTTCAGCACTTCAGGGACAAAAAAAGGCACGAAGGCGGGTTCCAATGGAGATGAGAGACACACTTGGAGTATTGCTTGCAGGCGGAGCAGGAGAACGGCTCTTTCCCCTCACGCGGGATCGCGCCAAACCAGCCGTGCCCTTTGGCGGGCACTATCGCATCATCGACATCACGCTTTCCAACTGCATCAACTCCGGCCTGCGCAAGGTGTACATCCTGACGCAGTACAAGGCTCTTTCACTGAACCGGCACATCCGCGAAGGGTGGACGGGCGTTGTGGCGCAGGAGCTGGGCGAGTTTTTCGAGCTGCTGTCGCCGATGCAGCGCACGGGCGGCAACTGGTACATGGGGACCGCCGATGCGGTTTACCAGAACATCTACTCGATTGGCAGCGAGCAGCCGAAGTACACGATTATCCTGGGCGGCGACCACATCTACAAGATGGACTACAGCCGGATGCTGGAATACCACAAGGAGACCAAGGCTGAGGTTACGCTGGCCACGCTGCCGATTGCGCCTGAAGAGTCGGCGCGCTTCGGCGTGGTCGAAGTGGGCCAAACGGGTGAGATTCTCAGCTTTCAGGAGAAGCCGGCGCAGACCAGCTTCCGGTCGCCGTTCAACCCGAACGCAGTGGATGCCTCGATGGGGATTTACATTTTCAACACCGAGGTGCTGCTGAAAGCTCTGATTGCCGACGCCGAGAACCCGAACTCAAAGCACGATTTTGGCCACGACATTCTGCCCAACATGCTGGGCATAAAGAAAATGATGGCTTACAGCTTTGTGGACGAGAACAAGCAACAGGCGCTCTATTGGCGCGACGTGGGCACGCTGGACGCCTACTACGACGCCAACATGGACCTGTGCTCGGTTTCACCGACCTTCAACCTGTACGACGAGAGCTGGCCCATCCGCACGCGCGTGCGCCAGTACCCGCCAGCCAAGTTCGTCTTCGGCGAGCCGGGCCGCTCGGGCGTAGCGGTCAACTCGATCATTACCGCCGGCGTCATCATCTCCGGCGCCACGGTGTCGAACTCCGTGGTCTCGCAGGATGTGCGCGTCAACTCCTATTCGACCGTGGATGCGAGCATCATCTTCTCGCACGTAAACATCGGCCGGCACTGCCGCATCCGCAAAGCCATCATCGACCGCGACGTACACATTCCCGAGGGCACGGTCATCGGCTACGACCCGGTCGAAGACAAGAAACGCTACTTTGTCACCCCTTCGGGTCTGACAATCGTCACGCGCGACGCATCGCTGTTTGAGAACCCCGTCGATCCGGCCTTCCAGCAGAATTACTGAGGCTCTGACCGCGTAAAGGAACAGAATGGGCAGAATTCCAAGTCACGAAATCGAGACTTGGAATTTTGCCCATTGTTTGGAAGCGCTGTGCTACACCTGAAACAGGAATAGATATGACCACGCTCGACCTTACAGAGAAGATAAAATCCGTGCTTGCCCGCGTGCGGGAGATGGCGTCATCCGCGCCGTCTCTGGATGCGCTGGAAAAGGGCATCGTGGAGGCCATTGCTGCGCAAATTCCCGGCTATGATTGGACCGGCTTTTACATGCTCGACCCGGATGACCACGAAACGCTGGTCCTGGGCCGCTTCTCGGGCGAGCCGACCGCGCACGTGCGCATCCCGGTCACGGAAGGAATCTGCGGCGCGGCGGTGGCTGCGGGAAAGGCTGTTGTCGTGGACGACGTGAACGCGGACCCACGCTATCTTTCATGCTCGATACGGACAAAATCCGAGATTGTCGTCCCTATTCATGCGCTGGGCAAGGTCGTGGGAGAAATCGACATCGACAGCCATGGATTGGCGGCTTTTAACGAGATTGACCGCGAATTCCTGGAAGAAGCAGCGCGCATTGTCGGAGGCTATATCGAGAAGCATCCCGGAAAAGCGTAGAAGCCTCCAGCCGCTTGACACGTTCTTCCATGTACTCGACCTCGTGCATGTAATCCAGTCGCGTCGATTCCTGCCTCGCACGGGTTGCCGCGAATGTGGCGGAGACGATTTATCTGTTCCATTGCGTGGCGTTTCCCATTGAAACTTCGATTGCCAATCATGGGCAGTCGCGGTATCGATCGTAGCGATGGACACCGGCGAAGTGAGTGCGCCCCTCAACAAGTACATGGTCCCTGAATCTTCAAAAGACGAAGTAATCGCCATCAAGGGTAGGACAACAGGCGTACGATCCAGAGGAATCTTCCTGCACAGCGAGCCCGCCTCATTCTCTCGAGCGAAAAAGAATTGGGCCCTTGGAGCCCGCCAGTCTTCTAGAATCATGGCCTGGGTCGATGTTACGAAAGGCAGTTAGCGCGTTCTTCGCAACGAGCCAACTCACGGCCTGAAGTTTCCAACCCAGGCACGAAGGCAACAAGCAGAGAAGCCGCCTCCAGGAGATGACTGTGCATCTTTACCGGCAAAGAATATTGCATCTCAAACAGAACCCCGTCATTCTGGCGCGCATGTTACCGGGGATTGCTCTTTCGATTCTGTTCGCCGCAGAGTGCTGTTCTGTTTGCTACGCGCAAGTTCAGCCACCAGCGCCTCCTGACAGTGCCCCGAAGTACCTGCAAAGCAGCTTGCCGATTGAACAGCGAATTGCAGACCTGCTTGACCGCATGAGCATGGAGGAGAAGGCAAGCCAACTCGATCTTGCCGTCGAGGCGGTTGATGCGCCGAGTCCGCTTCAGAAGAAAGCGCCCCCTAGCGTGGCGGAAAGCGATTCCGCGTGGGGTCCTCCGGGAGTTGGGGCCATCCTGTTCAATGCTCCCGCAGGCGGTATTCAGCACGGGGTGATGCGACCTCCGCGGTTGAACATTCCGCCTCTGGTAGCGGTGATCGCGCCCTCGCAAAATGCCGAGGATGGGCCGGCTCTGATCAACGTGAGCGCAACCTGGGACGTCGCTCTTGCGCGTCAAGCTGCAACCCTGTTTGCCGCGCAACAGAGGGCGCTTGGGATCAACACGGTTGTGCTTCCACTCTCTCAGTTCTCAGGGAATGCAAAGCCCCATGAAGACGGAAAGGGATGGCTCATCGGTTCGATAGGACGTGCTTTTGTGCAAGGCCTGCAGGCCGATCCGTTGCATTCTGTCGCGGCGTTTCCGGCCTATTTCCCCACCGATGGCGCGTCCGCTCAAGCAGCCCAATCACTGCATATGGGCGAGCGTGAATTTCGGATGAATCTTCTTGCGCCGTTCGAGCCTTTGCTCCGCGAGGGGATTTCGTTGGGAGTCGTTGCTTCCGCGGATCAGATCGATGGGGTTCCCACGGCCGCCAACGCAGAGCTTTTGCGCCATATCCTGCGCGATGAGTGGAATTTTGCAGGAGTGGTGCTGGCGGCTCCCGGCTCGATCCGCGCTTTGTCGGAAACTCAGCATAGGACAGCCACGCCAGCAGAGGCGATTTGCGGCGCCATCAACTCGGGCATTGACATGCAGTGGAATGACTACTCCAGAGAAGATTTTTCCGCCACGGTTTCCGAGTGCGTCCGCGAGGGCGTGATTTCGATGAAGACTCTCGACCGCGCCGTGGGCCGTGTGCTTCGTGCCAAGTTTCGCGCCGGTCTCTTCAACTTACAGCAGCAGGCCTCTCAGACGGCCTCTCCGTCCACGCCCGATGTTTCGGCTCAGATTGCCGCGGAGTCGTTGACCTTGCTGCGGAATGAAGATCATTTGTTGCCACTGCCGCGGGATGCAAAATCCATTCTCGTGATCGATCCTGCCACGGCGGGCGGTGCAACGAGCAAAGTTCCCTTGCCGCTCAATCCTGGCTCGCTTGCTGATGAAATGCACCGCTTGCTGTCGCAGACGGAGATTGTGGCTGAAGACGGAAAGGATCTGCCTACTGCCGTTGCGCACGCGAAGAATGTAAAGGCTGTCGTGGTGCTGCTGCAAGATGGTTTGCGCCAGTCGCCTCTTGCCGGCAGCGCCAGGACGCCGTTTCCAACGGAAGCTCAGGAGGCGCTTCTCAAGGCGATTGTTGCGGCCAACAAACACACCATTGTGGTGCTTGAGGGCACGCGTCCGCCGGCATTGTCCTGGGTTGCGGCGCATGTTCCGGCCGTTGTCGAAGTGTGGTCGCCCGGCAAGGCTGAAGCATCTGCCCTGGCAAAGGCTCTGGTGGGCATCGCGAATCCTGCGGGCAGGCTGCCCATGTCCATTCCTGCGGAAAGCCGGGAGCCAACTGATCTTTTTCCGCTTGGCTTCGGGTTGAGCTATACCACGTTTCGCTATTCGGACCTGGACGTTCGCACTCCTGAACCAGGGACCAAGGATGATTTGGTGGTGACCGTCTCCGTTACCAACATAGGCAAGGTGGAGGGCGACGAAGTGGCGCAACTCTACCTTCATCACGACATCAGCAGCGTGCAGACGCCAGACCGGACGCTGGTGGGATTTGAACGAATCCATCTTCATCCCCAGGAGAGCCGGACACTGACCTTCAAGCTTCTACAGCATCAACTGGCGGTGTGGAGTACATCGCAGAAGTGGAGCGTAGAACCGGGACCCTACACGATCTTCGCTGGAGGTTCCTCCGCCGCGCAGTTGAACATGCGCTTTACCATGGGCGAGCCGTCGTGGGTCCGCGCCTTGCCTTCGGAGACTGATCCCTGGATCTTTGCGCCGACGCTGGAAACCAAAGGCGCTCCCGTTGCGGAGTTTGCCGAGGCGTATCAGCTTGCCGTGCGCGTCATGGAGTACAACCTGCGGGATGGACTGCTGGAGGCCGGAAAAGGCTATGGCACCTGGACGCGCGATACGTCCATCAATGCCTGGAATGCCGCATCGCTGCTGACGCCCGAGGTGGCAAAGCGCACGCTGTGGCATCAGACGGAATTGACGGCGGATGGGCCTGTTGTTGGTGGGCAATATTGGGATAAAGTGATCTGGATCATTGCTGCCTGTGACTATGCACGGGTTACAGGCGATCAGGCGTTTCTTGCTACTGCTTACGGAATCGCCCAGCGCACGCTGGCCAACCTGCGCGCTAGCCAGCTTGATGCGCAGACGGGCCTGTTCCGCGGACCGGCCGTGTATGGCGATGGCGTGGCAGCTTACCCTGATCCGCCCTTCAACGACAAGCATGGAGATAACGTTCTTGATTACGCTGAGGGTGCGGAGCTCGAGACGTTGAGCACCAACAGCGTTTACTACGGCGCTTATCGGTCGGCGGCGGCCATGGGCCGGCTCGTCGCCGCTCCGGCGCAGGAGACGGCCGCGCTCGACGCACAGGCCGCCAGTTTGCGAGGCGCGATCCAGCACACCCTTTGGCTCCCCGGCGAAAATCGCTTCGCGTATTTTCGCGACCGGACAGGAGCTATCGATAAGACGCAGGAGGCGCTGGGAGAAGCGCTCGCTGTCTTACTGGGAGTAGCGGACGATCAACAGGCGCATGAGATCTTTCGCCATGCCACGGTTACGCCCTGGGGAGTGGCCTGCACCTGGCAGCCCTACAATCGCTACCTTGATCCAACCGACAAGGTCTTCGGCCGTCACAACGGAACCATCTGGCCCTTCATCAATGCATTCTGGGCCACGGCTGCGGCCTCCGTCGGCGAGTCCTCAACCTTTGCCAAGGAATTTGTGAGCGCCACGAATTTATCTCTTCGCTCGGAGGATTTCCGAGAGATTTACCATCCCTATACCGGTGCTCCCTATGGTGGCGTTCAGGCAGACAGGACTTGGGACTCTGTGCGTCACCAGACCTGGTCGGCAACCGGCTATTTGCGCATGGTGTACCAGGGGCTCTTCGGAATGCGCTTTGAAGACGCCGGCCTGCGCTTGCAACCCTTGGTTCCCGCAAGCCTGGGCGTTCGGTCCATAACACTGCTCGGTCTGAAATATCGCCATGCGGAGTTGAATCTTACGGTCACCGGCGTCGGCAATAGGATTTTGCGATGCAGTTTGGATGGAGTTCTGCAAACGACGGCCCTGGTGCCTTCCACGCTGACAGGAAAACACGATGTCGAGATCACTTTGGCTGATACCTTGCCAACCCATGGTCGCGCTGCCAGGCGCTCCCCTAGTCATGCTGTTCGCCAAAATTCCAAATAACTAGATTACCGAACGAATAGCAACCCCCAGAAATTTTGATAAAGCAACCTGAACTCTGGTCCCGCTCTGGATTGCGCGGGATTGCAGTCCACGCGATTCTTCAGACGCGCAGGACGCGGATGCCTTGGCGCTCGAAGGGGGCTACAGCTTCGTCCGTGGCGCCGGTGTCGGTAATCAGGACGTGGATTTCGTTGGCCGGGCAGATGAAGGCGGGGTTGACCTTGCCGAGCTTGCTGGAATCAGCAGTGACAATGACCTGCTTGGACTGCTTGAGCATCTTGCGATAGACCAGCGCCTCATCGGCCTCCAGCGTGGTGGCTCCCCGTTCCGCTTCCAGTCCGGTCACGCTCAGGAAAACCTTATCCATGTAAACATCGTCGAGAAAGGTGAGCGCGGCGTTGCCGGTCAGCGAAAACGACCAAGCCCAGGGCACCACGCCGCCGGTCAGATAGGTGCGGATGCCAGGCTGATTGCAGAGTTCCATACCAATATTGATGGCGTTGGTGACGACCTGAATCTTGTCGCGGTGGCGCAGACTGCGGCCGATATGCGTCGTGGTGGTCCCTGCGGTCAGGCCCACCGTCTCGCCGGCCTGAACCAATTCGGCTGCCGCCAGGCCAATGCGTCGCTTTTCGGCGGCAAAGCGCTGTTCGCGAGCCAGAAAAGAGCTGTCGTAGCGGAAAGGCTCGTAGAGAAGCGGCTCGACCAGTTCGGCTCCGCCATGCGTGCGGCGGATCAGCCCGCGGTTTTCCAGCCGCGCCAGATCGCGCCGGATGCTAGGCGCCGAAGAACCGGCTGCGGTGAGCAGTTCGTCGATGGTGGCCGTTCCGGCGCGCAGGAGAAAATTGATGATCTGTTCGGAACGGCGATTGATGGATTCGGACATACACAGAGATTCTACTCTGTAAGACGCGCAATTTTGGAGGCCTTGTAAGCCGATATTTGAGCAAAACCAAGAAGTACCTTGCTAAATATTCATCATAATGATCGTTTAGTAGCTATATGATCGTATGTGGGCTAAATTTTCTTCTGTGAGAACAGAACGCCGGGGTTGGCAAGATGACAAGCTTTGCTCATGAAATGTTGCGCGAGATCTACGAGCAGCCGGAGGCGCTTCGCCGCACGCTGGCGCTTTATTTGGCAGACAGGAGCCTGAGGCCGGAAGTGGCCCGTCATCTGGCGGTTTGGCCCATTCCCGAGGGCGAAGTTCTGATCGCAGCCAGCGGTTCCAGCCGCCACGCCGGTCTGGCCGGGGAAATTCTGCTGGAAGACCTCTGCGGCCTGGCCGTGGATGTGGAGTATGCCAGCGAGTACAGTTGCCGCGGAGGCAAGGATCTGCGCCATCCCAGCGTGCTGGTGCTTTCCCAGTCCGGGGAGACCTCGGACACGCTGGCGGCCTTGGACGAGGCGCGCCAGCGCGGGCAGAAAACGCTGGCAATCACCAACGTCACTGGTTCCACCATGGCGCTGGAGGCCGACGTTTCCATGCCGCTGGGCGCGGGCGTGGAAAAAGCGATTCCGGCCACCAAGAGCTTCACCTGCCAGTTGGCGGTGCTCTACCTGCTGGCGCTTTATGAAGGGACGCGGCTGGGACGGATGGATGCAGCGGCGCTGGCCACGCATATCGGCGAGTTGCAGGCCCTGCCGGACAGGATCGAGGCGCAGCTCGACGGCTGGCGGGAGCAGATGGCCGCGCTGGCTAGCAAGTACAAGTCCGCCGTCTCGTTCCTCTATCTTGGCCGTGGCATTCACTATGCCATGGCGCGGGAAGGCGCCTTGAAGCTGAAGGAAGCCTCCTATGTTCATGCCGAGGGCTATCCGGCGGGCGAACTGAAGCACGGGCCCAATGCGCTGCTCAGCGACAGCGTGCCGCTGGTGGTGCTGGCCACGGTGGATCGCGGCCTGGAAGCCTCGGTGGTGCGCTACGAGAAGACGCTGCAACTGCTGCGCGACATGAAGGTGCAAGGGGCGAAGGTGATCGCCCTTGCCAATCACGGCGATGAGGAAGTGGCCGGGCTGGTGGACGATTGCGTGCCGGTTCTGCTTGCCTCCGAGTATCTGCTGCCCATCCCGGAAGTGATTCCGCTGCAATTGTTCTCTTACTTCATGGCGCTCGAACACGGCATCGATGTGGACCGGCCAAGAAACCTTTCCAAGGCTGTGGTCGAGAAGCAGAGTTAGAGCATTTTCGCTTCACATATTTACATCAGAAGAGCATGGAAGGTGGCTTTTTCTTGAGGAAAAAGCCACTCAGCAGCATGGATTCTGTAAACACCAGAATCGAAAATGCCCTAGTGGCGTGACCGTTTGTTTTTGTGGTTCCCTGGTCCCAAGAAATCGTGACCTCCACCCCACGGACGAAGACCTGTCGCTGGGGCACTGCCATGGCGTGTACCCCCACCCCTATTTTGTACGCAAAATCCTTGTTTTCTTTAGGTTACAGGCGTGGTTGCGCTGTAAAATCCTGAAAACAATGAAGTTCTCTGCAAAATCGTCCAGGGAAAGAAGTTAGGCGAAGTCTCAGCCTCTGCCAAGAGCTTCCGGCTGGAAGGCGGACGGACCGGGGAGAAAAGCTTCCTGAATCATTTTGCGACGAACGAGAAGAATAATCTGCAAGCATATACGGCGCGTGGGGCGCGCTTCACGCATGGGGTTTGTGGGCTTTTAACCGTAGAAAAATACGCAAAAATGATGTTTTTTGACGTGTAGAGCATTGAGCAATGGCGCTGGAAGGTGGCTTTTACTACAGTTGTACTTGCTTCGGATTCTTCTCGTTCCGGGCCTAAAGGCCTCGATTCATGGGAGATTTTTCAGGGGCCTGAAGGCCCCTGCTCCTTCCGAATTGCCAATTTACAACTGTAGGACTCAACCACGCACAACAGGTTATGGTACGGCAACTGCCGGAGTTTTGATCGAGAGAAACCGGATTTGCGGAGAAGGCATTCTACAGGCCCTAGGAAGAAACAAGCGTGGACGAGGACGTCCACGCTACAGCCGGCCGGGAGGCCGGCGCTACAGTTTCATCCACTGTGGGTCGGCAACACCGGTGGGGAACTAAAGGGAGAGGAGATCCCCCCGGCTTTGCCCTTCCAATTGCCCACAATTTCGTCTTCCTTTTCAGAAACTAACGAAATGATCGCTAGAAATACCCATTTTCTACCCCTTCTACTGAGGAACACCTCTGCCATCCAATGCCGAAAGAGGCCCAAATCCCCGCCAGAATTGCACCTGCGCAAAGATGTGAGTAATTGAAAGAAGCTCTGCCGGAGGATATTTACTCCGCCGCTTCGTCCCCCTCCAGAGGCTCTTTGGCGTGCTCGCTTTCGACGGCCACCTTGCGCAGGCTGACGTGCTCAAAGCGCGCCCAGACGAGGCCCACAGGCACAATGCTCAGGAAGGTGACCCCCAGCAGCGTGGCGGCGCAGGCCGTGGCCGATTCAGGCGCCACGCCGAAGAAGCCGGTGAAGGCGGCAGCCACGATGCCGATCTGCGTGAACCAGCCGATAATCGGCAGTTGAAAGCCGCTGGCGACCATGCTGGAAGCCATCAGCAACATGCACTTGGCCAGCGTCAGCCCAGCCAGTTGCGGGCTGTCGACAAAGGCCGTGCAGGTCTCCAGATAGGCCAGGGAAATCAGTCCCCACATGCCCAGCGAGAGCCCCATGGCAATGCCCAAGTCGGAGAAGGTGCGCAGCGTGTCCAGTCCGGCGCGAAAGGCGCGAATTTTATCGCCAATCGCGCGGCCCAGGGCTTTCGAGATCACGCCAAAGGATCTTTCAAGCAGCGACGCCACCATTCCGCCCGCCAGCCGGACGGTGACCAGGAAGACCGCGCCTGCCAGGGTGGCGGCCAGTCCGCCATACGCGGCTTTTTTCATAATCTCCGGATGCGGCAGAGCGCCAGCCGGAGCCAGCAGAATCACGGAGAAGAAAATCAGCGCCATGGAAGAAAGGTCGAAAAGCCGCTCAACAATGTAAACCGCAATCTGGTTGCTCAGCGATAATCCGGTCTTTTTCGAGACCAGGTAAGGACGTACCGGGTCCGCGATCCGGCCGATCAGCGCGACCGCGGTAAAGCCGATGACCTGCGTACCGAGCAGCGAGAACGGCCCTACTTTTTTGATGTGGCGCAGCAGCATGGCCCAGCGCACGGAGCGAAAGACGTAGCCCAGGTAAATGCAGCCGAAGCCAATCGCGATCTTGTGCCAGTCAGCCAGCTTGAATTGCTGCAGAAACATCTGCCAGTGGAAAGGATATTTCTGCTGCGCATAGGCCAACAGCGCCACAAACACTGCCAATACCACTAAACCCGCAATCAACTGCTTCTTTGCCAAAATCTCTCCGTTCCAGCAGACACAAATCTTTCTTAACTCTAGTTTCTCATCTGCGCGAGCAAAGACATGTTAAGAGATTTCAGGATCGGTCCGGTTTTGAAGGGGGACGGCTTGCAGACATGCCGAATTCCTCAAAAGTAGAATCTCGTCCTCAAGGGTTCAGGAAAAAGGGCGGAATTGATTCGAACTCCCAAAAAACATCCCTCAGGGGGCTAAACAGGCTGCGGAAAAAGCCCGGATTCAGCTTGTTTGAGAAGGAAGGTTTGACAGGGGCTAAAGCCCTCATCTTTGTTCTATTGCAGTTACGGCACGACTGAAGTCGTGCCCTGTTACAAAGCAGCCTTTTGAAACGCCTTCTACGAGTTTTTCCGCAGCCTGTAAAGGCCCTGTTGATTTGCGGCTCATTCGGCACGACTAAAGTTGTGCCCTGACACATGACAGTCGTTCCTGACACAAGACCTGGCCACCTTGGAATTATTTCACAGTCCCCCTGGAGGCGATCGGCTCATCTAAACTCATTCAGAAGCTCCACGGCGGGAAGGCTTCTTTTGGATTGCCGCCACTTGCCTGGCCTGCGCCGCTCGCGCCAGCACGCGGCGGTTGAACTCGTGGATCACGCGCGCCACGTAGGCTTGCGTCTCGCGGTAGGGCGGAATGCCGTGGTACTTGTCCACCGCTTCCGGCCCGGCGTTGTAGGCGGCCAGGGCGAGGGCCAGATTGTCGTGGTAGCGGATGAGCAGCGCGTCCAGATAGGTTGAGCCGCCGCGCACATTCTCGTCCGGCTTGAAGCTGTTCTCAACGCCAAGATTCTTGGCCGTCGCGGGCATCAGTTGCATCAGCCCGCGAGCGCCTGCGCGGCTGACGGCGTGGGCGTTGCCGCCGCTCTCGGCCTTCACCAGGCTGGCCAGCAGGTCCGCATCCAGGTTGTGCTCATGGCCGGCCTTGGTGAGCATTTCGCCCAGATCCGCCGCGGAAAGCCGCGCATCCTGATTGGCGTTTGGATCGGCTTTGGAACCGGTCGCAAGAGGCGCGACGAACGGTTCTTCCGGCGCGGGCGGCAGGTCGCGAACATTCTCCACTGTGGCAATCTCTTCGGGCCGGAATTCGATGTAATTCTCTTCGCTGGCGCTCAGATAGAGCCGGACGCGGCCCTCCACGGGAGTGTGGTGATCGCAGCGCATCGCGAAGCCGTTGCTCAGCGTGATGAGTTCGCCAGCCTGGGCGCATGGAGCCAGTGCAGCCAGAGCCGCAAGGGCAAAAATGGTGCGGCGAATTAGAGGCAAATTGCCCAAAGAAATAACCTCAGCTCAAATTCCAGCGGCGGCGCGTTGGGCGATGGTCTCTTCCAGCACCACGGCCACGCCGTCCTCGTCGTTGGGAGGGGCTTGCCGCCAGCCGCGCTGTTCCGCAATCGAGCGCAACTCCGCAACAGCATTGCCCATGATAACGCCCTGACCGGCCCATTCCAGCATCTCCAAATCATTCCAGTTGTCGCCGATGGCCATGGTCTGCTCGCGGCTTACACCCAGCCGTTCCGCCAGGCTTTCGAGGGCTTTGGCCTTGGAAACGCCCATTGGCAACAGGTCCAGAAGCGACAGATCGCGCCCCGGATATTCGGTCTTGACGCATGCGCACGCATCGCTCCACGGGCTGGCCTTGAGCGCCTCTTCCGCCTCGCGCATCTTTTCCACCCCGCCCGCCACCATGCCCTGAATGGGGTCTTCGCCGTGGGCAAATGCGTCTTCCAGCGGCTTGACCACTTCGAGGTCGTCGCGATTGGCCTCGACCCACTGGGCAATCTGCCTCTCCGCCAGACCCAGGTCTTCGAGCGCCAACTGAAGGCCGCCCGGCCTGTCAAAGGTGAAAACCAGAACGCCGAAGGGCCGCAGCAATTCGCACAACCCAATCGCAACTTGAGCCGGAAGCAGGCAGCGGTCAAGAGTATCGCCGCCCAGGGTCCGAAGCACTGCACCATTGGACGCAATCAGCGGCATATCCGCTCGCAGATTCAGGTCCTTCAGCAGCGGCGCGGCAAAATCCGTGCGGCGGCCGGTGGCCAGAGCCACGATGATGCCAGCCTCCTGCGCGGCCTTGAGCGCCCGCCCCGTGCGCGGTGTCAGCGCTTTTCCAAAGCCAGGCAGCAGGGTTCCATCCACATCGATTGCCACAAGCCGAACCGGAGGGTGCATGGTTCCAGTGTACCGGCCACCTGCGGTGGGGCCAACTGCCTGTCGGGCGCGCCGCAATCTGGATTCCGTGCGGCGCAATCCGGTAAGCTTTCAGGTATGGAACGGATTTGCAGTCAATGCCACGCTGTGCTGGAAGAAGCAAACCCCGCCGACTGGTGTCCCGCCTGTGGCGGAGCACTGCTGGAGCGGGAATCCCAGCCCACTTTCAACCAGAAAGGCGCGCCGGAGGTGGATCATCGCGGCATCGTGCTGCCGCGGCGTCATGCGCTGGGGGGGATCATTACGCCGCAGTAGCTCTCGCGCGGCAGAAAATCAGACGCTTGTGTCGAGTCCGACGGCCTCGGCCAACTTCCAGACAGGCCAGAAGCTGACGCGTATCACAGCGTCAATTAGAGGCCTTGAGCATTTCTATTCGTACCGCAGCGCCTCGGCGGGAAGAATGCGGGAGGCGGCAGTCGAGGGATAAAGCGTGGCCAGCAGCGAAATTCCGATGGAAACCACGGAGACGATTACGCCATCCAGCAGGCGCGGCGCAAAGGGCAGCGTGTCAATCGAATAGACCTCGGCCGAGAGATGAATGAAGTGATAGTGTCCGCCGGCCCAGGCGGCGAAGTAGCCGAGCGCGAGGCCGATGGCCGTGCCAATGACGCTGATCAGAAAACCTTGCAGCAGGAAGATGCGCCGGATCTGTCGCGGCTCGACGCCGAAGCTCATCATGACGGCGATGTCGCGGGTTTTCTCCATCACCATCATGGTCAGCGCGATCAGAATGTTCAGCGCGGCCACGATCACGATCAGCGCAATGACGATGAAGGTGACCACCTGTTCGAGCTTCAGAGCGCGGAAAAGCTCGCGGTTCTGCTCCATCCAGTTGGTGGTCATGTAGCCGTGGCCCGCGGCCTTTTCGATGGCCTTGCCGATGGCCGGAGCACGGTCCATGTCGTCTACCTTGAAGCTGATGACGGAGAGCAGATCGGGCTCGGTGAAGAGCTGCTGCGCGCTGCCGAGGCGCATGAAGGCCATGGCCGCGTCGTACTGATAAAAGCCGGAGTGGAAGATGCCCGCCACGCGAAAACGCTGGTATTTTGGCGCGAGGCCGAGCGGCGTCAGCTCGCCCTGTGGGCTGGTGACCAGAACGCTGTCGCCGACCTGCGCGCCGATGGTTTCAGCCAGATCCTTGCCCAGCACCAGCGGCGGATAAGGCGCGTTGATAGCGGCCGGGGGCGAATCAGGATCGGAGTCCGCGTTTTGGCTGGAATCGGCGACTGGATTCTGGCTTGCCGCCTCCGGCTCCAGGTCTTTGGCCGAGCCCGATGTGAGGGTGTCCAGCAAATTGCTGACCGTCCGCTCTTGCGCGGGAATAACGCCCTTGATGAGCGCGAAACCGGCGCGTGGCCCACGCGAAACCAGCACCTGTCCGTAGATTCCCGGCGAGGCGGCGGTAACGTGCGGCACGCGGCGAAGGCGCTCCAGCAGCGGCTGCCAGTCGCGAATGCCGTCCGCCTCGACGCGCATCAGTTCCACTTGCGAGGATGCGCCCAGGAGCCGGTCTTGCAAGTCGCGCCTCATGCCGTTGGTGATGGCCAGGGCGATGACCAGAGCCGCCACGCCCGCCGCCACTCCGGCGATGGAGATGGTGGTGACCACGCCCACCACGGCCTGACGCCGCTTGGCCTTCAAATAACGCGCCGCTACATAAAGCTCAAATCGCATTTCGCCCCTATTTGGCTCGAATCAGCCTATTAATTTGTAAAAACAGGTGTTTCCGACCATCGGCATTTGAGCGTGGAATGGGAGTTCGCCTGTATATGAAGAAGTAGTATCTGCTTCGAGTTGCACTTTATAGCGCAACCGACCATCAAAGACGTTGGGATAAATCTGACTCGAATGACTCGAACTTGCGACAATGCCCAACGATTCTTGAGTTATTGGCACACCAAAACCCGTTGAACTTGTGATCGGTTTATTCATTGGGTAGTCAAAAAGTTTTGCACCCGTCGATGAAACCAGACTTACCTCTTGGAGAAAAAAAGATTGAGACGATTTGATAATCAGCGTATTCACTAGCTGGTTACCGTCTATCTTTGAAGAAAGAGATACAGTTGGTTTCCATCGGGCCGCTTCAGCTCTCATTTCTTCGGCATCTTTACGCTCTTTTTCATTGGCAACTGCAGTAGCCTGTTGTCTTCGAAACTCTTCTTGTGTGTGAGCCAAGGAGGCCAGCGTTTCGTGAATACTTTTGATTTGCTCCCCATAATCTGCACTGTGACTAATCATGTATCGAGCGATTAATCCTGATACCACTGCTGAGATGACTGCACTCAGAATGGCGGCAGCGAGTGTCGCTTCATTGGGCGTTAGCGTCAGAATTTCGAAGTGCATGACCATATTCCCTTCGAGGCTTATGTGGTTTCGCCTTCCTTGGTTCCGGTCTCCTTCTATTTTGCAGCAACGACCGTTCGGGCCACGCCCACATTGTCTTGCCGGTCGTAGGCGCGGACGGCGATCAGGTGCTCGCTGGCTGTGGTCTCCGCAGGCACGGGAATCAGCACGTCGTACTGCTCGCGCCGCGAGTCGGAAAGCCCGCCCATCGGCTCGATGTACTGCCACGGACCGGCGTCGAGCGAGTACTCGGCATGGGTGATGGGCGAGAAGGCGTCTTCGGCAGTAAAGGTCACGCGAATCTGCCCACAAGGAGACTTTTTGCAGACGAAGACTCCGAGAGCCGCCTTCAGCGCACTGATGACCGGCGGCGTGGTGTCGACCTCGAAGCGCTCGCTGACCTTGGCGCCGGTCAGGGCGTCGCCGGGGGTGTGCGAGGGCGCATCAGAGGCAACCACTTTGATCTGGTAGCCGCCATCGGGAATCAGCGCGGCATCGAAGCTGTAGGCCTTGTCAGTGAGATCATTTTTCAGCAGCCGCCAAACGGATTCGCCGTCGCCGCGCAGATAGAGCGCGTAGCTCAGGTCGTCGCCGTTGTCGTCGTGCGCCGCCCAGCGAACGGTGACGGCAGTGCGGTCCTTGGCGGCTTGCAAGGGCGTGGCAGACGTCCCGTCCACCGTCGCTCCGGCATTCTGGCTGGCGGAGGGCAGGACAATATTGACGATTTGCTGCTGGCTCGCTGGCTGGATCTGGGCCAGGCTTTGCGCGTTGATGCGCGCGCCGGGAGTCACCACCAGATCGTCCACCACCGGAGCGGCGTTGACGGGCAAATAGTTGATGCCTATGCCGCCCAGCGAGCCATTGGCGCGCAAGATGGCCTTCCACTGCAAGAAACGTCCCACGGGCGAAGTCACCGCGCCAGCCTGAAGCGGTTGCCAATCGGACCAGCCGCGCACGGGCTGCTCGACGTTGCCGCTGCGGGTCAGCAGTTCATAGCCTGCCGAGCCGGGCTCGACCTCGATGCGGCCAAAGCGGGCCAGAGCGCCCGCGTCCAGCACGTCGCTGGCGTATTCGTGCTTTTCCGCGCGGCCGAGAGAAACCAGCTTGCCGGTGTTGCCGGTTCCGATGAGAACGCCATCTTCAGAGACGGCCAGGCTCAATCCCTGCTGCGCGGACATGTGGGCGATGTCGGAGTAGCTGCCGTCGCCGGCAATTTTGAAGATGCGTCCGCGATTGCCGGTCAGCGCCAGCAGGCCGTCCGACTGTGCGGCCAGTGCGTAGACGACTTCGTCCTTGCCGGACCAGAGCTTGCGTGCGGCCTGTCCCTCGACCAGCGCGTAAATCTCGCTGCCTTCCGGCACCGAGGCGCTGGCGTTGGCCGCCTGCATCGAGCCCGGCTGAACAATCGTGATGGAGAGCGATCCGGTTCCCTGCACGGGCAGCGGCGGCAGAGGATTGTGGCTCTTGTCGCCCACACTGGCAGCAAAAATCGTCCCATTGGCAGCGACGGCCACGGCGGTAATCTCGCGCCGGGGCGCCTCGAAGAGCACGTAGTCCTTGCCTTCCTGACTAATGCGATAGACCAGCCCGGAGCCGTCCGAGCCTGCGATCAGGTTGCCCTTTGGGTCCCAGGCCAACGAGCGGATGTGCTGCTCGTCGGTCTTGAAAAAGAGTTCTGGTTTTTCGCCCTTCTTCGCTGGATCGACGCGGTAGATGGCTCCCGGCCCGCCGGTGGCGATGTAAAGCCTCCCGAGCGCGTCGAAGGTCATCTCCCAAATGTAGTGCGACTTCTTTTCGGCCTTGTCTTGTGAACCGCTCTCGTCGAAGTTCGCGGCGTCGAAGACCACGGTGGCGCTGCTGTCGTCCTGCTTGGCCGTGGCGTCGGGCTTCAGCCGGTAGACCCGGCCGCTGGGCAGCGTGGCGGCGTAGAGAGCGCCGTCCGGTCCCAGCCGCACAACCTGCACGCTGAGGTCTTTGGTCTCGAAGAGTGTGAAAGGCTTGCCGTCCGGCCCCACGCGCAGCACGGTGGCCGGCGAGGCGGTTCCCAGGTAGGCCGTGCCGCGCGCATCCACGGCGATCGACCAGACCTGAGACGAGGGCGTCGTGAGCCGCTCGGTCAGGCCCGGTCCCTGGCGCAGAGTGCCGTCGCTCGCGAGCGCGACCCCTTGCGGCGTGCCCTTTTCAAACTCCTCCAGCCGCGACTGGGTCCACAGGTGTGTGCCCTGTGCACAGGCCAGAGAGGTCATGGCCACGGCAAAGGCGGGAAGAAAAAACGCGAAACGAGGGCGGCGAGGATGAAGAAAAGAAAGAAACATTCTGCCGTTGAGTCTACTAAAGTCACCCGCGCCGGAGCAGATGAGAGCGGTTCTCCAATCGGTATAGCCTGATTCACGTCAATGAAGGTGGCTTTTTCTTAAGGAAAAAGCCAATCAGCTTGCAGGCTTCGGTGTACAGCTATTGGAGAACCGCTCTACCGGCGAGGGTGACGAGGGAGCGCTTTTCCGTGACGCGCGGTCAGTCAGGCGCGGCGCTCCGTAGGCTCACAGATTCACTCCGGCTTATTTGCGCCTTCCTTGCCGCCTTTCACCGCGCCCGTCGTCGTGTCTTTTGTCTTATGCCAGACCTTCTTGGTAACGTGTTTCGTCTTGTGGTAAACCTCTTTCGTTCCCTTTTGAACGCCGTGGCTCACGTCTTTGGCCCCGTTTTTTATATCCTGTCTGGGGCCGCTGTCCTGGCTCGGGGAGGACGGTTGACTCCACGCAAGAGCCGGTCCGCACGCTAAAACTGTTCCAAGAAAGAGCGCCGATAGCTGCAATTTTGTTTTCATAGACAGATAGATTCCTCTTTTGTTCGACGAGTTGGCTGTCCCGAAGTAATCAGGCGAGGATGACGACGGATCACTTTTCCTTCAGGAAAGGCCGTCAGCCGCGATTTTCTTCTCTTGGATCGCAATCCAATCGAACCGCATCAATACGGTGGGATCGGCGATGAAAACGGCAAGAGGCACCTTGCAGAAAATACCGGCAGGCATATGGGTACTCGGCTTCGTCAGCATGCTGATGGACGTTTCCTCGGAGATGATTCATAGCCTGCTGCCGCTGTTCATGGTCCTGACGCTGGGAACGAGTATTTCCCTGGTGGGCCTGATTGAAGGAGCGGCTGAGTCCACCGCTCTGATCGTCAAAATGTTCTCGGGCGTCTTCAGCGACTATCTGGGCAAACGCAAGAGTTTGACGATCTTCGGCTACGCGATGAGCATGCTCACCAAGCCGCTTTTTGCTGTGGCATCCTCGATTGGCATCGTCTTCACTGCAAGGCTGCTGGATCGCGTCGGCAAAGGCATACGCGACGCGCCACGCGATGCCCTGATCGCGGACATTGTGCCAGAGTACCAGCGCGGCGCGGCATTCGGCCTGCGTCAGGCACTCGACACCGTAGGCGCATTTCTTGGCCCGCTGCTGGCCGTCGGCCTGATGCTGCTTTGGGCCAATGATTTTCGCAGGGTCTTCTGGGTGGCGGTGATTCCGGGACTCATGGCGGTGGCGCTGTTGTTTTTTGGCATTCATGAGCCGGAGCATCGCCAGGAAGAACGGCGCACGAATCCAATTCAGCGGCAGAACCTGAAACGCCTGAGTCGCCAGTATTGGTGGGTGGTGAGCATCGGCGCGGCGTTTACGCTGGCCCGCTTCAGCGAAGCGTTTCTTGTGTTGCGCGCGCAACAGCGTGGCGTGCCGGTGGCCTTCGTGCCGCTGGTGATGGTGGCGATGAGCCTGGCCTATGCCGTGTCCGCGTATCCGTTTGGCAAGCTCGCCGACCGCATGAGCCGCAGAACACTGCTGGCGCTTGGCTTGATTGTCCTGATCGCGGCCGATATGGTGCTGGCGATCAACGGTCAATGGGGCGTCGTTTTGGCTGGCGTGGTGCTCTGGGGTATCCACATGGGCATGACGCAAGGCTTGATGTCGGCGATGGTTGCCGATACCGCACCCGCTGATTTGCGCGGCACCGCGTTTGGATTTTTCAACCTGCTCAGTGGACTGGCGATGCTGATCGCGAGCGTGCTGGCCGGCCTGCTGTGGAATCAAGTTGGAGCATCGTTTACGTTTTATGCGGGCGCGGCTTTTTGCGTCGTCGCGCTCGCCGGCCTGGCCTGGCAGCCAGCCATGCGCTTCATCAAAGCTTAGAGCGAAACCAGAGTAGGTGAACCCCGAAACCACGGCTTTCAAGTCGACGCGACCATCAAGGAGCGGCGACCTGCCACGGACTTACCAGGGCAGAGAAACTCTGGTTTCGCTCTAGCTGTGAAGTTTCAGGAGGTTGTCCATTCGATCTGAGCGAGCGAAGCTGGTTGTAACGAGCAATCAGATTTCGCAAGGAGAGATCGAATGGACTATCACCAGAATGCCCGATTGACCGTCTATAGTCGAGAGCAAATGGCAAAAATGGTTGTGGAACGGGGCTGCACCAAGTGCGCCGCAGCCGCCGCTTTTCATGTCAGCGCCAAGACCGCCGCCAAGTGGGTGCGCCGCTATCGCGAACTGGGTCTGGCCGGGCTCCGGGATCTCAGCTCAAGGCCGCATCGCTCGCCGCGCCGAACTCCATGTTACTTATTAGAAAAGGCTTTTGCTCTTCGCCGGTTGCGCTGGAATGGCTGGAGGATCGCCCGCGAACTGCATCTGAGCCGAGCTACGATCAGCCGCATTCTGCATTGCGCCGGGATGAGCCGCCTGCGCTCGTTGGACCCGCCGCCGCCCGTTCAGCGCTACGAACACAAGCATTCCGGCGACCTGATTCACTTCGACATCAAGCGCCTGGCGCGGTTCGACAAGCCTGGGCATCGCGTTACCGGAGTGCTGGGCAAAGAGTCTCGCGGCGCTGGCTACGAGTATCTGCATGTGGCTATCGACGACCACTCGCGGATCGCTTTCGCGGCCATCTTGCCGGATCAGAGTCACCGATCGGCGATCCTTTTCTTCCTGATGGCGCGCGCTCACTTCAATCGCTTCGGCATCACGATCCGCGGCGTTTACAGCGATAATGGCGCCTGCTATCGCCACTGGCTCTATCGCAAAACCATGTGGCAACTGCATCTGAAACAGGGCTTCACGCGCCCTTACACGCCGCGCACCAACGGCAAGGCGGAACGCTTCATCCAGACCGCTCTGCGCGAGTGGGCCTACGCGCGCACCTACCAGAACTCAGCGGAAAGAGAAGAACAGCTCGAATCCTGGCTGCATGACTACAATTTCCATCGCCCGCATGCTAGCCTTAACCTCAATACGCCCGCTTCCCGCGCAGCTCTGAATCGGAACAACCTCTTGAGCCTCCACAATTAGAGCGTTTCCCGTAATGCTATAAACTTCCGATGCAGTGTTCGAACCATGCCGATGCATTCTCCGGGGTGATCTGAGGAAGCAGTTCTGTGATGGCTATGTCGAGTGCTTCTTTGGTTCTTGCTTTGGCCACGCGAAGTAATCCTTTCAGCTTCGACCAAGCGTTCTCGATGGGGTTCAGGTCAGGCGAATAGGGCGGCAAGTAGAGCAATTCCGCACCGCATTGTTCGATTCGTTGCTCGACCCCAGCGATTTTGTGCGAACTCAAGTTGTCCATCACCACCACATCGCCCGCGCGCAGTTGCGGATACAGGCAATGATCCAAATAGGCGAGGAAGATATCGTATCGCCGTCGGTGGCCTCCTCAATGGTCATTGCGGCGATCATGCCGCGGGTGCTGAGCGCACCCAAAATGGTCAGTATTTTCCAGCGACTGTCGGGTGTGCTTTCGTAGATTCGGCCTCCGCCTAAAGCATTTTCGGAATACATGTAGACTTTTTAATAGCGCTGGAAGGTGGCTTCGGTCTATACAAATTCAGAAAATGCTCTGATATGGAGTGACCCTGTCAATACGTGCGAATCTGTGGGTTTGTTTTTGTCGTTGTTGTTGCTTTTGCCGTTTTTCGAGGGCAGGGCCAGCAGCAGCCGGGGCAGGTTTGAACGACGATTGATCAGTCTGACATTCGCGCGTCGAAGTCGCATAATCATGATCCGTCGGGAGCTGCTTCTGACTAAAGTCGCGAGTCCGGCTGAGCCTGTCGCATAGAGCATACGAGGATTCTCCTTCGTGCTTGCTCCGGCTGCGACTGGCGCTGCCTTCGAATTGGGTGGTGTTATTCATCGCTTGGATTGTTTTTGTTTTTTCCTTCTTGGAAAAGTTTTTGCCTTTGTTGTTGTTCTTGCTTTTGCTTTTGTTGTTGCCTTTGCTTCTCGTCAGGCTGCCATCCGCAGCCTGGCTGCGGTCTCCGCCTTGACTCCGATAGACCAGACGAAGCCCAGCAGCTCACGTCCCACCGCGGTGATGATCTTCCTCTGGTCCTTGCCTGCCGCCGCCATCCGCATATATCGCGTATGCAATCGATGCTGCGCCTTCCAGACGATCTCCTTGATCTCTTCTGGTACGCCTTCCTGTCGTTTGCGCAACGCCGGTCCCATACCAGGCTTGAGCCGATAACTCCATGCCGCTTCGCCCGCGATGCGCCGAAGGTGCGCGTTGCCGGTCTTGGTGATGCGGCCCCGCTGCGTCCGTCCTCCGCTGGAGCTTTCGCTGGGAACCATGCCGCTATAGCCCATCAACTGTCGAGCGCCTGCAAAACGCGTGATGTTGCCCAATTTTGCGGCAATGGTCACCGCCGAAATCTGCGCGATGCCGCGCAAGGCCTGCAAACCCTTGACCACTTCCTGCACCGCAGGCGAGGCCAGCTTTACGGCTTCCATGATCGCTTGCTCCAGCCGTTTGACACGTTCCGCCATGTGCTCCACTTCGTGCAGATAATCCAGCCGCGCCGACTCTTGCGCCACCTGCGCAAAGCGAAGTTGCCGTACCCTGGCCATGTATTGCAACGTCCACGCTTTCATCCACGCTGCCGGACGCTGGCCCAAGCGCAGCAAAAACTTGCTCAGCCGGTGACGCGCCCACAACTGATCTTGTTTAGCGGCTTCCCGCGCCCGCACCAGATTGCGCAACGCCTCAAATCTTTCGTTGGGAACCCACACCGGAGTCAAATCTCCAGACCGGTAACTGCGCGCCAGTCGCTCAGCATCCCGCCGATCCGTCTTGACCCGGTCGCCGGCCTTCATCGGAACCAGCGTTGGCGCGATGACCTCGCAGGCAACACCCAGTTCGGCCAACTGCCAGTAGAGTACGTAGCCCGTCGGCCTGGCTTCATAGCAGGCCATTAACTGCTCAACTGGCCCCAGCTTCTTGACCATCTTGCGGATCGACTCGGCGCGGTTGGCAATGGTTCCCAGACTACGCACCGAGCCATCTGGCTCCGCAACTGCGACCGCTATCGTCTCGGCATGGACATCCATGCCCAAAAATCGTACTGTTTTCTTCCGAGTAGAGGAGTCCCGGTCCGCTGTAGGTGTTCTTTGGCTGTGTCCGCCGTTTCCAGCTGCGTGCCCGTTTAAGTCCACCATGACTCGCCAGGAGACTCCTCCCTCACAGACCCCGCCGTGCAGATTTCCCGCAGCGGGTTCTTCAGGCGTGACTCCCCTCACCAGCCCAAGAGTGTGTGATCCGAGGTAGCAGTAGCGGATGCTGCCGTAGGAGGGCGGTATACCTTTCCCACGTCAACGGCCGCCCACGCGTGCGACGACTCAGCCACTCCCTCCATATACGGCGGACACGCCGATAAAACTGCATGATGCAGCAGTAATTCGACGGGCGCCCATAATATTGGTAGTGGCCGCGGAGTTTAGCATTCAGGGCTTTCTTCTGTTCGCTCACAGGTTCGTGCCGGTGCTGTTTACACCAGTCGGCGATCGCCTTCAACCCTCTGCGGAGCCGTTTTGCGATCGTTCTCACGTGAACTGCAAACTCGCCCTTCCGGTTGCGGGCGCACAGATGCGTGAATCCAAGGAAGTCGAAGGTTTCGGGTCGCTTCCCCTGCTTCTTCGCATTCCTCGCTGCATGTCGCCCGAATTCAATCAGCCGTGTCTTCTCCGGGTGCAGAGTCAAACCGTATTTCTCAAACCGCTTCGGCAGGACCCCCATCACTTTTTCCGCGTCCTCCCTGTACTGGAAGCACAGGATCGCATCATCGGCAAATCGAATCTCATACGCTTCCCCTTTCAGTCGAGGCTTCACCACTTCCTCGAACCACACATCGAGTGCGTGATGCAGGTAGATGTTGGCCAGGAGCGGACTAATCGGCTGCCCCTGTCCCGTCCCCGTTTCGCTCATGAGCAATTTGCCGTCTTCGATGACTCCGACCTTGATCCATTTCTGAATCAGGCGGAGCACGCTACCGTCACTTACGCGCTTCTCCAACATCTCGATTAGGATGCCCCGTACAATTTTGTCGAAGTATGAGCTGATGTCTATCTCCAGAATCCATTCTGTGGGCCGGGTAAAGGTCACCCGTCTCACTTCGTCCAGAGCCTGATGCTGACTGTGTCCGGGCCTAAACCCGTACGAGCAATCGAGAAAATCCTGCTCATAGATGGCATTCATCAGGGCGACCACTACTTTCTGCACGATCTTGTCCTCAAGGCTGGGAATCGAGATTGGCCTCTGTTTCCCGTTCTCCTTGGGGATGTAGACTCGGCGTAGCGGTTGTGCCTGATATTTGCCTGCCACAAGCCGCCGATGCAACTGGCGGATGTTCTCCTCGGCGTTGGTCTCGTACTCTGCGTACGTGATTCCGTCGATCCCGGCGCTGGCATTCTTTCGTAGACTCCGAAATGCCTCATACAACTTCTCCACTGTGATCAGGTGAGCAATGGAGTAAAACTGTCGCTTCGGATCTTCTTTGGCCAGTTCAGCTATTCTGTCGATGTCTGTGCACATAACGATTCGAGTTCTGCGTCTCGATATGTCTCCTTTCAACAGATTCGTACACCTGCTTCCCCCTTCCCTCCAGTGGGTCCCGTGGCCGCTCCTTGCCGAAGCCCTGCGGTTCCCCACCTTCATCGGTACTATGAGGTTGTAAGACTGCTCAGCCATCCTTCCGTGCTTCCTTCGGTCGACCCTTGGTTGCACTTTTCCTTCAACCCTTCAGAAGGCATTCCTCCTGGACTGAAGGAGATGGGGAGCTCTCTTGGGTTCCCGGCCAGCCTCTTCGGAAACATGCCATGGGCTAGAGACACCGCCGATTTCAGCACACCCTCGCATAGCGGTTGTTGCCGAATGCTGCCTTCCGCCTCATGAATAACGTCGGCATCGGAACGAGAACCGATTTCGGTGCTGATCCTCACGGCCTGTTTCCTCACTGTGTACGCTTCGCACCCACCAGTCGCCCAGTAAGTGGCAACACTCGCTACTGACCTGTCTGCTCGACTTTGGTCAGGCGGGATTTACACCCGCTAGGCTGAATTAAGAGGTTTCGCTGACTCGTCGTCAGTTCCCCCTCTTCCGAGCTTTTCCCAACGCGATCATGACCGGTTCCTCTTCGCTTGTGGCTCTGAACTGTGTTTCTTGCTTGAATCACAGCTAAACCCACGCTCAGCGCATTGGTGCCGGTCACTCCATTTTGACTAAGCCATGTAACAAAAGTTGCGGAGCAGTACCCGGCTGCCGACAGGTGGAAGACCCTGTTGGACTATATCGTGGCCAGAATCGTCACTCGCCGACCCCAGAAACTCCTCGAAACCTATACTCTGCTGGTCGGATGACTGCCGTTTTTATGATGAATCTGCTGGCGGTGTTCTGCATTCTGAGCTGGCGGGTTTTCTGGCTCACCATGACCAATCGCATCGATCCTGATGCCGATCCCGGACGGGTGTTCACGGATCTGGAACTGCGCATTCTGGATCTATCGGTCAACGACAAGCCCACTACACAGTTGCAGCAACACGGGCTCTCGCATTATCTGATCAAATTGGCGTGACTGGGCGGCTATCTGGCACGAAACTCGTACCCTCCACCCGTCAACGAAACCATCTGGAGAGGATTAACGCGTCTTGTTGATATTCAACTGGGTGTCATCATGGATGCTGAAATTATGGGTAATTGAAAGGGCTCTGCCGGGGGATCTCCCTCTCCCTATAGCCGGAAGTTCGCTCTCATCCTTAAGATTATCGCCCGCCCGACAGGCTCCAGATTATCTTGAATTACTGGCTTGGAGCGCTAATCAAGTTGCGACTGCGTTTGCACAACTGCAACGCCACACCCCAAGGATCTCGCAACATGATGAGATACGAACCATCCGGCGTCTTTACTTCGTCTACGTACACAGCACCTGCGGCAATCAACCGCTTCGAATCCGCGTCGGGATCGAAACTTGTGAGGGCCAGATGGAACAGTAAGGGATCCATATTCCGATAGTCGGGAACCTGATCTGCAGGATTGTTATAGATCTCTAGTACTGTCGAATCACAATCTGCCAGGAAATGGGTTTGAGATGGCGCGGGGAAATGGCGCACTACAAGCAAGCCGCAATGCTTACAATACCAATCTGCAACCCCTATCGGATCAGCAACATTGAACGCGAAATGTTCAATCTTCATTTCTATTGGAATCTCCTAGCAGGATTTGAAGCCGTCAACATCCTTGAAGTCAACGACATACACTGTGCCTTCTGCGAGCTGGTTTTGTCAACTTGTTCATAGTAGAGAAATCATCCTCACGGCCTGCTTTCTCACTGTGTACGCTTCTACCCGCCGGTCGCCCGTGTACGCGCCGGAGCAAAAATAGACCACGTGACGCCGCGTTAGCGGCGTGACGTGGCGGAGTAAAAGTAGACCACCCCGCCAGATTGAAGTTTCACAGACAAGCAGGTTCTCTTGGGGGGTGCCGA
>Ga0255353_1000179_pt1 | contig 41483 bp, 30 predicted proteins | sample HBST25metaG_FD_189941 | JGI IMG/M metagenome (GOLD analysis project Ga0255353, IMG submission 189941) | Peat soil microbial communities from Stordalen Mire, Sweden - H.B.S.T25 | ecosystem: Environmental > Terrestrial > Soil > Wetlands > Peat | place: Sweden: Norrbotten County, Stordalen Mire...
CAATCTGAGAGACAGGCTCAACCTGCGCTGGCCTTAGGTGCCCACGGCCTGCCCGCCGAAACGTGACAACATCCTCACGCCTCTGAAAGCAACATACAAGGTGCCCAAATGCGAGGCACCTGGGGCAGCCGTCTTCAGTGGGTTGTACCCGCTTCTCCCGTTACCTGGGCTGGGGAGCGGCTGGCGCAGCACCGCGCGGAACGGTGGTCTCTCCTCCCGCGGGCATGCCCATCACGGAAACCGAGGTCGCCACAAAAGCCCCATCTTTCACAGCGCCTTCTGCGCGCACCATGTCGCCCACCTGCACGTCGGCCAGGGTAATGGGTTCGCGGTGCTTGCGGAAGGTGGTGTTTTCGTCCGCCACAAGGGCATGAGCGGCGTTATCGACCGTGCCCTGCAGCGTAACCTTGGTCTCGTTGATGGCGGTCACCTTGCCCATCAGCCAGGTCTTGCCGTAGTTGGCCTGCATTTCGCGCATCTGGCGGGCGCGCTCGGGGTCAACCTGCAGAACCATCACGGCGCCGACGGATTTGGCCGTTGCATCCACTTCGCCCATGGCCATCACCACGTCTCCTACCTTGATGTCGGAGGGCTTGAGCGTTTGCGGAGGATTGGCGGGCGCGCCATCGTTTTCGCCGCGAGGCCGGCGCTGGACCATCTGCTTGATGATGCGCGTGTTGACGCTGAAGTGGACGGTGTAGCGCTCGCCGGCGTCGGTCTTGATGGTGTAGTGGTCGGCGGCAGCTTCAGTCACCGTTCCGGTAAGGCCGCGTCCGCCGCCCATGCCCGGTCCACCACCCCATGGACCTCGCGGCCCGCGCCCGCCACCGGAGCCTTGAGACGGGGATTGGCCGGCCGGTGGAGTGGAATTCGCATCCTGGGCAGAGGCGGAAACGGTCAGCACGAGTACAAAGACAATTGCGGACAACAGGCGAAACTTCATGGCTGCTCCAGACGCACAATTCTCAACGGACGGCCCTCAGGTCGCCCACAACAGCTTAGACGGTGAAGGAGCAGGCCGAGACGACAAAAGGGAAGGGCGGCTACCGTTGCGGCAGCCGCCCCAGGTGAAGCGGACACTAATCGATGGTGAGGGTGAAGGTGTTGGTTGCGGTAATCGAGGCCGTTGCCGAGTCGGTTGCGGTCACGGTGATTGTGTAGTTCCCCTTGGGGGGATTGGAGGGGGTATTGCTCGGTGATCCGCCGCCGCACGCCGATACGGCCAGACCCACAGCCAGCAAGGCAATGACCGCCGCCATGCTCCGGAACTTGCGTGAATACCGGCCCAGGAAGCCCGCTATCAGCAAACCGCCAAAGGCGATGCCCAGCGGGGCGGCAGGATTCGTCGGGTTGTTTTTGGCGGTCGTATGCGCGCTGCGCAGGGAGTGCATCGACTTGCCGCCGGCCGTGCGCGACGCTGCCGAGACGCAGTCCGAGGCGTTGGCGTCGAAGACCAGTTGAGTCGATACGGCGGCTGTCCCGGTCACCGGAACCGATCCATCGCCGTCGGTGAGTGTGGTGGTGAAGTTATAGCAGAGATTCTGGAGCGCGTTGTCGTTGGAGGTGTCGAAGGCCAGAATCACGGTCCCGGTATAGCCGCCCGCGGGGGTAATCGTGAGGGTCTCAGTCCCCGAACTGCCCTGGCTGACAGTCAGAGTCGTGGGGGCCGACGAGAGCGCGATGGTGCCCTTGCCGGAACTGGTCCCTGGCACGGTCACTTGCACGACCCCTGCCGAGGCCGCAAACGTTGTTCCTGCCGGGTACTGCGCGATGATCTGGTGAGTTCCGACGGCCGAGAAGGACGTTTGATAGGTGGCCGTCGAGGTGGCGGAAGTGGAACTTGCGGTCAGCGAAGCCGTTGCGGTTGTACCACCCGTCACAGCCGTTCCTCCATCGATCTGGAGGGTTACGGTGCCTGCGGGAGCGGTCGTGCCGCTGGCGGCAACCACGGTAATGGTGAAGGTGTCGGTGACGCCCGCGCTGGGCGATGAACTCGACGCGGTAATCGTGGTGGTGGTGCCGATCAGGCCTGCGGTCGTGCCGGAGTTCGCGGGCCACACGGGTACCAGTTGAGCCATATTGACAGAACCCAGTCCGGTGACCTGGTCGTAGCCTGTGCCCGCCGAGAAGCCCGTGGTTTGGGCGCAGAAGGTGGAACCTGCCGTGCAATTGTTGTTGCCGGTGGTGACGTCATGGAAGCCCGCGGTGTAATTCGAGCTGTTCGCCGCCAGGGTGTAAAGTGTCGGGTTGATGAGACCCTGGCCGGCAGCATAGCCCGCCTTCTGGTTGATGATGGCCAACATGCCGGCAAAGATGGGCGCTGCAAAGCTGGTGCCGCCGGCCACGGTCAGGTCGTTGGTCGATGAGTCGCGGAAGCCGCTGTTGCAACTTGCCGCTTGGCCACTGACCCATGCGCTGGTGTCGCTGGTGCAATAGAGGTAGCCGGGAAAGTCGGGTGAGGAATAGAGGGCCAAATCAGGGACATCGCGCTTGCCGTCGGAGGGAATGCCCGCGACCCCTGCTTGCCAGCTTGGCTTGCTGAACAGGGTGCTGGCCCCGCCGCCGCCCGCGCTGATGCAATCGGTGGTTCCGCAACCGGAGGCGTCGTCGTTCCACGCCACCTCCGGGATATATTGGAGGGCCGAACTCAGAACGTCCGAGCCGTTGGCGGCCAGCCAGTAGGCCGATCCGGAGGTGTCATTGGCCGAGGTGATTTCCGTGCCGCCCATTCCGGTCACATAGGGGCTGCTGGCCGGATAGTTGACGGCGATTTCCTTCTGCGTGGCGAGGGGGGGATTGGTCACATTGGTGCCCTGGAAGCAGGCCGTGGAACCGCTGTCGCCCGAGGCGGCGATGATCGTCTGGCCTTGTGCCGTGGCTTGCTGGAAGGTCGATTCGAGGTTCGAACCACCAAGTGTCGGCTCGCAGGCGCCATAACTGACGGTGATGATGTCCGCAATCTTCTCGTCGATCGCGTATTGAAGTGCGTCAAAAGTTCCGTAGTTCTGGCTGCTGCCGACATAGACAAAAAAGATGTCCGCGCCGGGAGCCGTCGCGCCCGACCACTCCAGGTCCAGGTCCGACTCCGTCAAGTCGCCGCTTGAGAGTGCCGACGTCCCGGTACCCGGCATCAGCACCAGGGTGGGGTCCTTGACCGTCAGGCCGGCTGCGTTCTGGAAGGCCTCAATATCGCTGACGTTCACAGCTGACTGGCCGACCACGGCGATGGTCTGGCCGGTTCCATTGGCGCCCGCGGCGTAAAGCGTCTTGATGTTGTAGACCGTGGCAATGTCGGCGGGGCTAAAAAACACATTTCCCGATTGGCTCGAAGTAAAGCTGGCCCGGGGTCGAAGATTCTTATTCAAAACCACGTTGGCCTTGGGGCGGAGGTCATTCAGGTTCCGCACCGACTCGACCGTGGACATAATCGCCGCCGGCAACGTCAGCTCGGACGAGGGAGCAAAATGCCGCTCGCCGGCGATGGTGTAGTAGTGCATCTGGGTTGAGAAGGCCCGCTCCACCTGGGAGACGCTGCCCGAGAAGCGAATCAGATTCCGGCTGCGCGCCACCGAATCGATGACGAACCCCTGCTGCTCAAGCCAGCCTTCGACGCGGGTGAGGTCGGACTCCGCCATTCCGAAGCGCGCCGCAAATTGCTCCGGCGTCAGCCACTGGTGGTAGAGCGGCGAGGCCGGGTTCTGCTGCGCGGCAATCAGCGCATCCAGGTCCGCCTGTTGCGCTGCCGTGCGGTTGAAGACCATGGTCACGCCATTCAGCTTCATGTCCGTGGGCACGCGGCCAGCGTCGAACCGCGCCTGCGCCCATGGATGCAGCGAGCCCTTCAGCGTCGCCGGTTCGGAACTGCTGATCTCGGATCGGATGCGGGGAGCCACCGATTGCGCGCCGGCCGAAATGGCGGCCATTGCGCCGGCAGCGATCAAACCGCAAACCAGGATCCGCCTGTGCCATGAAAGTGCAAGCATCGTCTTCATTGTCATCCTTGTCGATTGGGGGTGGGGGAGTTCAAGCATACGGATACCCTTCAGTGAGATGAGTGAGGTTTTCGGTCGCTCCACTGCCAAGGTCAATGCGCATGCGCCGTCTTTTTGGAGCACGAGGGGAATCGAAGGAAGGTAATTGGACGCGGTTCCCTCAGGGAGGCCCATTGGGCGCCGAACCCGGCTTTCCTTCTTGGTAGACTCAAATCCCGGCAGGAAGTTGTGGTGAAATAAGAATTTTCCGCAGGCGGGCTTTTGACCGCCCCGAAGGGCGCTTTATCCGGCCGTTTGCAGGTCCGGCCGCACGCTCACCAGTTCCAGGGCCGCTGTTCCCTTGCGGGGCGCAACAAAGCCCTCGGAGCGCCAGGCAATGGCCAGCTTTTCCCGGCTGAGCAGCTTGCGAATCTGCCCGCGCGCGTGGTCGGCCCAGGGACCGCGACTGTCAAGCCGCGCATACGACTGCCAGTGCCGCAGAGCCAGCCGGCGTTCGCCCTTGCGCTCATGGGCCAGCGCCAGGTTATAGTGCGCGTCGGCATAGCGGGGAGCCAGCTCGATGGCCCGCCGGTACGCGACAATCGACTCGTCCAGCCGTTGCAACTCGTCCAGCACGTTGCCCAGGTCAAAGAATCCCAGCACGTAGCCCGGATCGGCCTCGGTGGCCTGCCGGTAAAGCTCCTCGGCGCGGCCATACTGGTGCAGATGGAAGTGCATCGTCCCCAGGTTGATGTAGGCGGGCGCGTATCCGGGTTCCTGGGCAATGATGCGCTCGTAGAGGCTCGTGGCGCGCTGCTTTTCGCCTGCTTCTTCGGCCTCGACCGCGGCCAGAAACAGATCCTGCACGCCGCGCGGGTTGGGCGCCCCCACTCTCCGCAAGGGCGCCGGCTCGGTGACCGCACGGTCCCGGTCCACGCGCTCGAAGTCGAACAGGAATTGCCGCCGAATGGGGTCCATCATCAGCCCGTGGTGGCGGAAGGCAAGGCGCGTCCCGGTTCGCACCAGGCTGGCTTCCAGCAGAGGATTCTCCATCCCCGCCACGGCCTTCATCGCCAGGATGGAGTGCCGGATGGACGCGGCAGAGACGTCCTCCGCGCGCAGCACGCGCAGGGTCCGCAACTGCCCCAGGTCCTGGAAGGTGTAGATCTGCTGCTGGGCAATCAGTCCAGCACGCTCCCAACCCTGCAGTTGGCGGGGGCCAATCTGCAGGATGCGCAACACGTCCTGACGGCTATAGCTGGTCACTCTTCAGTGCTCCCATGGGTGGTCCGGCGAAGCGTCGGGTCCCGAACTCAGATGCCAGGGTGGTTCTCCACCTGGAGAGCCACGATCCGCGCGAGTTCTGGACTTTCCTCCCCCCGGACTCGGCTCTTGGAACAGTTACTGAGGAACCGCTCTTGCTGCGATTATGCCAAGAGTATGGGTGGATAAGCAGACACAGACTACCGCGGCAATAAAAAAATACGTGGATAACCCGTACCTGATTTGGTTCGAATAGGCCTGAGGAGGTCGCGCCCTGTGGAAAACTCGCCCAAAACTGGCCAGGTCCTGAGAATCTTCACAGCGGAAGCTTCATCCCGGGTACGGGTCTTTGGTCGTTCCTTCTGGGCCGCAAGATGACAGTCCACCCGGGCTTTCTTGATGTTTTTCCCAATGTCGATGGACTATCATCGCTTTCTACGACGAAGGCTCAGGCAAGCAGAGTGAGGTCAACCGTCAGAAAATGGAATCTTCCCCGCTTGAAGCCACCCTCCGGTTGGAGCTTGCCGCCCGGCTGACGGTACTGGCGGTCAGCGACAGCGTCGAGGCTTTGCTGGGCTTCACGCGTGAGGACTTCCTCTCCTCCCGCGTGCGTCTCGAGGACCTGATTCACCCCGGCGACTCCGACATTGCCGTCCCTCTGTTCTCTTCCCAGAGCCCTGGCGAGGGTCGAGCCAGCTCCGGCAGCTTCAATATCCGCATCCGCCATGCCGATGGCAAGATCCGCTGCATCCGAGGGGAGTACACCCGGCAAGAAGGCCCCGGCGGCAAAAACATTCTCGACTTGCTGCTGCAGGATGCAAAGAGCCTCTGGAAGGGTCCCGAGGACCTGCCCCTGGCGCCCAACTTCAGGGCCATGCTGGAGAGCACCGACGATTTCATCTTCTTCAAGGATCGAAACCACGTCTTCACGGGCGCGAGTCGGAACATGATTGCCGGACTCGATCGGGTTCGGTTTGGCCCCTCCCTGCTGGGCCTCACCGACTACGACATCTTTCCTGAGAACTTCGCCGATGACTTCTACCCGCTCGAGAAGCAGGTCTTCCAGGGAGCGCCTGTGACCCATGAAATACAGGACTCTCAGTCCCTGGCCGGCAGCAGATGCTGGATCGACAATCGCAAATACCCCATCAAGGACGACAACGGGCAGATCATCGGCCTCTTCGGCATCGCCCGCGACATCACCGAGCGCGTGCAGGCCAATGAGAAGTTGAAGTTAAGCGAGGAATCCCTGCGCGAGTCGCAGACCATTGCCGGCCTCGGCAGTTATGCCCTGGATTTTCTGACCGGCAAGTGGTCAAGCTCGGATGTTCTGGATCAAATCTTCGGAATCGGCAAGGACTACGATCGTTCGGTCGGGAATTGGCTCTCCCTGATCCATCCCGAAGACCTCGCCAGGATGACGGTCTATTTCACCGAAGAGGTTGTCGGTCAGCGCAAGCCCTTCGACAGGGAGTACCGCATCGTCCGGCAGAATGACGGGGCGGAACGCTGGGTGCATGGACAGGGACGGCTCGATTTGGACGCCCAGGGGAGCCCCCTGGAGATGCACGGCACCATCCAGGACATCACCCATCGAAAGCAGGCTGAAGCAACGCTGCGCCAAAGCGAGGAACTGCTCCGGCTCTTCATCGATCACACGCCGGCCGGCATGGCCATGTTCGACCGCGAAATGAACTACCTGGCCGCCAGCCGCCGCTGGGTCGAAGACTGGGGCCTGGTCGAGCGGGAGATCCTCGGCCACTCCCACTATGAGATCTTTCCCCACATTCCGGAAGGTTGGATCCAGGCGCACCGTTGCGGCCTGGCCGGCGAAGTCACGGAGCCTCGCGAGGATTACATTGAAAGGCCCGATGGCCAGAAGGTCTGGACCAGGTGGGAGGTCATCCCCTGGAGAGCCTCAGACGGCGCCATTGGCGGCATCGTCCTCTTCTCGGTCGACATCACCGATCAGAAGCTGGCCCAGGCCGCGCTGCGCCAGAGCGAGGAGCTGCTCCGGCTCTTCATTGAGCACGCCCCCGCCGCGCTCAGCATGTATGACCGCGAGCTGCGCTTCCTGGCCGTCAGTCGGCGCTGGCACGAGAGCTTTTCAGGCGCGGATCGTGAGGTCATCGGTCGCAGCATCTACGAAATTCTCCCCGAGATTCCGGAGCGATGGAAGGAAGCGCACCGCCGGGGCCTCGCCGGAGAAACCACGATCCACGCTCAGGACCGCCTGGAAAGACCCGGCGGCACTGTGCTGTGGCTCAGGTGGGAAGTGCGGCCGTGGCGCGCCGCCGATGGCTCGGTCGGCGGCATCATCATCTTCTCGGAGAACATCACGAGGCAGAAGGAAGCCGAAGACCGGCTCCGCCTTTTCGCCAGCGTCTTCACCCACGCCCGCGAAGGCATTTTCATCTCCGCACCCGATGGAACCATCCTCGAGATCAACGAAGCCTTTTCCCGCATCACCGGCTATTCCCGCGAAGAGACGCTTGGGCAGACCCCCCGCCTGCTCCGGTCAGGCCTGCACAGCAAACAGTTCTACGACTCCATGTGGCAAACCTTGCTGGACAGCGGCCAGTGGGCCGGCGAGATATGGAATCGCAGCAAGAGCGGCGAGTTCTTCGCCGAGATGCTGACCATCAGCGCCATACAAGATGAAGAGGGCAACGTCCTCCGCTATGTTTCGCTCTTCTCTGACATCACCCGGCTCAAGGAGAACGAGCGCAAGCTGGAGCACATCGCCCATTACGATGTGCTCACCGCCCTCCCCAATCGCGTTCTGCTCGCCGACCGCTTGCGCCAGGCCATGGCGCAGGCGGTCCGCCGGCACTCTCTGGTCGCGGTCGCCTATCTTGACCTGGACGGTTTCAAGGCCGTCAACGACCGCTATGGGCACGCGGCTGGCGACCAGTTGTTGACCGTCCTGGCTGATCGCATGAAGCACGCCCTCCGCGAGGGCGACACACTGGCCCGCCTCGGCGGAGACGAGTTCGTTGCCGTCCTGCTCGATCTGCCCGACACCGCGACCAGTATGCCCGTACTTTCCCGCCTGCTCGACGCCGCGGCCGAGACCGCACAGGTGGGCGAGCTGGCCCTGCACGTTTCCGCCTCAGTCGGGGTCACATTCTATCCCCAAGCCGAAGAAGCCGACGCGGATCAGCTCTTGCGCCAGGCCGACCAGGCCATGTACCAGGCCAAGCTCGCCGGACAAAATCGCTTCCAGGTCTTCGATGCCAGTCGGGACCGCAGTGTCCGCGGCCACATTGAGAATCTGGAGTACATTCGCCGCGGTCTGCGGAGCAACGAGTTTGTCCTTTTTTACCAGCCCGTGGTGAACTCGCGGACCGGCGTCACGGTCGGCGCCGAGGCCCTCATCCGCTGGCGTCATCCGGAAATGGGCCTGGTGCCGCCGATCCTGTTTCTCCCCGTGATTGAAGATCACCCTCTGGCCATCGAAATCGGCGAGTGGGTCATCGACACCGCTCTTGCCCAGATCAAAGCCTGGCAGGAAATCGGCATCGACATTCCGGTCAGCGTGAACATCGGCGCCCAGCAGTTGCAGCAACCCAACTTTGTCGAGCGTTTGGCAACACTTCTGAGCGCACATCCCCGCGTCAAGCCGTCCAACCTGGAGCTCGAGATCCTGGAGAACTGTGGGCTGCAGGACATGACTCTGATGTCCAAGGTGCTCGACGGCTGCCACAGCCTCGGTGTGTCGTTTGTCCTGGACGACTTCGGCACCGGCTATTCTTCGCTTACCTATCTCCAGCGCCTGCCCAGCAGCGTGCTCAAAATCGATCAGAGTCTTGTGCGTGAAATGCTGGACGACACCGAGAACCTGACGATCCTTGAAGGCATCCTGGGACTGGCCGTTGTCTTCCGACGTAAGGTGATCGCCAAAGGCGTTGAAACCGCGGAACACGGCTTGATGCTGCTCCAGCTTGGCTGCGAACTGGTGCAGGGCTACGGCATTGCGCGGCCCATGCCCGCATCCGATTTGCCCGACTGGTTGGCCCGTTGGCGTCCTGACCCGCGTTGCTCTCGCGTTCCGTCCGTCAGTTACGACGATCGCCCCCTGATCTACGCCGCAATTGAACATCGTGTCTGGATCACGGCCTTTGAAGCATTTCTCCATGGGAAGCGCCACGCCCTGCCCAGGCTCGATGCCCATCATTGCCGATTGGGCGCATGGCTCGGCGCAGAGACCCGGGCTGGACGCGCTGACCGCCCCGCCTTTCAGGCCCTCCAAGCCACCCACCAGCGGCTGCACGCGCTGACGGCAGAGATTCTGGCCTCACCGGCGCACGTCCTGAAAGCCGGCCGTCTGACCCGCCTCGATGAAGTTCACGCCCTGCGCGATGAACTGATGATGCGGCTGGAGAATCTCAGGAAACAACTCTAGTGAGGTGAAACTGAACTTCGTTGAAGGACAACCGCAGATCTTTCGACTCCGTTTGGCCAAAAAGCCGGCCAAACTACGCTCAGGATGACAGTGCAATTCAGATGCTAACTTCAGACTCAGGGCGGCTGGCAGTCTTCGCAACCACACGATTCTGGCCGTCGATGATGCCCGATCGGACGACATTCCTGTCTTCAAATTCATCGAGTCGAGGGCAAAAAAATCCGGGCTGAAGATTCTCAGCCCGGTTCTGACAGGAGGTGTTCTCAAAGTAAAACAGTGGAACAAAGACTTTTGACTAGAACTCCAAGCGGAAGCTGACCTGGCCCTGGCGGTTGTTGATGTTCGAACCCTGCCCGGTGACCTGGCCGAAAGTGCCGTCGCTGGCGTTGTTGTCAGGACCGTTGAACTGGGTCCGGTTGAAGGCGTTGAAGTAATCGACCGTCAGGATTCCCTGCAGGCGATCGCCCATGTAGAAGTGCTTTCTGGCGTTGAGGCTTTCCATGAGGAGAGGCGCATTGCGCATCCCGGCATAGTTTCTCTGCGCAGTGCCCAGAACGTACTGGTTGGGCGTGACAGTGAATGCGGCCTGGTTGAACATCTGCGCCGTCGTGCTCTTTCCAGTGAACTGGTCACGGACCTTGCTGTACGATGCAGTGCTCAAGCCAACCGAGCTATTGCGGTCGGGGCGGTCAAAGCCGTTCGGGAATGGCGTACCATTCTCTCCCGGGCCGTTGGCCGTGCCGTCTTCATAGTCGAGAATCCAGCCCACCTGCCAGCCACCGGCAACGTTGCCGAGGATGTGGTTGTTGATGTACTTCTTGCCAGGACCGATCGGCAGCTCATAGGTTCCGCTGACCTTCAGGGTCTGCGGTTCATCCGAGTTGGAGACAGCCCATTCGGGCTTCTGGTTGTACTTGTTGATGCCGCCCGAAGTGAAGCTCGAGAAGCCGCTGCTGGTGTTGTCCATCGAATGAGAGAGCGTGTAGCCCGCCAGGAAGGACAAACCATTGGTGAAGCGCTTTTCGATTTCGATCTGCGCAGCCTGGTAGTAGGTTGTGCCCGAAGCTTCGAAGTTGTTGAAGATGTTGGAGTACTGAGGATAAGGCGTGAGGGCCTGAGCAACGCTTGCCGATCCGCCGAAGTCGTTGACGTAGTTGGCGTACGGCAGGTTGACGCCGTCCAGAGATGTCTGACCAGCGGCAAAGGTATCGTTCAGCTTAGAACCCATCGAAAGGTACTTGGGGTCCATCTGATTGATCTTGTTGTTCTGGCTGGGCAGGTGGATGATGCGGTTTCCAACATATGCGGCAGTGATGAACATGTTGTAGGGCAACTCGCGCTGCACGTTCAGGTTCCACTGTTGGCTGTAAGGAGCGTAGCCGTCCTTCTTGCTGAAGGCGTTGATCTGCGTTCCGTTGCCGAGGCTCGGGCTGAACGCCGTTGCGGGCGGGTCGGGCATGGTGTTCTTGTCCCAATTGCCGAACGAGGACGTATAGCTGCCCGAGCTCGCCTGGGTCCAGGAACCGACCAACAGGTTGCCATAGTTCACGGCGACCTTGGAGGTGCCGTACTCATAGGCGCCGCCATTCAGGAAGGCGATGTCGAAGCCACCCTGTACGACGGTCTTGTTGTCGAGCTTGTAGGCGAAGCCCACACGCGGACCGAAGTGGCCAAAGTGAACGTCGGCGCGATCAAATCCTGCACAGCCCGTGCAATCACCGAACTTGGTCGCCGAACCAGCAATGTTGCCGGCCGCGGGATCCGTTCCCGGCTTGTCGGGATCGAAGAAAACGATCAGGTTGTTGTTTTCGGTGAAGGGCATCTGGATGTCCCAGCGGAGTCCGACGTTGAGGGTCAACTTCGGGGACAGCTTGATGTCATCCTGGACGTAGGGCGAGATGTCGCGGTTGCGGAGACGCAATTCCTGAGAATTGCTGCGGTTGGCTGCGTTGGGAAGACCCAGGAAGAAGCTGGCGAAGGCGCTGCCGTCGCTGGCATAGTTCGCGTCCTGAGTGTTGTGAATCGAGGTCTGGGCGTTGCTGAAATTGAACTGTCCGCCCGCGGTCTGCTGTTCGTTGTCATCCTGGTAGGAACGACGGAACTCACCACCGATGTTGAAGGTGTGACGGCCCTTGGTCCACAGCCAGTTGTTCACGGCAGCGATACCGAGCTTGCGGTTGGTGGATCCGAGCCAGGAACCCTGTGTTCCCCAGTCGGTGAGAGAGTGCTGTCCGCCCCAGGTGATGTAGGGAGGAATGATGCCGCCCGAGATGGCCGGGAAGCTGTACTTGGTGTCGTTGAACTGGTCGTTGATTTCACCGACCCAGCCGAGGCCAGCCGTCATCACCAGGTGAGAGGAGATGGCGTTGTTGTAGTTCAGCAAGAAGACACTGCCCTTGGCCGGCTCGAACTTCATGCTGTTGAGCGGGTTCGGAGCGGCAACCAGAGGAGCGTTGTCGAAGCTGTAGTTGCTGAAGGTGTTGCGCCATTCGCTGTAGTGGATGCTCTGCGTCGGGGTCAGGTTGTGGTCGACGTTGAATCCCCACACATGCTGGATGTGCGGATTGATGAACGGAGCAAAGCTCTTGTTGCTGTCCAGTCCGCCAATGCCGCTGCCCGGACGGTCAGGATCGGGGATGAAAGCAATCAGCGCCGCAGAGTTGGCACTGACGCGGCCCGGATCGATGTTGTTGAGAATGCCCTGATAATTGAACTGATCGCCGGTCGCCGGATCGTAGATCGGGATCAAAGCGCCGGTCTTGCCGTTCACAAAGTCGCTGAAGTTGCCGGTCTTCTCCTGCTTCGTGGGGACAGTGGATACGCCGGTACCTTCCTGGTTCTGCTTGTACCATTCCTGGCTATAGTAGCCGAAAGTCTTGTTGCGGCCATCATAGAGGTGAGGAATGCGAATCGGGCCGCCGACCGAGAAACCGTAGTTGTTCTCGTGGTCAGGAGCCGGCTTGGTGGATCCGCCCCAGGCCGGGCCATTGAAGAAGCCGACCGAGTCGAACCAGCTGTTACGGTTGATTTCAAAGGCACTTCCGTGGTACTGGTTGGTGCCGGACCTCATCTGATAGGACAATGCGCCCTGGCCAAGGCCAAACTGCGCGGAGAAGGTGGAACGCTCGACGCGGTATTCCTGCACCAAGTCGAAGGGCGGGTTGAAGTTGGTGGTGTCGCCTTCGGTCTCGGGCTGGGGAGCAGGAATGCCGTTGTAGACGATTTCCTGTTCGAAGTCGACGCCGCCGCTGACGCGGTGGGAGAACGTGCTGCCGGTGGTTCCGGGAGCAAGGAACTGCAGAGAATCGACCTGACGACCGCGGCCCGAAACTTCCTGAGGAAGCGCTTCGACGACGACCGGCTCGATGGTGGAGCCGATTTCCGGCTGGGTTGTGTTCAGAGCAATCTGATCGGCAGTAACCTGAACGGTCTCATTGGCCGCGCCTGGATTGAGGGTCAAGTCGATGGTGGCGTTGGTGCTGACTTCGACCGTAACGCCCTTCTGGACGGACTTCTTGAATCCGGAGGCGTCCACCGAGACGGTGTACTTTCCGGGCTCAAGGCCCTTGACGGAGTAGGTTCCGGCGCCGCCGGTCACCGTACGGCTGGCAACCGAGGTTCCTTCATTGGTGATGGTGACGTGCGCGGCCGAGATGACGGCGCCGCTGGTATCGGTGACAGTACCGGAAATGCCGGCACTGGCCTGTGCGGAAGCGGTGCGCGGCGCGAAGAGCGCCAGGCAGGCAAACGCCAGGCCGAGAGCGAATGCAATCCGGCGGAGCTGGACTGGCAGACGCAACATGCGGCTTCCCTGAAGTGTGGATTTTTGTATCACTTGGTCTCCTTGATGTGGTTCATAGCTTCTGGACGTTCGCGTTATTTGCGATGTCCAGTCGGTGTCGTCGCACCGCGGCTGCAATTATATATTTCATGGTAACGATTCCACAACAACTAATGGAATCGTTACCATGAACACATAGACTTCCACCTGGATTCTCTTTTTATCTTATTTATTTTCAATTGACTAGCTCGACATATACCACATTGCGGGAAGCCTGAAATTCCTTTTATTAGAGCCAACTTGAACGTCAATCTGCTGAACTCTTTCCGGCCTCTAAAACGGATGCACCGCCGCTGGTGCAAAATCGAGGCCGGCTCACGAAGGCGTGAAAGACGCGGGTACCGACCTCTCCGTTCGAGTGATCACATCCGGGGTTGACGTGGAACAAAGTTCGCGCACCGTGCTCTCTACCTGATCGTGCTCCTCTCCAAAAGCCGCGACGCACAGGCCGAGCTGACCTGTTCGTCCAACATTTGCCGCCAAGGCTTGCGCAGGAGGGGCGGCAATGGCGTGCTGGTGGAGATGATTGACTCCGATCGCCGGGCACCCGTATGGCGCGGCTACAAATATGGATACATTGACCCTGCCGCATTTTCCCCTTGCCTGCACGGAATCTGCGGGTGCTTTGGCAATCGCTTCTCGTCCGAAGGGCAAAAGCAGGTCAGGAGTGCAGAATCGGAGCCGAACGCGGTGGTTGCGGGTGGCAAAGACCGCGGCGTAAACTTGCACGTTCGTCGATTCAACTTGTTCTGCTGCGGCTGTGCGAATCCTGCATTCTCGCCGTAAACTCCGCCATTTTCCTTTGCCTTGTCGATTCGGAGAAGACGTGAAATATTTCGCTCTACTGATTCTTGCTGCCTCGCTGGTTTCATCTGCGCAGGAGTACACACGCGGTATAGGCGTTTACCCCGGCAACCCCAAGGAGTACACGGGCCCAGCGCTCGCCGCAGACGAGCACACCTACCGCAATCTCGCCCTGCACCGGCCCGCCTACCAATCCAGCGCCTACGACTACAACCTGACCGCACAACTGGTCACGGACGGCATCAAGCAGACAGCCCTGCCGCAGTGGATTGCCGCCTCTACAAGCGACGCCGGCCCCCTGAGCAAGAATGAGCGCGAGCTCTTCCTCGACGGCAATGTCGTTTCCTTCGTCAACGTGTCCGGCGACAATCCGTGGGTCGAGTTCGACATGGAAGGCGACGGCGAAGCCCCCGAGATGGATCACATTGACCTCTACCTGCGCAAAATCTACGGACCACCGCCGGCGGGTGGGTGGACATATATAGTGTCCGGCTCAGACGACCGCACTGTATGGAAGGAGCTGGGACGGGCGACAGGCACGCAATGGCCTGACATGAAGACCGATGGCCCCAGCTTCAAGCAATCCATCGTGTTTACTGCGCCGGCGCGCTGCCGGAACTATCGTATTCAACTCTCGGCCGCCAATGTTCGCACCTGGGGAGTCGCCGAAGTTGTGCTCTTCGACAAAAGCCAGGAGGTGCGCGTTGCCGGGCCGGAGCATTTTTCCGGCGCCTGGATGAGCGCGGGCAGCGGCGAGGAATGGGTTTACGTTGACCTGGGAGCGAGATGCACCTTCGACCGTGTGGCGCTGGCATGGATTCGCCGCGCCACCGAAGGCGCCATCCAGATCTCGAACGACGCGACCCAATGGCAGACGATTCAGCCGCTACAGGCTTCGAGCAGCCTCAGCGACGACATTCACCTGGCCCAGCCCGCTCATGGCCGCTACGTGCGGATATTGATGACAAAACCAGCGGAACGCGGCAGCCGCTACATTCTCAGCGAACTGGAAGTCTTCGGTCGAGGCGGCCCGGTCGCTGTTGCCAAGCCGGCGCCGGCAATGCAAGCGGATGGGACTCTCGAACTGGCGGGCGGAAACTGGCGCCTGCAGCGCGCGTCGCTGGTGGCGGAAACTGGCGAAGAGATTTCCGCGCCTGGTTTCACGGACAAGGACTGGATGATCGCCACCGTACCGGGCACGGTTCTGACCAGCTACCTGAACGACGAGGCAATCGCCAACCCGGACTTCGGCGACAATCAGTACGCCGTCTCCGACTCCTTCTTCTGCGCGGACTTCTGGTACCGCGACGAATTCATTGCACCCGTGGCTCGGCAACCGCACCAGCACCTATGGCTCGACTTCGACGGCATCAACTGGAAGGCCGAAATTTACCTCAACGGTCAGAGGATTGGACGCATCGACGGCGGCTACATGCGCGGTCGCTTCGATGTCACTTCCCTGGTTCACGCCGGCGCCGCGAATGTGCTGGCGGTGCGGATTCTGCGCCCCGCCAACCCCGGCAGCACAAAGGACAAGGCCAGCGAAACCGTAAATGGTGGCGCACTGGGCCGCGACAACCCCACGTACCACGCCTCCGCCGGGTGGGATTGGATCTCAACCATTCGCGGACGCAACACCGGCATCTGGAGCAACGTCCGGCTCCGCGCCAGCGGCGCCGTCACCCTGGAAGATCCCCTGGTGACCTCTACCCTGCCGCTGCCCGACACCACTCACGCCGATGTGACGATCCAGGCGACGCTGCACAACCAGGAAGCGCACCCTGTCTCCGGCACCTTGCGGACACGTTTCGGCAGCGTGACGATTGAGACCCAGGTAACGCTCGATTCGTCCGCGACGAAGACGATCGAGCTTTCGGCTGCCACGCAGCCTTCCCTGCGGCTGACCAACCCCAAGCTCTGGTGGCCGGTGGGCTATGGCGAGCCCAACCTCTATCCAGTGACTCTGAGCTTCGTCACCGAAGGCAAAGTCTCCGACGAAACCTCCTTCCAGGCAGGTATAAGGCAATTCACCTACTCGGAAGATGGCGGCGTGCTGAAAATGTGGATCAACGGGCGGCGCTTCATTGCCCGCGGAGGCAACTGGGGCTTTCCTGAATCCATGCTGCGTTATCGGGCGCGCGAGTACGAAACGGCGCTCCGCTATCACCGCGACGAGCACTTCAACATGATTCGCAACTGGGTGGGCCAAACCGGCGATGCGGCATTCTACGAGGCTGCCGACCGCAATGGCGTGGTGGTGTGGCAGGATTTCTGGCTCGCAAATCCGTGGGACGGCCCCGACCCCGACGACAACGCGCTCTTTCTGACCAACGCGAAGGACTACTTGCTTCGCATTCGCAACCACGCTTCGCTAGGCCTCTTCTGCGGGCGCAACGAGGGCTTCCCGCCGCAGCCTATCGATGACGGCCTGCGCCAATTTGTTGCCACACTCGAGCCCGGGTCGCACTACATCTCCAGTTCTGCAGACGGCCCGGTGAGTGGGCACGGTCCTTATCGCGTCGAACCGCTGAAGTTCTACTTCCAGCACGCGCCAGAGAAGATGCACAGCGAGATGGGCGCGCCCAACGTGGTCGACATGGACAGCCTGAGCCGCACCATGCCTGCGTCGGCGATGTGGCCGCAGGGCAGCCAGTGGCCGCTGCATGACTTCCATTCTCATAACCCCTTCAGGGATGCGATCGAGCAGCAGTACGGCGGAGCCGCCAATCTATCCGACTGGATGAGGCTGGCTCAGTTCGTGGACTACAACGCCTATCGCGGAATGTACGAGGGCCAAAGCAAGAACCGGCTCGGACTACTGATATGGATGAGCCATCCCGCCTGGCCATCGCTGCTGTGGCAAACTTACGACTACTTCTTCGCGACCGATGCAGGTTACTATGGCGCGAAAAAGGGCGCCGAACCGCTGCATATCCAATGGAATGCCGCCACTGATCAAGTTGAAGTGGTGAATTACAGCGCGGGTGATCAACCCGGCCTGACCGCGCATGCCGAGGTGCTGAACCTGGACGGCTCACTGAAATGGGAGAAGCGCGCGACCCTCGAGAGCCGCGAAGACAGCACGGATTCGCCCCTCCGAATGGAGTACCCGGCCGGACTCTCGCGGACCCACTTCATCCGCCTGACCCTTTTGCGCGGCGGCAAGGAGCTCTCCTCCAATTTCTACCTGCATGGGCTGGCCGAAGAGGATTACCAGGGTATTCGCAGCCTGGAAAGCGCCAGGGTGGATGCCAAATCCAGCGTTCAGCGGCGTGGCTCGCAGTGGAGAATTACGACCAGGCTGCACAACAGTTCCGACCTTCCCGCACTCATGGTGCGCGTGAAGGCGGTGCGCGAGAAGTCCGGCGATCCCATTCTGCCCGCAATTTACAACGACAATTACGTCGCGCTCATGCCGGGCGAGAACAAGACGATTCTTGTCGAGCTTGAGAATGCCGACACGCGCGGCGAGGATCCGCGCATTGTTGTCGAAGGCTACAACCTCACCCCTGCCAAATAAGCCAAAGTTTTCCCAACACAGCCGACAAATTGAATGGCCTCTCCAACCGGAGAGGCCATTCTGGCGACCAAGCGATCTTCTTTGTGCTGCTTACCGGTGCAGCTGTCAGATCATCTTCACTCGTCTGCACCAGGAAAGGGTCAAAGTCGGCCCTCAAGATTAGTTTCGCCCCATTTCAACGCACCCCGAGGCCGTGTCAATGAGGCAGTACGGTGCTTCGCGTTTGCGTAAGAGTTATAAACCAAAGACGTTGATTGTCCTCTCGTGCAGGATGAAGAACGCCGCGCTTGATCAGCAGCCCAAACCGAAAGTGCGGTTCGAGAGGAGTTACAAGAACCAAGTAAAACGGGCCAGTTGGACACGTTTTCCATGGAATAAACAAAAGAACGTACTTCATTGATGGTAACCAAGAAATCAGTCGATAGTAACGCATCGAAGGGAATCCGGCCCTTGCAAGCGCGGGACTGCCGTGCGCTTTAGAACGATTTGGCGCTCTATCTCACGACCGGAATAGAAAGCATATTAGCCGTTTGTTTGCTTGCTTGCGTCAGCGAGCTCGGGGACCCTTTGCGTTCAAAGCAGATGCAGTACCGCGTCTGGAACAACGGCTTCGGAAGGAGCTCATCGTGACACTCGTCCTGAAGCATCGTGAAGGACGGCCTTCATTGCGCCTTAAGGGTGAAGTCGATGTAGCCCATGCAGTGGAGGCCAAGGCCTTTTGGGTGAGGGCCTTGGCCTCGGGAAAAGAGCTGACCGCAAAGTTGGAACGCGCCGCGGATATGGATTGTACCGCGTTCCATTTGATCCATGGCATGCAACTGAATGCCACCATTGCGGGAACTGGGTTCGCAGTCGAAGGTGAAGCGCCCCTTCAGGTCTCTGCCGCGATCACCCATGCAGGGTACGAAGAACTGACAGCTCCAAAGGCGGAAAGATGAGTTCCGGGGTACAGAAGTTGCCAAGCGAAAACACCATCGACAAACACAAGCAGGCCTTCCAGGAAGAGGCGCGGGAGATTCTCGTAGAGCTGGAATCATCGCTCCTCGCACTCAATGAGAACCCTCAAGACCGCGATCTGATCGGACGCGTTTTCCGTTCGATGCATACCATCAAGGGTTCCGGGGCAATGTTCGGCTTTGAAGAACTGGCCGCCTTCACGCATCACCTGGAAAACGCCTTCGACGAAGTTCGCAAGGGTAGCCTCCAGGTCACGCCCGAACTCGCCGACCTGTCTCTGGCCGCCGTCGATCGCATGAAAGAAATGCTGAAAGAACCTTCAGGCGGGGCGCCTGTGGATCAGGCTGCAGCGGCCGCCATTCTGACAAAACTCAAGAACCTGACTGGGAGCGGAGGTGCGGAATGTGGCGCAGTGGGGCCGAAGGCAAAGGACTCGACCCTTTCCGCAGTTGGGGGAACACCGGCTGCATGGCTTATCCACTTCTTCCCCGGGCCGGACTTTCTGTGCAACGGATCCGATCCGCTCCTCCTGCTGCGTGAACTCAAACAACTGGGTGAGATGCAGGCCAAGGCATGCATGGCGGCGGTTCCCCCGATGAGCGAATTGGACCCGGAACGCTGCTATGTCGGTTGGGACATTGTGCTGAAAACTGCAGCGCCGGTTGAAGCGATCCGCGATGTTTTTATCTTTGTTGAAGACAGCTGCGAGCTGAAGATCGAGCCGGTTGCGGCCCACGGCGCGGCCACGCCCGCTGCGGTTGCCAGGTCGCTCGAGGACCCGCGCAAGACTCCTGGGCGCCGCGACTACGACAAGGCCGACACTGCATCAAGCCTCCGCGTGCCGGCGGCCAAGCTGGATCAGTTTGTCAACCTGGTCGGTGAGTTGGTCACCGTTCAGGCCCGCCTGATTGAGATAGCGGCACGGCGGCACGATCCGGATGTCACGGCCGTTTCAGAAGAAATCGAGCGCCTGACTTCGGCGTTGCGCGAGAACTCGATGAGCATTCGCATGCTTCCGATTCGCGGAACGTTCGAGCGGTTCCGGCGGCTGGTGCACGACCTTGCGCGAGACCTGCACAAGAATGTTGAACTCACGATAGAAGGCGCCGACACGGAGCTGGACAAGACCGTGATCGATCAATTGAACGATCCCCTCCTGCATTTGATTCGCAACAGCATGGACCACGGGATCGAGTCCCCGGAGGCGAGAATCGCCGCCGGCAAGCCTCCTACTGCAACCATTCATCTATCCGCACAGCATTCCGGCGCGCATGTCCTGATCTGTGTGACCGACGATGGGCGAGGCATCGATGCCGCGGCCGTTCGCGAACGTGGAGTGGAGAACGGCCTGGTCGCAGCAGATGCACAACTCTGCGAGGCGGAAATCTTCTCGCTGATCCTGATGCCCGGTTTCTCGACGGCGCGTGAGGTGACAGACGTGTCTGGGCGGGGCGTGGGGATGGATGTAGTCCACCAGTGCGTGGACGCTCTGCGTGGAACCATCGGCATCAGCAGCACGTTCGGCACTGGCACGAGCGTGACGCTCCGGCTGCCCCTCACGTTGGCCATTATCGATGGACTGCTGGTGCGGCTGGAGCAGGCCTACTATGTGATCCCGCTTGCCAATACGCTGGAGTGCATTGAACTCACGCGCCAGGATATCGAGAAGGCCAACGGAAGGCGTTTTGCCGATGTCCGCGGAGAAATCATCCCGTATATCCGACTCCGCGACTTTTTCGATATGCAGACCGAACGCCCGGAGCGGGAACAGATCATGATCGCCGAAACCGAGGAAGGGCGTTACGGTTTCGTTGTCGATGAGGTTCTCGGGCATCACCAAACGGTGATCAAGAACCTCGGACGACTCTACCGGCATGTTCAATTCGTATCGGGCGCCACCATTCTGGGGAACGGCTCAGTGGCCCTGATCCTCGATCCTCATCGCCTGGTCAAAGAGGCAATCGGAAGAACACTTCATGGCCCTCGCATACATCCAAACTCCGCCGCGGCGAAAGGCCGTGGAAAGGATGGCGTCCCATTGATTTCTCCTTGAAAACACAGTCGGCATTCGACATGACGCCCGCTGTATCTGGGGACCATCCAAGCCAGTGCGCCTTGATCCCTGAACTCGCAATGCGAATAACCCAACACCTTACTTCCTGAGGGATGGAGAAGATTATGCCAACCAAAGCTGCAAAGACAAGCATCAAGCCTCGCACTGTGAGCAAGAGAAACGGCGCAAATTCGAATGGTAATCAGAACTTGCCGGTGAGCAAGCAAAAGCAAGATAAAGATGAGATGCTGCTGGTGTCCCGGGAGATCATGCGCCTGGTAGATGCGTCGCGGGAAGGCCGTCTCAGCGAGCGTGGACGGACCGATCAATTCACCGGCGTCCATCGCGAAATGGTGCTCGGCGTCAACGAGATGCTGGACGCGATCCTGCTGCCCATCGGCGAAGGGAATCGCATACTCGCGCAGATCTCCAACGGCAAGATCGACGAACTGATTACTCAAACCTACAAGGGCGATCACGAGAATATGAAGCTGGCGATCAACCATGTCGGCGGCGTCCTTGTCGGCCTGCAAAAGGAACTCGTCCGTCTGACCGATGCATCGAGAGAGGGACAGCTCTCCGATCGTGGCAAGCCGGAACAGTTCCAGGGCGCATATGCAGAAATCGTGCGCGGTGTGAACACAATGCTGGACGCCATTCTTCTGCCTATCGGCGAAGGAAATCGCATACTCGCCCAGATCTCCAGCGGCAAGATCGACGAGTTGATTGCCCAAACCTACAAGGGCGACCACGAGAAGATGAAGCTGTCGATTAACCACGTTGCGGGCGTCTTGCAGGGCTTGCAAAAGGAATTGACCCACCTCACCGATGCTTCGAAGGAAGGTCAACTCTCCGAGCGTGGCAAGCCGGAACAGTTTCAGGGCGCTTATGCGGAGATTGTGCGCGGCGTGAACGCGATGCTGGACGCCATTCTGCTGCCCATCGGCGAAGGGAATCGCATTCTGGCCCAGATCTCCAACGGCAAGATCGACGAGCTGATCACCCAAACTTACAAGGGCGATCACGAGAAGATGAAGCAGGCGATCAATAATGTGGCTGAAGTATTGCAAACCCTTGAAAAGATGTTGGTGCGCGTGGCCACCGCAGCCAAGGAAGGCAAGCTCACTGAGCGTGGACATCCCGACCTTGTCCATGGCGCCTATGCTGACATCGTGCGCGGCGTCAACGCCATCCTCGACGCAGTCATTGAACCGCTCAACGTCTCCGCCAGGTATGTGGAGCAGATCAGCAAAGGCGACATCCCTGCCGAGATTACCGACACATACTACGGCGACTTCAACACCATCAAGAACAACCTGAACACGCTGATCGGCGCCATGAACGAAATCACCACCGCGGCCCAGGAGATTGCAGAAGGCGACCTGACCGTCGTCCTCAGGGAGCGTTCGCCGAAGGACAAGCTCATGCAAGCCCTCAGTTCCATGGTTGGCGGACTGGTGCGCACCGTCTCTGATATTCGCGCCATCGCGGGAGAAGTCTCGTCGGCGAGTCAGTCCATCAGCACGGCCTCGGTCCAGGTATCCAATGGAGCCACGGCGCAGGCGGCCTCTGCTGAGGAAGCCTCGTCCTCGATGGAGCAGATGGTCTCAAACATCAAGCAAAATGCCGAGAACGCGCAACAGACCAACAAGATCGCGACCAAGTCTGCCAAGGATGCACAGGAGAGCGGCAAGTCTGTGTTGGAGGCTGTGGCAGCGATGAAGGAGATTGCGAGCAAGATCTCCATCATTGAAGAAATCGCGCGCCAGACAAACCTGCTGGCCTTGAACGCGGCAATTGAAGCAGCACGCGCAGGCGAGCACGGCAAGGGATTCGCGGTGGTCGCTGCGGAAGTCCGCAAACTCGCCGAGCGCAGTCAAAAAGCTGCGGGCGAAATCAACCAGCTCTCAGGCACCACGGTCAAGGTGTCGGAGAAAGCCGGCGAGATGCTCGACCGACTGGTGCCCGACATCCAGAGGACAGCGGATCTGGTTCAGGAAATCACCGCTGCAAGCAAGGAGCAGGACACAGGCGCCGAACAAATCAACAAGGCCCTGCAACAGCTCGAGCACGTAATTCAACAGAACGCGTCTGCTTCGGAGGAGATGGCCTCCACCACAGAAGAGTTGACCGGACAGTCCGACCAACTCATCAGCGCGTTGGGATTCTTCCGCACCTGCGACGACGGCCATGTTTCGTCCCAGAAGTCAGCCGGCGCCAGGAACTTAAGGCCAGCCAATGCCTCTCCTCAAAGAAGCTCGAAGCCCAATGGAAGCTCGGTTCCCGCCGGGTTGAAGGCAGTCACCAACTCCGGGGTTCATCTCAGGCTCAAGGAAAAAGGGGACGACCTTGACAAGGGCTTTGAGCGGTACTAACCAGATCCGGCGCGGATCGCAAGCGGTCCGCGCCCGTTCAGAAAGGGAGAGGAGCGGACTATGAGCGTTACCGAAATCACTGAAACGCGGCAGTATTTGACCTTCAAACTTGGCAATGAAGTGTATGCCACCGACGTGGCCAAGGTCAGAGAAGTTCTCGATTTCACGACAATCACCGAGATACCGAGGACCCCCGACTTCATGAGCGGTGTGATCAACCTTCGGGGAAGTGTAGTTCCCGTGGTTGACCTGCGGCTCTGCTTTGAGATGTCGAAAACCCAGAAGACAACCAACACCTGCATTGTGGTCGTAGAAGTCATGCTGGACAACGAGTCGTTTGTGATTGGGGCATTGGCCGATTCCGTTGAGGAGGTCATCGATTTGGAGCCGGACCAGATTCAACCGCCGCCCAGGATCGGAACCCAGATCGGGACTGATTTCATCAAGGGCATGGGAAAGCGGGAGAACTCCGACTTCATTATGATCCTGGACATCGATCGGGTCTTCTCCGCAGAAGAGTTGGTTTCTGTGCACGCAGTCGAAGGCAACAAATCCGCTGCTTAGCTGCAGCCGGGTGAAAGCGCCCCAACCCCTATGAGAAGTCACGAAGAAGCATTGTCCAACAAGGATTTTGCCCGGCTGCGGAGTTTCATCTATGCGGAGTCGGGCATCAACCTCAACGAAGAAAAAAAGACGATGCTTGAGCTGCGGATCAAGCGACGACTGCGGGCCCTGGACCTTACCTCGTTCTCCGAATATTGCGATCTTCTTTTTGATCAAAAACACCAGAAAGCAGAGATTGTTCATTTTTTCGATGTTGTCACGACAAATAAGACTGACTTCTTTCGGGAGCCTGACCACTTCGAATACCTGGTGCAGAAGGCGCTTCCCGAAATCATCGCTCGCAAAGGAGCAGAGCGCCAGGTTGTCGTATGGAGCGCCGGATGTTCCACCGGAGAGGAACCCTACACGCTCGCGATGGTGATGAATGAGTTTGCACAACTCCACGCGGGCTTTCATTTCAGAGTGCTCGCCACGGACATTTCTGCCACGGTCCTGGAAAAGGCCAGGCTGGGAGTCTTCAGTGAAGATGCGGTGAGGCCGGTGGCACCGAATCTGCGCCTGAAATACTTCATGCGCAGCCGCGACCGAACCTCGAATCTCGTGCGGATCGTTCCGGAAATGCGGGCCTTGGTCGAGTTTCGCCGTTTGAACTTCAAAGATGCCGACTATGGGCTCTCCGAAAAGGTCGACGCGATCTTCTGTCGAAACGTCATCATCTACTTCGATAGAGCCACCCAGGAACAAATCCTCAAAAAGCTGACCCACCATCTTTTGCCGGGAGGGTTCGCATTTGTCGGGCACTCCGAAACGCTGCACGGGATGGATCTCCCTCTGCTTCCGATCGCACCAGCACTCTACAGGAGGGTCGATGCAAGACCGTAAGGCCGAGTTGCTTGAAGTCTATCTGCAACCGGGAGAGATGTTTCTTTCCCGCGAGCCAACCATCATCCGGACTCTGCTCGGGTCCTGCATTGGCGTAGCCTTCTGGAGTAAGACACTGAGCATCGGGGCGCTATGCCATGCCTTGCTTCCCAGGTGTCCCGAGGATTCATTCCCGGAACGGCACCCCGAGGCTGGCTACCGCTATGTGGACTTTGCGATTCGCGACCTGGCTCGCAGGTTCGATCAAATGGGCGCCCGTCGTTCGGAGGTAAAGGTCAAAGTGTTTGGGGGCGCGGACGTGCTTCTCGGCGACGGTGAGCCACCCGCAAGAGCCACTGTCGGCAGCCTCAATTGTGATGCCGCGCTTGAGGTGCTGCGCGACGAGGGGCTGGAAGTCGTTGCGTCGAGCTTGCGTGGCAAAACGGGCTTGAACATTCACTTCAACACCGGGAACGGAGAAGTCCGGTTGTGCCGCTTGATACAAACTTCCGGATTTGCTCCACTGCGTGGCGGAACCAGAGGGTGTACCCCTGAGCTTGTCAAAGAGTAAATCGCTCCCACATCATTGCGGACGCCGGTTACTCCAATGGAGAACAGGTCACACACTGCGAAACGATAGGGATGGAGCCGCACCTTACCGTCGTGCGGACAGACTCACCGCGCACGCGCCAAACGCACGCCCGGGAATCTGGATTAGAGGACGTCTGAACAGCTACCGATCTGAGAATAAATGGCCTTTACTCGTTCAGTGGCTCCTCAGGGGGCGAGTCCAACTGGAGAATGGGCATCCTGCGTGGTCGAGGTGACGTCTACAGGCTTTACTGTATTCGCAAATCCAGAAACCTGCGGGTACCATCGAATGGAGAAAGGATCGCAAATGGCCTTGCGCATTCTAGTAGCTGACGATCATGAAATAGTGCGGCGTGGATTATGTGCAATCCTGCAGGCGCAAACTGGCTGGGAGGTTTGCGGAGAAGCGTCTGACGGTCGGTCTGCCGTTGAGAAGTCGCGTGAGCTTCGCCCCGACGTGATGATTCTTGACCTCTCGATGCCGGCACTGAACGGACTGGAAGCAACTCGACAAATACTGAAGGCGGAGCCCGGCGCACAGGTTCTGATCCTGACGCAATACGATACAGATCAGGTTGTCCGGGATGTGCTGGAGGCTGGTGCCAGGGGCTATTTGCTAAAGACAGATGCAAGTAGAGAATTGGTCATGGCAGTAGAGGCGCTACGTCATAACAAGACCTATTTCACCTCGCGAGTGGCCGCCATGGTTCTGGAAGGATTCCTGCGCGGAGACGCAACACCGGGCGCAACGCTGGTAAAACGCGATCGCCTGACTCCACGTGAGCGGGAAGTGGTGCAGTTGCTGGCCGAAGGCAAGAGCACGAAAGAGGTCGCGGTAGCGCTCGATCTCAGCGTCAAGACTGCGGAGACACATCGCGCCAATATCATGCGGAAGCTTGAGCTGCACTCCATCAGCGAGCTTGTGATGTATGCAGTCGGAAACAACATAGTGCAGGTTCAAGGCTATTCCGCCCACGATTGAGGGACGGCCGGCGGTGTTCTCTCCAAAGCCGAAAGAAACACCGCCGGCAGATACGAATAGACATCACCGCTGGAATCGCGCTATAGAACAGGGCTTCGGCCCTGAATAACGCGTATCAGCACAACAATGATCGCCAGGACGAGAAGAAGGTGAATGAACCCACCCAGGGTGTAGGAACTGACCATTCCCAACGCCCATAGAATCAGCAATACTACCGCAATTGTCCAGAGCATATGAAACCTCCTGAGAACGCCTACATTCTGCGCGCAGCTTCCTTGCAAGTCAGGTTCGAGTGGGATGCCAGTACTCCGCCGCGAAAGTCGATCCGCGTGATAGGAATGTTGACAAACTCAAACGGTTCGCGCGATAGGGGCAATGCTGTACAACCGTCAACGGTGATCGTGTAGGAAGTAGAACCAAGTTGGTGCGGAATTGCCACTCACAACAGCTTTCCTCTCGTTGCCCCACGCCAAGTAGCGCCTGCCGTTCCTACAGGAAAGCCGGTATTGCGGCACGAGCGCGGCGTGAGCTACTCTCACCGAAAGAGAAGGCTAGAGGATAGGGGCAAGCAACGGCGACGCTGCACGGCCAAATGGGGGGCCAGTGGCAAACACTCAATCTATCGGGGTTTTGATTGTCGACGACCAAGCCGATGTCCGTCGCGCACTAATCGGACTATTGAAACTGCTGCCGGACTGTTTCCTGGTGGGCGAAGCGGACAACGGCTTAGAGGCGTTGAGTCTCGCGTTTCAGATTAAACCGGACATCATTTTAATGGACGTGAATATGCCGCGAATGGATGGCTTTGAAGCTACGAATCAGCTACGGCAATTGTTACCAGGCACTAAGGTACTTATCTTGACCCAGCACGACTCCCCACAGGCCGTTGCTGCCGCCAAAGGCGCCGGGGCTTGCGGGTACCTGGTCAAATCCGATTCCAGAAACTTGAGTAGAGCTATCGCCGCGGTGAGCAAGGGCCTTCCATATTTCCCGGCGTGACCCGAACCCTGACTGCGCAATTGCCGAAGAAAAGACAGACTCTTGTTCGTTCGCCTGCCAGGCTTTCTCTCGAATCCTGTTTCTTGCTCACTCTCGCGCGAAGTCGCCATTCCCTGACAGCCGCGTAGTTCCCGGGATTGCAGTCTCGGAATACTGGGATGCCTCGACACCGGAAATTCGGTAAAGAGGAAGAGTTACCTGCAAGATTGTGCCGGGATTCCCTGAAATGAATTCCATTGTTCCGCCGAGTTGATGCACCCTCTCCCGCATTCCTCGTATTCCGACGCCGATTTGGTAAAATTCTTCGCTCGACTGATTCGGCTTGGTCTCGCTCATCCCCTTTCCTTGATCGCAGATCCTAAGTGTCACTTCGGTCTCACTGCGATTCAATTCCACCTGTGCGGTGGGGCTGCCGGAATGGCGATGTACATTGGTCAGTGCTTCCTGCACAATTCGAAAGAACGTCAATTCCATTTCCCGCGGAAGACGTCCGAAGCCCGGCGAGATCTTCAGCTCAACCTGAATGCCGCTCCGTTCCGCAAATCCCTCCACAAACCATTGCAGCGGTGAAGCAAGGCCAGCTTCATCGAGGAGAGGAGGATGCAGCAGATACGACATGGTACGGATACCGCGTGAAGCTTCTTCGACCAGCGATACGCTATCGGCGACTGCTGCCATCAGATCCTCATCCAGATTCTGTGTTTTCATCTGGATGATGGAAAGCTCCATATTGAGCGCTGCCAGTATTTGACCTGCACTATCATGCAATTCGCGTGCAATTCTGCGCCGCTCTTCATCCTGGAGTTGCAACAGGCGAGCGGAGAGCGCGCGGATGCTTACTTCAGCTCGCTCCCTCTCCGTGACCTGAATATTCAAGAACTTGATTGTCTTTTCCAATTGGTGGGTTCGTTCGTCAACACGGTATTCCAGCGCACTCCGCTCTCGCGCCAACTCCATTTCCGCTTGTTTGCGACTCGAAATGTCTTGGATTACCTTGGCAAACCCCTTGATGCTCCCATCGGCATTGCGAAGTGGGAATACCGTGGATGTAGCCCACACACAAGAGCCATCGCCACGCACGTAGAGTTTTTCAACGCTGTATTGAGTGGCTTTTCCAGTTTGCAATCGGCACAGGTGCTCAGCGTCGGCAGCAACGTAATCCGGGTGAGTGACCTGCGCGATCGTCATCTGCAGCACCTGCTCCAGCGGACGCCCGAGAAGGTCGCAGAATTTCCGGTTGGCATCTACATATCTACCGTCGATACTCACGCTGGCGATTCCTACGGCAGCTTGTTCAAAGAACGCCCGGAAACGCGCTTCGCTCTCGCGCAGTGCTTCTTCCGCTCTTTTGCGCTCTGTGATTTCCTCGAACACGGAGCTGACCTGGAACGGCGTAGACCAGCCGGGACGAAACGACGGCACCGAGTCGATCTTGATCCAACGGTAGTCGTGGGTCTTTGGATTGAAGACTCCCATCACCACGCCGAAGGAGGGCTTGCCGGTGCGCAAAGCGACCATAGCCGGATGCTCTGCGCCCGGGAATGGTGAACCGTCCTCGTGAATGGTATATTGCCCCTGGCGAATCGAAGTGCTGCCGAGGAACTCCTCGTCGTCCCTTCCCAAAATTCGTTTGGCCGCCGGATTGATTGCGATAATCGTGCCGTCTGCATCCTGATGAACGACTCCAAACAACATGGTCTCTGCCACGAGCCGGTACCGTTCCTCGCTCACCCTTAGCGCCTCTTCAGCCTGCTTGCGCTCGGTAATATCGGAGTGCACGGCAACGCCGCCGACAACATCACCTCTTGCATCGTGGATGGGCGCCGCAGACGACTCCGCAATCCAGCGCCGGCCACTTGGCATCTGGACCTCAAACTCCATCGGCGCAATCTCCCGATTCTCGTCAACGGCCCGTCGCAGGGGAAGTTCGACATCGCTTAGTTCGCGTCCATTCTGGAAATAGCGCAGTTGCCGTCCTGGCGCGCTCGGGTCCAGCGCAGAGGCGGATAGGTTGTCTTCCGGCTTTACTTCGAACTGGGCGACTGCGGCCGGATTTCCTTGGATGTTCTGGCATGTGCGGTCCTCGGAAAAGCTGACGCCCACAGGGAGTGCCGTCATCAGCGCACGCAAGCGCTCGCTCGCCGCGAAGCGCTCTTCCTCTTTCTCCGTGAGTTTCTGTTTCGCGCACAGCCGTTCAGCAATCTCTTGCTGCAGCCTTGCCTTGGAGCGCCGGCTCGTTTCCCCGAGCACAATAATGAAGCCGGAGAAGACGAGAAATCCAATCATTCCAGGAATTTGAGTTCTCGGCTCTTGAAGCGCGAAGGAATGGTAAGGCGGCAGAAACCAATACCAGACTCCAAACATGCTCACGAATGTGGTCAGAACTGCTGCTCCCGCTCCGCAATACCATGCCGAGAAGGCGACCGCTGCCCAAGCTGCGTGATAGGGGTTGGCCGCGCCGAAAAGAGGGGAGAGCATCTCCCGCAGCAGTAGGCCCGTCAGCGCGGCCAGCACCGCGAAGCCATAACGTACTGCAATTGAATTCCTTGTCTCACCTGATTTGATAGAGCTTTCCACTCTCACCTCCGCAACAAAGGGATTGAGTGATTCGATAGTTCATGGCCGGGCTAGTGGCCCGGACTATTGTGCCGCCGTTAATCCTTGGCCTGGTTATGGAATCAGTGGCAAACGTATCCGGTGAGTTCTTCAGATTCGATGGAGCTTCAAGCTGGGGGATGATCCAGCTTACGTTCCCGACAGTCGCCTAGCGACTCTGTGACTCAAGTCGGAATTGGTTGGCAACGATCTGCATCGAGTTCCAAGACGACGAGCCGGGAATCGGGTCTTGCCTTCATGATTGTCAAATATACGCGACAGAGTGAATACGGGCCACAGATTTCCGCAAGAGGAGCAAAGCGAAGAGTTGAGGGCCGGTAGTGCTCACCTTAACGGACAGATGCGAGCGCGTTAAGCGTCAGATCGGCAGAGTTGGCCATCTGGGCCGAGCGCTTCAGGGATGCATCTTCTACAGGATTTTCCGCAGTTGCTTACGCAGTATTTCGGATTTGAGGTTCAGTCGCTTCAACGTAATGTCAATGATGCCCAGCGCCATTCCAGCGCCGGACGGCCTAGCGGACGGGCGGGCTGTCGTGTTGCGGAAACCATCAACCCGTCATCAACCATTTGTGAGTGTGGGGACCTCGGCGAGGCCCCTGGATCCATAAACCAAACAAGGAGAGGAATGATGGATAAGGACAGAGTAAAGGGCACGGTCGATGATGTTGCCGGACGCGCCAAGCGTCAGGTTGGCGAATGGACAGGCGACACCAAAGCCCAGGTGGAAGGCGCCGCGCAACAGGTGAAAGGCAAAGCGGAAAAGGCATGGGGCAACGTAAAGGATGCGGCTCGGGATGCCCATCACGAAGCCGAGAAGGAGAACGACAAGGAAAAGTTCGAGCGCCAAGTACCGACGCGCCCTTAAGAAAGAGCGCCGCCTGGATCATTCGCCGACACGACTATGCGCACTGCGACCGCGTGAAGAGTTAGGCCCTCGCTCGGCTGCAACTCGATTTGGGTCCCGCAGAAATCACGCTAGATATCTCACTCACGCGGTCGCGGTGCGGTTTTGGGGCGGATAGCCTGGTGGACGGGCGACAGAGTGCACTTGAGGCCCGGCGAGATTGTAACTGGTGTGAGGTCTAAATGTCTGCCGGGTCTCAACTGGCCCATTGTTAGTGTGCGGCCCGTACTTACGCGGCAAATGCACTACTTATCGAATCCATTTATTGCGCCTTGGCGATCACCATTCTTCTGGTAGATGCAATCCCAAAAGGAGGAAATCTCAATGCTGAGCGACAAAAATGGAATAGCACTTGATCCTGCCGTCCTTCTTGAGAACGCTGGCATCGGTCAGCGTATCGTTGACCTCGAACCTGACCTTTGCTTTTTCACCCAGGGCGGACCGGCGGACTCCGTATTCTATCTATTAAGCGGTCGCGCAAAGCTCCTGGTCGTTTCGGACAAGGGCAAACAGGCCACGATCACGCTTCTTTCCCCTGGCGATGTTTTCGGAGAGGAATCCTTGGCGACGGTGCCTCGCGTGCGTCTTGCAACCGCGATGGCAGTGAACACATGTGCCGCTCTCAAGGTCGCGAAAGAGGATATGCTCCGTATCCTGCATGAAGAACCTGCTTTCGCTGACCAGTTCTTGTCGTGCCTCCTGGCGCGGAGCACCCGTATTCAAGCAGATCTTGTGGATCAGATATTGAACTCCAGTGAGAAGCGCCTGGCACGCATGCTCCTCCTGATGGCCGAGTCTCGAAAGCCAAACGAAGGCAAGACATTCATTCCTCCAATTACCCAGGAAACGTTGGCTGAGATGGTGGGCACAACTCGCTCTCGTGTCAGCTTCTTTATGAACCGTTTCCGCAATCTCGGTCTTATCGAATACAAAGACCGAATCCAGGTGCATAAGTCGCGGCTCAGAACTGTTCTGGTTGAACAATTCGAGGAAACGTACCTTTGAGTTATCGATAACTTACTCTCCGGAGCCGAGGAGTTATCGCAGACAGAATGCAAGCGGCTTCAGCAAGGCGGGTATCCACAAGCACGGCGAGGGTTCTTTCGTCCGGTTCGTTCGCGTCATTCAACCCCATTTGAGTCACCTCGCGCAATACATTCCACCCATGCCAGACCGCGCCCCGGCCTAGGACCGGGGTGTGGCCTTGACGGCTGGCTTTGATTTTTACGGTTATTTCGATCTTTTGAATGGCCGCAAATAGCGCAACCAGCCCGGCGGGCAGTGGAGTCACAATATAGTTCATTGTGAAGCTCCTTATTTGGGATCACCCTCGCGGGTAAAGCGTCGTTCTCCCTGCCAACACAGCGGAGGACAGAATTTTACCGCGTTTGTGGGGCGCCTTAAAACGTGACGGTTCTACCGCGGACTTTCCACCGATGCGTCTAGTGGGGCTGCGGGCGCGATTGCGGGGCGTCCTGGGGGCATCACATGCACCAGAACATGAACCAACAGAAAAAGGCCACCTGAGACGTTTCCTCATATGGCCTCTAAATGCTTGATTATATTGATGAGAAGTGGAGCCGAAAGTCGGACTCGAACCGACGACCTGCTGATTACGAATCAGCTGCTCTACCAACTGAGCTACTTCGGCCTGCCATTCGATTGTATCGTTGTGCCCGTCTCCGGTAAAGTTCTGCCTTAAGGCAAAATCGCCGCCCGCCTTCCTGCATGCCGGCGGCAAGAGGGAAAACATGGAACTGACGGTTCAGCTTGCCTTCAGAATCGCGATCGTATGGGCCGCAGGGTTTCTGCTCGCAGTGGCGGTCCGGGCACTCCTGCCCGACCAGTTGGGCTTCACTTTTACCCAGGCGCAGGCCACGCATTTTGTCTCCTTCAGCCGCCTCGGCTTCTGGACCTGCCTTCTGGCCGCGCTGACGGTCACCGCCCTGGTAGTCTTCCGCGCCATGATCTCGGACCTGGGCGCGGGTTCCCTCCAGTAACCCTCTCGAGCTGCCGGCAGGCTTGGCGAGCCGGAAAATGCCACCAAAAGCGGAAAGAGCCGCCCGGCAACAGGGCAGCTCCTTCCTCAGGGAGAATAGTTCCAACGGAGGCAAAACCATCAGAACTTTCTGGCTGCATAGTAGGGGCGGGGGATGGGAGTGTCAAGGATAAATCGAGAGACAAATAAATTGTTTATTATCAGCAATTTGGCACATGTTCGCTGCAAGCGAGGCGAAGAGCGTCTTCGATTCTTCTTCGCCTTTTAACTCTCGTCGCAGACCGTCTTTTCAGGGTGTTTTCTTGGGTTTCGTCCTGTTTTTCCACAGGTTTTCCACGCCGTTAACCCTTTGGATGCGCCCTTCATTTCCCGCCGAATTCTTCTGCGCTCAGTCCCGCAAATTCAGGCTGATGAACTCAGCTTCGTACACGGAGGAGGCCGGCTTGCCTCGGGCGATCCTATAAAGCGCCCTGAAGCCACCCAGAAAGAATCCCAGCAGGATGGCAGCGAAGGAACCGATACCTACCAGGGTGGCGATCCCCAACAGGAGCCTTCCTGTCTTGGCCACTTCCGACTCGGTCGGCTGCGGAATCGACATCAGCTCAGATTCAAAATGCACGGTCGCGAGCAGCTTGTGGCTCTCGTCGGGAATGGCGTCGCCGCTCACAATGGCCACCAGGGGGCCACTGCGGCGTACTTCGAGCGAGGCCAGATCGGAGTCCACCAGCGGCTTGGGCCAGGCGGGCTGGGCTCCCTTGCCGGCTTTGATGTAGTCGCGAATCTTGGGCTCCATGGCGGCAGCCATCTGCGGCGTGGGGTAGTCGATGATCGTGAGGGTGGCCACGCCCGACCGCAGCGTGTAGTTGGCGGTCGCCGTCTCTGCGCCGCGGTCGAACCCCACCAGCTCCGGCGGCAAGACGCCACCCGCGCCGGCGTAGCCTGCCGGGCCGACGGCATAATGCGTGGTCTGGCCGTCCAGAGAGGCCTGCGGCAGGTTGGCCAGGATGGGCGGCGCCAGCGCACGGCTGCCTTCCGGCAACGGCAACTGGCCGGCCAGCTCGCGCAGTTCCGAGCCCGCCATGGGCCCGATGCGCGAGAAATTAGCATCCACCACCGTGTTGCCGACCCAGAAGAGGACACGGTTGTGGTTCGACGTACCGCCCGTGCCGATCTTTTCCTTGGGCCAGCCCGACTGCCGGTAGAAGGAGTACGCGCCATAGGCGCCGCTGGCGTCATGGAAGCGCAGGGCGCGGAGGCTGAGGGTTTCGCCGCTGCGTTTATAGTCGGCGGTCACGGCGTCGGAAAAGTCGTATTCCTTGAGGACGGCTGCGTTGGCCGGATCGGCCTGGACCACGTCGGTGAGCTTTTTGGGCGCTTCGGCCGAGACCCATCCGGCAAAAGCGTCGGGCAGCAGCGCCTTGGGAACCGCCGGCAAGACCAGATGCGCGGCGCCCTTGGTCTCAGAGGGTTTGGCCGGCGCAGCCTGCGCCTGAGCCGAAGCAGTACCGCCCACGAGGGCCGCCGAGCAAACCAGAATCGCAATCCAACGCATCGAAAAACACTCCAATGTTCAAGGTACAAACACTTCAAGCTTCAGGGTACACGTTTCCGGGCTGCGAACGGGAATCCATCCGCGGGGAGCTGGGCAAATGCAGGGGCAAGGAGCAGCGAGGTGGGAGGGTTTCGCCTTGCGAGCAGAGAATGCGTGAACGAACCTCGTCGGTCTTTGCGAGAGTCATGGGAAGAGGGCATTCTATCGAGGCAAGGCAAAGGAAAAAGAGCTTCTACCCCGATGCGACCTCGCGCAGTTGGAAGTGTGCCCGCCCTCCCTGCACACTTCCGGGTAGAATCGCAGCAGGTTTGGAGGGGCTCTTCCGCTTTCCCGGATGATGTCGCGCAACTTCTACATACTGGCGGCCACGCTGGCCTTCTTCGCGCTGCTTTCGGCGGGGATGACGTTTGTTCCCTCGAGCTTTCAGCCGGGATTGCCGGCGATCGGATCGCTGTGGCGAACGGTGGCGCTTCTTCTGCTGCTGGCGGCGCTGGCGGCGGCGCTGGTGGGCGTAATGACCCATCTCTTCGAGCAGGTGGACCGGCGCAGCCAGGAAGCCAGGCTGGCTGCCCGGCGCAAACGGCGCAGCAGACCCTAAAATAGAAAACAGGACGCATCCCCACAGAATCGAGCAAACACCGATGTATGAAGTCACCGTGGAGGCCGGATTCTCCTCCGGACATTTCCTCCGCAATTACCAGGGCAAGTGCGAAAACCCGCACGGCCACAACTACAAAGTCCGCGTGACGCTCTGCGGGCGCGAACTGGATCATGCTGGCCTGCTGCTGGATTTCAAGCTCCTGAAGCGCGTTTTGCACCCCGTGATCGAGCACATCGACCACCAGATGCTCAACGAGCTGGAGCCCTTCACGGTGCTGAACCCCTCAGCCGAGAACCTGGCCAAGTACTTCTACGACCAGACCAACGAAGAGCTTGCGGCGATGACCCAGGGACGCGTGCGGGTAAAGGACTGCACGATCTGGGAGACGGATACGACCACGGCCACTTATTATGAATCGTGAATAAACGGCCACGCCGCCGGCGCGCGCCCGGGAAAGCCTTGATATGAAATCATTTCGCGGTTTCCTCTTGAGTGCGGCGCTGGTGCTGCCCGCTCTTTGCGCGCTGGCGGCCGCTGGCCCCTCGCAACCAGTGGTTGTGGGCTACGTCTTTCCGCGCAGCGCGGTCCTTCAGCCAGGGCAGATTCAGGCGAAGAACCTGAATCGCATCAATTACGCCTTCGCCAATATCCAGGATGGCCGCATCGTGGCCGGATATCCCTCGGACGAGCAGAACTTCGCGTACCTCAATGCGCTCAAGCGCGAGAATCCGTCGATGAAGGTTCTGGTCTCCGTGGGCGGATGGCTCTGGTCAGGACAATTCTCCGACATGGCGCTGACGCCCGCCAGCCGCCAGCTCTTCCTCAAGAGCGTGATGGAGTTTCTGGGCCGCAGTCACCTGGACGGGCTGGACATCGACTGGGAATATCCGGGCAGCGTGGGTGCCGGAAACCGTTTTCGCCCCGAAGACAAGCAGAACTACACCCTTCTGCTGAAGGAACTCCGCACCGCCTTCAACCAGGAAACGAAGCGAACGCACAAGCGGCTCTATCTGACCATTGCCGCGGGCGCTTCCGACGAGTTTGTGGGCAACACGGAAATGGCGGCGGTGGCGAAATACGTGGATACCGTCAACCTGATGACCTACGACTTTACAGAGGCGGGCATTGACCCGCTCACCGGCCACAATTCCCCTCTCTATGCCAACCCGGCAGATGCCCGCCACGCTTCCTCGGACGCCGCAGTCAAAGCCTTTGAGCGCGCCGGTGTGCCGGCGGCCAAGATCCTGCTTGGCGTGCCGTTCTATGCGCGGATGTGGGGCGAGGCAGGGCCGGCCAATCACGGGTTGCTACAACCCGGCAAAGCTCTGCCGAAGGATTCGCCGTGGCCGGGCCTGCGCCCTGAGGAACTGCTCAATCGGGGCTTTGTGCGCTACTGGGATGCGGCCGCTTCTGCGCCCTATCTCTACAACGAGCAGGCACATGTTTTCGTCTCCTACGACGATTCCGAATCGCTGACCGTGAAGGGGCACTACGTGCGGACGCATAAGCTGGGCGGCATGATGTTCTGGGAATATTTCAACGATCCCTCGGGGAAGCTGCTGGATGCGGTGAGTGCTTCGCTGCGGGGGCGGACGCAGGGAAAGAGCGAGAGAGCGGACTCGTCGAAGCGCTGAAATGTTTCCAAATAGGGGCTTCTGGCAAGCTTGCAAGGCAGTCCCTTTCACAACTTCGGCACGACCAGTGATTCGCTATGGATCCGGCCCGATCGGTCTGAAACAAAGCGGGGCAAAAACAACTGCGGATCCTTCGCTTTGCTCAGGATGACAGCTCTGAGGGCATGCAATCCTTTGATGGCCGAATCGGCGGCCAGACCGGAGCAAAACGACCCTCTCAGTTCATCTGGCTGGACTTCGACTTGAGGTACTTGTCGAAGGGAATCTCGAAGTAGAAGAGCTCTTTCCCGGCGGCGTCGCGCAGCTCGTGCAGGTGCAGCTTGGCCCCGACCAGAGGGTGGTCGAGATCCGAGACGTCGTAAAACAGGAATCCCGCGCGCGTGGTGTGCGGCTCGACCACCAGGGCTCCGTACTCAAAGGTGTTGAAGTCCTGCTCGATGTCCTTGTTGCTGGCCTTGGGCTTGAGCTTGATGGCGGGGATGGGGCCGGGCATGGGAATCTTTTTTCCCTCGCGTTCCTTGCGGGTCATCAGGCGCTCCACGTCCTCCGGCTCCGCGGCCTGGATCTTGTCTCCGTCGGCGGTCAGAAAGAGGATGCGGGCGTCGCGCAGGCTGATGGGGTGGTCGCCCAGATTGGTGACAATGAGCCGGACGGGCATGACGCCGTGGGCCAGATAATCGACACGAAAGATGGACGCCTTTTCGCGCGTATCGTAGGGTTCGGCGGCGATGGCCAGTTTTTCCTGGTCGTGTACTTCCACGTCGGCGTAGGTGGTGGCCGGCTGCACCGGCGGCGGCGTGTGGTCGGTGGCCACGGCCGGCAGCGTCATGGAGAGCAGGAAGAACGGAATTGCCTGCAAGGTCCTCATCGTGCACGACTGTATCATTTGAGGGTTAGACCGGGGGAAGGCTTGTTCGGTATCGCATGATTCTCTTCTTTTACAACGTGGCGCTACTGGCGGCTCTGGGGCTGGGTGCGCCCTGGTGGCTGTGGAAGATGGCCACCACGCAAAAGTACCGCGATGGACTCAAGGAACGGCTGGGCTGGGTTCCGCGGAAGCTCGAAAAGGCTGCCGGTTTGGACGGCGTGCGGCCGGTGATCTGGCTCCATGCCGTCTCCGTAGGGGAAGTGCTGGCGGTGAGCCGTTTGGTGGGCGAACTGGACCACGCCTTTCCCGAGCACAGGCTGGTAATTTCGACCACCACGCGCACCGGGCAGGCACTGGCTCGCGAACGCTTCGGCGCCGAGCGGGTCTTCTATTGCCCGCTGGATCTGCCCTGGGCGGTGCGGGCATATTTAGAGGCCTTGAAACCGCAATTGCTGGTGCTGGCGGAGACGGAATTCTGGCCGAATCTGCTCAGCGGCTGTGCTCGGTGCGGAATTCCGGTGGCAGTGGTCAACGCGCGCATCTCCGACCGCTCCTGGCCGCGCTATCGGCGGCTGCGCGGGCTGTGGCAGCCCTTTCTGCAGCGGCTGGGCCTGGTGCTGGCGCAGACGGCAACGGACGCGGAGCGACTGAAAGCCATCGGGTGCCGCCCGGAGCGGGTCACGGTGGCGGGGAATCTGAAATTCGATGTGCGCGCCGTGCAGGAGGCGGAAGCCACACGGCTCTTGAAGGCGGGGAATGTACGCCTGGTGGTGGCTGGCAGCACTCTGGAAGGCGAAGAGGCTGCGCTGCTGGAAGCCTGGCCAAAGCTGCTGGAAGTCGATCCGAAGTTGGGGCTGGTTCTGGCGCCGCGGCATCCGGAGCGGTTTGGGGCGGTGGCTGCGCTGCTCGGCACCTCCGGCGTGAACTGGGTACGGCGGTCGGAGTGGGGTACGCGCTCCGCTGAGCCACTTATTGCTGGAGAGATCCTTCTACTGGATACGATTGGCGAGCTTGCCTCGGTTTACTCGGTGGCGGCGGTTGCGTTTGTGGGCGGGAGCCTGATTCCGGCCGGGGGACACAACCCGCTGGAGCCGGCGCAGTTTGGGGTGCCCATCGTCATGGGGCCGCACTACGTGAATTTCCGCGCCATTACGGAGGATCTGCTGGCGCACCGGGCGCTGCGCATCGCCACAAAAGAGAGCCTGGCTGAGGTACTGGCAGGGCTGTTGCGGGACCGCGGCGAAGCAGCCGGAATGGGTGAACGGGCAAAGCGCGTTTTCGCCAGCCAGGCCGGAGCGACAGACAGGTCAGTGGAAGCGCTGAAGGCTCTGCTCGCGGCAAATTCGAGTGCGGAGAAGCCGGCATGAAAAAGCACGTTATGTGGCGGCGACTACTCGTGCCGCTGAATCCGCTTTACCGGCTGGGGCTGGGGCTGCACGACCTGTGGACGATGCTGGGGCTGGAGCCGGTTCGTCGGCTGGAGTTTCCCGTGGTGAGCATCGGCAACCTCTCGACGGGCGGCTCGGGCAAGACGCCGCTGACGATCGCGCTGGCCAAGGCGCTCAGCGGGCGCGGACTGCAGGTAGACGTGCTCTCGAGAGGTTACGGGCGACAGAGCCAGCTTGCGGCTCGCGTGAAAAGCGATGGAACCGCGGCTGAGTTCGGCGACGAACCGCTGCTGATGGCGCGCGAGGCCGGGGTTCCGGTGTACGTCGCAGCGCGACGCTTCGAGGCCGGGACGCTGGCTGAGGCTGAGCAAAAGAAATCGCGGGGGAAGGCGGCGGCTGGACCGGAGGCTCAAGACACCGAGGTGCACGGTTCTGAAACCGCAGGATCTTCCAATCCCTTTGCCAATCCCGAGAGCACCGCAGCCCAAACGGCCGCACCCTCCGTCCACCTGCTCGACGACGGCTTTCAGCATCGCCAATTGGCGCGAGAGGTGGACATTCTGCTGTTGGATCGCCGCGACTGGCAAGACTGGCTGCTGCCGGCAGGAAACCTGCGCGAGCCGCGGCGTGCTGCCAACCGGGCCACGGTAATTGCTCTTCCCTCAGGCGACAAGGAGTTGGAGCGAGCAGTGCGGCTGTGGGGCTGGCAGGGGCCGGTGTGGACGCTGCGGCGGCGGATGGAAGTTCCGGCGGTCAGCGGGCCAGTGGCTGCCTTCTGCGGCATTGCGCGGCCCGAACAGTTCTTTCAGGGGCTCGAAGCCCAGGGGCTGCTCCTGGCTGCGCGCTTCGCCTTTCCCGACCACTTCCACTACACGCCTCTGGTTCTGGAAAACCTGGTCACCGAGGCCCGGGACGCGGGAGCTACGGCGCTGGTCACTACGGAGAAGGACCTGGTTCGCCTGGGCAAACTGGCCGCCAGCCTCCAGAAATCAATGCCGCTGGTGACCGCGCGCCTGACCGTCGAGATCGAGGACAAGGGCACGGCGATGGACTGGCTGGTGGACCGCATCACGCCGCGCCCTGCCAACCAGCCCTTGTGAGAAAATCAGAGCTTGCAAACGCAATCCAAGTTTCGCTTGCTGGTGGTCCGGCTAGGGGCCATGGGTGACATCCTGCACGCATTGCCGGCAGTAACGGCGCTGCGGAGGGCGCATCCGGAATGGGTCATTGACTGGGCCGTGGAACCGCAGTGGCGGGCGCTGCTGGCCGCTGAAAACAGCTCCGAACGGACCTCCGGGCTGCGAAGTGGACAAGCACAGATCGAAGATCCGCTGGACGCACAGCCGGTGGTCGACCACCTGCATTTTGCAGCCACCAAACAGTGGCGCAAGGCGCTGCTGAGCCGCCAGACGCTCCATGAAATCGTGTCGTTGCGGAAAGCGCTCCGGGCCTCTGAATACGACGCGGTAATCGACCTGCAAGGGGCGGTGCGGTCAGCGGTGGTGGCCCGGATGGCCGGTTGCAGACGGCTGATCGGCGAGGCCCAGCCGCGTGAACAGGCGGCCAGCTGGCTCTTTACCCAGCCGGTCCTCACCTGCGGCGCGCACGTGATCGAGCAGGACCTGGAACTGGCCTCGGCGATTGCGGGCGATGAACTTGCGCCGGTGCGTCCCTGGCTGCCCGTAGACCCGGTTGCCGAAGCCTGGGCCGAGACCATCCTGCCATCCGGAAGTCTTCCCGCGGTGCTCATCAATCCGGGCGCGGGATGGGGCGCCAAGCGCTGGCCGGTGGAGCGCTATGCCGCCGTGGCGCAGGACCTGGCCGCACGCGGTCTGCGCGTGCTGGTGAACGCCGGCCCCGGCGAAGAGCCGCTGGCGGAGGCCGTTCGGCAGCAATCCGGAGGCGCCGCTAGCGCGATCGCCTGCTCCCTGGCCCAGTTGATCGCCTTGACCCGGCGTGTTGCCCTGACTATTGCCGGCGACACCGGCCCGCTTCACCTTGCCTGCGCCCTTGGCCGGCCGGTGGTGGGCATCTACGGCCCCACAGACCCCCGGCGCAACGGCCCTTTCGGCACCCGCTTCAAAGTGCTGCGCAACCCCGAGAGCCAGAGAGACCACACCCGCCGCGCAGAACCCGAGGCGGGCCTTCTGACCATCGCGCCCGAAGCCGTGCTGCAGGCCGCGCTCGAACTGCTTTATCCTGAGACAGCCGCCGAGATTTCCTTATGACCCAGCAAGACAGCCCGCAGAAGCCCGTTTCCCCGCAGACCAGCCCATTGCAAGCCCCGCCGACCGTACCTCCCAGTTTGGACTGGATTGCGCGCTGGCAGAAGGTGGCCCGGCGCATCCGTGTTCCCCTGGGCTTTCTGACGGCGGGACTTTACCTTTACGAACTGTGGCACGGAATTCCTCATCCCGCGGCGGTGGCCTGGAGCCTGGCGCTGGTGCTCCCCGGCCTTTGGCTGCGGGGGTACGCCGCCGGTTATGTGAAGAAGAACCGCGAACTGACGCAGACCGGCCCTTACGCGCACACCCGTAACCCGCTCTATTTAGGCTCGATGCTGATGGCCGCCGGTTTTGCCGTGGCGCTGCTGAGTTGGCCGGTGGCGCTGGTGCTGGCGCTGGGCTTCGCGGTGATTTACGTTCCGGTGATCGCCTCCGAGGAGCGGTTTCTGCGCGCAACCTTCCCGGATTTCGACGCTTATTGCCAGAGGGTTCCGCGGCTGATTCCGCGGC
>Ga0255353_1000180_pt1 | contig 41349 bp, 24 predicted proteins | sample HBST25metaG_FD_189941 | JGI IMG/M metagenome (GOLD analysis project Ga0255353, IMG submission 189941) | Peat soil microbial communities from Stordalen Mire, Sweden - H.B.S.T25 | ecosystem: Environmental > Terrestrial > Soil > Wetlands > Peat | place: Sweden: Norrbotten County, Stordalen Mire...
GCGCCAGCGGCAAGCCCACGTATCCCATCCCGACGATGCCCACCTGGGCTTGGCGGGACTCGATCTTCTGCTTCAGGCCGGCCAGCCGGTCCTCGTTCGCTGTTGTCATGTTCTAGATTGTAGAGCGAGATTCTGAGGTCAAGGCAACGGATCTCCAAATCAGGGAGTTTCCCCACAAAATCGTGTGCAAAGAGTTGCGCATCTCAACAAAACTGCCCACCGGCAGGGGTGGGCAGACAGGACGCCTCAACACTAAATCCACTGCACGCTGAGCGGATTTCTCGGAGGCACCAACCGGTACTTATACTTGGGTTGTCCGAGCATCAGGCCGCCACAAACGACGTACCCATCAGGAACCGATAGCGCTTTACGGAGCGGGGCATAAACGGTCGCGGCGCGGGTCAAAAAGCCGGCCCAGCAAACACCCAGGCCACGGGCCTCCGCAGCCAGTTCCATAAAAGTCAGCGCAATGGCGCAATCCTGTTTTCCCCAGCCGTAATCCTCCGGCGCGCAGGCCACAATAACCACGGGAGCCCCACGCAGCACCACGTCCTGTCCGCCTTCCCATCGCTCCAGCATCTTCGAAGTGCCGTTCGAGGCGCGCATCCAGTCCATCGTCTCGCCAGACAGCGCATGCACCTTTGCCGCGCCGTCGACGACGATCCAATGCAGCTTCTGAGAGTTGGAAGCCGTCGGAGCGCGTCGGGCCACGTCCAGCAGCGTCTCCAATGTCTCCCTGGCAAGGGGCTTTTCCTTGAACTCCCGCACCGACCGCCGGCTCAGCAGGAAACCGTCGATAAGAGCCGGCTCCGGCAGTTTTCGGTCTGCCGGCAAAAAGGGTTCCCGCGGCAAGGCCCTGTGAGTCAAAGCGCCGGTGGGACAGGCGGCAACGCAGTGGCCGCAGAGAATGCACTGAGTCTCCGGGACTTCCTCGGGAAATCCTTCCTTATTGAAATCAAGCACGTTGGACGGACAAACCGCCACGCAAGCGCCATCTTTTTCGCACAGACTGGTATCAACTACGATCGGACTCATCAGTACGATTCTCCTTTGTAACCATCCCAGCCGGAGGGGCGGAAGGCTTTGATTGCAGTGTACTCCAGGCTCATTTTCCTTGTGAACGGCAAGCGGCTACCGCTCCATGAAGAGCGTTGAAAGGCAATTGGCAAGTACGATGGGGTTGGGTTGACTCCGGTTTGCCGAAGCCGAACCGCGTTGGTGGAGCGGCTTTAGTTTTCCTGATATCGCGTTTGCATGGAACTGGCATTGAATAAAAGGACTCTGCCGCACGAGGACAGCCTGCGAAATCAAATCCCAAGATCGGACGAGAATGTTTTGTAAATTTGAATTTAGATGCTCACAGCCAGGCTTAGGGAAACTCTGATTAAGTGTTTGGAGATACCAGCATTCCCTCAGGGGCTAAAGCCCGTACCTTTCAAAACATCGACTTATTCAGAGGTTCCTTAGTCAACCACTGGAAACTAAGTAAGGCCGGCAATGAAACCAGGTCTCTGACCGCACAATCTCGTACCTTGCAGGTTCGTGGCCACCCACCCTTCCGCCAGCAAAAAGGCGAAAGGATGGGGCACGGAGAATGGTATAGCTCCAACCGGTCAGAGACCTAGTTGTGTCTAAGCGATGTAAAAGCAACTGTAAGATTTATAAGATGATTAACTCGCTTCTGGAGCAGTTGACTCGATTAAGAAACCTATGATTAAGCCCCATTCCGCACAGAGGATTTCCTCAGGGGCTAAAGCCCCGTTGCTTTTGCAGGCTTTATCGGCACGGCTGAAGCCGTGCCCTCTCAAAGCGTAGAGTTTTTCCGCAGCCTGTAAAGCCGTGCCCTTTCAAAGCATCGACTTATGCAGAGGTTTCTTAACGGAAAACGATCAACTTGAACGGAAGTATGCCGCATAGGCGCAGTCCTTTCGTGCCGGATCAATATAGAAGGTTTCTTTACGAAGGCATCTGGTGTTTCTACAGTAATTGAACAGAAAGACGCTCCCTGCCGATGGTGTGTCTGACAGCGGACGCCCCAGTGTCTTCCCCTCTGGAGCTATCTAGTTATTCCATGAAGGGTTTACTTGGCCTTGTCCTGCACCCTGAAGTCCTATCGTGACAACAAGTGCCTTACCCAATGGGCTTGAACACAGTGTTAACTCGAAGAGAATGTGTGTTGTCAGGCTACGAGCAGAGGAAAACATGAAATCTACGACAATCGAAGTTGAGCGTTCCGGAGATTGGCTCCCAGCAGACGAATTGAAGGACAAGTCGTTAGAACTATTGGGCGAAAGCACCGATGTGACTCTCAACCTCAACAATATCGATCATCTGGATGCGAGTTTGTTGCAGATTCTGCTGGCCCTAGACATTGAGCAAAAAAAGCAAGGGCGGCATATGCATATCGAGAATGCTTCGCCAGATTTACAACAGTGGTTTGAATTTGCAGGAGCAGTTGACCAATTTGGCTTGACTGAGCGGAGCAGCGATGAATAGCGGCTCCCAGAGCCCCGCAAGCGAAGTGGAGAAGCCTGCTGAAGAGGCTTCTGGCGTAGAAACCGAGTTAGCTCTTTACTTGCCTCATCTTAGCCGCATGAGCAAGCAACTGAAGCGGACATCGCAGCAGATCGAAACTTCAGTGGTAGACGTTTGCAACAGCTTTCAGGGCATTGCTGAGCGGGCAAGGTCAACCGTGGCTCGCGCTTCTGGCTTTCTCAGTTCCGAGGACAGTGGGCCGTCCAACAAGCGGTCATTCGAGAGGCTGATCGATAATTGCGGCGGGACTCTGGTCAAGATCCTCGGCACGACAGAGGAAGCAGGCGAGATATCGCGGAGCGCGATCGACCGAATCAAGCAGATGGACAAAGCCTCGCAGACGATCAGTGCGGCGCTTTCCAAGTTGGAGCAGATTGCCCACGAGAATAAGATGCTGGCGATGAATGCGCGCATCGAGGCGGCGCATGCCGGCGTATATGGAGCGGGATTCGGAGTAGTTGCGGTGGAGGTAGTCTCGCAGACGGAGAGAACGCAGGCGGTAACTGTTGAGATAGGCGGCTTGATAGCCAACCTGAGAACGCTGGCGGAATCGACCCTGCAAGACTTGCAGCGAATGAACGATCAGGATCATAAACGCATGCAGCAATGCAGACTTGAAGTGGACGAATCTCTACGAGACATGCAGTCAACTCACGGCGAGATGAAAACAATGCTGACCGGAATGACGGAGGATGGGACGCTGCTGGCGAACGACATTGGGGCAGCGGTGCGTGGCCTGCAGTTCCAGGACCGGACCAGCCAGCAGATTGCTCATGTTGTTGAAGATCTGGATACGGTGCAGGGAAGGCTGACAGCCCGCTTCGGCGATGCGCATTCCCTGAAAGCCGCTTCAAACGAGGGCTTCAGCGCTTTCACGATGCAGGAAGAACGCAGTATTGCAGGCATGGGTGGTATGGAATCCTCTGCCGGAGATGTCGAACTATTTTGATCGCTGTGAAAAAAGCGAACGATGGAAGTCGCTGAAAGGACAGGAAGATGCGAAAAGTGATGATCGTCGACGATTCGGTGTCCATGCGCCAGATGGTCGGCTATACGCTGCGTCAAGGCGGCTTCGAAGTTATCGAGGCTGAGCATGGGCAAGACGCGCTGGATAAACTCCAGAGTTCGACGGTTGACTTGATTATTACCGACCTGAATATGCCGGTGATGGACGGCATTACCTTGATTCAGAACGTGCGCAAGCATCCGGCCATGAAGAGCAAACCCATCTTGATGCTGACCACTGAAGGACTTGCCGAGAAGAAGGAACAGGGAAGGGCAGCCGGCGCCACGGGTTGGATCATCAAGCCGTTCGATCCCGAGAAACTTCTACAAACCGTAGCCAAAGTGTTGCCATAAAGCCATGAAAATCGATCTTAGTCAATTTCGCCAAACATTTCTCCTGGAGAGCGCGGATCATATCGCTTCCATGGAATCGGGTCTGCTTGAGCTTCGGTCCTCTCCGGCCGACATCGAGTTATTGAACAGCATCTTCCGCGCGGCGCATTCGATCAAAGGAGGAGCAGGTTCCTTTGGAATGATGAGCCTGGTCCGATTTACGCACTCACTGGAAAACCTTTTGGATCGGCTGCGGTCTCTGGAGATACAGGCAACGGACGAGGTGATCGATATCCTGCTTCGGTCGATTGATGTGCTGCGGGCCTTGCTCGACGCGGACGCGGCTGCGGCAATGCCCGCAGATGCCTTGGAACTGGCTGAGCAAATCGCGGCGCTCACGCCTGCCGAGCCTGCCGCGGCAGAAGCGACTCCCGAAGAGGCGCAGTTACCGATTGAGGATGGACGGGAAATAAAGCTGTACAAGGTGGAATTTTGCCCGGACAGGGAGCTGTTCTCGAGCGGCACAAACCCCATCGTGCTCTTGCGTAACCTCGCGGCACTGGGAACCGTTAGTTGCTGCCATTTGCATACCGAGGATTTGCCAGCGCTGGCTGATCTGGACCCGGCGCAGTGCTACTTGAGCTGGACAGTGGAGTTGGCGAGCAGATGCGCGGAAGAAGAGTTGCGCGAGGTGTTCGAGTTTGTCGATCATCTGGCTGAAATTCGCATTTCCTGTTTGGATGCGCCGCAAGAGCCAAGCTCCGCATTGGCTGAGAATTCAACGACAGCGCTGGAACTTGCAACCTCGTCCGCGCTGGAAGACCAGCCTCTGTTGGTTGAACGCCGCAAGGCGCCGGCTGCAGATCGCCGCCAATCAACTGTAGCGGATCGGCGCCAGTCCCCCGCAAAACCCGCGGCCAGTGGAGATTCGGGTTCCATCCGGGTGGCGATCGACAAGGTTGATCGGCTGATCGATCTGGTGGGCGAGTTAGTCATCGCGCACGTCATGACCGCACAGATGGTTGAGGACTTCGAACCTTCATGCCTGCCCAAACTGCGCGAGGCAGTAGCGGCGATGGAGCGCAATACCCGGGAGTTGCATGAACGCGTGATGGGGATTCGCATGTTGCCGGTAGGAACGCTGTTCCAGAGATACACGCGCACGGTCTACGATATCGCGAAAGCCACCGGCAAGCAGATCCGCTTGGAATTGAACGGAGAAGAGACGGAGATCGACAAGAGCATGCTGGAGTTGCTTGGCGACCCGCTAATCCATCTGATTCGCAATGCGGCGGACCATGGCATTGAATCCGCGGAAGAGCGCAAGGCGGCGGGCAAGCCGGAAGAGGGAGTCATCACACTCCGGGCCTTCCATCGCGCGGGCAGAATTGTGCTAGAAATCTCCGACGATGGCGCGGGAATCGATACGGATAAAGTCCGCAGCAAGGCAATCGAGCGAGGGCTGATTGGACCCGATTCGCAACTGAGCAACGAGCAATTGCAAATGTTGATCTTCGAGCCAGGCTTTTCCACCAGTGAAATTGTCAGCGACCTTTCCGGGCGCGGCGTGGGGATGGATGTGGTCAAGCGCAACGTTCAGCAGTTGAACGGCACGGTGGCGCTGGCCAGCGAAAAAGGTCATGGCTCGACGGTAACGATTGAGCTGCCGCTTACGCTGGCCATCCTTGAAGGATTGCTGGTACGCGTCGGCGACCGGACATTGGTGCTGCCGCTCTTGTCCGTGATTGAAACCGTGCCTCTGCGCAACGAGCAGATTGTGCGCGTTGCCGAGAAGGGCGAGGTGGTCCTCATTCGCGAACAGTCGATTCCGCTGCTGCGTTTGTCCAAATTTTTGGGGTTGGCGCAGGATGCAGCAAGCACCGATCAGGCGTCAGAGAAGGACGCTAGCCGCAGACTTGCCGTGATCGTGGAAGCTGGGAAACGCAAAGTCGGCCTGGTGGTCGATGAGCTTCTTGGGCAACAACAGGTGGTTGTCAAGAGCCTGGAGCGAAATCTTCACAGGGTCGACGGCATCATGGGCGCAACGATCCTGGGCGATGGCTGCGTTGCTCCAATCGTAGACGTGGGCGGCATCGCATCGATGAATCTATTCGCAATTCAATCCACTCACCCGGTCACCAGAGCACGTGATCCTGTAAAGACCGCTTGATGATGTGTTGTTCGTAACAGAGGTTTCAGAAAAGAAGCAAGGGCCTGTCAAAGAATTCGTGAAGGGTGAGGAGTGGTTAACATGAGCAACTGGAAAATAGGGCTTCGGATTTCAGCAGCGTTTGCGGTCGTGATACTGATCTGCGCCGCAATGAGTTATTTCAACTACAACCGTGTGCAGCATATTGACAATGAGGTGGTGCAGGTCTCGGCAAATACCGTTCCGTCGGTCATCGCGCTGAGCGGTGTTCAGGTCCGGATGTATCGCAACCTGGAGCTAATGCGGCAGCACGCGGCGAGCACGAATCCAGCCGAAATGGCTCGGATCGCATCCGAAATGGATGCGAACGTGAACGCTAACTCAAAAGCGCTGCAGGAATACGAAGCTCTTCCCTTCGCCGACGGAGAGAAAGAACTCTACGAAAAGGTGAAGCAGGACCGGACAGCATACCACGAGATCACGGCACAGATTGAGAAAGTGAGCAGCAGTGGCGACGCCAGGTCCAACGCACAGGCCGCGGAACTAATCAACACGCAATTCGTGCCGGCCGTCAACAGGTTGAGCGATTCCGTGCAAGCGTCGATAGACCTGAACAACAATGGATCGAAGAATGGACTTCGTCTGGTTCGGAACGCGGTCAGTGCCACCATCCAGGGCACCATCATCGGCATGTTACTCGCGATTGCTCTGGCAGTCGTGATCACGCTGCTGATCGTCCGCAGCATCACCGTACCTTTGGCGAAGACGGTTGTGGCTCTGGAGCAGGTTGCTGACGGTGACCTGACTGTTGTGGTCGATGTAGACACTCAGGATGAAATCGGATTAATGGCCAGGGCACTGAACAGAGCGGTGGAGCGGCTGAATAGCACCTTGCAACAGGTGGCGGAGAACGCCTCCAGCGCCAGCTCTTCCTCGCAGCAACTGGCAGCGGCATCCGAAGCCATTGCCTCGGGAGCTCAGGAACAGGCGGCTAGTCTGGAAGAGACTTCAGCAAGCCTGGAAGAGATTACCGCGACAGTGCGGCAAAGCGCCGACAACGCCCAACAGGCCAGCCAACTCGCTTCCGGTTCCAAAGACACAGCCCTGCAGGGCGAGGAGGTTGTCTCCAAAGCAATTAATGCAATGGTGGAGATCAACTCCGCATCATCCAAGATTTCGGAAATCATCTCGACCATTGATGAAATAGCCTTCCAGACCAATCTGCTGGCGGTGAATGCCGCTGTGGAAGCGGCACGCGCGGGCGATGAAGGGCGCGGCTTTGCCGTGGTGGCCTCGGAAGTGCGCAGTCTTGCGCAGAGAAGCGCCATAGCAGCCAAGGAAATCAAAGTCCTGATTCAGGACACACTGCGCAAGGTGGAAGCCGGCTCAGCGCTGGTGAATCACTCGGGCGAGACGCTAAAAGGCATTGTCGGATCGGTGAAGCGCGTGACGGATATCGTCGGCGAAATCGCAGCCTCCGCAGGGGAACAGAGCACCGGCATCGAGCAGGTAAATAGCGCGATGACGCAGATGGATCAGGTAACGCAGTCGAACTCGGCACAGACCGAAGAGCTTTCAGCGACGGCGCAATCGCTTTCTGAACAGGCTTCACAATTGATGGAGCTGGTTAGCACATTCACACTTACCCAGAACGGGAGCGGCCAGCGGAACCGGCATGAATTCCAGCCACATTCGCAGAATCATGCAAATCCGCTACAACAATCAAGCCTCGCACAGCACTCGAATTCGGGAGTTCAGCAAGCAACGAGGGTGGTCAGAAACGCTGTGGCAGCAAAGTCCAACCCACATCCACGCACTGGCAAAGGAATCAAGGCCAGGCAGCCGGCTCTGGCAGTAGCAGTTGCAAGTGGACCGGCCGTGAGCGATGCCAGCTTTGAAGAGTTCTGAGACGGCATATGAAAAACCGAATCAGGAACTCGCATCAGGCAATGGCCGAAGGCCGCAGAACAGCGCGGCGCTTACGAAAGGAATAGCAATGAAAGAATTGGTTGGAAATCAAGCTCCGAAGTCGCAGCAGTTCCTTACCTTCCTGCTTGAAAACCAGGAATACGGGCTGGAAATATTCAAGATCCGGGAGATTCAGGGGTATTCTCCGATCACTCCGATTCCAAACGTTCCCCCTCATGTTCGCGGCGTGATGAACCTGAGGGGAACTGTCTTGCCGGTAGTCGATCTGCGCATGAAGTTTCACTTACCGGCGGTGGAATACAGCAAGTACACGGTCATCGTGATTGCCACGGTGGGCGATAAGACTGTCGGTCTGCTGGTCGATGCGGTTTCCGACGTTCTAACAGTCGAGCTTGACGCAATCCGCGAAGCGCCCGACTTTGGCTCAGCAGTTGATACTCGATTCATCAATGGAGTCTTCCAGTCAAAGGAGCATCTCGCAGTCGCCTTGAACCTGGAAGAACTGCTGACTGATTCCGAACTGGTTTTGCCTCAACCCGTTGAGTAGCACGTATGCACAAGCACCAAGAATAATTGAGTTATTCCCATGGGAGGACGAACATTGCAGACGCCAGTAATTGACAACTCGGTCTACCCCATGGGATTGAACGAATTTAAACTCTTTCGCGCGTTAGTTCACGAGCGCACGGGTATCTGGCTGCGCGACGGCAAGCAGATCATGCTGGCTTCACGCTTGTCGCGCCGGCTGCGTTATCATGGACTAGCCAATTTTTCCGACTATTACGCGTATGTTCAAAAAAACCAGAACAACGGCGAAGAGATTCGCGAACTGATCAACTGCGTAACCACCAACAAGACTTCCTTCTTTCGCGAACGCCACCACTTCGAGTTTCTGGCCAATACGATTGTGCCGCAGATTCAGTCCGCGGCCGTCCGCGGCGCCACCAAGACAATTCGAATCTGGAGCGCCGCCTGTTCCACTGGCGAGGAGCCTTACTCGATTGCAATTACCTTGCTTGAAGCGCTGCGGGCGCCGCGAAGCGCCAAGGCCGGTGGGCCTCAGAAGTTTGCGCCAAAGCGGATAGTGCTGCCGGCATCGGCCGTGGCGCCTGGCTCTTGGAAGATCGAGATTGTCGCGTCCGACATTGATACCGCAGTTCTGGCAACGGCCAAGCGGGCAGTCTACTCGGAAGACTCGCTGGCAACCGTCGATCATCCGTTGCAGAGCAAGTATTTCCTGCGCGGCAAAGACGACCAGCAGGGCTATATGAAGGTCAAGCCGGATGTTTCCCGGCTCGTTCAATTCAAGTGTATTAACCTCATGGATGCAAGATGGCCGCTCGATGACCTCTTCGACGTGATCTTCTTTCGCAATGCGCTCATCTACTTCAATCAGGAAACGCAAAATGTTTTTCTTCGCAAGATGGCGCGTTACCTGAAACCCAACGGTTATCTGTTCCTCGGGAATTCGGAGCATATCCCATGGTTGCGGGACATTTTGGCTCCTTTGAATCAGACCATGTATCAACTAGTGGAAGCTAAACCATGACGCAATCCATGGGCACACTTCTCCGCTCGCCAAAACACTGCGGTGCTGCCCAGCACTTGCGGGTTAGGATAGAAGCGGCTGAAGGAGTGAGAACACAGGCGTCTCGTACGGAAAAGTTCCGCTCGCCACACAAGAACCGAATCTGCCTCTACATTGGTGAAGTCGCGGCGAGCAAGTCGCCTGTTGTTCTGGACACATTGTTGGGGTCCTGCGTTTCCGTTTGCCTGTACGACCCGATTCTTCGCGCCGGGGGCATGAATCATATCCTGTTGCCAAACTGCCTGGCGGGAGAGAGAACTCCGCGGTGCGGTGTCCATGCGATGGAGTTGCTCATCAATGAGTTGATGAAGATTGGCGGAGATCGAAGAAGATTCATTGCCAAGGCTTTTGGCGGAGCCAATGTACTCGAAGGGATGAAGATGACCCCTATTGGAGAGGAGAATGCGAGGTTCGTGCGCGAGTTCCTTGCTCTGGAGAAGATACCCCTTGTGGCCGAGCGCCTCGGAGGGAATCACGCAGTTCATTTGTACTTCCATACCGACACGGGCAAAGCCACGGTGCATACTGTCGATGGTTCAAGCTTGCCCAAGATCATCTATGCTGAAGGCTCCTATTCGAAGTCGTCATCATGGGATAGATCATTCAGCGGCGAGATCACACTGTTCTGACCGGAGTCCATTTGGAATAGTATCGACCCATGTTTGAGCGGTTATTCACATTTCACGGCCGGCTGGTCTGAGGCAGCTATGTATGGCGGATTTGTTAAAGGTACTCATCGTAGATGATTCGGCATTGATGCGCCAACTGCTTACGAAGATTCTCAGTTCCGACCCGGAGCTTGTGGTCGTGGGAACGGCTGGCGATCCTTTTGTTGCAAGAGAAAAGATCATCGCGCTGAAACCGGATGTCCTGACCCTCGACATTGAGATGCCGCGGATGGATGGACTCACGTTTCTGGAGAAGCTGATGCGCGGCCATCCAATGCCCGTCATCATGATCTCGTCGCTGACCGACAAGGGCGCCGATACGACGCTCCGCGCTCTTGGGCTTGGCGCAATCGACTACATCTCCAAGCCCAAGCTGGACGTTTCCAACGGCACAATCGAGCACGCATCAGAAATCATCGCAAAGGTAAAAGCAGCCGCGCGAGCCAGGGTGCGCCGCGCCAGCGTGACGATAGCACAACCCAATGTGTCGTCTGCGAAGACATATCAGTTTTCGGCTACGCACAAAGTCGTTGCAATCGGCGCGTCAACGGGCGGAACTGAAGCACTCAAAGAACTGCTGTTGCCGCTGCCGGCCGACTTCCCCGGCATTGTTATCGTGCAGCACATGCCTGAGACCTTCACGCGCCAATTTGCCGAGCGCCTTGATTCTCTCTGCAAAATACGCGTGAAGGAAGCGCAAGATGGCGACCGCATTCTCCCCGGACACGCCTTGCTGGCGCCCGGTGGGCATCACATGGCCGTGATTCGCAGAGGAATGGAGTATGCCGTCCATGTTTATCGAGGTGAGCGAGTAAATCGCCATATGCCGTCCGTGGATGTTTTGTTTTCTTCCTGCGCGCGCAGCCTGGGCAGGAATGCTATCGGCGTAATGCTAACTGGCATGGGGGATGATGGCTCGCGAGGTATGCTCGAAATGAAACAGGCCGACGCCTTCAACATCGCGCAAGATGAGTCCACATCCGTGGTCTTCGGAATGCCGCGAGAAGCTATTCTGATCGGCGCCGTCGACCAAGTGCTTCCACTAACTCAGATACCGGGCTTGCTGTTGCAAAAACTAGCAGTGTAGTTTGTCGCTGAAAACATCCTTGCTGGGTTGCGCAGCATTGGCCGCCGCTGTTTTTCACGCGCGTCGCGCGGCATGCACCGATCCGACGCATGCGCCCAGAGTCGAGTGACACCCGCGCTGTTATAGCGTTCTCGATTCTGCTCTTTACAGAATGCAGGATGCCAAGTGGCTTTTTCCCCAAGAAAAATCCACCCTGGACGATGCTGGAAATGTTAACAAGTGAATCGAAAACGCTCTGGCTTCGCATCCAAATTTCGCGGAGCTGATTCCGCACTAAACTCGGTTACTCTCCGAACAGAAGCAATACAAAAGCTGTATGCAAGTCAACCAACATTGAAACAGCTATCGGATACGGTTCGACTTTATTCGAGGACGATACGAACCTTGTTCATCGGCTCTCGACGGTACGCGCAACCACGGGGTACACGCATCTGGTGACGGCAGACGAGTTTCGGATTGCCGGAGAGATTGGAGCGCTTCTTAACAAGGGATTCTTTGCCCAAGATTTGCCTAAGTTTCCTCCAGACGCAGAAAAGGCCTCCGCTTTGCTCACGGAAGCCGTTTAAAATCAGTAGTTTTTTGGTTGCGGGGGCTGGATTTGAACCAGCGACCTTTGGGTTATGAGCGACCGCGCGCTCGCGTAAATAACTGACTTTTAAGGCACTTATGGCAACGCGGAAGTACGGAAAAGTACCCTCTGGACACCCTTTTGGGAGTCTATTGGGAGTCTGTTGGGGAGTCTAAACCCAACAACTCTCAAGCTCTCGACACCGCGAGACGGAAAATTGACTAAAAACAGACTCCCGTAAACCCAAACAGACTCCCAACTGACTCCCATTGTCGAATAACTATTATTAGTATCTAGTGGTTGCAGACACTCGTCTTGATTTCAAAATTGAAAATTACCTCCCTAAACATCTGCCCAACGGTCGTTGGATTGGCGGCCTGTACACCATGATTTCCGGTTTCCAAACTGGAAACACTCCATACGAAATGAATACTGGAGGTCAACGCGCTTGGACCGGCGAATCGAGGATTTCTATTGCATTTCACGTCGTGAAATGATTTATTACACTATATGGACAGAATTAAGCCACGCTGGTTTAGCAGCAATATACAGGCCGCCCTGCGCGTCCTGCCCGTTACCGTCTTGACGGGCGCGCGGCAGACCGGAAAAACCACCCTGACCCAGGCGCTTGAACCCGCGCGCACCTATTTCACTCTCGACGATGTCGGAATTCTCGACCAAGTGGAGCGCAACCCCGATTCGCTGCTTTCGGCCCGTCCAGTCATTCTCGATGAAGTCCAGCGCGCGCCGCAGATTCTGCTTGCCGTCAAGCGTGCCGTTGACACCGGACGGCGGGCCGGAGATTTCATCCTGACCGGCTCGGCCAATCTCCTGCTGATGAAGCAGGTGGCGGAGACGCTTGCCGGCCGCGCCATCTACCTGGATCTTCCGCCGTTTTGTCCAACCGAGTGGCAGGAGCGCAAGGGCGCGCTGTCGCCTCTGGATCGTTTGTTCGCAGCGGATTTCGATTGGCGTGAATGGCCGGATGAACCGGGTGACTGGACACGATGGCTCCTGCGGGGAGGCTTTCCCCCTGCACTCGAAATCAACTCGGAAACAGACCGTGGCCTGTGGTTCGCCGCCTATGTGCAGACGTATCTGGAGCGGGATTTGCGCCAGTTGAGCGCCATCTCCAGCCTGCCCGATTTTCAGCGCCTGATGATGCTGGCGGCGCAACGAACCGGCAAACTGCTCAACCAAGCTGACCTTGCGCGCGATGCGGCGCTCAGCCACCCGACGGCACACCGGTATTTGAATCTGCTGGAGACCGGATGTATGATCACGCGCCTCCGTCCTCTGGCGACCAATCCCACGGCGGCGCTGGTCAAAGCGCCGAAGTTGCTTTGGACAGATTGCGGGCTTGCCGCGTGGCTTGCCGGAATCCGATCGTCCGCCGAGGTGACGACCAGAATGGACAGTGGATTCTGGTTGGAGCAAACCTTGTTTCAGACACTGGAGACCTGGCGGTCGCTCGATCCCCAGCAGCGCAAACTGCATTTCTGGCGTAATCGTACAGGACACGAAGTTGATTTCATTCTGGAAGAAGCCGGCAAGTTTGTAGCGCTAGAGATCAAGGCGAGCAGTCAGGTAACGGCCAGCGACGCAACCGGGCTTCGCACCTTCCGTGAAGATTTGAAGCGCAAATCTTCTCTGGTCAGGGGAGTGGTGCTTCACAGCGGCAAAGCGCGCCCGCTTGAAGATGGCGTGCTCGCACTGCCCTGGGGATGGATGGTCCCGGCGTCATAGAGACTGAATGACGGCGATACTCCCGGAGCCACTTGTATTGGGCAACACGAAGGCTTTTTCAGCATTTGGCGGCACAATGCGGCAGGCACCACACTTGCCTGCGGATCTTCGGTCTGCAATTCGACTCCATGCACATCCAATGCCTGCCGCGCACAAACGGTATCGGACCGGTGATATTCAGCTTGGGAATGTGGCGATCATTTGAAAACAAAGAACATGGCGTTCACCCGATAGCGCTCTCGCGATGGAGATTGTGGTTTTTTTGAAAGCGCTGTTCTACAGAAATCGAATCGAGCAGAAATGGTGCAGACGGATTGCTGAAGCGCCGGTCCATCATCAGCTTATGAGACGCATCTGCGAAGGTAAGGTAAAGTGCGAGGAGCCGCTTACCTTCGTGATTTAGCCCTACTGATTACCGATGTAGTGCTCTTGCCTTTTAAAAACATGGTTGGACTCCACGAAGCCTGTTCGCACTTTGGCATCCGCAGAAAAATCCAACACCGCGACTTGAACGAACAGTTTCCAGAGGTGGGCAAGGGTAGCAACTTCTACCTTCAGGAGCATGGGCAGGACTTCCGGGCGCGCCGAGCCGATTACACTCCCGGTCTGTTCAATCGCTTAGATCTAGAGCGCGGGCCAATAGTCTGTGCTCGGAGTCCAGAATCTCCAGCGGGCAGTTCCTCTGATTGCAGAGGAGCAATTTATATTTGATAGATACAGGATTTGCATTTGAGAGGAAACATGCACAGACGTAATCTCCGCAACTCATCGATTGTCATGGTTGCCATCGGCGCCTTTGCCTGCTGGCAGTTTGCTTTTGCCTTGCCGGCGAACGCACAAAGCGCCCAGCCGCGCTATCTGGACACGGCTCTTCCAGCCGAGACGAGGGCCGCCGATCTGGTCGGGCGCATGACGATCGAAGAGAAGGCTTCGCAGATGGTCAATCAGTCGCGCGCCATTACGCGGCTCGGCATCCCGGCCTACGACTGGTGGAATGAGGCTTTGCATGGAGTCGTGACCGGCGGGATCACCGAGTTTCCCGAGCCGGTGGGACTGGCGGCAACCTTCGATCCGGCTGTAATTCATCAAATGTCTCATGCGATCGGCATCGAAGGGCGCATCAAGCATGTGCGTGCCGTGAAAGAGGGGCACAGCAACATGCTGGAAGGGCTTGATTTCTGGGCGCCGAATGTAAACATTTTCCGCGATCCGCGCTGGGGACGCGGCCAGGAGACCTACGGCGAAGATCCGTTTCTCTCCGGGCGGATGGGCGTTGCCTACGTGACCGGGCTTCAGGGCGACGATCCGCGCTATTACCTGGCCATCTCCACTCCCAAGCACTTTGCCGTGCATAGCGGCCCTGAGCCATCGCGCCATCGCGACGATGTGAGCGTCAGCAAGCATGATGAACTGGACACCTATCTGCCCGCCTTTCGCGCGGCAGTGACCGAGGGCAAAGCCGGATCGGTGATGTGTGCCTACAACTCGATCAACGGCGTGCCGGCCTGCGCCAACCAATTCCTGCTTCAGGATCAGTTGCGTGACAAGTGGGGTTTTCGGGGGTACGTGGTCTCCGATTGCGATGCGGTTGAAAATGTAACCAGAGATCATCACTACGTGAAGACCCTGCCCGAGGCCGCCGCCATTGTGATCCAGCGCGGCATGGACAACGAGTGCAACTCCTACCAGAAAATCGCCGACGATCACGACTACCGGCAGTACTACGAAGCGGTCAAACAGGGGTTTCTCAAGGAGAGCGAGATGGATCGCTCGCTGGTGCGCCTCTTCACGGCTCGCATCCGGCTGGGCATGTTCGATCCACCGGAGATGGTTTCGTACACCAGAATCGACGAAAAGGAACTGGACAGCGCAGAGCATCGCGCGCTGTCGCGCAAGATCGCCAATGAATCGATGGTGCTGCTGAAGAACGACGGCGTGCTGCCGATTTCCAGGCAGGGCAAAAAGATTCTCGTCGTGGGGCCGCTGGCTGAGCAGACCAAGGTGCTGCTGGGCAACTACAACGGTCATCCTTCGAGTTCGGTTTCGATCCTCGACGGAATGTATGCCGAGTTCGGCAATGACAACGTGACCTACAAGCCCGGAACGACCTATCTGGAGCATCGCACCTATCCGATTCCCGCCGAGGCCTTCCGCGCCGGCGGACAAAACGGCCTGCGCGTGAGCTACAAATTCGCGCCAGCGCCGGCAGCCGGCGGCAAGCAGCCTGAGCCTTTCACTGTGGATGGCGGCATCGCGACGATTGCCAGCGCCGGGCAGTTGCCGAAGCTCAAAGACAAGCCCCAAGGTAAATTGATTTCGATTGAATGGGCGGGCAAGATCAACGTCAGCGAAACGGGCTACTACTACATCGGCATCGAATCGCAGGGCACAGGCTCGGTCTTTCTTGGCGGCAAGTACGTGGCCGGAACGCCAGGCTGGGATGCAACCGCCGAGCGGCTGGGACGGCTCTACTTGGAAGCCGGCAAACCGGTCGATCTCAAGGTCACCTACGAGCCGGCCGATGCTGCCAGGATGCACGGCGAACTGGTGTGGATCAAGCCCGAAACCGAGCGGCAAACGCAAGCCGTTGAGGCTGCCAAAAACGCCGATGTCGTGGTTGCCGTCGTCGGCATCACGAGCGAACTGGAAGGCGAAGAGATGCCGGTCGAGGAGCCCGGATTCAAGGGCGGCGACCGCACCGCAATCGATTTGCCCAAGGCCGAGCAGGAATTGGTTGAAGCTCTCTCTGCTACAGGCAAGCCGCTAGTGCTGGTTCTCACCAACGGCAGCGCGCTGGCCATCAACAAGGAGTCGAAGCTGGCCAATGCGGTTCTCGATGCGTTCTATCCGGGCGAAGAGGGCGGCGCTGCCGTGGCGGAAACGCTCTCTGGCAGCAACAATCCAGCCGGCCGGCTGCCGATCACTTTTTACGCCAGCCTCGATCAACTACCGCCATTCAGCGACTACGCGATGAAGGGCAGAACCTATCGCTACTTCACCGGCAAGCCACTTTTCCCATTCGGATTTGGCTTGAGCTACACGACCTTCCAGTACAGCGATCTCAAGCTCAGCGCGAACGCCGTCAAGGCTGGCGATCCGCTCTCCGCCGAGGTCGCGATTACGAACACAGGCAAGGTGGTTGGCGATGAAGTCGCTGAGCTCTATCTGAAGTTTCCCCCGGCGGACGGCGCGCCGCTGCTGGCGTTGCGTGGCTTTGAGCGCATTCACCTCGCGCCGGGCGAGACCCGCAAAGTCGCTTTCCATTTGAATCCGCGCGATCTGAGCATGGTCACCGCGGCTGGCGATCCAACGATCACCGGCGGACAGTACACGCTGTTTGTCGGCGGCGCGCAGCCGGGCGACACGCAAACCGGCGTCCGTGCGGAATTCAACATTCAAGGAACCGTCAAAATTCCCGAGTAGCGCCGCGTCCCTGGCATTTCGACTGAAGTGCCAGGGATTCGTTACTTAGACTCATCGATGACTTCAATTGCCGATATCGTTGCATAGTTTGCGATTGGCTCGAACGTCAAATCGAGTTTCCCTTCCGGGGAAGGCTGCAGGTGATAGAAAGTCTTGGTGAGGGCGTGCAGGCTGCCAACTTCCTTGAAGACGTCGAAATTATCGAGCAGCGTTGAGCCATTGCAATAAACGCGAAATACCCTGCTTCCTACACCTCCCGAGCCGGAAGCCTGCGGACCCCAGTACAACTCGGCGAAATGGAGCACAAGCGTATAACGGCCGCGCGTGTCCACCGGAATCGAATAGGTGAAGTGGCCATAGTGCTCCTGCGCATAAAGGCCTGGATCGGGAGAGCCGCTGACCTGTCGTGGCGGATCGGAAACCGCGCCGTTTTGGAAGTAGTTGTCCGGATGCCACAGGTTTCCCTGGTGGTCTGTGACGGCAGCAGGCTGCATGACAATGCGGACCGGAAGCTGCCGATGCGGCAGACCGGGCAGAATCTCAAGGGCGTTCAGTGACGGCGCAGATCGCTCCATGGAGAAGGCAAGATGAAGATAGCCATCTTTGCCAGGGTAAATATCCTTGAATATTCGTTCGTCAGCGATATTCTCTCCCAGAGCATCGGAACTGATATTGAATGAAGGTAAGAGGGGTTGGCCATTGACATTTACATTAAAATACGCCGCCTTGAAATCAGCAGGCTGAGAAGCCACGAAATACAGATGGAGTTCATAAGGCCCCGGCGCAAGGAGAATATTGTAGGTGAAGTCGCCAGTGCGCCAATGTTCATAGAGCATCTGATCACTGGTTCGCGCCACCGGGGCGTCTGGACGCCGGAACGCGCCACCACCATGGAAATAGCGATCAGCCTGCCAGTACTCACCCGCACTGTCAATTTTTGGCGTTCCATCGTACCCGGCAAGCAAGCGAAGCGGAACCTGAGTCGCATTTTGCGGCGCAGGTTGAGCGGAGTTTATTGGATGCGGCGTAACGCCGCCGGGTGCCTTGCTGCGCGCCAAGAATAGGGTTGCGCCGAAGCTAACAACGAGCAGCGCGGCAATTCCTGCGATGACGTACAGCAAAGTCCGCTTTGGATGAGCGCGCGGTTCAGGATGGCTTGCCCCGACCAACCCCGCCTCATACAAAGCCAGCGCTTCTCCCGCCTCCGCAGCCAGCGCGGAGGGCAAACTTGCGGCTTCCTCGTCATCCGCCTGAGGCTCAGGCGCCGATTTCATTTGAGGGGATGTAACGCGGAGGGTGAATGCCGGAACATAGCTACCTTGTGGAAGCGAGATCTGAATTTCGTGTCCTCTGCCCTCTGTTTCGTAGTACTCCTTCAGCCTCTTTCTCAGCCGATAAGCCTCGACCCGCGCGATGGAATCCTGCGAGGCATCGAAAGATGTCTTGGCGCGGCCCAAGACTTCGGTTGCAATATTGTACTCATTAATCTCGTCGATTCTGTCCTGAAAGTATCTCTCCGCAATATACTTCAAAATCTTCTCGAGGCGCGGAGTGCGCACGAGCGCAGCCAAGACAAGTTCCAATTCGGCACGTTCTGAATCCGCCGAATGTAAAGCGAAGATCTGCTCCATAAACTCACTCCAAGTGAATGAGTCAATATTAGGATGCGCGTGTGGGATTGCCAATGCAAAATGTACAGTTGTACCTGGATGGAGGCCCCGTCTTCTGGCGTTAAATTTGTTTAACGTATTGATAAAAAAGAGATAAACGCGTGAATCGCAGGTAAACAATACTGTACATCATTAACGATTGCGCGGCACGACTTCGGGCTCCTATAGTTCTCTCGTTGAGTCTGGGGTCGAGAATACCCATAAAAGGTGATCGTCGCAACAGGCAACTGAAGGTAATCTCATTGGGAGGCCCCGCCAGTCCCGTAAACGGCTTGAATGATCAGAATCTGAACTGTAGAGGCAATCTTGTTGGGGACAAGTGCAAGGATTCAAGGGTATTCAGCGGCCGACGGACACGGAGTTGATATTGAGAAAGTCTGAGCATCGGCGCGATGTTGAGACCGTCCGCTTTTGGCGCCAGCGCTCAGGCCTTATGATTGATTTCCGGCACAGTGAAAGAGAGCATGGCTGTCCGCAGCATTGATGAAATGAAATCCGAAGGGAAAGCGATGCTGGAACATCTCTGGCTTGCCGTCAACGTCAACAGATTGCGCGCATACATCGACTTCAACGGGCGATCGGCCCGTAAGCGATCAGTTGTGTGCGTTGTAATCCTGCTCTGCGTTGGGGCGCAGGCCCAGGCGCCTGCCGCAAAAGCACCTGCGCCTCAGATGGCGACGAGCGCTCCGATCAGGTTTGAAGAGATTGCCGCGCGCAGTGGCATCGATTTCTCCATCGACAGTTCGCCAACCCTAAACAAGAACCAGATTGAGACAATGGTTGCAGGCGTCGCTCTGATCGACTATGACGGCGATGGCTACCAGGACATCTTCTTCGCGAATGGGGCCGCGATTCCGTCTCTCAAGAAAGAGGGACCGCAGTACAAAAATCGTCTCTACCACAACAATGGCGATGGCACGTTTACCGACGTCACAGAAAAGGCTGGCGTGGGCGGTGATGGCTACGATATGGGCGCGGCTGTCGGCGATTTCGATAACGATGGACGCCCGGATTTGTACGTGGTTGGGGTGACGAAAAACCATCTTTACCACAACAACGGCGACGGCACATTCAGCGATGTCACCGACAAAGCCGGCGTTGGCGGGGCCATGTACGGCGGGAAGAAAATGTGGTCCGTTGCCGCGGCCTGGGTGGACTACAACAATGACGGATTGCTCGATCTGTTCGTGTCCAACTACGTGAAATGGGAGGTCAACAAGGATCCCGAGTGCATCGTTGCCAGCATTCGCAACTACTGCAGCCCGCTTCTCTATGAACCGCTCCCGAATACGCTATACAGGAACAACGGCGACGGCACATTTACCGACGTCTCGGACGAAACCGGGATCTCGCAGCATCTGGGGCGGGGGATGGGTGTGGCGATTGCCGACTACGACGGCGATGGTTTCATGGACATCTTCGTGGCCAACGACGATAGTCCGAACTTTCTTTTCCACAATATCGGAGGGAAGCGCTTCGAGGAAGTCGCCGTTTCCTCGTGGGTCGCTTACAACCGAAGTGGCAAGACCGTCTCCGGCATGGGCGCCGATTTTCGCGACGTCAACAATGATGGCCGTCCAGACATCTGGTTCACCGCTTTGTCTACGGAGACGTTTCCTCTCTTCTTCAATCGCGGAGGGGGCGAATTCGAGGATGCCACCACGAGCAGCGGACTTGCCTGGGCCACGCAGAACATGGACGGATGGTCCAATGCCATCGTCGATTTCGACAACGACGGCTGGAAGGATCTTTTCGTGGCGCGATCCAATGTCCTCGATCCGGTTCTCGCATCGGCGCGCTCCTACATGGAGCCAAATGCCGTTTTCCGGAACCTCGGCAATGGGAAGTTCCAGGACGTAAGCGCCACGGCGGGAGCCTCGTTTCAAACTCCGGCGCTTCACCGGGGAACTGCCGTCGGCGATCTGGATAATGATGGCCGGATGGATGTCGTGGTGTCGGTTCTGAATGGTCCCGCCAAGCTGTTTCACAATATCACCAGAACCAGCAATCACTGGATACTTCTGCAACTGCGCGGCACAGTGAGTAACCGCATGGGAATCGGCGCGCAGATCAGGCTTACCACCCCGAATGGCGCGCAGCAATTCAATGAGGTGACTACCAGCGTTGGTTACGCCTCTTCCAGCGACAGCCGGGTCCACTTCGGGCTTGGGGACTCAATGGCGGCCGAGCGGATTGACATTACCTGGCCAAGCGGGATCCGGCAGACGCTCCGCAATGTGCGGGGAGATCGCGTGGTTGTAATTGAAGAACCGGCCGCGCCTCCACCGCGGAAAAAGTAGAGGGCTTCCCATCAGGGCGCATGCTTGAAGCTATCCAGGGCCTTCTGGCCGCGCGATTACCTGGGGCCGCCCGTGCTCCTGAACTCGCTCTTCTTCTTCCTGTCCAGACGTTCGAATTCCGCGATTTCCTTGCTCGCCAGGACCTTGTTGCCCGCCCGTTTGTAGGCTTCGGCCAGAAGAAAGTGCGTCTGGGGAAACTCAGGCGCCTGCCGCGCCGCGGTTTGCAACTCCTGAATTGCGGCCGATGTCTCCCCTGACTCGATCAGCGACTCTCCCAGGACCCGGTGAGGCGCAGGAAGATTCGGGTTTGCCTTCACTGCGCGGCGGGCATAGGGAAGCGCCTTCTCCGCAGCGCCCTGCTTCAAATAGATCATCGCCATTTGCAACAGCGCGTTGGGGTGAGAGGGGTTGAGCTCAAGTTCGTGATGAAACTCCAGCAGAGCCTTTTCGGGGTCGTTTTGCATCAGGAACGAGCCACGCGCGTAGTGCACGTTGGGATGATCCGGATAGGCGGTAACAAGTTCCTCGAAAAGCCGCGCTGCCCCCTGGCTGTCGTGCGTGACATACGCGTGCATCGCTTCGCCCGCCCTTAGATAGAGGTCGCGGTCCTGTTCTGGAATCTCGGAGGGCAGCAGTGGAACTCGGAGGAGACTCAAGCCCATGGCCTCGATCACCTCCGGATACGTGCCCGTGGCAGCAATGGGAATAAGACGGTCAATCGCTTTTTCGGGCTCGCCGGAGCGGTTCAGCAGCAGGGCGATGCGAAAGCGGACCAGGTAGGCGAGTTCGTCCTTTCCGGCAAAGCCGGCGCTTTCCGAACGCAAGAGATATTCCAGCGCTTGCGGGTAGTTTGCGAGTTCAAACTCGCACATTCCGGCCAGCCCCCAAGCCGGACCATTTCCAGGCTCCAAAATTGCCAGGTGCCGGAAGGCATCGCGCGCTTCGGCGTAGCGTTTCAGCCCATACAGGCTCGTGCCCAGATACCAGCTTCCTTCTTTCCAGCTTGGCCTCAGCTTGAGTCCCTCGCGGTAGCGCGCAACTGCTTCCTCAGGTTGATTCGCATCTCGGGCTTCGGCCGCTTGCTTCTCGACTTCCTCAAATGCGGGGCTGGCCGGTCTCTGCGGCCAAAGCGGCGCCGCCAATGTCACCGTGAGTCCCAGCAAAAGAGCCTGGAAAAAAGCTCTGGATGCGAAGTTGCAGAGTTGTCCTGAGCGAATGTCATTCCCAGCGAGCTTACGCATGATTCCAAACCCCGGCGATCAGAAGTATACCAGCAGAGAGCCCATGCCGGCCGCTACAGCGGAGGCAGAGAATGTATCTCGCAAGCGCTCCCGCAATGCGGCATCGATGGTCGTTGACCAGTTCGTCGCTGGACGCCTCGTTGGCCACGGACTCATCTGCTCCAGCCGCCGATTCTATTGCTGCGCTTGCTGGATGTGGTCTCAAATTGCAGCTTCATGGCAGCAGGCGGTCGAAACCCAGAGTCCGCAAGGAAACTCGGTCACTCCCATCGATGAACGGCGTTTGCATCATCTGGATTTTGCCTGGCCCGGAATCTGCGAGAGAATACCGGATACTGATCGCTGCTTTGTCGACCAATGCGCCGCGAAGGCAAGAGGGCGGCACCTCGATGCGCCGGTGCTTTTGCCGTGTTCCCTCATGGCCCTGCTATGCTGGCAAACCTCCAAGGTCGCGGACAAGCAGTGATCGAACACAGGTGCCGATGATTGATCCGTTCCTCAATTCAAGGCGTTAACGCCACTCATGTGCCGCCATTTAACAAGTGCATTGTGTCTCGAACCTTGCCTGTTTTTCAACACAATGCGGAGTTTTAACGCGTTCGTGCAAGTTCGTGCAAGTTTTAACTTCACAACTGCCTTCTGCACGACGCAGAATCCGTTTCTGTTCATATCACAGGAAGGCTGCGGCACGAGCAACTTCGGCGGGAAGCCAGAAATCGCGACAGTGTATGTAAACGTTATCTGCCCCGGTTAAGTTCTGGTCCTTCCGTAGGAAAGCGCAAATGGGCAGAGCAAGGCAATGGGCCCGAGTCTTCGCTTTCGAAGCAGCGCTTTGGCCGTGTCTTCCAGACCCCCCCACTTCGGTGGGATTTCCTCCTCGCAGCCAGTCTGCGGGGAGATTCGGAGGCAGCACATGCGTAGCATAATTCTACGAGCGATGTTGATGGCGACCATTCTCGTCGCTCTCTCGGCATCGCTACTGGCCCAGCAGACGGGCAGCATCGTCGGCTCAGTGCTCGACAAAAACGGAGCCGTCATCACAAAAGCCCAGGTGACACTCACCAACGTGGCCACCAAGGACGTTCGCACCACGACCACGAACGCCGAAGGCTTCTTCTCCTTCAACAGCGTGGTGTCCGGCGACTTTTCCGTCAAGGTTGTATCGAAAGGGTTCCAGACAGCGGAAGAGACCGGCATCCACATTAGCCCCGGCGACCGCCGTGACCTGAATGTTACGCTGTCAGTAGCGACGGGAAACGAGTCGATCACCGTGGTAGCGAATCAGTCTACGATCACAGTGGACTCGGGCGATCTATCCAGTACGGTGGACACGGGCCAGATTCAGAAGCTTGCCCTCACCGGCCGCGACGTCACCGAACTGATCAAGACGCTGCCCGGCTTCAACCAATTCACCAACATGGGCGGCATGCAGAATAAGGCCAACTACGACACCACAGTCACCAGCATCCAGTCGGCGGTTGGCAACGGCATCAGCGCAGTAGGCGTCCCCAACCGCGCCGGTGGAGCGGATCTGACCTCCGACGGCGCCCACATTATCGATCCCGGTTGCAACTGTAATGCCACCCAAACAGTGAATCCCGACATGGTGGCAGAGGTGAAGGTTACCAGTTCGGCGTATGGCGCCGACCAGCAAACCGGCCCCGTTGTGATTGCCGCCGTAGGCAAGTCAGGCACCAGCACATATCACGGTAGTGCCTATATGCACTTCCGCGACGGCGCCATGAACTCCAACGACTGGATGGATAACCACCTTGGTCAAGCCAAGCCGGATGAGCGTTACTGGTACCCCGGCGGCCAGATATCCGGCCCCATTCCTTTTACCCACAAGAAACTGCTGGTCTTTGCCGGTTACGAGAACTACAAACAAACATTCCCCGCCGCCATTGCCAAGGCGAACGTTCCGACGCTCAGCGAGCGCGCCGGCCTGTTCGATCCGACGCTGGCCGACAACAACGCGGCGTGCCTGGCCATGTCCTCGTCGGTCTCCGGCTATGATGCGGCGAACGGGACGTTTGACAACGGTGGCAAGCGCTGTCAGCAGTTCACCACCATCGCCACCGGCCCCACCACCACGGTCTCCAACATTGTGAACGACGACATTTCGGCCTACCTGGCGCCGGGCGCCCTGGCGTTGCTGAACGAGATCCCCAAACCGAATCGCACCCCGACCGGAGACTTGGATTTCAACTACGTGAAGTCGGTCGTCAACACCAACAACGGGTATATGTTTCACACCCGCGTGGACTACAACTTCAACGACAATCTGAAGCTGTACGTCAGCTACAACCAGCAGCAGGAACTCTACGGTTCACCTTTTATGCGCTGGTGGATGGCCGGCGATGCGGTGGACTACCCCGGCGATATTTCGTCGAACAATCAATCCAAGACCATCTCCGGCAACCTCGTCAAGGTATTTAACACCTCGACCACCAACGAATTCCTGGCCAACCTGAGCTACCTGTACGCCCCGCAAAGCATCGGCAACGAGAAGGTGGTGGACAAGACCGCAACGAAGTATCCGTACCTCTATCCAACCACATCTGCAATTCTGCCTTCCGTTTACAACACCTGGTGGAATAACGATTTCGGCATTCCATTCCAGTACGACACGGGCAGGTACGCCTATTTCATCCACAAGGTGCAGCCTACTTTCAGCGACGATCTCACCAAGGTCTTCAAGACCCACACGCTCAAGGTCGGCGCCAGCTATTACGTCGTTTACGACAAAGAGGCCAGTTTCGGCCAGGGCAATGGGCCCAACGGCACCATCGGGTATGGGCCGGTTTATGGTCTGTCGAGTTCGGCCTTTGGATTGGATCCGGTGGTGAATTTCATGACGGATCTGACCAGCTCGTTCGCCGCTCAGCCAGTAACCGCTCCCGACTTGACCGGTTATACCCTGGGCTTCTACGGCCAGGACGATTGGAAGGCTACCCACCATCTGACGCTCAATCTCGGCTTGCGCGTAACTCACGATGCTCCGTACACGGACGCCACCGGCGTCTTTGGAATACCGGCATGGACGCAAGCCTGGTACACCCAGGACATCGCGGCTGGCATTACGGATCTGCCCGGCATGCGCTGGCATGGCCTGGACCCGTTGGGGGGAGGACTCCACACAGATCCGGACGTTCCGATGGCCGGCCATAACGTGAATACGCTGTTCTATGCTCCTCGTTTTGGCCTCGCCTACGACGTCTTCGGCACCAGCAAGACAGTCGTTCGCGGCGGCTTGGGCATCTATTACTATCGTGACGGAACTGACGGCTCCGCGGGAACCAGCGAGGCGGCGGGCGGAAGCTCGTGCCAAACAACGGGCTCGCTGAGCAATTCGTTTCTTTCCCAGATAACTGGCGCCACGATCACCTGCGCCGGCAGCACCAATGGCGTGACCAGCGGCAGCGCGAACGATCCCAACGATCACGTCGAGCCGCGCAGCATGACCTACAACTTCACGATTTCGCAGCAGACGATCGGCAAGACAGTGCTGGAAGTCAGCTACATGGGCAGCCAGAGCTCGGATCTGATAAATCCGATTACCGCGAGCCTGAACTCCCAGGTTCCGATCGGCACCTACATCAAGCCGGATCCGAACCCTGCCTCCAAGTACTACGGGCAGATTCTGCCTCTTAACGCCTCCAACACAACCGATAACAACGCAACCGTAAGCAACAATAAACAGGACTATCTCCCGTACCCGAACTACACCACTTTGAATTTGATTAACCATGGCGCATGGGCGAATTACAATGCTTTCATCGTCTCCTGGAACAAGCGGCAGGGTTCACTTACCTACGCCCTGAACTACACTTTCTCGAAGACGATGGGCATCATCAGCAACGGGCTTGACCCCATCAACATCCATAACGACTATGGCGTCTTGAGCGCGGATCGCACCCATGCGTTCAACGCGTCGTATGCGTACGAAGTGGGCCAACGCTTCAAACGCAACAAAATCGAGGGCGCGGCCCTGAATGGCTGGATGATCTCCGGCATCACCTCCCTACAGAGCGGGCCTCCGATTCAGCAGAGCTTCTCCTTGAACATGGGCCTCACCGGCACCGATGCCACGACCGACCTCGAACAAGTGGTAGGCAGCAGCACCAGCGCGACCGACTTCGGGACCAATAACATCAACACCTCCAACTACCTTGGCACCCCAGACTACGAGCTGCTTCCCAAGCTGACCTGCAATCCCGGCAAGGGTCTCAAGAGCGGACAATACGTCAACCCAAGCTGCTTCTCCCTTCCTACGGCGCCTCAGTTTGTTACCAGTGGCTCCAATGTGGGCGCGCTGGCGGTGGTGGGAGGCAATGGTCAGATCCACATGCCGTATTTCCGTGGCCCCATGTACATGAACACCGATCTGGCTGCCTCCAGGACGATCAAGACTCACGGGAACCAGAACGCCCAAATCAAGTTCTCGGCAACCAACTTCAGCAACCATCCGCTGACTTCGTTCGACCAGTCCAACAGCCAAAACCTCACCCTGAATTACCAGACGGGTGTTTTGCAGACGAAGGGCACTGCAAGTGGCGCCACCTGGGTATACGGCGTTCCCAACGAAAAGTTCGGCCGCCGTGTGCTTGAAATGAGTCTGCGCTACAACTTCTAACCAACTTAAGCGGCCGCTCCAGGGCGGCCGCTCCTTAAGAGGAGCCTCCGGAACTCCCGCGGGATGGTGGATGAGCCATCCCGACTTTTTCCTCCGAGGCAGTCATGAGTATTGTTGCAATTCGCGAGAGTCGTGAACCGATGATCAGAACGAGTACACGGAAAGCAGCGGAACGAATTAACTCCGGCTTGCTTCTGGTTCATAGCCTGATTGCAGTTCTTATCTTCGTTTGTACCCCACCTTCCCGCGCGCAAAGCGGTCAGGGCGCTCGCTGGGATCACGACGTGGCTAAAGTTTCCGAATCAGATGTCAGCGTCGCCAATGTCAAGGTTTCGGTCGAGGCATCGAAAGTGCGCAACATTGTTGGATACCGGGCCTTTGGAATTAACACATCCGTTTATGACCCCAGTCTGATCAATCCGCAGGCTGTCTCCCTGTTGAATGCCGCCGCGATCAATACGCTTCGCTACCCCGGAGGCGCCTACGCCGACACCTATCATTGGTCCAATTACAAACCCACGCCATGGCAAAGCGAGAAGACCCCGAAGAATAGTGATTACGAGCCGAATGACAACTTCGGCAACTTTGCCCGGCTGCTCGATTACGTGAAGAACGGAACTGCCGTCATCACCGTGAACTACGGCAGCAATCTGGCCGGGACAGGCGGTGGAGAACCGGCGGAGGCCGCGGCCTGGGTTGCATACTGCAACAGCGATCCGGCAGACAGCACCGTCATTGGCAAGGACTCCAGCGGCTACGACTGGAAAACAGCGGGCTACTGGGCGAGCCTGCGGGCTTCGCCTCCGCTGGACGAAGAGGATGGCTTCAACGCCTTGCGCATTGGGCATTCCCAGCCACTCAAAATCAAATACTGGGAAATCGGCAATGAGGTTTACGGCAACGGCTACTTTGCTGACATCTCAAACGGAGGATACGAAGAAGACCTCCACGCGCCATACGCGGCGAATGAGAAGGACTCCGAGAAGATCAGGCATGGCAACGCGGCGCTTTCGCCCGCGGCTTACGGCAAGGGCATAGTGGCGTTTTCCAAAGCCATGAAAGCCATTGATCCAGGAATCAAAATCGGCACAGTGCTCTTGAATCCGAACGTGGACAAGGAGGCGGCCGACTGGAATCGAGCGGTAATGGCCGAGTGCGGAACGGCTGTCGATTTCGCGATTCTGCACTGGTACACTGGCAATCTGCTGCCGCCCGACTGGAAGAATCTCGACGAAGCCAGCCTCTTGCGCGCCCCCCAGGAAGAACTGCCCAGAATCAGCAGCGGACTGATCGAGCTGCTGAATAAATACGCTGGCGCGCAGGCCTCTAAAATGCAATTCATCGTCTCGGAGACGGGGCCGCGGCCAGGCGCGAAGGTGACCAACCCGCTGACGCTGGGTTTGTTTGCCGCCGATGCTTACGCGAGCCTGATGGAGATGGGAGCGGCGAACATCGACTGGTCCGAACTTCATGCCAACGGCTTCCTGGATGACAAGAACGTCCAGGGACCGGCATACTATGGTATCCAGATGGCGCATCTGCTGGCGAACATCAACGATCAGCTGGTTGAGGTGAAGAGCAACGCAGGACTCCTGACTGCTCATGCGGCAAAGCGCGCTGACGGAAGCGTTGCCGTGATGCTCATCAACAAAAGCCCCAAAGAGAAGTCCACCGTGAAGTTGCAGATTGCGGGCGCAAAGCTCGCCGCTGACGGCTTCCGCTTCGATTGGGGACAGAACAGCCCGGCAGACAAGTATCCTGTCACTCGCGAACCCATCACCGGGGTCAGCAACTCGTTCTCGGTTGCCGTTCCACCATACACAATCACAAACATTATCATTCCCGCGAGGCCTTGAGACCATTGCGCATCAGCAATAAGGCGGCATAGGGCCGCCTTGGGAGCACCTGGAGCATTATGAGACACGCGAGTATTTCTGGAATCGTATCGGTCTGTGTCGCAGGCCTGCTTTGTGGCTGCGGCGGCGGCAGCAACTCCTCATCAACATCATCAACGCCCGTCACGCCCACGATCAGCTGGCCTGCTCCGGCGGCAATTACCTATGGGACGGCATTGACTTCAACCCAGCTCAACGCCACGGCCAATTATCCAGGCACATTCACATACTCTCCGTCATCGGGGACGGTCCTGAACGTGGGGACCCAGACCCTGAATGCGACGTTTACGCCCAGCGATCCAACCGAGGTGGCGTCGGCGACGGCCAAGAATTCTCTCACAGTCAACAAGGCGACCCCGACGGTCACGTGGACTACGCCCGCGCCGATTACTGTGGGCACGGCCCTGGGCAGCGCGCAGTTGAACGCAACAGCGAGCGTCGCCGGCACATTTGCATACTCGCCAGCCGCGGGTGCAGTGATGAACACGTCCGGAACACAAATACTCTCCGTCACATTTACGCCGACTGATACGACCGACTACAACTCGGCCACTGGAAGCGTGACTCTCACCGTCAGTGCGAGCAGCGCCACGGCCGTTACGGTCGAAATCAACACTCTGACCAATCGCCATCAGATCAGTCCTTTTGTTTACGGGAATAATAACGAAACGGTTTCAGAAATATCCGACGCGGGCTACACCTTTTCACGATGGGGCGGCAATGACGCATCGAATTATAACTACCTGTTGCAAACCCGCAATTCCGCCGCAGACTGGTACTTCGAGAACTATGGAGGAGCAGGCGACCAGGTTCAGCTCATCAAGGATGTCCAGAACGCTGGCAGCCATGCGTTGACCACGATGGCGATGATGGACTGGGTAGCCCAGGCATCCGGCTGGAGCTTTTCCGTCGAAACATACGGTGCTCAGTGCTCCGTGGATCCTTACAACACAGACGCCGGCAACGGACAGAAGACCGACTGCCAGACCCCCGTCACCACCGAGGCTGTGACCACGGCCTACTATCCGCTGGTCGACACCGCACAGGAGTGCCCGGCGGGAACTGCCTCGGGAAGCACCTGCATCGACCGCGCAACCTGGGCGAATGCGCTGGCCGCGGCCTTCAACACCAGCAGCGCGACCTGCCCGGTGCCCTATTCCTCCATCACTTCATGCCACTTCTATGACATGGACAACGAACCCGACATCTGGAGTGGCACGCACCGGGATGTGCACCCCGCGCCCGCGGGCTATGACGAACTTGCCAACATCTATGAGAAGGAAGCGACGAATCTCAAGACGTGGGATCCGTCGGCAGTGCGATTTGGTCCGGTCTTCTGCTGCTGGTGGTTCTACTGGAACGGCTCCAATGGCGCCGATAAGGGCAACCACGGCGGCGTGGACTTTTTGCCCTGGTGGCTGAATCAGATCAAGTGGATGGATCAGATCAACGGCGCGCGGACGCTCGATGTCTTCGATATTCATGCCTATGGCGACAGCGGGCCTACGACCAGCTTTACCAACACACAGCTTCAAGCGGCCACGGTCAGGGTCGCCGGTTATTACTGGGATCCGGCCGCGGTGAACCAGGATACGAATAACACCTATACAACGAATGAGGAGCCCAATCCCGGCATTCCGTTCATCATTCCGCGCTTCAAGGCGATGGTGAACGCCATCTATCCCGGCACGCCCCTGTCCTTTACCGAGTGGGGCTATGGCGTTGCAGCGAACAGTGGAACGGACTTTTCAACCGCAATCGCCGATGCCGACACCTTGGGCGCATTCGGGCGCGAGGGCCTGAGCTTTGCCTCGCGCTGGGGCGGTCCGTCGTCCGGCACTGCCGAATACACGGCCTGGAAGTTGTACACCAATTACGACGGGGCCCATCACCAGTTTGGCTCGCTCTCGATCTCCGACCAGAACAACGGCAATTCGAATCTGTTTACCAGCTATGCCGCGCTCGATTCCACCGGCACGGTGCTGACGATCATGGTGCTAAACAAGGATCCCAGCAACTCCACGAACGCCACGTTCAACATCAACGGGTTCAGTCCTTCCACGTACAAGGCCTACACCCTGGCTTCGACCTCTTCCGGCGCAATTGCTGCCTCCAGTTCAAAGTCCTGGAGCGCAAGCCAGACCTTCGCGCCCTATAGCATCACGCTGCTGGTGATCAGCGGGAGCGAAGCAAGCAAACCGGCATCGGAGTGGTACCTCAATCCCGACGACCTGATGATTCCGGCCTCGGGCACGGCAACCCTGAATCCAGCGATCACGAGCGGCAGCGCCACGGTGACGCTCTCCTCGGCTGTCTTCGACGCTTACGAGGGCGCCTCGGCATGCAGCGGCTCGCTGACGCTTACCACACCTACCATTACTGCATCCCAGCCCGGAAGCATCACGGTGAACGCGGGCAGCACACCCGGCTTCTGCCACTTTACGGTGACCGGCAGCGACGGCGCGGCCTCGCAGACGCAGGGCGGCTGGATCGTTGTGGGCAATCCTCCCGCCACGCTCACCCAGTCTGGCAACAACCAATCGGGTAGCGCTGGAACGGCTCTGGCGCAGCCGCTGACCGTCACGCTGACACCAGGCCAATCCGGCGGCTCGGCTGGCGGCGCGGGCATCCTTTTCACGGCCTCGGCCGGAACGCTCTCCAATGGCACAACGAGTGGAACCAGCGTGATTGCCACGACCGACTCGTCCGGCACCGCCTCGGTCACTCTGATGCTACCCTCGACCCAGGGAGCTGTGACTGTCACCGCGCAGGATCAGTTTGCTCTCGGAGGAGCTTCAGTGATCTTCACGGAGACCTCTAACTAGGACCTGTTAACGCTGCCTCGGCGGTGTCGAGGCAGCGTTGACCTAAGCTCAGATTCTGTGCAAACCCGATTCACTCATTGCGATACCGGATGACTGCGGGAGTTGCTTCAATTCATTACGGAAACCTTTGTAGAGGGAGCGTAACATCCATGTTCAGATATTTGCTGCGAGGATTATCACTCGCCGTTCTCGGCTCTTTTGCCGTCTCTTTCGTTTCGTCCGCGGCCGCTCAGGCGGGGCAGGCTCCCCGGACCATTGCCGTCAGCCTCAAGGATTCGGCAGGGCCTGTGGATCGCTTCTTCGACCTTTCGGTTGGGTCGGATTATCCGGGCACGCTGATTCGCGATGACAGCCAGGCGCAGCTCAAGGTCGCCGTGGATGAACTCGGCTTCCGCTACATCCGTTTTCACGCCATCTTTCACGATGTGCTGGGAACAGCGCGCGTCGAAAACGGCAAGACCGTTTATAACTGGTCAAAGATCGACCAGCTCTATGACGATTTGCTGGCCCGGCACATCCGGCCGTTTGTCGAACTTGGCTTCACGCCCAAGGCGCTTGCCACTTCGCAGAACAATATCTTCTATTGGAACGGCAATACATCGCACCCCAAGCCGGAAGGCTGGCATGACCTTGTCGAGGCCTTTGTCCGGCACATCGAGCAGCGCTACGGAAAAGACGAAGTGCGCACATGGTTCTTTGAGGTGTGGAACGAGCCCAATCTTTCCGGCTTCTGGGAAGGCGCAGATCAGAAAGCATACTTTGATCTCTATGATCTGAGCTCGAGGACGATCAAGTCCGTTGACCCCGCGTTGCGGGTCGGAGGGCCGAGCACAGCCGGAGCGGCCTGGGTTCCCGAGTTCCTCGCCCATGTGAAGCAGAGCGGCGCCGCTGTTGACTTCGTGACAACGCACACCTATGGCGTTCAGGGCGGATTCCTGGACGAGGAAGGCAAGAGCGATACAAAGCTGGACCCCTCTCCCGACTCCATCATCGGCGATGTGCGACGCGTGCGCGAGCAGATTTCGGCTTCTCCCTATCCGAACCTTCCGCTGTACTTTACCGAGTGGAGCACAAGTTATACGCCGCGCGACTCGGTGCATGATTCCTACATCAGCGCGCCCTATATCCTGACCAAGCTCAAAGCAAGTCAGGGCCTGCTGCAGGGAATGAGCTACTGGACTTACACCGATCTGTTTGAAGAACCCGGACCGCCGACGGCGCCCTTTCAAGGCGGCTTCGGATTGTTGAACCCGCAAGGCATTCGCAAGCCGGCGTTTTTCGCTTACAAGTACCTTCACGCGCTGCAGGGCACGAGCCTCAAAACCAGCGATCCGCAGGCAATGCTTTCCACGCAGAGCGGAAATCTCACGGCCGTAATCTGGGACTTCGAGCAGCCGGATCAGAAGCTGAGCAATCGGCCCTTTTACACCAAGCTGGTTCCCTCTCATGCGGCGGCGCCGGTCGAGTTGCGCGTGACGCATCTTGCGCCCAATGCCGCCTACCGCCTCGAAGTGCATCGCACCGGCTATCGCGCCAATGATGCCGACTCCGCCTACATCGAAATGGGCTCTCCCAAAGAGCTGACCGCCGGGCAGATTGCGCGCCTGAATGAACTGACGCGCGATCTGGCAGAGAGCAGCAAGATCGTGCGCAGCGGCAAGAACGGCGATCTCGAAATCAGTGTGCCGATGAACAGCAACGACGTTGTGCTGGTCAAACTGGAGCGCGGTCAGGAGGGCAAGTGAGGAACCGGTTATTCGCCATCTCACGCAGGAACTTCGCGCTGCCCCTTATTCTTATGGCCGCGTTGAGCGTTGCGTCTTTGGCTCAGAATGCCCCCGCGCATCCAAGCTGGCCGGGGCCTGGGCAGCTCTTTGTGGGCGCTTGTTATCAACCCATCGACCGCACCCCCGAGCAGATTGATCGCGACATTGCGATCATGAAGCGCGCGGGATTCAACGTGGTGCGCATGGGAGACCTGTCGTGGGATTCCTTTGAACCCTCGCAAGGCAAATTTGAGTTCGAGTGGTTCGACCGGGTGATGGACAAGATGCAGGCCAACGGGATTCGGGTGATTCTGGACATCCCTGGGTCTCCAGCGCCCATCTGGCTCCATCGCGCGTATCCAGGCGTCGACCTGGTCAGCCAGAACGGCACGCGCCTTCCTCCCGCGGAGCGCTATATGGATAACATCAGCGACCCGGGTTACGTGCGCGAATTGGGAATCATGGCGGACGCGCTGACCAAACGCTATGCTCATCATCCAGCAGTGATCGCTGTCGGCTATAACAACGAAATCGGCAACGGTTTCATGTCGTATTCAGAAGCTGACCGGCAGCGGTTCATCACTTGGCTCAAGAAAAAGTACGGAACCATCGAAGAGCTCAACAAGGCCTGGGCCACACAGCGATGGTCACGCCGGTTGAACAGCTTTGACGACGTTGACTTGCCGCTCGGAGACGGGCCGGGGCCTTTCGAGCGCTATCTGGATCTTCACCGGTACTGGTCGGATGTTACCGTAGCCCGGCTTGAGGAACTCGATGCCATGCGCCAGCGCAACATGCCGGAGCTGCCGTCGATCTCCAATCTCTGGGATACCGCGGGGCGTCGCGGCTTCGATTATCTGGCCACGTACAAGTCGTATGCCTCCTACGGCGCCGAAGGCTTCTATCCCGGCGACCCGGTCAGTGGCGCTTTTGGCGCGCTGATGACGAAAGGCGATCTGAAGACGCCCATCTGGTTCAACGAATTCACGGCAGGCGGCGGCGGTGACTACGGAACACCGGGCCGAAGCCGGATGTACGCCTATCTGGGGCTCATGATGGGCGCGCAAGGGACGCTTGCGTGGACCTTCAATAGTCATCTTGGAGGAGAGGAGCAGGCGCTGTTCGGGCTCGTCGATCATGACGACACTCCCTCCTGGAAAGTGGATGAGTTCGCGCGCATCGCTTCCGAATTCAAGCGGCTTTCGCAATTTGGATTCCCGCGCTACACGCATCCGCAAGTAGCCATCGCCTATTCGTTCGATTCCTTCATCGATTCAAATCCGAATACTCCCTCCAACACGACGCGGCAGTTCTTCAAGCCTTCCTATACCGAGCAGGTGCAGGGAGCCTTCGAGCCTCTATTCCGCGCCAACATCGATACGGCGATCATCAATGTTGGTCATGCCGATCTTGCGCCCTACAAGCTGGTCATCGTGCCCGCCGATTACGTGATGGACGAGGCCAGCGCCAAGGCTCTTCGGGACTACGTGAGCGCAGGCGGCACAGTTCTGATGACCGCGTTCTCGGCCAAAGTCGACGAGCACGGACAATGGTTCAACACGCCGCTGCCAGGCCGCTTGAGCGATGTGTTTGGACTGAAAACAAACGCGTTCTACGACCTTCCGGCGGCGCTGAGATTTCAATTGGGTGGCGACTTGATCGAGACCGCGGTACATCACTATGAAGTGCTTGAGCCGTCCACGGCCACGGTTGTCGCGCGATTCACGAATACCGCGGACCATACTCCCGCCGTCACAATCAACAAGTTCGGCAAGGGAAATGCAATCTATCTGGCGACGGAATCGAATGCTTCAGCGATTACGCCGTTGATGAGTTACCTTTATGCGGTCGCAGGCATTCAGCCTGGCCCGAAGACGCCCGAAGGCGTTTATGCACGGGTTGTCGATGGCCGGACTCTCTTTGTAAACACAACCGGGGAAGAGAAGAGAATCCCCATCGCCGGCGTCAAGAAGGGAATCATCAGCAATCGTACGTATGATGGGGCCATTGTCCTGGGACCGCAGGAAGCGGATGTGGTTCAGTGACAAAGCGGCTCTGAAATGGCCAATCACGCAATCCCGCGGAACCATGAAAACAGAGCCGCGGGAAAATTGCCTGGCCAATCGGCTCACTTTGTGCGTCCAAGGCAGTCTTGCGGCAGAAAAGACTCGAAGCGAGGTAACGAACACTGTGAAAAGGGCAGGCAGGATAACTGGATTCACATTCTCGACATGGCTTTTGATGCTTGTTGCCTTGGCGCAGGGCCAGTCACCGGCGCATGTTCCCGAGGCTTCTGCAGTACCGATCGAGTACTCCTCGCAGCAATATATCTCCAGCAGCGATTCCAGCGCTGTGATCGCGGAGAAGGCAGCGAAGGTTTTGCCGCGCCCCAATCAGAGTGCCTGGATGCGTCTGGAGAGAACCTTTTTCATTCATTTTGGCCCAAACACATTCCGGGGTGTCGAGTGGGGCGATGGGCGCGAAGACCCCTCAATCTTCAATCCCACTGAACTCGATGCGGACCAGTGGGTTCGCTCCATCAAGGAAGCCGGTGGCAAGATGGTGGTGCTGGTGTGCAAGCATCACGACGGATTCAACCTCTGGCCCACCCGGTACTCGGACCATTCCGTCGCGGCCAGTCCCTGGCGTGGTGGACAAGGCAACGTGGTCCGCGATGTTGCCATTGCCGCCCGCAAGTACGGCATTGATTTGGGAGTTTATCTATCGCCTGCCGACCTTTACCAGTTGCGGACCAATCCCAAGAACCCCAGTGGTTATTACGGAGACGGGAGCAAAAAGCTCCGCTCGGTGATTCCCACCGAACCGTCCAGTTTCAGAACCAGCCCGGCAGAAGGGCGCAAGCCGGCTCCGGGCTTCAAGAGCTTCACGTACGATGTGGATAACTACAATCGCTATTTTCTGAACGAGCTTTACGAACTGCTGACCGAATACGGGCCGATTCGCGAAGTCTGGTTTGACGGAGCGAATCCAGATCCGAGTGTCCCTGAAGCCTACGATTATTCTGCCTGGTACGATCTGATTCGTAAATTGCAGCCCCAGGCAATTATTTTTGGCAAGGGGCCGGACGCGCGCTGGGTCGGCAATGAAAGCGGGATCGGCCGGACAACCGAATGGAGCGTCATTCCGCTGCCCGCGCCGCCCGATGCGTTTAACTGGCCGGACATGGAGGATGCGGACCTTGGCAGCCGCTCCAGGCTCAAGCCGGGATCATACCTTTGGTGGTTTCCAGCGGAAGTCAATGAACCCATCCTCTATGGCTGGTTCTGGCATCCTAGAAAGCATGTGCGCATGGCGGCGGACCTGATTGACATCTACTACACGTCTGTCGGCCGCAATGGCAATATGCTGTTGAACCTCTCGCCAGACAAGCGCGGCCTGATACCGGACAATCAACTTGCGCACTTGCGCCTGATGGCTCAAGTGATCGACGAAACCTTTGCCAGAAATCTTGCGGCTGGAGGCAAACTCACCGCCGACAATTCCAACAAAGCGAACAGCCCATCACTGGCGCTGGACGGGAATCTCGACACATGGTGGGAAGCCGCTCCAGGACAGACGACCGCCACGCTGATACTGAAACTTCCGCAGGCTGTTTCCTTCGATGTGGTTTCGCTGCAGGAAGCGGTGGATCACCGCGGCCAACGCATTGAATCCTTCGGCGTAGACGTATGGGATGGCTCCAAGTGGAAGACAATGGACGAGCAGACGACAGTGGGTCATAAACGCCTGCTGCGCTGGGACTCGCCCGTTACGGCCGATCAGGTGCGCATCCGCATCACCGGGGCGCGTCTTGAACCGACACTCGCCGAAGTGGGACTCTTCAAGCAGGCCGAGTTTGTTCAAGCTCCCGTCATCTCCGAGCGTGATTCCAATGGCGCGGTGACGATCGGCGGCGCGCATGGACTTCCCGTGGTTTATACGACGGATGGCACGGCGCCGACTTCCAAATCCGCCGTCTACCGTTCGCCAATCACTGTTTCTCGTGGCGGGACAGTTCAGGCCGCCTGCCTGGCGCCCGATGGCCGGCTCGGCATGATGGCTTCAAAGTACTTCGCCGGCTTGGCGCCCATTGGCTGGAAGGTTGTGAATGCGGACAGCGAGGATGCAAGCAGTCCTGCCGCCAGCGCAATCGATGGGAATCTGGCCACAATTTGGCAAACGCGTTCGAATGCAAATCTGGCATTGCCCCACCACATCACCGTCGATATGAGAAGCGTGCACCGGATTGTCGGCTTTACGTACCTCCCGCGCCAGGACAAAAGTCACGATGGCATTGTCGATACTTTCCGCTTTGAAACGAGCGTGGATGGACAGAACTGGACGGCAAATGTTGACTCAGGGCGCTTCTGGAACATCGAGAACAACCCGGTGCTGCAGGAGGTTCCATTCACTCCGGTCAATGCGCGTTTCTTCCGATTCACGGCAGTTAAGGAGATCGGCGCCAACGGCCTGGCAAGCGCCGCGGAGATTTCCGTTTTAACGGCCGAGGGTGAAGGTAATCAATAGAAAGAAGTCGACGGCAATCGTGTGTTGAGAAGACGGCGCTTTTTGATCCAATGGAGGCGGATCTAATCTGCGATCGATCGTCTCTTGCCGGGTCAGTCTCGACTGTTTCTTGTGAGGCGATCAGAGTCTCAGCACCTGTATTTGCGTGGTTGGATCACGACGGCGCGCCAAATCGTTTTCGACAGTTTATTCATCCCCAATGCAAGTCTGCAAGCGTTTATCGAAATGTCAACAGACTTTGGCATGAAATGAACCACCTGCGATGGCCGTGCGCCGAAGGTTGCTGGCCCCACCGCAGCGCATTGCTGGAAATCCCTAGCGCAATGCCAACCGGCGTTGGTGCGTCTAGCACAACACCGTCAGGGCGCATTCGCCGCCTATGTGCAGACCTATCTGGAGCGGGATTTGCGCCAGTTGAGCGCCATCTCCAGCCTGCCAGATTTTCAGCGCCTGATGATGCTAGCCGCGAAACGGACCGGCAAACTGCTCAACCAGGCTGACTTAGCGCGCGATGCCGCGCTCAGCCACCCGACGGCGCACCGATATTTGAATCTGCTCGAAACCGGATGCATGATCACGCGCCTTCGTCCGCTGGCAACCAATCCCACGGCGGCGCTGGTCAAAGCGCCGAAGCTGCTTTGGACCGATTGCGGGCTCGCCGCATGGCTTGCCGGAATCAGATCGTCCGCTGATGTTGCGGCGAGAATGGACAGCGGATTCTGGTTGGAGCAAACCCTTTTTCAGACGCTGGAGACCTGGCGGTCGCTCGACCCCCGACAGCGCAAACTGCATTTCTGGCGTAACCGTACAGGACACGAAGTGGATTTCATCCTGGAAGAAGCTGGCAAATTCGTGGCTCTCGAAATCAAGGCAAGCAGTCAGGTGACGGCCAACGACGCAAATGGCATTCGCGCCTTCCGTGAAGATTTGAAGCGCAAATCTTCTCTGGTAAGGGGAGTGGTGCTACACAGCGGCAAAGCGCGTCCGCTGGAAGATGGCGTTCTTGCTCTGCCCTGGGGATGGATGGTCCCGGCATAACAGGACAAGATACCGGCGATGACGATTTGGCCATATGCCGAGCGCGCGAATTCCAGGTACACGTGGCTACTAAAATGGCTACCAATCGCTGCGGATTTTTGGTCCGCAAACGGTCTCCATGCACCTCCAATGCCTGCTGCACACAAACGGGATCGATCCAGCTCAGACATTCGGCTTGGGAATCAGGCTGAAAATTGAAAGCAAAGAACATAGCGAATTCCGGCACCTCTTTCAAGCAATTGAATTTACGGGAAATTCGCAGGTTTCAGCAACTCGGCTTTTAATGGAGTTCAAATGAGTTCACTTGATCATTGGCAAAACACAAGGCTCTCGGTGGCTGTAGTCCCCCACCAGTTTGTGGTTCTAGAGGTTCAGTTCGCCTTGAATAGGAACAGTGAGCGGAGATGGATTATTGAGATACCAGTATCGTCCGCGATGAACGAGGATGCCGGAAACTAGTACGGCACGCCCCAGCCTGTGGGCCTCGACTGCTTTCAGGTAGTCGGGCGGCGACAGCGTTACCCGAACATGAATATCTCCATATTCGCTCGAATAGAGTATGGAAATTTCACCTTCCCCCATAATGGCGCTCAAGTCCGAAGGATCGGCTTCGTTTTGCAGCCTTACCACTTGTCCAGAAACATCAGCCCGTGTCTCCAATGACTCACCGCGAAGGGCATCTGCTGCTGCGCGAGCCATTTCGACGTGCATCGGCCCAACTGCAAATTGGGAGCCCGCACGAAGTGTTTCTGGAAGCTTCCATTCTGGGCTAAAGATGAAGCCAAAAGACATGCCGCTATATGCAGTACTGCGAACCAGAGAGGCGAAGCGGTCGCAACCGTTCGCGCCGAAGCCGTCCTTGAATCCTTCCACGAGTGGTTTCACATCCTCACAGTCGACTGATTCGCAGACATGCTGTATTCCAAGGGCAAGGCGCTGGACTACTCTGCGCTCAAACGGAAGTGGTGGGTCGATGCCGGGCAGACTCTCGGTTGTCTCTGGTGTTAGCGGAGACTCGATGGTAAATCCGAAGCTGCCGCGATAGGTATGCCCGAATCGGCATTTTTCCGAGTACTCAGTCGCTTCCCTGGACTGACGGCCAAAGAAGGGCTGCGGCCTGAGTTCAGTGGTTGCTGTTGCGGCGAGCAAATCCTTCATGCCGTTTACATAGTTGCGCGCACTCTCAAGTCCTATGGTGTTCTCGATGACCAAATTATCAGGAATGCGTGAACGGACAACGTCATAGCCAATAGATCGAATTGAAGCCACAATCTCATTGGATGCCCGTTCTTCAAGTTGGCTGAGTGTCTCAATCGCTCCTTTGAGGCGCCGAGCACAATCCGCTGTGCGTGTGTCCTTGGGAATGACAAGTTCGATATCGTCATACCCCGCTTCGGAGAGCAAAAATACATCCACATTGCGTTGGCCGATGGAGCGCGACTGAAAGAACTTTGCATCAGGGAATATCGAGGCCTCCGCTGCATGGGAAGGCGCAGCGATATGACCATCGGCAAGCTGCCATCCGCGCGCAGCGAGATATCGGCGCAAAAGGCCGAGGGGAACCAGATCCGCCGTATTGGAAAAATCCGGACTCATGAGGTCTGGCTTTCGCGCCTTTCCCTTTCGAGGGCAAGAAGCTGGTTGAGGCTGGCTGGGGTCAGCAACTGTTCCGACGGTATGAAGATACGCTTCTTCGTTTCGTTGTTTGTCGGCACACCGTTGATCGTATGCCAATAGCAGCAATTCCGCAGTATGGTCTCATCGCAGCTTGCGGAGTGCCACTGCTCCCGCTTTTTTGGAAGACAGAGCAAGATTAGGATGACGGAGGACTCGGCGGCGGTTCGCCCAACCAGGTCGTTGTAGGTCTTAGCTTCGAGATCGTAGACGATTCTTTTGTCTTTCAATTCCCAATTGACGGTGGCCTTCGCCTGGTAATCGAGAGGAAACCCCGTGTCAATAAAGCGGCTTCCGCGCTGCTTGACCGGGATAAAGTGGCCGTCGATTCCATAATCGTACCGGTTCGCAGAGTAATTGACTCCTGCAACCCCCGCCAAGGCGTAAATGTGAGCAAAACAAAGACTTTCTTCTGTGTGCTGTTCGGTAATCGGCACGGCCAGAGCCTCCGACTTCCCGGAATCATGTCGTCCGGTGTTCCACAGAATGCTAACACATAGCTTTCGGAAGGAGATTACCGAAAGGGAATCCCCTTGCCTGCCAGCCTTGGAAACCGATTCCGAAGACATTATGAGGGCCGAGTGTGGGCGCAGGAGGAAAATGCCTGAAGGGAGTGCCGTAGTTGGTCCAGGATGAAATAGCGTCTTGGCATCGTTAAGAAAAAGAGGTATATTTCTTCTTAATAGAAACGTGAGGTAATGGCATGGAAACCATGCGAGGTCATATAGTTGGACGGATTGAACGAC
>Ga0255353_1000187_pt1 | contig 40882 bp, 19 predicted proteins | sample HBST25metaG_FD_189941 | JGI IMG/M metagenome (GOLD analysis project Ga0255353, IMG submission 189941) | Peat soil microbial communities from Stordalen Mire, Sweden - H.B.S.T25 | ecosystem: Environmental > Terrestrial > Soil > Wetlands > Peat | place: Sweden: Norrbotten County, Stordalen Mire...
CAAGATACTATTTGACCCCCGTGAGGTCAGTTGCTAAACTGGTATTGCGGGGTGGAGCAGCCCGGTAGCTCGTTGGGCTCATAACCCAAAGGTCGCTGGTTCAAATCCAGCCCCCGCAACCAAAACCACCCAATATAATCAATAACTTACAAATATTAACTTCCTCAATTTAAGCTGTTTTCTTGCATAAATCTGAATAATGTCCGGCAATTGTCCGGCCTTTGGGATCCGGGGCTGATTCCTCCCTCTCCGCTTGCCGCATTGCAGCCGTAATCTTTGGCTCTTTACGGTTCACGTCCAGGTATGTTTGCGTTAGCTGCATGGCCTCTCGCAAGTCCGACTCGTTCACGATGTTGTACCTGTCGAAAATGGAGCGGGTTTTGTGGCCGCTGATGGTCATAGCAACTTTCTCCGGCACACACGCCCGGACCATGTTCCGCACGGCAGTTCGGCGGAGGTCATGGAATAGGCGTCCCTCGTAGCGCGTTTCGGCGTTGCATTGTTCGCAGGTATGGCCGTTCACCGGCTGGTCACATTTTTTGCAGATGAACTGACCGAGCCTTGGTTCGACACAGGCCGTCGCCCATGCTTTGCGAAAATCCCCGACCGGCTCCCCGTCCAGGTGGAAGATGAACGTGGAAAGCATGACGGTACCGTCTTTCTCCACGTGCCTCGCGGCCTTGCGGCGCTCGATCAGTTCGGCGAGTGGTCCGTTAAGGACGACTTGACGCCCCTCGCCGTTCTTGGCATTGATGCCTTTGAGCCGGACCACATCCCCCTCAACGTCTGCCCATTCCAGAGAAGTAATCTCCCCCTTGCGCCAGCCGGTCAAGTAGTCAAAGTTCTCCTCGATCATTCCCTCGGAATGGGGAATATTGAGCAAGTCAAGAAAGCTGACAATAACGGCACGATGCGCGTGGAGAAGATATTTCTTCAGCAGGTCATCCACGATCGGGTCAGGAAGTGACAAGGTTGCCGCCGTCCAGTTGACCAGTCGCTCAATCGGGCTTTTGCGGACAAAGACCTCACGCAGATTCTTTGCTTTTGCAAGAGAGGCAAAGAGAAGCTGTCTCTCTGTGCCCTTTGACTCAGCCCAAAAAATTGGCAGACGGCGACTCGGATCTCATTTGGCAATTGTCGCCAAACACGATTTGCAGAAACTTGCACCTGCGGTCCTCTCATACGTCGAATCTGAAGTATCAGCTCTGATGATAACGATTGCAGAAAAAGTATGTGCGGACAAGCGAACTATCGGCGGCGGGAGATGCGGTATCCCCCGCGACGGCCCGCTTGGCCGCAGACCGGATATACGAATGGGAGAACCGCTCCTAGAACCCAGGCTGGCCCGCCATGCGCCAGGCCCACATCAGGAACGAGGAGGCGGTCAGATCGATTGCTGGCTCGGTTGTTGTGTAGGACTGAACATTGTCCTGATAGTAGGTGTAGATCGAGTCGTCGTAGGCGCCGCTGTTGCCATTGAACACCTCAAACGCATCGGAGCCGTCGGCCGGGCAAAGGTTCATTCCGCTCAGTGTGCCGGAACTGGTATCGTTTGACGGGCCTTCGACAGCCGCGCCCCACAGAATCGGCGTGCCGCCAGAGGTGCCGCTGAGCGAGCCGGCCAAGTTGGCCACCTGGTGCTGAATGCAATTGGGGAAGGTGGTGCCAGCGCCCACGATGAACGACGAGCCCCAGGCATTGGCGCCAACGATATTGCCCAGCCAGCGCTGTGCATACTGATTGTACTTCTCGTTTCCGGTCAGCCAGTAGGCTTCGCTGGCCATTACGGAAAGCCCGGCTCCATGCGAGGTGATATCGCCGTTGTCCCACTCTTCGCCGAACTGCCAAGCATCAGACGCGGCTTGTGCAATGGGCGCGTCAACCTGTGTGAGCAGCTGTTTGCGCAGAGCCGTGCGCGACATGGCCAACCCCTTCGGATCGCCAGCGGCGGCAATGGCGCGATAGAGTTCGAAGTGCGCCAGCCCGCTGACGTCGTAGAGACTCAACGTGTCGCCATAGCCATGCGAATAAATGTTGCTTGTATAGTTTTTGGCAAACTGTGAGGCTTGATTCAGGTAGACAAGCGGATCGGTTTGGGGAAGCCCAGCTGGCACGTGGCCTGAAGCATTGGCTGCCGAAAGCGCGAAGTAGAGTTCGGTTGCGCCCAACTCCATGTCGTCCTCCCACACCGTTTCGGCGTTGGGCGGCGTGCTGGTCAACAGGCAGTTTGCGCAGCTTCCATTGCCAGGCGACGGAGCAGGATCAGTGAAGGTCAGGTCGGCCATCGCATAGATGGTTTCCGCATTGACCAGACAGCGATTGGCGCGGCCCGGATCGTGATTGCGCTCCAGATAGGCGCACAGCGCAAAGTCGGCCGCCAGGCGTCCGGCAAGGTTCGGACTGAGCGTGGTCTGTGCCGGCAGCGTGGTGAAGACCGGCCGATTGCAAATGAAGTAGGTCGTGTCGAGATCACAGGCCTTCGGGTCGCCCGGCTGTAGATAGTTGTCGGCTGCTTGCGGCAGCGTCCAGATATCATACTCGGTAATCAGGCAGTAGGAGCTTGAATAGTCGCCGCCGCAGGCTGTCGAGGTTGGATATCCCCATCCGTAGTAGTCCCACTCTTGACTATTGTCCACTTGGTAGGCCAGCGTCCTGGTCTTGCCGTCCCACATCTTCAGCAGCCAGTCGACGCCAAAGCGCGCCTCGTCTGTAAAGTCGCTTGACTTTGGCGCGCCGGCGCCGCTGGTTCCCGCATAGGAGACGGAGACAGGCGGAGCAGCCGGATAGAATTGCGCCTCTGCGCCCATCTGCGCAGGAAAGTCGCGTACGCCGATCTGCATCAGTGCAGCCGTGTAGCTGACGTTCGACACGTACTTCTCATAGTCGCCCGCATCCCACCAACCGCCGGATGCATCCATGGTGGACAGCCCCGACTTAACCAGGGGACCTGCCGGAGGCACATTGTCGATGTAGTCGTTGCCGTCGAGTGGAGGCGTCTGGTAACGCGTTGCGTGCTCATCCTTCAAGTGTCCCGGCTTGCTGCGCAGCGCGTTCTGAACGTAGTCGGCCCCGTCGCGCTCAGTCTGGTAAAAGAAAAGCGTGTTCAGCAGCAGGCCGGAATATAGCGCCTCAGGCGTATCGACGGCAAAGCGCGGCGAGGTTGCTGTAACATCGCCGCTGACGGCGAGCGTGTAGACGCCGGCTGGAACCAAGAAGTCCAGGGAGTAGACGTTGTAGCTCGTGTCGGAGCTGTGCGCCCAGGTTCCCAACAGTCCGCCAATGCTGGCCGAGTGGGCCGTCTTTCCGCTCTGACTGATCACCTTGAATTTTGCATGTGCGGGGGCCGTGGTGGTCATCAGATAGGCACGAGCTGTTGTGCCGGCTTCATAGCCGGCCTGGTTAACGCGGACAAATGCGGTTTGCGCCACAAGCAGCGGTGCCGTTGCACATAACAACAGCGGAATCGAGGCGCGCAGAGTCCTGATTGCAAGAGCCATAGTCGTTTTCCTCTTTCTGCGTTTACGCTGGATGGTTGATTGTGCGGTGGTTGCGATGCGTGAAAACAAAGCGCACCAGCCTTCAAGTCACCGCGCCCGGTTGATAGTCTCTGAGGCCTTAGTAGCTGTTGTAGAGCGCCTGTTGGCCTCAGGCTGCAAGCCAGGGAAGGCGATGCCCGTCAGCAGCGTGCTGTTGGACGGACACCACGCCGAATTGAGCGAGTTCATGCGCCATCCAAAAACAAATCCTTCCTTGGCGTACAAATTATCTTGAAACGATTTAAAAAGTCAATCATTTTTTATAAATGCGCTATAAATCACAGAAAGTATTGGGATTGCTGCCGACCTACACCAAGGGCGAATGCAGTGTTGCCACCGACTCGCGCACTTGCAGTTCAGTCTCCAAGACAATGTGTCGAGCGGGCAGTTTCTGGCCCTTCACACGGTCCAGAACCATCCTTGCTGCGGTCGCTCCCAACTGATAGGGCGATTGATAGATCGACGTCAGCGAAGGCGTGATCATATCAACTATTTCCAGCCCGTCGAAGCCAATCAGCGAAAGATCGTCCGGGCAGCGCAGACCGGCTTCCTTGATCGCCCGCAAAGCACCGATTGCGATCATATCGTTGCCTGCAAAGATGGCCGTCGGTCGCGGCAGCAGGCGAAGCAAAACCCTTGTTTTAGCGTAGCCTCCGGCCTGATCGAAAGTAGTCTCCTGCACGAGGCCCGGGGGAATCTCTAGCCCGGCAGTGCACATTGCCTGCCGGAATCCCTCCAGACGGTCCTGTGCATTGGTCAGAAATAGCGGCCCGGTAATGATGGCAATTGAGCGGTGACCGTGTTCGATGAAATAACGCGTGGCCTTGTGCCCGCCTTCGATGTTGTTGCTGGTCACCGTGTCGCCGTCCCAGTTGGGCGGAAGCCGGTCAACGCACACCACTGCCGCGCCGTTTTCGCGGTAGGAGCGCGCCTGCGCCGTCAGATCGCTGAAGTTCGAAGGAATTACGATCAGCCCCGCTGGAAAGTAGGATTGCAACGCCTTTAACTGCACGATTTCCTTGGTGTGATCGTTGTCGGTGTTGCACAGAATCAGCCGGTAGCCATCGGCAAAGGCCACATCCTCGGCCCCGCGGACTACGCTCGGGAAAAACGGATTGACAATGTCGGGAATGATCATGGCGATCATGTTCGTCCGGTCGCGGCGCAGGCCGCGCGCTAGTTGGCTGGGCTGATAGCCGCACTGCTGCACGGCGTCCAGCACGCGCTTGCGCAGCGGCTCGCGCACCTTGGCGGTGCCATTCAGTACATGCGAAACCGTTCCCAGCGAAACGCCCGCCAGCTCCGCAATCTGTTTCATGTTCGCCATGGGGTGAACTCTCCTTATCCTGCGAAACTGTGTGGTGCGGGTCGTTGCGCGGGAGGATTTTTGGCTTGAAACAAAAGAATTCAGAGCTTCCGGCCAAATTATGCAAGACTTGGCCCGCTCGCCAACGTCCGATCACTCCACTTCACCGCTGATCCGTTCTTCGACAGTTTAGCAATCTCAGCGTTGTGCCTGTCCGCATCTTGACAGCGCAACAGGACTAGCCTAATCTCGTTCACGGAAGTTTGAAAGCTTTTATTCTTCGTCTTCCCATTTTCAGCAACCAGCGTCCTGCAAAGCAGCGGTATGTGCTCGACCTGGGAAGGATGGTCCGCTCATGTATCAGACGGAAACTTACGCTGTGGCACTCTCATTCATGATTGTCACCATGTTGTGCTGGGGCTCGTGGGCCAACACCATGAAGCTTTGCCCGGGCTTCCGCTTTCAGCTTTTCTATTGGGACTATGCGGCCGGTCTGGTCGTTTCCTCGCTGGTGTGGGGCATGACATTGGGCAGTTGCGGTTCGACCGGATTGCCGCTGTTTGCCGATCTGGCGCACTCCGACTCCGCGCACATCTGGTTGGCCGTGGCTGGCGGCGTTACCTTCAACATCGCAAACCTTCTGCTGGTGGCCGCCATCAATCTCTCCGGGTTGGCCGTCGCCTTTCCGGTCGGCATCGGGCTGGCGCTGGTGGTCGGCGCCGTTTCCAGCTACTGCATCGCGCCACGCGGCAATCCGTGGATGCTCTTCGGCGGCATCGTGCTGGTGGTGGCCGCCATTTTGTGCGATGCGGCCGCCTACCGCGCGCGTGAAACCAAACAGGCTGCCGCCAGCCGTCGCGGCCTCATCCTGAGCATCGTCGCCGGGTTGCTGATGGGCCTGTTTTATCCGTTTGTCTCGCGTGCCATGAGCGGTGAGCCGGCGCTGGGCCCCTATGCCACGTCGCTCATCTTTACCCTCGGCGTTTTGCTCAGCACCATTCCAGCCAACGCCTGGCTGATGCGGCAGCCGCTCGACGGCGATCAGCCGGTGGGCATGAAGCCCTATTTTGCTGCGCCCACGCGGTGGCATTTGTGGGGCCTGCTCGGCGGCGTCATCTGGTGTACCGGAACCACGCTGAACTTTGTGGCCTCGCGCGCGGCTATCGTCGGTCCGGCCACATCCTACTCCATCGGGCAGGGCGCCACGATGGTTTCCGCAGCCTGGGGCGTTTTCGTTTGGCACGAGTTTGCTTCAGCTCCGGCGCAGGCCAAGCGGCTGGTTGTGGCCATGTTTGCGCTGTTTATTGCCGGTCTGCTGCTGGTTGCGCTTGCGCCGCTCTACTGAGCTTTTGCAGCAGCGCTTATGCTCGGTGCGAGCCCGCCGCCGCACGCTTTGACTCTGCGGCCGCAGCCGTCTCCTTTACGCGCGCTGGCGCACAGCCTCCATGGCCACCCGCGCCGAGGTTGACGCTCTGCTCAGTAAGCAGGCGTGAAACAATAGCGGGGATTAGCGATCTTCACGCCAATCCCCGCTATCGTTTTGCACGCCTATTTGCTGCTGGAAATCGTTCCCTTCAACACCAGAATCGATGCCGGCGGAATCGTGAACGAGCCGTCTGCTTTGCCCTGCAGCGTGGTGCGCACCAGCGGTCCGTCGGGGTCGGCGTAGCCTTCCACCGGCTTTTCAGAGACAGCACCTTGCGCCGCCGTGTCCGGGTGCGACATGGGCAGAACTCCCGACGCGTGCCATTGATACTGCCCGCTGCCAAAGACCGAAGACTCCACATTGCCGTCGAAACTCATCTCTGCGCCCGCAGTTCCATTTTGGAAGACGACGCGCACATCGTGCGCATTCTCCTGATCGCGATTGACCAGCAGCACCGACCACTTCTTGTCGGGTCGCTGGGCGGCATAGGCCGTTACCAGCATGTGTCCTGCGCCATCGTCGAGCGTGGCGCTGGCCGGGTGAATCTCATGCAAGCCATCGCCCGGCATCAGCCATTCGCCGATCAGCATCTGACTGGCAAAGTATTGCGCCAGCGGCTGCACGATCTTGAAGTCGTTGTCGACGCTGAACATCCCGAAGGTGCCCGAAGAATTCCTGCATCCGTGATAGCTTTTGAGCGGCAGATAGTGGAAGATGTAAAGCTCGTCGCCACCCGAGGCCAGGAACGAGCCCACGTAGTCGGCCAGCCACAGCCCGGCAAAATTGTCATAGTAAGCTTCGCTGGCGCCGGACGATAGATTCGACTCGGTGATAAGGACCGGCATCTCCGCCGGCAGCCCGTCCGCCTTCCATACCTGCAGAATGTGCGACACCATCTTTGGCTCGTCGTAAAGCGCATTCCATGAGAAGTGGCAGGGGGCGAGCGGGTAGTGTTCGAAGGAGAAGAAGGCTATTTCCTTCATCGCATCGTGCGCCTTCAGATAGGCCAGGAAGCGCTGCAGCCATGAGGTGCGCCCCTCGGCATCTGGCCAGGTGACAATGTCTTCGTTCGAGCCTTGGAAGGCCGGCCCGCCCAGCTTCAACTTCGGATCGAATTGATGCAGAGCCCGCGCGAACTGGATGTAGAGAGCCGCATTGTCTTCGGGCGACATGTACTGCCCGTCGACCTCTTCGCCCATCTCGACCCACGAGACCGGATAGTGCCGCGCCTCCAGGTAACGCAACTCTTCGACTGCGTCCTCGGGCTGGTTGTAGGCCATCGCAATCGGTATCATCGCGGGTAGTCCGTGCGTCACGCCGCTGGTAAAGAAGCGGTCAAAGCCGGGCTGCGCCTGCAACTGATTCATCAGTCTCGACGGCTCATGCCACGGATCGACCGACGAGCTGTAAGTAGTTGTCTGATCCTGGTCCGCCGTATGCCGAATCGCGTCATGAATTTTTCCGTCGGCCGACTGCGTGCCCACATAAATCTCGCGCACCGCATAGCCGACGCAGTTGCGCGGATCCGATGGCCCGTCGGCATCGCAGGTGTTTGACGACTCGCTCATCAGCACGCGCAGATACTGAATTGGCATCGGCTCCTGCGCAAAGCGCACCACTTCGCTGCCGCCCTTACCTTCGCTCACCGCGCCGTTCGGCAGCGCTGCCCAGAAGCCGAGTGCCGGTGCGCCGATGGGGTCTGTGCCCACCCAGTACTGTACCTGATAGCGCCGCGCATAGGGCGCGCCCCACGCGATGCGCACCGCGTTTACGCTTTCCTTTTGCTTCAGGTCGATGACAATCCACTGCGGATGCAGCGCATCGTCTTCGCCCGTGTAGCGCTCGCTCAGATACGGATTGCTCTTCCAGAAGGTGCTCAGGTCGCCGTCGGTCAGCATCGAATAACCTGAATCGCCCGTGCCGTCGTTGCGCGTGGAGCCACGGCGCGGCAGCGAATAACCGAATGAGTAGCTGATTGGCTCGCCGAGTTGCGAGGAGCCGGTGAAGTAGCCGCGCCCGCGCGCGTCGCTCCAGGTGCCCTTCGGGTTCCAGTGCCACGCTTCCACCGAGAGATCGGTGTTCTGCCGGTAGGTCATCGGCCCCCACCCCATTGGCGCCGTCTGCTTGAGCACCTCGGGCGTCATCGTTTTGTCGATCGCCTGTACACTGATACGGTCCACTCCACCGCCGAGTGCCTGGCTTGGCGCAATCCGGTTCACGATGTGCTCTGGCGCAGTGTCCACGCGTACCACCTGCGCCGGTGTTCCAACTGTGCCTGCGAAAGCGGCGCAGGTTGCTGTGAAGGCAACAAGTATCCATCTCTGCATGACTTGATTCTCCTGGCGTGCGGTCACGCCTTCTTTTGTTTGCGACTTGTGATGTTGACTGCTTTGCCTATCGTGTGCGAACCGGATGCAGGACCGGTATGCGCTCGGCCACAGGCGGCAACGGCGGAAACGCTGCGTGCGGCTCGGTCTGATACCAGTAGGCAACCGAATAAAAATTATCGGAGCGGCTGTTGGCGTGTCCGTGCTCAATGGTGGCGCGCAACGACCGTGCAAATGGAATTGGCGAGTCGAGATGGAAGCGGTAGACCGACGAACGGCTGCCGGCCACCTCCGCTCCCTTCTGTGGCGCGCCAAAGCTTGCGTAGCTGAAACTCGTTGTTACGAAGTCCCATGCTCCCAGAAAGTAATCCTCTGACCCCGTTCCCTGAATCGACGGTGTCTGCGCGCCATCGACGAAGAACATGTCGTCGCCCTCGCCCCACCATCCATCCTGGTTCTGCAGCACGCTCATCGTCACGCCCACATAATGGCCGCGGCCGCTGGCTTCCAGCCACACGTAGTTGTCTTTGCCGTCGAGGTTCTTGCGCGCGAGCACCCGTGGATCGTCGTTCGGCAGCGCCGTCTTTAACCAGCCTTCGTTCGGAGCCTTTTGCCGGTACTGCGCATGAAAATAGAGCGTGCCCGCCGCGAGCGGATGCGCATACTGGCGGTAGTCGATGTTGAAATAGAAGTTGTTCACCGGCAACGTGCCTTCATTTGTCACTGTGATGCGCGCGTGGTGAGCGAAGGGCATCGGGAAGAACGCGTTCAGCGCCTTGTCCGGCGCAACGGCCAGCGGCGCTGATTCGTAGGTAAAATACTCGCCAAGGCCAAGACCGAAAAAATCACCAATGGGCGCTTCCACACTGGGCGTTGCCTCGCCGTCCCAGTAGGCGCGCAGCACAATCTTCTTCAGGGGAAAGTTTTCTTCTGACGCAATCGTGAACCAGAGGTGTGTCACTTCGCCCGGTCCCTCGGCGTCGAGCAGCGTTGCCGTTTCTTCCGGCCCGATCGCAATCGCGTCGCCGTTTCCGCCGGTGCGATCGAAACTCGATGCGCGCTTCTGCACATAATCGTGCGTCGTAACCAGTGCGTCCATCGACTCGCGGGATAACTGTTGCGCCGCCGCGCCTCCGCAAGCCAGCAGCAAAACTACGGCGAGAAACCTTCGCATTACAGCCTCCCTTGCCGCGCTCGTGTCAGAGCGGCGGCCTTTCAGCACCGCAATTCGCTACGCCACTATTCTTGCTTCGCCTTTTTACCCTTCGTTTCAGCGCGCAAAATCACCAACGAGTAGGGCGTGAGCTGCACAATACCCGGCTGCTTTGCTGCCCTCTCTTCGCTGGTCGTCAGAAGGACTTTCAGCGTTGCGCTGTCGATTCCCAGCGCCTTCCAGTTAGGCTCTAGCTCCTGTGACTCGACCGAGAAGTTCAGCACGACGGCAATCGTTTCCGCCTTCGTCCGCCGCAGATAGGCCAGCACATTCGCATCATTTCCAGCCAGCGGCACATACTCTCCATCGAGCAGCGCGGGATTGGTATGGCGCAGCGCCAACAGCGCACGATAGAAGTTGAGCAGCGATTGCGGATTGTCTTTTTCAATCGCGACGTTGTGCTGCTTGAAGTCCGCATCAACCGGCAGCCAGGGTTGAACGTGCGTGAAGCCAGCGTTCGTTTCCGCGCTCCATTGCATCGGCCGCCGGTCCCCGTCGCGTCCCTTCTGCTGTGGCCAGCCGCTGATCCCGAGCGGGTCTTTCACGTCTTCCTTGCGCTCGGGCGGATGCGTCGCCATGCCCAACTCTTCGCCGTAGTAGAGAATCGGCGTGCCGCGCAAGGTCAACATCATGCCGGCCATCAGCTTGGCAATCTGCTCGTTGTGCATGCCATCGCCATAGCGCGTATAAGCGCGGGGCATATCGTGATTGCTGAGGACGAACACCGGCCAACCTGCTGACTCGGCCAGCCCGATCTGCCGCCGGAACTCAGGTGCTGAAAGCTTGTTGACCGTCGCAAACATGAAGTCCATCGGCAGTTGAATTTCGTCGTTGTGGGCGCCGTAATAGGCTTTTAGCTCGTCGATGCTCTCGGTCCAGGTTTCACCAATCAACACCTGCCCATTCTCATCGGTCACCTGACGCAGCCGGCGCAGTTCTTCATGCACCTCGGGTAGTTTGTCGTTGTTAACGTTTTTCATCTGCGGATCGCCGAACTCATTTTTTCCGGCAAGCGTCGGATTGTCCTTGAGCTCGGGATCCTCAAAAAGCGTATCGACTGCATCCAGACGGAAGCCGTCGACGCCGTGCCTGTGCCAGAAGCGCGTCACATCGAACATGGCACGCTCCACCGCGGGATTGCGCCAGTTCAGGTCCGGCTGCTCGGCTTCGAAGTAGTGATAGTAGTACTGGCCGGTGGTCGCGTCGCGTGTCCACGCCGACCCACCGAAGTCCGACTGCCAATTGTTCGGCGGCTGGCCCGCAGACTTGCCGTCGCGCCAGATGTACCAGTCGCGCTTGGCGGAGGTGCGTGACGACTTCGATTCCAGAAACCACGGATGCTGGCTTGACGAATGGTTCAGGACAAAATCCATAATGACGCGAATGCCGCGCCGGTGCGCCTCGCGTGTGAGTTCGTCAAAGTCGGCCAGCGTGCCGTACATCGGATCGATGTTTTCGTAGTCGGCCACGTCGTAACCAAAATCAAATTGCGGCGATGGATAGCAGGGCGAGATCCAGATCGCATCCACGCCCAACTGATGCAGATAGTCGAGCTTGCTGGTGATGCCTTTCAGATCGCCCAGCCCGTCGTTGTTGCTGTCGGCAAAACTGCGCGGGTAAATTTCATAGAAGACCGCGTGTCTCCACCAGGGCGCGCTTTCGGTCTGCGGCTTCTGCGCCAGCGCCGGAGTTAACGCCGCAATCAAGCTTGTTGCCAATGTCGCCTGAATCAGTCTTTGCTGAAATCTCCACACCGGCTTCCACGCCGATCTCTGCCTCATTGCCTTACTTCCTTTCCCGCAGCGCGATGTGAAGGGTCACACGCGGCGGTCTGCTTGCGGGAATCGAAACATGCAGCGCGCCTGTGTTTGGCTCGAATGCGCCGCCCTCGACGTGCTCGACCGAATCCGCGCCGACCAGCTTCATGTCATAAGCGGCTCCCGGTCTGCCTTCAAACTCGAGCGTCCACAGCGAATGACTCGCGTTCCACTGCTCGTTCACCAGCCGCACGCCCTGGCTTGATTCGCCCAGTTGCGGTAACGTCGCATCATAGGCCAGCCGAACATCGCCTTCGGTGCGAACTTCCACCTCCTGCCGTTCTCCGCTCAACGTCAAGCGCAGATGCACGTGTTGGTCGTCTGCCGTCGGTTCCACGTTGTAAGCATTCTTATGCCCGCCCTCTGTCACGCTCACAATACGTGCATGGGGACTGAAGGCAGGGTTTAGTTCGAGCACGGCGCCCCGCGCGCCATTTCGCTCGATCACCGCGCGCCACCGATTCTTTGACTGCTCGAAACGCACGTCCACCGATGCATCCCCCACGCGGATATTGCGTACCGTTGCGAAGGACCAGTCTGCGGGCAGACGCGGCGCAAGCACAATCGTGCGGGCTTGCGCATCCACGCGCAGGCCAAGCATACCCAGCAGCAGCGGCTCGATCACCATGGCCGACGACCACGTTTGATGCGAGGTGCTGGTGGCCAACTCCTGCATGGCATCGCCTGAGAGTACTTCTGTTACGCGCCCCGGCGTTCCGGCATAAGTTAGCAGCGCGTTGGCGCGCAGATTTTCGTAAGCCGCAAAATCCTTGTGGTTGCGATACTCCGCCACTGCGGCCCATCCGGTAAACAACGGCCAGACGCTGCCATTGTGATAGCCGCCCGGATCGTAGCGCGCATCCGCGGACGAAACAATCCTCATGCCCCAGTCGGTCTGATGTGTGCCCTGTCCCAGTTCGTCAAGCATCTTGCGCGCATGTGCGGCGGGCAGCAGATCGAACCACATGGGCACGGTGGCTTCCACGCTGGGCGCGTCCACCTGCTTGCCCTGTAAATCCAAGGCAAATGCATAGCGCTGCGCGGACTCCATCCAGAAGACGGGATCTAGTTGTTCAGCCGCCTGTGCGGCTTCCTTCCGCAGTTCCTCGCCTTGTTGCGCGTTGCCCAGAGCCTGCTCCAGCCGCGCAGCGCATCGAGTTGCCTCCACGCCCAAACCGGCCTGGTAAAGCTCCATGCGAACGGGATACAGCGGGCCGCCTTCCACCCATCCGTGACCCGAGCCTTCGTCTTTTGCCAGATGATGCTCGTCGAAGGTCGAGCGCAGATAGCTAAGTGTCCGTTCCATCACCGCGCGCTGGCTGCGTACAAACTCCACGTCGCCGCTGCGGGTCAGATAGTCGTCGAGCGCAATCAGGTAGAGCGGTGTGGCGTCTGCCGAGGCGTAGGAGAAGGGATTCGTGCTCAGCGGAGCGATTAGTGCAGCGCTCTGCGGAATCTCGTGCGGAATCTTGCCGTCGGCGCGCTGGTAGTGGCCAAGAAATTCGAGCGCCGTGCGCGTTGACCTGAAGTCGCCCTCCGCATTCCATGCGAAAGCAGTCCACAGCGCATCGCGGCCGAAGAACCAGTTGAAGCCGGGCCGACGATCGTCGGCGGCAAAGCGGTAGCCGGCAATCATGCCCTCGGGCAGTTGCGGATTGCGCACCATCGATTGCGCCAGGCTCACACGCGCCCAATCGTAGGCCTGTTGCAACTCGCGGTCGGGAAGCTCAAGGCTGACCGTTGTGCGCAGATTGTCGTTCAGTGCCGCGGTGGTTTTAGCAGCCGTGCTGTCGGCCTGCGCAATCATCTCGCGGTAGGTTGCCTCGGCCTCGGCGGCGCTATGCACGGATGCCGCCACTGCAATTACACGATGTGATTCGCCGCGCGCGCTCTGGCCCAGCCGGAAGCCGTTCAACCGCGAGCTTGAGTAGTTGGTTGCATACTCGCTTTTGGTCAGCGCCGCCGTTGGCGAGCCGACGATCGCAGCGTAACCCGGTCGTTCGCAGACAAAGGCAAAGCCGTTCAGCTGCGGAATCCAGTTCATCTCTGGATCAGCCAGCACAGCTGGCCACTCCAACTGGAAATCGCGCTCGAAACGCGCCTCAACCTCCATCGGCGCGCTGCTGCGTATGTCCAGCAGAATTAGTAAGCCTGCCTTATCGATGGGCGCAAGCAGTGTTTCGCGCACGCTGAAGGTGTCGGATGCGTAGACGATCGTCGTTGACTCCGGCCGGGCAATGATGGTGCGCGCCAGCGGCGCGGCTTCCATCGTGCGATCTTCGGAGTGAAAGACGAGATGGAAGTTGCGCAGGATCTTCAGCGGATAGACCCAGGCCTCGAAGGCGCCAGCCTCGTTGCCGAACCATGCTGCCTGTGGACCCACGGCGTCGGCCGGTTGCCAGGACCGCACCGGCCGGGCGATTTCAAGCCGGTCCGCCGGGCCCAGAGTTTGCGCCATCGCCGGCTCCATCAGGCAGACAGATGCCAGCGCCACCTCTGCAGCCAGGCGTCTGAACCCTCTATGTAACGTGCTACGTTTCCTTTGTATCAAGAGCGAACACGTGCCGTTCACCTGAACCCTCCATGCCTCAGAACTGGATCTCATGCAGTTTTCTGGCTGACAAGACAGCGACAGTTTACGAAATTTGGAACGTTTCAACAAGAAGAACTCCCGATGACTACAAACAGCCCCCGGTCGGGGGATATTTACTTGGAGCGGACCCAGGGTGCCTTGGGCTTTTCCTAAAATGTTCTGCCTGCCTAGTCCTCTTGTTGGCCATCGACGACGCAGCGGAACCCTACCGCTCCGGAGCGATCGATGCTGGGGGCCATGAGCAAATATTTGCCGTGTTGCGAGAGCTTGTACGCTTGCGGGAAATACCAGCGCGAGCCTTGCGGCTGATAATGACTGCCCCCGCGCAGGACGGCCGCGCGGGTGTGGTCGTCGACGTACTCGTCGGTCCACTGCCACACGTCGCCCACCAGATCGAGCACACCGAAGGGGCTTGCCGCAGCGGGGTGCGCGTCTACATCGCTCGCGGGTTGCATATCACGCTCGAGGTCGGGGAGGGGCACATTGCCGGGGGGGACGATGATCTGCATACCTTCGGGACTGGGTTCGGGCTCACGGGCCCACAGGTTTCCCCAGGGAAACATCCTGCTGTCGGTACCCTGCGCGGCGTATTGCCACTCCCACTCGTGAGGCAGGCGTTTGCCTGCCCATTGCGCGTAGGCGCGCGCATCTTCGATCGAGACCCAGGTAACAGGCTTGTTGTCCCAGCTTGCCGGGTACGTTCCGTTGGACCAGTCCTTGAGAAAGTTGTGATCGTCTGCGGGGTGGTAGTGAGTCGCGTCGAGAAAACGCTTGAACTGGCTGTTGGTCACCGGGTACTTGTCGATCCAGAACGATGCGATGTGCAGCTTGTGCTCGTGATAGCGGCGGGCTGCGTCCTCCCATGGGTACTGGAAGTCGACGCCTTCGTCGTTCATGCCTTCAATCTCGATGCCGTTGACGCGGAAAATATAGTCGGCTGCGGGGATTTTAATCATACCTTCGGGAGACGAGACGGCGGGCTTTGTGGGTTCGATGGGCACGATCTGCTGCGGCAGAGTGTGCCACTCATGCGAGAACTGGCTGAGCGGACGCGCGGTGAGCGCGTGCATGGTGGCGAGCAGTTTGTTGAGTTGCTCGCTGGGCGCGGTGGTCTCGAGGACAGCGCCGAAGCCTCTGCTCTCAATGTCGAAGGAGAGCACCGACAGCGCGCCTTCGCGTTGTGGTGTCAGCTCCACGCCGTGCCAGAGGTCGAAGTAGCGGGCATTTGCCTTGTATGCGACGAGCAACTGGCGGCCCGCAGTGTCATAGGCGTTGCGGTTGACGAGGGTCCATAGCGTTTCCTGCTCGGCAGGCCAGCGGCTGGCAAAGACGCCGAACTGCTGCGTGGGGAAATGCGGTTCCCATGCGGGGCTGGTGAGCAGCGAAGCCATGGATCGTTCGATCGTCGCCGTGCGTCGCAAAGCTTCGGCGTTGCGGTCAGTCATCTGGTTCCAGATGCCCCACACGTTCTCCCAACTCTCAAAGCCGGCGCCGTTGAAGAATGCCTCCTGCAGTTCGTCGGTGTGATCGTGGGACCAGCGGTCGCAGATGTTAACCATGTGGCGCGTATCAAGCCACTTGTAGCGGCTTACCGAGGGCACGAAGGTGTAGTTCCAGTAGCCCCAGGAAAGGCTGTTATAGGCCAGCATCTCGTCAGAGGCCAGGCCGGCCTCCGGTTCGAGCGCCAGCGGATGACCGAGTTTGTCGGACGCAGCGCGGAAGGAACGAGGCATACCTTCCAACGTGTCTCCGTTGATGCCGTCGGCGCCAGCCGAGACGAGTTCGCGCGCCAATGCCCCGGCGTCTGGAACGCCCTCGTCATGCGTGCCCTGGTCCCAGAGCATGGTGGGAAACAGCACGCGCACGCCGTGTTTGTGGAAGTCGTCGATCATCTGCTTGACGCCGGCCGGGCCGCCCGGCAGGTCGCGAAACAGGTCGTACTGGTTGCGGCTATCGATGCCAATGTTGGAGTAAGTGTGCCAAATAAGCACGCTGTCGATGCCGCCATAGCGACGTGTCACGTCGGCAAGATAACGGCCGACTGTATAGCGGCGCTGAACCGGATCGTAGACAAAGCGGTCGTGGACCATCATCTGCGGCTGCACGAAACTAGACTGGGTCCACTGCAGAGCAGGCTCGCGATAGAGGGAGTCGTCGTAGCCGATGCGGATTCGCCGTTCGGCGCGCCAGTGGGAGATGTCGCGCAGCCACTCATCGATTTGCAATTCGGTGCAGGGCGCTGCCTGAATGGGAGAATCCCACTGCGGGACCGCGGCGCAGGACGGTCCGGGAATCTGTTCCGAGACAGGCGCGGCATGGGTATCCTGGGCATGAAGAGAGATGGCGAAGACAAGGCAGGCAGCCGGGAGGTAAAGGGAGCGAAGCGCACGGTTCATGATTTGCTCTCCAACAGAAAGATTGACGCACAAAACTGCAGAAAGGAATATAAAAGCTTTCATGTGAAAAGTACAGCGCGTTTCTTTGCGAGGTACGGAGAGCATGGCACAAAAAGGAATTTTTTACGAATCGTGCAGCACGGGAGTCCGGCTTTGCGAGGCAGCCTGCACAGTACCGGAGAATACAACGGTATCCTATTTACTTTTATAAAGTTAGTACCTATTTCGACGGAGCTTTCAAGGCCCGGTTCAGGAGAGAGGGTCAGGCTGAAGTCAACCGGGAAAGCCTGCCGCGCAAAAAACAATTGACAAGCAGAAAATCGCGAATATACAATTCGCTTCATGATTTGAAACCTTTCAAGAGGCGATTTACGCTGTTTCGCCGTGAAAGCGCGTTTGGAGGAAGGAGACTATTGCGATGTCGTCGAATTTGAGGCTGGTTTGTCTTTACGTATTCACGGCACTGGCTTCTGTGCTCGTGGCTGCTCCTGCTTTTGCCCAGTATGCAAGCGGAATCGAGGGCGCGGTCCTCGATCAGACGGGCGCTGTTGTTCCGGGCGCGCAATGCAGTGTCGTCAACCAAGAAACCCAGGTTGAGCAAACTGTAACCTCGGACGCGCAGGGGTATGTGCGCATCCTCCACCTTGCCCCCGGCAAGTATCGGATCGCGATCACAGCTCCAGGGTTTGAAAAGTGGGTGCAGAGCAACGTGCTTGTGGAGGGTGGAGCTCACCGCGCTATATATCCGACGCTCAAGGTGGGGCAAAACTCATCCACGGTGGAGGTGCGGGCCGAAACCGAGAGCCTGGAAACCACGCAAGGAACCGTGAGCCGCACGCTCGAGAATCAAACCGTCGCCGCGGCGCCTCTGGTGGGCGGAAGCCTCTATGCCAGCGTTGCAACACTGGCCCCTGGCGTGACCGGGCTCGGCGACGCTTCCGGCTCCATCAGCTCGGCTGGCTCGCAGGGAACCAACAGCTTCAACTCGGAAGCCGGGTTTCAAATCAATGCCGCCGGCCAGCGCCAGGACACCAATGAGTTCCAGGTGGACGGAACCAACGTGATGAGCACCTCCCGCGACGGCGTCGTCAACATTTCGCCGGAAGCCGACACGGTGTCGGAGATGAAGATCAGCTCGTCAACCTTCTCCGCGGAAAAGGGCCGGCAGAGTGGCGCGCTGATTGAGGTGTTCACCAAACCCGGCACCAACCAGTTTCACGGAAGCCTCTCGGAGGTACACTCCGACGCTGCCATGTCCGCCCACACCTGGTTTGAGACGGCGGTGCCGCACTCCCTGCGCAACGACTTTGGCGGAACCATCGGGGGGCCAATTTTTAAAGACCGCACATTCTTCTTCGGTTCGCTGTTTTGGATGAGGAGTCTGAATGGCAATACGTTCGACGAGAATGTGGAGACGAAGGACTTCGAGGACTACGTCAAACAGAACTACCCCGACTCGATGGCGGCAAAGTTTTTCACCGCGGCGCCGCCCCGCGCCTTCCCGACCACGAACTTCTATACGGTTGCCGATGTTAATGCCCAATGGCCAAGCCCTTTTTTCACGCCTCCGAATATTCCTGACACCCTGGTGGCATCCGGGCAAATGATCAGCAGCACATCAGCCCCCGATAATGGGTTCCAGGGGCATATTCGGATCGACCATAACCTTCGAGGCGATACGGACAAGCTGTTTTATAGCCTGTTTCGCAACACCACGCAGGCGATGAGCGCCAATGCGCGGCCGGCGCTTTCGTACACGAGCCCGAATGCCACTATCTATAACAAGCTCGATTATGTGCATACCTTCTCTCCATCGCTGGTGAATGAAGCGAGCCTGAGCTTCACCCGCGTGTCGGGTTTCCAGCCTGACCGCATCTCCTCGCTGCCTACGATCGGCGGGATCGGCGGCATCGACGCGAGCTTCTGGCAGTGGGGGCCCTCAGGATGGGCGCAGAATAACTGGTTTGTACATGACACGCTGAACTACACGCGCGGCACACACGCCTTCCGCGTTGGCGTGGACGTGGATCGCCAGCAGGATTTCGACGACTTCGAGAACGGCGATGTGCGCCCCAACTTCGCTATGATCAACCTGCTCGACATGGCGGCCGACCACCCGTACTATCAAAGCGGCCCGGTGATGAACCCCAAGACCGGCAGAGTGGCAACCAACCTGTATCAGCGCGTCTTATTGTTCTATTTTGCGCCCTATGTGCAGGACGACTGGAAGGTGAACCGCCGGTTTACCATCAACGCCGGATTGCGCCTCGATTACTTCGGACATCTTTCGACTCTGGAAAACGGACACAGTCCCATCTCCTTCTTCACGCCCGGTTCAGGCTCCACGTTTGCCGATCAGGTCGGCAATGGATCGATGGTGGTGCGCGGCAGCAACGGTATTGCGACCACCGATGCAAAATATCGCATCGCCCCGCGCATCGGGTTTGCGTGGGATGTCTTCGGCAACGGCAATACGGCTGTGCATGGCGGCTATGGCTTCTTCAACAACAAACTCGGCGAGTACGCCTACATGAATAACATGCGCACGAATCCTCCCGACGATGTGGACCCATCGATTAACATGTACAACTCCGGCACAACACTTGCCAATTTCTCCTATGGAACAAGCAGTTCGGGCGCACAGGGCTTTGCACCGCCGCCGGGAATCACCTTCGAGATTGATGCGCACGGAGGTATCGTAGGAACCCGCATCGGAGTGGGCGGCATCGATCCGAAGATGAATATGCCCCTTGTGCATAGCTGGGCGCTGGGCGTGCAGCAAAAGATCGCGGGCTTTGCCGTGGAGGCTGATTACTTTGGAACCGCCGGCCGTGATCTGTTCCTGCAAACCGATGTAAATCGATTCGCGGGAGACGAAATCGTCAATGGCGGGAATCTTAACCTGCTGAACAGCAGCTTTGGGTCGGTGACTTACGGCAGAAGCCTCGGCGTCTCTAATACGGAGGAGGCCGCGTTCGGCATCTCGCGGCATTTCTCCAAAGGCTGGACGGTGCATGCCATCTATACCTTTGGAAAGTCGCTCGACTTGACCAGCAACAATGACAATGGCGTGAATGGGGATGGCAGCGCAGAGGGCGTCTTCGACGCCCAGACCTTGGCCGGCAACTACGGGAGGTCCGATTACGACTCCCGTCATCGTCTCTCGGTGGATGCGGTGTGGAACCTGCCGGGCCTTCGGTCCGGGTTCGGCAAAACGCTGACGCAGGGCTGGACGCTCTCTCCGGTCATCATCCTGCAATCGGGCCAGCCGTTCACGGTCTACACGTCGGCTCAATACAACCAGGGTGGCGACTACAACGCCGACGGTTTCGATTACGACGTGCCCAATAAGCCGTCGTTTGGCAGCCACATCAGCACCAGCCGTTCCGACTTCCTGAACACCAATGGAGTTTTCTGGAAGCACGGAACCGCGTTGGATCCAACGGCTGTAGGCGCATTTACAGCTCCGACAGCAGGTACGGAAGGCAACCTCGGCAGAAATACCTATGACGGCCCTGGGTTCGCCAACGTGAATCTGTCGGCCGAGCGCTCCTTCACATTGCCGCACCTCGGCAAGGAAGGCAAGCTCGAAATCCGCGGCGAAATCATGAACCTCTTCAACCGAGTGAACCTGACGAACCCCGTCAGCGATATGTCGAACACGCTGTTCGGCCAATCGACGGGCCAGGATGTGCCGCGCTACGTGCAGGTGTCTGCGCACATCCGCTTCTAACCGACGGTGCGTCGCCGGTCACGCTGGCCACTGAGGCTGTGCGATTGGCGGCGCATCAGACTCTACCCGGAGCGGAGCGAAGCGCGCATCTGGCTGCGGGGAACCCGCTTATTCTTTTGGTTGCTGACCTTGCGCCCCTGAGGAGGCGCAAGGCTCCAACCGGAAATCTATAGCACCGCGCTCATACTTATGTTCGCGAGTATGCTGTTCTAGGGCTCCTGGGCCAACATGTAGAAGTTGACGACAGGATGATTCCTTTTATGCTTGTCTTCTTCGTCACCGGCCTGGCAGCAATTGCTGTTGCGCCCATCTTTTTGATCACACGTGGCTATTTATGCAGAGACCAATTGTTGTTGTGGGAAGTCTGAATCTCGATCTGGTAGCGCGGGTCAACCGCCATCCGGCCATCGGCGAAACCATCACGGGCTTGGGCTTCAATACCTATTGCGGCGGCAAAGGCGCGAACCAGGCTGTCGCGCTGGCCCGCTTGTCAGCCCCGGTTAAGATGATTGGCAAGTTGGGCAGCGATGTGTTCGCCGCTCAACTGCGCCATGGCATCGAGAGCGCGGGCGTAGATGCAAGTTGCGTGGAAAGCGTCCCCGGAGCCTCGGGAACAGCCCTGATCCTAAGTTCGACAAACGGCGACAACAGCATCGTCGTCATTCCGGGAGCAAATGCCATGCTGCTTCCGGAGGACATCGAGCGGCATCGGCAGCAGATCGAAGGCGCAAGCATGGTGCTTGGTCAGTTGGAGATTTCCAACCAGACGACGGAATACCTGGGACGGCTGGTCCGGTCGGCTGGCATCCCATTTCTGCTTGACCCCTCTCCCGCATACCTGCTTTCGCCGGAATTGCTTCGAAGCGTCACTTGGCTCACTCCCAATGAAACCGAAGCGCAGCGCCTATTGGGAATAGACTCTGAGGGCTTATCGGCAATCTCTGTCCAGGAATCTGCCGACCGGCTCCTGAATCTGGGTGTCAGAAATGTGATTCTCAAACGGGGCGATAAGGGAGTCTACATGGTCGGCAAGGATGTTGAGCCGGCATTCATCGATGCCGTTGCTGTGCAGGCGGTCGTCGATACCACGGGGGCCGGCGATGCATTCAATGGCGCCTTCGCGTTAGCCCTCGCGCACAAAGGAATGACTCCGCAAGAAGCGGCAAGGTTTGCGTGCGCCGTCGCTGCTTTGTCGGTCACCCGCGCCGGTGCACAGACATCCATGCCAACCATCTCAGAATGCGAAGCTTTTATGGCCTGAAGAAGCAGATGTTTGGGCTTGGTTGAGATGGGGCGGTTGTAAACTCCAATTGAGCCACCTGCGACGCGGAGGAGGCGTTGATGGGATGTTGACTCAATCTCGCCTGAAGATGCCGCGTGTCTATTGCGCAGAATTCAGGAGAACGCTGACCATGTTGAGACGGCTGTGCATGGCGGTCTTTTTCGCCGCCCTGTTCCCTGCGCTTATGTGGTCCCAGGCGCCGCGCGGCTCTGCTCTGCTGTCGGCACTGAACGAACATCGGTATGCGGAGGCCGTGCAGATCGCGGATTCTGCTCTCAAAGCCCATCCGGCCGATCCCTGGCTTTGGACTCTGCGCGGCATGGCGTTGGACGGAGCAGGAGAAACAACGGCAAGCCTGAAGAGCCTGAACAAAGCCCTCAGCCTTGACGCGCGGTATATTCCTGCCTTGAAGGCCGCATCCCAAGTCGCCTATCAGCACCACGACCCACGAGCCTCGGCGTTTCTTGGCCGTTTGCTAGCACTGCATCCCGGCGAAGCCGCTGCGCACGCAATGGCCGGTGTGCTGGATTTTGAAGCGCACAATTGCACAGGCGCCATCGCACACTTCCAGAAGAGCGCTCAGTTCGTCTTGAGCACAGAGACCTCGGCGACGGAGTATGCAGCCTGTCTGCTCAGGGAGCACAGAACCGTCGACGCGATCGAGTTGCTGAAGCGGGCCTATGCCCGGTTTCCAGCGAGCCGCGTTTTGCGTTATGACCTGGGGCTGGTGCAATCGGAAAACGGTCAGAACGCGGACGCGTTGGCCACGCTGCAACCGGCCCCGGATGACGATCCGGGCATTCTGAATCTTCGCGCATCTGTCGAGAGCTCCGCCGGTGATCTCAATGCGGCCTTTCTTGATTTGAAGCGGGCTGCGGAAATGGATCCGCTGGTAGAGCGCAACTATCTGGACATGGCGCTGCTCTGCCTTGATCACAATCAGGAGCAGCGGGCTGCCGATGTCCTCACCGTGGGCATTGTGCATCTGCCGAAGGATGCCGTGTTGTACGCGGTCCGTGGCATTGCATACGCGGAGTTGTCACGGTATGACAATGCGGAGAAAGACTTCTGGCAGGCGAGAGAACTCGATCCCAAAGGGGCCTTCAGCGAACTGGCGCATTCCGTTCTGTACTCTGAAAAGAACCAGCCGGAACAGGTCGAGCAATCCTTGCGCCAACAGGTGCATAAAGCTCCGGACGATCCGGTCATGAATACGCTTCTGGCAGACATGCTGATACGCCAAGGCGCGTTGCCATCGACACCAGAATTCAGTGAAGCCAAGGCCGCGGTTGCACATGCGTTGAAGGGGAATCCGCAGTATGTAGAAGCACTGATTCTGCAGGCCAAGATCGACTCGGATGAAAACGATTTTGCGGGTGCGCTTGATGCACTGGAGCGGGCTGCCAAAGTTGAGCCAAACAATCACACGATCCTCAATCAAGAGCTATTGATCTTGAGAAAGCTGGGGCGCAAACAGGATTCAGCGCGTGTAGCCCAGCAACTGAAGAATCTGGTTGAGGAGAATGTGCGAAGTGAACAGAATGCAATCCGAACAACTCCCGGGCGCTAGGGAGGAACCAGAGTTGATGCTGTGGTTCGCCAATATTCCATCCGAGCGCGTTTCCACACGGCTGCCAAGCGGTGCGGACGGGAATCACAAAGTGGGCCGGCTTCCATACCTTCCGGTACACCTAATCAACGCTGATCAAAGCTAACGGGGAAGATGTCAATGTGGTGCAGAGATTGATGCGCCACGCAAACATTTGTAGGCGAAAAGTTGGTTGTGACCCGTCTGGCTCTTCTGCTCCAGAACCGGGTAGTATTGAGAACATTTACAATGTGGCCGTCTTGCAATCTTGTGCCGCTCGCCGGGCACCGGGACATGAGAATCCACTCTTTCTGTTTGTTACTCATTGGAGTCTGTACGGCGCCGCTCTACTCGGATTCGTCCAGAACCTCGATGCCGGAGACGGTGGCGTTATTCACGATCGGCTCGAAGGTCAGATTCAGTTTTCCCTGCGCGGTTGGTTTCAGATGAGTGAAAGTCTTGGTCAGTGCGTGCAGGCTGCCAGCCTCCTTGTAGATATCGAAGTCGTCCAGCAGCAGGACGCCATTGCACATCACGCGAAAGACGCGGCTGCCATTTCCGCCCACGCCGGAGGCATGCGGCCCGAAATAAAACTCGGCAAAGTGCAGCACCAGCGTGTAATGGCCGCGCAAATCCACCGGGATGGCGTAAGTGAAATGTCCGTAGCGCTCAGAGGCAAACAGGCCCGGGTCGGGCGAGCCGGTGATTGGCTGCCGCTGCGCCGAGATGCGTCCGCTCATATAGTAGGTGTCTGGGCGCCAGAGATTGCCGTCGTGATCGGTGAATGGGGTTGGTTGCATCACCAGGCGGACGGGCAACTGCTTGTGCGGAATTCCCGCCAGCACCTCCAGAGCGTTCAACGCCGGCACGCCGCGCTCGTTGTCGAAGCGGACGTGCAACATGCCGTCCTGTGCGGGCGAGAGATCGCGGAAGACGCGCTCATCGGCGATATCTTCGCCCATCGCGTCGGTGTCCGGATCGAATCCACTCAGCACATAGTTGTCGTTGATGGCAACGCTGAAGGTGGAAAAGGAGTCGTTGAGGTGTTCGTTCGGCGCGAAGAAGAGATGCAGTTCATAAACGCCTGGGGCGAGAGGAATGTCGTAGGAGAAATTCCCCGTGCGCCAATGATCGAAGAGCAGCGGATCGCTGGTTCTGGCAATGGAAGACTGCGGCCGCTGCCAGGGTGAGCCGTTTTGGAAGTAACGGTCGGCGTTCCAGAGTTGCCCGGCGCTGTCGGTTTGCGGCTTTCCCAAGTAGCCGGCAATCAGGCGAAGGGGCACAGTGGCAGTGTTGGGGGCGCCGGACCGCTGGGCGGGCGAGGGCTGAACCGCGCTCGCGCCGGCCATCACCGCCTTCGATCCGCCGTGAAGATGGGCCACCATATAGATGCCCAGAGCCACCAGAACAGCAGATGCGGCCAGCAGGGCATAGACCCAGGCGAAACGCTTGATTTTGAAAAAGAAGCCCATGTCTCCGGACTCAGCGGCCGGCTCTGGGGCCGTTGAAGAGGGAAGTGTGGGCTCCGGCGCTGGCTCTGCAGCTGTCTGGTGCGTAAAAACCGGAACATAGGTTCCCGAGGGAAGCGAAATCTGGACCGCGTGGTTCTTTCCCTCGGTCTCGTAGTACTCTTTGAGCTTCTTCCGCAGCCGGTGCGTCTCCACCCGCGCAATCGCGTCCTCGCTGGGATCAAAGAGGGTCTTGGAGCGGCCGAAGACCTCGGTTGCAATGTTGTACTCGTGGAGCTGATCGGTCTGCCCCAGGAAATACTTCTCGCCCAGGCAGCGCACCAGGCGCGCAAGCCGGGGCAGCCTCACCAGCGCTTCAACGACGGCGTCCAGCTCAGCGCGCTCCGCCCCCCGGCTCGGTAAAGAGTGGTCTTCCGGCATTACAAGACTCCGGCTTGGACTAGCCCCAGTGAAACTCGATGATATTGCTCCCATGTACAAGGCTGCAACTGATGTTAAATCTCGTCACGGAAAATGTGGCTATCCTGTTGTTTATAAATAATGTACATCTTTGTGCGTGGAGCGCGTAACAAGACCGTACAAGATTAACCTATTCCTTTGCTACCGCACACACCTAAAGTTTCGCAGTCAGCCAAGCAGTCAGCCGGGAAGTCGCTTATGGCCGAAGTGGGCCGGTTTACCCTGCTGTGCTGACAGCCGGAATGAACAGGATTTGCCTTTGGATCAAGCAGATCCAGAGGCATTTCCATGGTTTGGTTAATAAAACGTTTAAGTCGTGGACCCGAAGAGTTACGGTCCCGAAATTTGGAGGCATGTTTTGTCGAAGTCAAAGTTGGATTCATTGCAAGGATTCATTGCCCGGTCGTGGACGCGGAGCCGTCTGTCCGGGGCATTGTGTGCCGTTCTGCTGCTGCTGGCTTCTGCGGCCCACGCGCAGACCACATCATCCATCTCCGGCACGGTGCGCGACGCCGCCGATTCCCTGGTGCCCGGCGCCAAGGTCACGCTGATTAACGAGGCCAGCAAAGGCGTCCGCGAGACAAAAAGCAATGGCGAAGGATTTTTCAGCTTTGCCGCCGTGCAGTCGGCCACGTACAGCATCCGGGTGGTCCACGAGGGCTTCGAGACCTGGACGGTGACCGGCATCGAGGTCCATCCCGGTGACAGCCTCACGGTTCCCAAGATCAAGCTGGTTATCGGCATGATCCAGCAATCGGTGGTGGTCACCGCCGAGAGGGCGGGCGTGACCCTCAACTCCGGCGAGCACAGCACCCTGATCACCTCCGGCGACATCAACCGCCTCTCCACCACCGGGCGCGACGCGACAGAACTGGTGAGCATGCTGCCCGGTTTCACGATCAGTACCGGCGGGGACGTGGGAAACCAGGGCCCGGGTGGTTTGTATGGCAACTCGTTGACGACCATGGCGGGGGCGGGTGGAGGATCTACATCCGCCAACATGGGAAGCTATGGCGCCAATGGCGCGTCTCCGCAGCAGGGCCTGGTTAACGTCACCAGTGACGGCGCCAACATCATCGATCCTGGCGACATGAGTGGCACGATCAGCACCATCAATATGGATCAGGTGCAGGAGGTCAAGGTGCAGACCTCGAACTTCGGCGCCGACGAAGCCAAGGGGCCCATCGTGATCGACGCCGTGGGCAAGTCCGGTAGCGATACCTATCACGGCGGGCTTTACACCTACTTCCGCAATGGCGCGCTGAACTCCAACGACTGGATAGGGAAGTATCTTGAGCAATCGCGTCCGGCAAATAAGTACTTCTATCCCGGCGCGACCATTGGCGGGCCGGTAAAGATTCCCGGAACCCACTTCAACGAGAAAAAGCGACTCGTCTTCTGGGCGGGCTTTGAATACTATGGCCAGGATCAGGCGACCAACAGTCCCGCCACAGCATTCGTGCCCACTCCGGCCATGCTCGCCGGCGATCTTAGCCCGTCCACCATTGCCAGCGCGCTTGGCCCAGGCGTGACAACCGCCGGCCTGGCGGCGAATTGCGCGGCAGATTACACCGTATCCAGCCTCTATAACGCCGTAGCCGGCATCTGCTGGTCTCCGACTGCCGTGATCGATCAGAACGGAAACACGGTAACAGGCGGAAACATCGGCAAGACAGGAAGCAATTCCATCGATCCCGCAATGGCGGCGCTTACCAACCTCTACCCGGCTATCAACCGCATCCCGCAGCCGCAAAAAGATGCCAGCGGCAACGATATATCCGCGTCGGACGGCATCAATTATGCCCATGACGTGATGCAGACCCACAACGGGTACCAGTTCCATACCCGTGAGGATGAAAACCTCTCCGACACCCTGAAGCTTTACGGAACCTACAACCTGGAGTCGATCAACGACGACAATGCCATGAACAACATCTTTTACAACCCGAATGGCACTGTTCCCTTTTCGACCCCGATGATGACGCATATGAAGTCGCAATCCCTGACGCTCAACCTGACCAAGACCATCGGCACTTCGATCACCAACGAACTGGTGGGCTCGGGCACTCTCTTCAACTCACCGGCGCAGTTTGCCGATCCGAGCAAGGCACAGGTTCCCTCCAGCAGCGCCTGGCAGAGCGAGGGTTACACCGGCGGCTATTTCCATTCCAGCCAGACTCAGTTGCCCCAGATCGTTCAATATGAGACGGTCGGCATTCCCAGCCTGGCCATGTCCTATGTTCCTGCCGGGTCGCAATATCTCAAGAAATTCTCCTGGAACCTGGCCGACAACCTGACCAAGCAGTATCACACGCACAACATCAAGGCGGGCTACTACATGGAGAAGACCGCCAACAACTCGATGACTCTGGGCAGCAAAGTCAACGGATTTGCCTCGTTCATGCGCTGGGATGCCTGCTATCAAAACCAGAGCATGATGGCGGGCACACCGCCAACCCTTCCCACGCAGCCCGCACAAAAGACCGGCATGGGGAACACGGTTGGCAACCTGCTGATCGGCTGCCCGCTGGGATATCAGCAGGACAACATCGATCCTGCGATCAACCTGCGCTTCATGAGCTTCGAGGGTTATCTCACAGATGACTGGAAGGTCAATTCCAAGTTGACGATCACCCTCGGCATCCGCATCTCTCACTTGCAGCCGTGGGAAGATGCGCATGGCATCGGTATGGCCGTTTGGGATCCCTCTGGGATGACGCAGCATACCGTGTATTCGAACTCAGCCGATCCGACAAGCTGGAAAGGTCTAGACTGGCACGCGCGCGACCACAGCATTCCGGACGCCGGCGTTCCCACCAGGGCGGCATTTTATTCGCCGCGCTTTGGCCTGGCCTACGATTTGCGCGGCAACGGCAAGACCGTCTTTCGCGGCGGCTGGGGAGTGTACCACTCTCACGATCCAATCCTCTCCTATGGCGGCAGCGCAGCCAGCACAGCTGCTGGCCTGCAGACTTACACCTCACCGGGTCCCCCCGCCTGCACGTTTGCCCAGGTTTCCAACTTCTATGGGCAAACTGGGCAAACTTCCGGCTCCCTGACCGTTGGATGCGGGGCCTATCTTGGAAACGCCGCCTCGCTTCCCGCGTTTAACATCAGCGCGTTGGATCCGCACGACGACCGCGGACCGGTCACCTACAGTTACAACTTCACGGCGGATCAGCGGGGTCCGTGGGATTCGACCTTCGAGGTTGCCTATGTCGGCAACCAAAGTTCGAATATTTCCACGCTGGCCTCGAACTCCGTGGGATCCGATCTGGAAAATCAGAACGTGATCCCGCTCAACGCCTACTATGGTCCCGACCCGGTAACCGGTCAAACCAATCCGGACAGTGCGATCCCCAATTCGGCGGACTATCGCCCCTATCCGAACTACCAGCATGTCGATGTTCCCAGCCATAGCGTCTGGACCAATTACAACGCGCTCCAGGCGGGATGGAACAAGCAGCACGGGTCGCTGGTCTACGGGGTCAACTACACCTGGTCAAAGGCGATGGGCGTGCGCGGCAGTTATGACACTGGTTATGTTTCCGACCCGGTCAACCTGCACCACGACTACGGCATCGTCGGCATCGACCGCCCGCAGGCGATCAACGCCACCTATTCCTATCAGGAAGGCAACAAGTTCCACGGGAATCGCATTCTCGGCCAGGTGCTCAACGGCTGGGAGATCTCCGGCATTACTTCGTTCTCCAGCGGCATTGACCTGGCGATCTCCAACGGAAGAGCAAACTTCGGTCTCAGCGGCGGCGGCGGCTACAGTGTGGGCGGCGCTTCAGTCCAGATTCCGCTGACTGCCGATGTATGGCTGGGGTCTCCTGACTACGCCGTGCAACCCACCGTTACCTGCGACCCGCGCAGCGGCCTGAAGAAGGAACAATATGTGAATGGGGCCTGCTTCGGCCTGCCCGCGCAGGGATCGCAAGGACAGTGGAATCTTCCTGACGTGCATGGCCCGGCCTACTTCAAATCGGACCTCTCGGTGTACAAGGACATCACGCTCAGCGCCCGGCAGAATATGCAATTCCGTCTATCGGGATTCAACTTCCTGAATCACCCGATCCCTTCGTTCAGCGATATCAATCTGAACAATCTGTACCTGGCGGTCGGGGATCCCTCTGGCAACAACTACACGACGCCAGCGCAGGCGCTTGCAGGGTTGTCGATTACCAATACCGGGAGCTTCGGCTACACGAGCTACAAGAGTGGCCTGCGTATCGTCGAACTCGGCTTCAAGTACAACTTCTAGCCGCGTGAGCAGGGGGCGAGGCTTCGGCTTCGCCCCTGGCACGCGGCGCAGACGGAATTGGGGCGACGGAGCAGGTGAAGCCGGTAGCCGGAACAGGAAACACAAGCAACACGCGGCCACGGGCCGCAATTTGGAGGCTTGAGATGTTGAGCAATTTTTGGATGAGGGGTTGGGTTCGGGCAAGCGCGTGGCTGGCCGTTGCGCTGTTTGCAGCATTTGCGATCACAGCGGGCGCGCAGACCGTGCCCTCGATCGTGGTGTCGTCGGCGACCAGTTATAGTCCCAGCGGATTGACTGCGGCGGGCAAGGTTGTGCAAGACACCTGCGGCAACTTCTATGAATTGGAAAATGGCGGCAATCTGCTGGAGATCCCCGCGAATGGGGGAGCGGCCATCTACCTTGTCAGTTACGGGAGCGGCGTTTCTGCTGGAGACGGCCTGCAGGGCGGCTTGGCGATAGATAGTAGTAATAACCTGTATGTCGGCAATAAGTGGAACGGCGCAGTCATGATGATTCCGTCTTCCAACTGCGTGCCAAATCCCGCCGGGGTGACGTCGGTTTTGAACAATACCAGCATCGGCAGTATCGATGGTTACTGGTACGATCCTGGAGACATCGCGACCGATGCGACCGGCGATCTGTTTGTTGTTTCCAACGGTTTTGGCGGCTCGGGGAAGATTTTTGAACAAACCTCTGCGACAACCGGTGCTGTAGTACTCGCGAGCGGCCCGGCACAGACCACGTCCCTTGCGGTTGACTCCACTGGAAACGTGTTCTTTACGGTTACCGGAAGTGGAACCGTCTATGAGGTTCCGAAGGCATCCTATGGCACATCCAGCCCAACGGCAGTGATAACTTCAGGGATTACTACAGCTCTGGGCGTCAGCTTCGACAAGCTGGGAAATATGTATGTCGGCGATACGAGCACGGGAAGCATTTACGTAGTTCCTTTCACAACATCCGGCACATCGACAACTTCCGCGCTGCAGTATGGGAGCATGTACTTGTTCGCCAGCGGATTGCCGCTGGGTACGGCAATCACCATATCCCATGACGGAAAATCGCTTCTCTACGCCGACTTCGGCGCGAGCATCTATGAGCAGGTTCCGGGCAGCGCCAACTTCGGTTCGATCACAGTCGGCTCCACGGGAACTGCAACGGTAAATGTGGCCTTCAACGCCAGCGAGTCGCCCGCATCGATCTTGTTCATATCCGGCGGCGGGTTCAAGTCCTCCGGCGGAACTTGCGCTGCCGGCAGTTATACGGCAGGCCAGTCCTGCACCATCACTGCGAGGTTTGCTCCTGGGTCTCCCGGAATCGCCACCGGCGGAATTACACTGGCCGACGGCAGTAACAACGTGCTGGCCACGGCCTATCTTCAAGGCACGGGCCTTGGTGCTGGCCTAACACTGGATTCCGGCACGGTTACTGGAATCGGCAGCGGCTTTACTTCACCGCAGTCGATTGCCGTCACCTCGGCTGGCGGATTCATCGCTGACTCCAGCAAGAACGAAGTGCTCTATTTTGCCACGCCTTCATCGTCCCCGGTTTCAATTGGCACCGGCCTCAAAGCCCCTCTGGGCGTGGCTGTCGATGGTGCTGGCAATGTTTTCATCGCCGACACCGGCAACAACCAGATCGTCGAAGTGCCGGTCATCAATGGCGTTCCGAGCAACAGCGCGCAGGTCACGATCGTTACCGCAGCCGACGCCAAAAAGAATGCAACTTCGATTGCCGGTGCGGTGCTCAACGCGCCCGCTGGAGCCACCGTCGATGGTCAGGGAAATCTGTACATCGCCGACACCGGCAACAACCGCATCGTCGATCTGCCTTACAACGGTAGCTGGAATGTCGCCGATGCTTCGGTTGTCGGTTCTGGCTTCAAGGCTCCTCTGGCAACAGCTGTCGATTCGTTCGGTGATCTTTACGTCGCCGACTCTGGCAATGGCCAAATTGACGAAATCCTGGCTCCTGTTCCCAGCGGCAATCAGAATCTGGTAGCCGTAGGTTACAGCAATCCCTCTGCATTGGCCACCGACGCCTCCGGCAGCCTCTTTGTTGTCGATCAGGGCGCGGATACGGTCCTTCGCATTCCCAACATCTCCGGCTCGCTCAACCCCAACGCCGCTATCGAGGTTGGATTCGGAGTTGCCGCTCCTTATGGCGTGGCGCTCGATTCCACCGGCAACCTTTACGTGACCGATCCCACCCACGCGTCCGTGTCAGAGTTGAATAGGGTCAGCCCCACCGAGTTGTTCGGCGACTGGGCGCTCAACGCACCGAGCGGCGCGTTGCCGGTCAAGGTGCAAAACGAAGGCAACCAGAACCTGGTCTTCGCTTCTCCCTTCTACACTGCCTCCGGCAACATCGGAGACTTCAGCCTCGGCACGCCCAGCGGCGCTGAGACAGCCTGCGCTAACGCCGGGACGGTTGCGGCTGGCGACGTCTGCGAGTTGGATGCCATCTTCACTCCTGCTCAGTCTGGAACGCGCACAGACACGCTGACGCTTCAAAGCAACGCGCAAAATACGCCCGCTCCTCAGGTGGTTCTGCAAGGCGTTGGAACTGCGGCAAGCGCCACCACAACGGTTCTGGCGAAGACGCTTCCGACCGGCACACCGTCCTTCGGACAAGCCATCACGCTGACGGCTACCGTTACTTCTACCGGCGGAACGCCCTCCGGCAGCGCGCAGCTTCTGGTGGACGGCGTCGTCACCGGTGAAGCAACCTTGAGCAGCAGTGGCATGGCCACCTTCTCGCTGCCCTCAGGCCTGACCGGCGGAAGCCACGCGCTGCAAGCCGTCTATCTGGGTACAACCACTTTCGCTGGCAGCGTATCGTCTGTCTTGACAGTTACGGTCAGCACAGCGCCGACCGCTTCCGCCATGGCCATTACCGCGCCATTCACCAATCCATACAGCTCCCTTCCCGGAGGCACCGTCTCCTTCACCGTTGCCATCGGCTTTGCTGGTGTCGGCATTCCGACGGGAACCGTAACCTTTGTCACAGGCAGCACGACGCTGGGTACGGCAAGTGTGGCTCCGGCTGCGGGTGGCCTCTTCCTGGCATCCTTCAGCACAACCTCTCTGCCGGTCGGCACGGACTTGATCACGGCAACCTACAGCGGCGACGCCAACTACGTTGGATCGGCGGCATCGGGAACCGTCATTGTGGTCAGCAGTCCAACGATCGTTCTCTCATCCACCAATCCCTCGATCACCGTCAGCGGAACCGCAAGCACCGCCGTCACCTTCAACCAGGTGTCGGAAGCCGGATGGACGGGCATCGTCGGCTATAGCTGCGATACCACAACACTGCCGGCCAACACGCGCTGCATTTGGTCTCCGGGACAATCGCAGGTGATGGCCAGCGCCGTGAATCCGGCTGTCACCCTGAGCATCGCCGTCGATCAGCCGCCGCAAACCCCCATCGCCACCAGCAAGCTGATCTGGTGGATGGGCGCCTTGACCGGCTTGCTGCTCTTCTTCACTCGCCGCCGCTTGATGCGCGGCGCATGGGGAACGGTCACCATGCTGATCGGGCTGGTCCTGCTCGGAGTTTCGGCCACTGCGCTGACCGCCTGCGCCAACAACGGCATTCAATACGCAACTCCGGCCGGCGCCACAACGATCACTGTGTACGCTTCGGCCGATCCGTTCGCCACCGCCCCCTCGTCCGGGACTCCCACGCCCACTGTCCAAGCATGTGGCTATAACGCGACAACCAGGAAGGACGATCCAACGCTGGCGCCCTGCTCACAGAAGGCCTACCAGATTTCTGTGACTGTGCAATAGCAGGTTGCATTCACTTAATAGAAGGCCCGGATCGAGGCATCGATCCGGGCCTTCCTCTACAGAGTTACGTGGCCGGTTCGTGCGGGCGCGATTCGGCCTGAGAGAATGAGCGCTTAAACAATGATGAATTTCGGAAAGAGGTTGGTTGTGGCGAGATAAATTGGCGGCTTCCTCATTTCAGCCTTGTCGGCCTTTCTTGTTGCTCCCATTGCCCATGCGCAGTGGACTACGCCGAACCGCATTGTGAGTTATACCAAGGTGTCCGATGGACTTGAAGTCCAGCAGAAAAACGGTGTGCTGCGGCTAAGCGTAAACTCCGCCGATGTGCTTCATGTGACTTACGCGTCGCAGCGAGATGCACCGCAGCGTCAGCCCGACAATGTAGTGATTAAAACAAACTGGCCGGTTGCTGATTTTTCAGTCAAAGCGAACGATAAGTCGATTACTCTCGCAACTGCACATATCACGGCCTTGATCGATCGTGCGAGCGGAGTGCTGCAATACTCCGGCGCGGACGGAAAGCTTCTGACCTCGGATAGCTATCGCAGCCTGCGCCCAACTGAAGTAAACGGAGAAAAGACCTTCCATGCCGAGGTGTATTTCGGCATTTACGGTTCGCACGAAGGACTGTACGGACTTGGCCAGCATCAAGCCGGCGTGTGGAATTATCGTGGCGAAACCGTGGACTTATCGCAGGAAAATACAAATATCGCGATTCCGTTGCTGGTTTCTACCAACGGCTATGGCATTTTCTGGAATAACTCCTCGCGCAGTCGCGTGAATAACCGCTTTATCCATGCTCTCTATCTGAGTGCCGAGGTAGCCGATCGCATTGACTACTTCTTTATCTACGGTCCGGAATCGGATCAGATTGTCGGACACTATCGTGAGTTGACCGGCGAAGTTCCGCTCTTTGGCCGCTGGGCGTATGGTTTCTGGCAGTGCAAGAACGAATACACTTCTCAGCAGCAGCTGGAAACCGTTGCGGCTAAGTATCGCGAACTGCACATTCCTGTGGATAACATAGTACAGGACTGGTTTTGGTGGATAACCATGGGCGAGATGAAGTGGAATCTGAATTACCCTGATCCGCGGGGAATGATCGATAAGCTGCACGCGGAGCACTTTCATCTCATGGTTTCCATCTGGCCATACTTCCGTCCGGGCAGCGCTGTCTATGACGAGTTCGACAAGAACGGATGGTTTGTCGCAAAAACCAAGACGGGTGGCTTTCATCCGCTTGGACAGGCGCTTTATGACCCTACCAATCCCGCGGCGCGCAAACAATATTGGACAAACGTCAATACTGCGCTTTTCCAGAAGGGTGTCGATGCGTGGTGGCTCGACACCGATGAGCCTGAGACTGAAGGTCGCGAGGACAATATTCTGGCGACGAGCCGGCTGAGTATTGATCCTGGCAGTGGATCCGGCTTGCGTTACGCCAACGTCTACCCGCTCTTTCATTCTGGCGGTGTCTCCGAAGGCCAGCGCGCAGCTTCTGATCAAAAGCGAGTCTTCATCCTCTCCCGCTCTGCTTACGCCGGCTCCCAGCGTTATGGCGTCACTGCCTGGTCCGGCGATGTGCTCTCCGACTTTGTCACTTTCCAGCGGCAGATATCCGCCGGCTTGAATTACTCCATCTCTGGAATGCCGTACTGGACAACCGACATTGGCGGATTCATCTCTGGTGGCGATCTTACCGATCCGAAGTTCCGCGAGTTATTCGTGCGCTGGTTCCAGTTCGGCGCATTCTCGCCTATCTTTCGCATCCACGGCACTCGCCTGCCCGATGAAAACGAGTTATGGTCCTACGGCGCAGATGCGCAAAGAATTCTCGTCGATTATGACACGCTCCGCTATCGGCTGCTTCCGTACCTCTACTCCCAGGCCTGGCAAGTTACCAGCAACCACGGCACTCTGATGCGGCCGCTGGTGATGGATTGGAGAAACGATCCTCAGGCACAGAATACCGGAGATGAGTATCTCTTCGGGCCGGCGATTCTGGTCAGCCCGGTATACACTCAGGGCGCAACCAGCCGCGCGGTGTATCTGCCGGAGTCCACTTGGTATGACTTCTGGACCGGCCGAAAGATCCCCGGCGCGCAGCATATTCAGGCGGATGCGCCGTTGAGCAAATTGCCGCTCTTTGTGCGCGCTGGATCGATTATTCCGATGGGACCGGCGATGGAGTGGTCCACGCAGAAACCCGCCGATCCAATTGAACTGCGTATCTATCCAGGAGCGAACGGCGATTTTCTTTTGTATGAAGATGAAAATGACAATTACCAATACGAAAAGGGCGAACATTCGACGATCGCGCTGCATTGGAACGATGCGGAGAAGTCACTGGCCCTGGACGCGCGAGAAGGCAGCTTTCCCGGCATGGTGACCGAGCGCACCTTCCGCATCGTAGTAGTTGGGGAGAATCACGGCGTTGGAACCGGCGAAAGCTCCGCTGCGGACTCTATCGTGAGTTACAAAGGAGACAAACTGGTGGTGCGGCTGTGAAGATCGATCTGAAATGTGCCCGCATACTGGCTCTATGCGCAGTGTTGATTCTGACCGCACATTGCGCGGCCCAACCGGCCTCCGTCCCGTACACATGGCGCTCTGTAAAAATAGTCGCTGGTGGTTATGTGCCCGGGCTTCACTTCCACCCTGCGCAACAGGGACTTATCTACGCGCGCACAGATATGGGTGGCACATACCGCTACGATGCAAGCGAACATCGCTGGATTCCGCTCAACGATTGGACAGGAATCGAGGATTACAACAACTTTGGCATTGAGAGTGTGGCCATCGACCCAAATGATCCAGGCAAGCTCTATGAGGCCGTTGGCATGTATGTCAAGCCGTGGTCGCCGAACGGTTTCATTCTGCGCTCCAGCGATCAGGGTAGAACTTTCCAGAAAACTGCACTGCCGATCAAACTCGGTGGCAACGAGGAAGGCCGGCTGAGCGGCGAGCGTCTGGCGGTCGATCCAAATAACTCGCAGGTACTCTATTTTGGATCACGCCTGGACGGGCTGTGGGAGTCAGCTGATGGCGCGGTCACTTGGAAACAGTCCAATTCATTTCCGCAATTCGATAACACCGGCCTGGGAATTATTACCATTATGTTTTCCAGTTCCGACGGAACAGTTGTCAGACGGGAAGGCGAGTCGGCCAGATCAAAAAACATTTATGCGGCTGTATCTGCCAAAGACAGTGGTCTGTTTCATTCCTCTGACGGAGGCCGTAGCTGGCAGACGGTTGCTGGCCAGCCCACGGGACTGCTGGTGACGAACGCGGTGCTGGGCTCCGATGGAATGTTATTTGCGACTTACGCGGATCATACGGGCATGAATGGGATGATGAATGGTGCTGTGTGGCGATTGAATACGTTGACTGGAAAATGGTCTGAGATAACTCCAATCAAGCCCAACACCGGCTCTGAACAAGGTCAGAAGTTCGGTTACTCCGGCTTGGCGATAAGTGCGTCGCATCCTGAAAACGTATTGGTATCGACGCAGAATCGATGGTGGCCTTCCGATGCAATCTTCCGTTCCACAGATAGCGGAAAGCATTGGACGGAGATCACGGACGCGCATGAGCCGCGCAATATGTCTTTGAGTCCGTGGCTGCGTAAGCCGGCAAACGTCGCGCTGGGAACAGGGCCTTGGCCAACCGCGCTGGCTATAGACCCCTTTGACGGCAGGCACGTGTTGTTCGGGACTGGCGAAACCATCTGGGAGACAAACGATGCCGATGGTCTCGATCAGGGACGCTTCGTGCATTGGAAGGTTGGCGCGGATGGAATAGAGGAGACCGCCGACCTGTCGTTAGTTAGTCCGCCTATCGGTCCGCACTTATTCAGCGGCGTCGGCGATATTGGCGGATTCCGCCATGACGAATTTGACGTATCGCCGCCTGTAGCGATGAGTAATCCAAGATTTTCCAATACCACGTCGATTGCATACGCTACACAGACTCCATCGCTGATGGCGCGTGTTGGAAAAACATGGGATGGCAGCGTCTATGGAGCGTACTCGCTCGATCAGGGCATAAGTTGGACGCCGTTTGCAAGCCAACCGAAGAACACAACAGGCGGTGGCACCGTCGCAATCTCTGCCGATGGAAAGGCTGTCTTATGGTCGAGCGATGCGGCCGCGCCCTCGTATTCGAAAGATATGGGGCGCAGTTGGACGCCGGCCGATGTTTCCGCCGCGCCTAAGTCGGAGTTGCAGGCCGCTGCCGATCCTGTCGATCCACTTAGATTCTATCTGCTCGATCCGGAAACGGGGGCGCTGCTTGTATCTACGGACTCTGCAGCGAGGTTCACCGCCTATGCGGGGTGCGCCCCCTGGGCCGGTCAGTGGAAACATGCACAGCTTTATGTAACCCCCGGAAGAGAAGGCGATCTATGGGTCGGCACGGAAAATGGACTGTTTCATTCTGAAGGTGTAGATAAGCCTTTTGTGCGTATATCTTCCGTAGGCAGAACGTATGTGATGGGATTTGGACAATCCGCGCCAAAAAGTAGGTATATGGCGCTCTATCTCGCTGGCCAGGTAGGCGGTCTGGCCGCAATCTATCGTTCCGACGATAATGGTGAGTCGTGGCTGCGGATTGACGAAGACGCACACCGCTTCGGATGGATATCGGTGATAACAGGCGACCCGCGTATCCATGGCCGGGTTTATTTGGGAACGAACGGCAGAGGCGTGCTTTATGGCGATCCTGTGCAATGATCAAAAGTGATGATATACCTAGCTGCTGTAACAGCTTGTGAAGCAAACCGGCGGAATGGAGCATTGCAATGATTACGAGCGCCAAATATGCATGGCTGGCATTGATGTTTACTGTGTGCACGATGACGGCACAGAATGTTATCGCGACAGTAGACGCGGATAAGCCTATTAATGTGCTCACGCGGAACGCTCTGGGTGTAATGATGCAGGTGACTGACCCATCCGTCACTGACCCAGGCTTGCCGCAGCTCTTAATTCCAGACGGCCTGCGCACCATTCGCTATCCGGACGGCTGGAACGGTCAGGCCGATCTATATCATTGGTCGACTTATCGCCCGAATAAATGGGGTAACTCGAATCCGCCCAGGACTGTCTATTACCCCCCGCAGAACGACTTTGGTCACTTTGCCAAGCAGTTGGACCGGATCGGTTCCGCACTCATCACGGTTAACTATGGGTCGAATATGGTGGGAAATGCCGGCGGCGATCCGGTGGAAGCCGCGGCGTGGATAGCTTATGCAAATGGCGATCTGGCTAGTACTACAGCTTTAGGCAAAGATGCTTCAGGGCATGACTGGAATACCGTGGGATATTGGGCAACCATGCGCGCATCCACTCCGCTCACGGATGACGACGGCTATAACTTTCTGCGCTTAGGCCATCCGGCTCCGTTCCATATTGAGTTATGGGAGGTAGGCGACCAGGTCTATAACAACGGCTATTATGGCGGCGAACATCGAAGCGAGACCGATTGGCATGCCACGTATCCTGACAGCGAAAAGGAGAATGGACGGCGGCATCGAGATCCCAACTTATCTCCGGATACTTATGGAATAAAACTGGCCGAGTTTTCTCGCGCAATGAAAGCCGTTGACTCATCGATCATGGTTGGCGCGTCCATGGTTCTTCCCTCGCTTGACTCTTCCTGGGCGCCGGACTGGGATCAGGAGGTGCTGAAGACATCTTGCCAGAGTATTGACTTTGTCTCTTTACAGTGGACCTCCGGCAATGTGACGCTTCCGCCTGACTGGAAGCACATGGATGAAACGGACCTGCTGAAGCGGCCAGAGATGGATCTGCCACAGGTTATGAGTGAGCTGCTCAACCTATACAAGAGATATTGTCCCGCGGGTCACACTCCGAAGGTCGCATTCTCTCAGGTAGGTTATCAATCCTGGGATATTATGGACAATGCTCAGGCAGGCGCCCTGTTTGCGGCGGATAGCTTGGCGTTGCTTGCTGAGATGGGCAGCGTGAATGCGGACTGGTATCAATTTCACTCCAATAGCTTATATACAGACGATAACAAGCCGCTTCCGCCGTTTTATGGTATTCAGATGCTGCATATTGTGGCTTTCAGGCCCGGCGATCAGTTTTTGAGTGTAAAGTCGAGTGCTGGCCTGGTTGCAGTACATGCAACCAGGCGGCAAGACGGAATAATTGGAGTAATGCTTGTAAATAAGGATCCCAGTAACCGCGCGACCGTGAAGGTAGTTATCAACGGCGCGCAGACACAGGCAACTGGGGTTCGTTTCGACTACGGTCCAGAACAGACGAAGAGCAAATCGGGTCCGGTCAAGAGCGAGTTGAAGATGGCCGGGTCGAGCATCGTCGTGAGCGTTTCTCCTTATTCAATTGTGGATTTGCTTATTCCACAGGCGAAATAGACAACTAAACTCCGCGCCCATCCGCTCCAACGCCCGGTCCGCCAGAACCCGAATCTGCCGTGCCGGATGATCGGCCGGTATCCGCTGTGCCAAACTTAAATAGCTGAACATCGCCGCCTGCTTCTGATCGTCTCCACGCATACTAACTTGATAAATCAAGTCCCAGTAAAAAGCTGTGAACACCATCAGACAATGAGTTTTTCTGCAGCCTGTTTAGCTCAACCCGGTCTTGTCGCTCTATCGGCACAACTGATGTCATGCTCGTTCAAAACAACGAGCTCTTCCGCAGCGTGCCTGATTCCAGAATCGGGGGCCTCACCGGAGGGACGAAGGGCTTTCAGTTCTGGCAGGCGAGCCAAAATCGCTCGCTGGAGGCGCTGAATCCCAGGGGGTGCAGGAGATGGAACAGCCGACTCCTCGTCTTCTTCAGGATCGTCTTCGTCTTCATCTGAATCGCAATCCTCTTCATCGGGATAGTAGCGGTCGCAGGTGTCGCGGCGATTGCAGTTTGCGCAGTCGGAGGTTTCACAGACTTCCTTTTCCGGGGCCAGTTCATCACCTTCGTCAGTGACGGTCATGGAGCGGACAATTTCGGAATCCGAATGGAAGGTTTTGCGATCGATATTCTGCGAGGCGATCTGGATGGCGTAGAGGAGCAGGCCGGTGCGGCGCGCATCGAGGCGAGAGCTGAGCAACCCAGATACGATCTGGGAGATGGCTACCTGAATGGAGGCGGGATCCTCCAGCAGGGGGAGATTGATGTTATCCGAGATGGTGCTTTTGGTTTTGGCTATGGTATGCACGCGGGAGTGGAAATAACAGAAGGCCGACCCGCTGAGAGCCGGAGATTGGCATCGTTTTCCGTTGGTTTTGATATGACGGCAAAGATCGTACATCGGGATACCCCCACCCATATTTTGGACGCAAATTCCTTGTTTTCTTGGGTTTACGGGAAGTGTTTCGCCGCAAAATCTTGAAAACAAAGGAGTTCCCTGCAAAATAGTCCAGGATAAGGAGTTACGTGGATGTTTTGAGGGATTGCTCTAAGGATTATTGTGCGATGGCGGAGGGAAATAATCTGCAAGGACCTGCGGCGGGGCGGAAGCCTTCGGCAGTCCTGGTCTGTGTTTGTGCTATCCCAGGTCCCCAAATGCGAGGCACCTGATTGCATGACAGCGTCGGCTCCTTCAGGCTGAGTACATGGGTTGTGGCGAAACGACCTTGGTCTCGGGAGAAGGAGCCGAGCATGATGATTATAGGATGTGACTTTCATCCCCGT
>Ga0255353_1000194_pt1 | contig 40257 bp, 37 predicted proteins | sample HBST25metaG_FD_189941 | JGI IMG/M metagenome (GOLD analysis project Ga0255353, IMG submission 189941) | Peat soil microbial communities from Stordalen Mire, Sweden - H.B.S.T25 | ecosystem: Environmental > Terrestrial > Soil > Wetlands > Peat | place: Sweden: Norrbotten County, Stordalen Mire...
CGTGTTGGCTCATGTGAAGTTAATCTCCTTCACCACGAACGATACTAGAAAAGGGAATGAAGTATCTAGTTCCCAAATAAACCACAACCTGTAGTGGTTGGTGGCGTCAAGTAAATAGCTAGATTGCCCAATATCAACGGTCAGGGGACGTCTGTTCTTATAGTTACTCCCAGCGGCGACACCAGGACGCTCAGCTTTACATGCAGCAATTTGCCGGCAGCGTTCAGTTGTGGATTTAGTCCGGCGACTCTGCCATTAGCCGGGCTCTCGGCTCAGCAGCAAGTTATTGTAGCTGTTTCACGGTTGAGCGCTTCACTCGGATCGGGCCGATACCCATCTAAAAGCGCTGGCCGCAGTCTGCCGGGAGAGCTGATTGCATCTTGTTTCGTCATGTGGCTGCTCTTTCCATCCAAGTTCCGCCGAATGCGGCAACTATTCGTCGCGCTTATCTTGTGTACCGTGATTGTCAGCCTTATTGGTTGCGGTTCGTCTTCACCTGCCAGTTCGACGGCTCCGTCTTCAAGTTCCTATAATTTTCAAGTTAATGTAGCGGCAGACGGAAGCATTGCGCAATCTATCGGCTACACTCTGACAGTGCAGTAGGGCAGAGAACGGCCAACGAGCCTTTGAGTCGAGCTGCTTTGGTTGGCACGGTCGGTAAACTTAAATGGGTGCCAGGTTTCTGTTAAGACAAGGATCGACAATGCTGTAGCGAGTCCCGGATTAGATCGAATGGACCAGCGGCATCTGCTCGCAGGGCAAAGACAGCATTGATTCCACGGCAATTACGGCATGACTTCATTCGTACAGCAAAATAAGACCAGCGCTTTTTGCAGTTTGAATGAATAGGCAGCCTTCAAAACGGCGATTTATTTAAGGGTTTTCCGGCTCATGCAAAACGGCCTGATCCGAGTTATATGGATCAGGCCGTTTTGTTCTTTGCATCCGTCGAAGAGACGGGCTATTTGAAGTTGATCGCCGCCTTCAGCGGAAGATCCTGCGAGGATCCCCCGACCAGAATGGTGTAGTCTCCTGGAACAAGCGCCCATCCATCCTTTTGTTCGTCGAAGATCGACAGATACTTGGGATCGATTTCCACTGTCACAGTCCGCTTTTCACCGGCCTTGAGTTTCACCTTGCTCCAGCCCACCAGGCGCTTGGGAGGCTCACCGGCGCTGGCTGGCAGCGATGCATAAACTTCAGCGATTTCCGCGCCGGCGCGGGCTCCGGTGTTGGCTACGGTGAATGTAGCATTGACCGTCTTCCCTTGAGTCACAGAGAGACCGGCATATTTGTAACTCGTATAAGACAGTCCGTAGCCGAAGGGGAAGAGCACGGGTTTCTTCTCAGCGTCATACCACTTGTAACCAACCTTGAAGCCTTCGTTGTAATCGGCCTGGAACGGCGGGCGTCCGCTGGCCTGCTGCGGCGCAACCGGGCCGGAGAATTGCCCCCTTGGCGGTGGCTGCACGATGACCGGATGGGGCAGATCGGCCTCGCTCCTGGGGAAGGTGTTGGGCAGCTTTCCGCTGGGGTTGACCGTGCCGAAGAGTACATTGCCAAGTGCGTTGGCGCCGTCGCTGCCCGCGAACCACGCCTCCAGAATTGCCGCCGGAGCGCCCAGCCAGGGCATGGTAACCGGGCTTCCCGTCTCCAGGACGACGATGGTGTGCGGATTGGCCGCGGACACCTGCGCAATCAGATCGTCCTGATGCAGAGGCAAGGATAGATTGGGCAGATCCATGCCTTCGCTTTCCCACTCATACGCGAAGACGATGGCCACGTCGGCATGTTTGGCCGCCGCCGCGGCCGCTGCCGGATCGTCGCCGGAGTTATACTTCACAATTGCCTTTGGCGCCCGGGCCTGAATCGCTTTCAGCGGCGAGGTGGGGAACCATATCTGTTCCTGCCAGCGAGTGCCGCCTTTGCCCGGAGGGTCAATGGCATTTCCGCCCGGAGGATCGACTTGCGCCGAGCCGCCGCCGGAGATCATGCCCACGTCGGCGTGTGCGCCGATCACAGCAATGGTATGGAGCTTTGCCGCATCCAGCGGCAGTGCGGCGCGGTTGTTCTTGAGCAGAACAATGCTGCCTTCCTCGATCTTTCGCGCAATCCCCATCCCTGCCAGAGGATCGACGACGCTCCGCTGCCGGGGGTAATCGATTACACCGGCGGCAAACATGGAGCGAAGGATGCGACGCACGTGGTCGTCCAACTCAGACTGCGGAATCTTTCCCGATTCCACCGCGGCCTTGTACCGGTCGCCGAAGAAGTTGCTTCCAGGCTCTTCGTTATCCAGTCCCGCTGCCGAGGCCTTTTCAGTGCTGTGCGTTCCGCCCCAATCCGAAAGCACAAATCCGGGGAATTGCCAGTCCTTTTTCAGCACTTCATTGAGCAGGTAATTGTTTTCGCAGGAGAAGTCGCCATTCACGCGGTTATAGGAGCACATGACCGCTGCCGGATGTCCCTGCGTGACGCCAATTTCAAAGGCAAGCAGGTCGCTTTCGCGCGCTGCCCGGTTGCCGACAAGCACGTTGACCGAATTTCGTCCGCTTTCCTGGTCGTTGAAGGCATAGTGCTTGATGTCGCCGATCACATGCTGCGACTGGGTTCCGGCGATGATATTGGCCACCAGAGTTCCGGCCAGCACCGGGTCTTCGCCCAGATACTCGAAGGTGCGCCCGTTGCGGGGTTCGCGCGTGATGTCTACGCCGCCGCCGAGCGACATGTTGTAACCCTGCGCCCGCAACTCGCGTCCGAGGAGCGCGCCATATTCAAAGGCCGCCTCGGTGTCCCAGCTTGCCGCAGCAGCCACGTTGGCTGGCAAGGCCGTCGAATAGCGCCCGTTCGCACCGCTGGAGCGAACGCCGTATGCCGCGTCGCTCATATCGATGCCCGGAATTCCCAGGCGGGGAACGCCGACCACATAGCCGACACCGCGGTTCGACGGCGCGTTCTCGGGAGTCAGATGGTCGTCTGTGGGCATTCCAACGCCGTGCAGAAGTGCGATTTTCTCATCCAGCGTAAGTTCTTTGAGCACCAGGCCGGCGCGCTCGTCGGGCGAAAGGCTGGAGTTCATCCACGGCCCGGTTGGTTTAGGCGGCGCCTGCCGCTGCGCGGAACCCGGCAGGGTCAGGCAACAGAGAGAGAAGAGCGCAAACGCCGAAGTCCCGAGGACGGCGCGAAGAAAAAGAGATTTCATGATTTCCGTTTCATAAAACGATTTTCGTCAATCGTACAAATAATAGGTTCTTCATCGCGTTCGGCGCAAGGCGGGCCAGTACTACAGTTGTAAATCGCTTATTCCGGAGGGAACAGGGGGTTTTACAGGTTACGGAAAAACTCGTTCTGGTGTGCAAGAAGCATCAGGGCGCCACTTTAAAACCTGCCCTGAGCGCAGCCGAATGGTGCCGTAAGACGCTGAAAATAAATGGCTGGCTTTACCCCTGAGGGATGTTTTTCAGCGATTCGGACTTTCACCGTGGGCCGATAAGGAAGACGCTTGACAGTTGGAGAAATCGCCGATATAAATGTGACTATCGGTCAATAACGAACGGAATTCATGTATGAGCGAAAGTCGCAAAATCGATCTCGTAGCGCAGGTAGAAGCGCACCCAGCCGGGAACCATGCCCATTTGCCCGGTATGGGACGCCGCGAGCGACGCGCCGCGGAGACGCGGGTGCGGCTGTTTCGGTGCGCGCTTCAGCTTTTTGCGGAGCGAGGCTTTCCCAACGTGACGGTGGAAGACATTACCGAAGCCGCCGACGTGGGCAAGGGAACCTTCTTCAATTATTTCGAGACCAAGGATCATGTGCTGGGCGTAATGGCCGAGATTCAGCTTGGCAAAGTCGCGGAAGCTCTGGCGCGGGCCACGGACGGAAAGCAGTCGATTCACTCCGTCTTGCACCGCCTTTTTTTGCGCGCCGCGGAGGAGCCGGGCCGGAGCCCGGACCTGGCCCGCGCCTTGATTTCCTCGTTTTTGGCCAGCGAAGGCGTGCGTAAGATTATCGCGCGCAACATGCAGGAGGGCCGTAGGATGATTGCGGAGGTTGTGGCCGCGGGGCAGATGCGCGGGGAGATTGACCCGCGCCTGAAGAAAGAAAAGGCAGCAATTCAGGCACTACAGGCGTTCATGGGAACGGTTCTGTTCTGGTCGTTGCACGAGGAGCCTCCACTCAAAGCATGGATGGAAGACAGCTTTCAGCACTTCTGGAGATCGATCGCCGTCTTCGGGAAAAAGCAGGAATCATGAAATCGGATTTTCGCGGTGTTGTTCTTCTATTGTTGGCAAGCCTGATTCCGGGGCTGTATATAGCCGCGCCAGTGGCGGCGCAGCAGCCGGCGCCTTACCGGTTGACGCTGCAGGATGCGATTCAGAAGGCGCTCCAGGCCAACCTCAATGTGCTGGTTGCCGCCAGCAAGGTAGACGAGGCAGAAGGCACGCGGGAGCGCCGGTTGGCGGCTGCGCTGCTTCCGCGCGTGAATGCCCAAACCTATGCCAATGCGCAGAACCGCGACCTGCGCGCCTTTGGAATTTCAGAGCCCGGTTTGCCCGAAGTTGTGGGACCATTTTCCAACTACGATTTCCGCGTCTATGCGCAGCAGAATGTTTTCGATCTTGAGAGCCGTCGCGGGCTCAAGGCCAGCGAGAGGGCTCTCGATGCGGGCAAGATGGATTACGAGGACGCGCGCAATCTGATCGTTCGCTCGATTGCCGCTCTCTATTTGAATGCGCAGTCCGCCGCGGCCCGTGTGGATGCGGCACAGTCGCGGGTAACCGATTCAAGCACGCTCTTCAAACTCGCCAAAGACAAGCATGACGCCGGGACGGCGACAGGCGTGGATGTGCTGCGCGCCGAGGTGCAACTTGCCAACGACAAGCAAGCATTGCTCATAGCTCAAAACCAATTGAAGCAGTCGCTGCTGGCGCTGGCACGCAACCTGGGCATGAGTCCGGGCACGCCGATGGAACTGGCCGAGCCGCTTCGTTACCAAGTCTTGGCACAGCCTCAACCCGAGGCTCTTTTGCCTTCGGCCATGCTCACGCGCGCCGACTACCTTTCGCTTGCCAGCCAGCGCCAGGGTTTGGTTGAGCAGCAGCGCGCCAGTCATGCTCGTTTCTATCCCAAGCTGAGCATCAATGGAAACTTCGGCGAGATTGGACGCAGCATAGGTGGCATGCAAGGCACAGGCCTGATTCAAGGCCAGATCGACTTCACTGTTTTCGACCGCGACCGCAACGGCGAAGAGCAGGAACTGAGCAGCCGGTTAAAGCGCATCGACGATCAGATTGCCGATCTGCGGCGCGGCATTGAAGAAGATATCCGCGAGGCGCTGCTGAATCTGGATTCGGCGGCCGAGCAGGTAACTGTGGCCAGGGAAGGCCAGAACTTGGCGCAGCGGGAACTCCAACTCTCACAGGATCGTTTTCAGTCGGGTACGGCCAACAATGTCGAGGTGGTTACTGCCCAGGATGAGTTGGCTCGCGCGGAAGAGAACTACATTCTTGCCGTTTCCAGCCATGTGGACGCGAAGTTTGCTTTGGCGCGCGCCATGGGAGACACCGAGAAAAACATTTTGCAATATATGGGGAATCCATAAGAGATCCTGCTCCTGGTTTCACGATCGATGTTACCGCTTGCGAGGTTTGATGCCATGAAGAGACTTATATCTGTGTTGATTCTGTTGGCCGCGGCGATTGCCGCCGGCGTGTATTATTACCCGCGCTTCGTGCGGAAGCCGGCGCCCGCGAATCAGCTCACGCTCTCCGGCAACATTGAGGCGCACGAGAGTCTGGTGAGCTTCAAAGTTCAGGGGCGCATCGTGGATTTGCCGGTCGAGGAGGGCCAGCAGGTTGAGCAGGGCGCTCTGTTGGCGCGGCTGGAAGATGCCGATTCCAAGCAGAAGGTGCGGATCGATCAGGCCAATGTTGGCGTGCGCGAATCGGATCTTGCGCTCACCCTGGCTGGAACTCGCGAGCAGGAAGTAAAGGCGGCGCAACAGACCATGATCGATGCGCAGGCCGATCTGGAAGAGAAAAAGCTCGACAACGATCGCGCTCAGCGACTCTTCAGCAAAGACGAGGTTTCAGCGCAGGATCGCGACCTGGCGGCAACCGCGCTGAAGCGCGCCGAGGCGATCTTCAAGGCAGCGCAACAGCGTTTGAGCGAGGCGGTCGAAGGCAGCCGCAAGGAAGACATCGCCATAGCGCGCGCAAATCTCAATGAAGCCAGCGCCAACCTGGGCCTGTCGCAAGTGAACCTGGCTTACGCGATTCTGCGCGCGCCTTCCACCGGCGTCATTACCTCGCGCCAGGCGGAACTCGGTGAGGTGGTTGCGCCGGGTTCGCCGGTGGCGACGCTCGCCGACCTCGATCACATCTGGCTGCGGGCCTATATCGCCGAGACCGATCTGGGAAGCATTCACTGGGGCCAGGAGGCAACGGTTACCACCGATACTTACCCAGGAAAGTTATACCACGGGCATATCTCGTTCATCTCATCGAACGCCGAGTTCACGCCCAAGAGCGTACAGACTTACAAGGAGCGGGTTACGCTCGTCTATCGGATTAAGATCGATATCGACAATCCAAATCATGAATTGAAACCGGGCATGCCCGCCGATGCACATATTGATTTGGCCGCGGCCAGGCAATGACGGACGAACTCCAATCCGCGAATGCGCCCGCAATCAGTGCCGAGGGGCTTACAAAGAGCTTTCCTGGGGTTTGCGCCGTTGATGCACTGAGCTTCGATGTGCGCGCTGGAGAGATCTTCGGCCTGGTTGGTCCCGACGGGGCAGGGAAGACGACCACCCTGCGCATGCTTGCGGGCATCATGGCGCCCGATGCCGGCAAGGCTACGGTCGCGGGTTTCAATGTTGTGCGCAATCCGGAGGGCGCCAAGCACGCGCTCAGTTACATGCCGCAACGCTTCGGACTTTACGAAGACATGACCGTGGAAGAAAACATTCGCTTCTATGCCGACCTCTTCGGTGTGCGCAAAGCAGAACGCAATGCCCGCTCGACGCAATTGCTTGTGGCGGCGGGAATGAGTGAGTTTCGCAAGCGAATGGCCGGCAAACTCTCCGGCGGCATGAAGCAGAAACTAGGTCTGGTCTGCGCGCTTATTCACCGTCCCAAGGTGATTCTTTTGGATGAGCCGACCACCGGCGTCGATCCCGTTTCACGGCGCGACTTCTGGCGCATCCTCTACGAATTGAGCGCGGAGGGTGTAGCGATTCTCACCTCGACTGCCTACCTTGACGAAGCGGAGCGCTGCCATCGTGTGCTGCTGCTCCACCAGGGAAAACTTCTCTTCTGCGACACGCCTGCAAATCTCAAGGCCGGGTTGGGCAAGGGAGTGTTGTCAGTGACTTCGCCTGACCCGCGCGCTCTGCGCAGCAGGTTAGAGCATGCGGACGGCATCTCAAGCCTGGTGATGACCGGCGACGGGTTGCACCTGGTGGTGGACAATGCAGCGCGGCGTATTCCAGAATTCGCGGCCCGGTTGAAAAGCGCGCACGTGCCCTATGACGCGATTCAGCAGGTCGCGCCTACCATCGAGGATCTCTTCGTCGATGCGGTGGGCGGCGGAGGCTCAAGCCATGCCTGAAGCCAATAACTCAGTCGTGGTGGAGAATCTGGTGAAGCGGTTCGGCGATTTTGTGGCTGTTGACCGGCTCAATCTTGAGATCCGCAAAGGAGAAGTCTTCGGATTTCTCGGGCCGAACGGAGCCGGCAAGTCCACCACCATTCGCATGTTATGCGGCCTGCTCAGGCCGACATCGGGCCGTGCGCTGGTTGCGGGATTCGATGTTGCTCGCGATCCAGAAGCCGTGCGGCAGAACATCGGTTACATGTCACAGAAGTTTTCCCTCTACAACGATCTGAAGGTAATCGAAAACATTCGATTGTTTGCTGGGCTTTACAGCGTGCCTTCCAAAGACCTTAAAGGCCGCATCGAATGGACTCTTGCCATGGCCAACCTCAAGGGCCAGGAGAATCTCATCACCGGCACGCTTCCGGGCGGGTGGAAGCAGCGCCTGGCGCTGGGCTGCGCGGTGCTGCATAAGCCACCGATCGTCTTTCTGGATGAGCCAACCTCCGGGGTCGATCCTATTTCGCGGCGCCAGTTCTGGGACTTGATTCACCAGATGGCGGAAGATGGAGTTACTGTATTTGTAACTACGCATTACATGGAGGAGGCGGAGTATTGCAACCGTCTCGCGCTCATCTTTCGCGGCAAGATGGTTGCGCTGGGCACGCCCTCCGAGTTGAAGCGGGATTCGATGAAAGGCGAACTGCTGCTGATCGAGTGCGATCCGCTGGGCAAGGCCGTGGAGGCTCTGCAATCGGCGCCCGACGTGATGGATGCCGCGGTCTTCGGCAACGCGCTTCACCTGGTGGTGCGGGACGCCGCTGTCGCCATGCCGCGCATTGAGAAGTACCTGGCGGATAGCGGCGTGGCCGTCAGCCATATTGAGAAGATCCGCCCCAGCCTGGAGGACGTATTCGTCTCTCTCACCACCGCGCACGATGCGGTAGAGGAGCGCAAGGCATGAGCTTCACCCGTTTGCTGGCCGTGGCCAAGAAGGAAGTTATCCAGATCTTCCGCGATTCGCGCAGCCTGTTCATTGTCGTTATCATGCCGGTAACTCTGATGCTGCTGTTCGGCTACGGCGTGAATCTCGATCTCAAGGGGATGCCGGTATATGTGTTCGATCGCGATGGCAGCCAGCAAAGCCAGGACTTGCTGAAGCGATTCCAGGCTAGCGAATATTTCAAAGTTGTGCGGGTGGTGAATGGATACCCGGCGCTTACCAGGGCGCTGGACGACGGCCACGCCAAGATGGGAATTGTTATCCCGTGGGACTTTTCGGAGCGCCTGCGTCAAGGCGGACCCGTGCCGGTTCAGGCGCTTGTTGATAGCACCGACGACAACACGGCCAATGTGCTCATCGGATACGCGCAGGCAGTGGTTCAAGGCTATTCGGCGGATATTCAACTCAACTGGCTTCGCGAGCGAGGCCAGTCGGCACAGACGTCTCCAGTAAGTGTTGAAACCCGCACCTGGTACAACGAGGATCTGGAGAGCAGCGCATTCATTGTTCCCGGTGTGCTGGCTTTGGTCATGTCGGTGATTGGCGCGTTTCTTACCTCGCTCACCATCGCGCGCGAGTGGGAGCGCGGTTCAATGGAGCAATTGATCTCGACTCCCGTCAGCGCAATGGAGATCATGCTCGGCAAATTGGCGCCCTATTTCGTCCTTGGCATGTTCGATGTGATTGTCTGCGCCGCGATTGCGATTTACTGGTTCCATGTGCCGTTTCGCGGCTCATATGTCACGCTGCTGGCCAGTTCCGCGTTGTTTCTTGTGGTGGTGCTTTCGCTCGGATTCTTCATCTCGGTGCTTGCAAAGAATCAGTTTGCCGCGTGCCAGATTGCACTGCTCATCACCTTTCTTCCGGCTTTCCTGCTGTCTGGGTTTCTGTTTTCGATCGAGCAAATGCCCGTCGCCCTACAGTGGATCACGCACATCGTTCCTGCGCGATATTACGTTTCGCTGCTGAAGAAGATATTTCTCAAAGGGACGCCCACGGCCTTGCTCTATGCGGATTTGATTCCACTGGCCGTGTTTGCACTTGCGCTGGCGCTGCTGGCTACCCGCAGTTTCCACAAGAGGCTGGAGTAAAGGAGAGGACTTATGCTGGGGCGCCTGAAGCAAATGTTGATCAAGGAATTCATCCAGGTCTTCCGCGACAAACGGACGCGCTTTCTGCTCTTCGGGCCGCCGATCATCCAGATGCTGGTGTTTGGGTATGCGGCCACCTTTGAAATCCGTCACGTACCGACAGTGGTGCTCGATTTCGATCACAGCCAGGAGAGCCGCGAGCTGATTTCTCGCTTCACATCAAGTCCCTATTTCGATGTGCAGAGGCAACTTACCGATTCGCGCCAGATTCGCGATCTCATCGACAGCGGAAAGGCTACGGTCGGTATGGAGATCGATGCAGGCTTTGCTCAGAAGTTGCGCGGCGGCCAGACCGCGCCGCTGGAAGTGATTGTCGATGCCACCAACTCAAATACAGCACTTATAGCATCGAGTTACATCTCACAGATTGCATTCGGCTTTGCCCAGGACTACCAGAAGGACCGCGTCTATCGAATTGCGCCGCAGTTGGCGGAACAGATTCCATCGGTCGAACTCGAACAGCGGCCGTGGTACAACCCGGAGCTGAGCAGTCGCTGGTTTTTTGTGCCGGGAGTGATCGGGAGCCTGACCCTGGTGCTTGTAATCACCCTGACAGCCTTTGCGGTTGTCCGCGAGCGCGAGATCGGCACACTCGAACAGATCATGGTTACACCCATCCGCCCGGCCGAGTTCATTTTAGGCAAGACGCTGCCCTTTTTTCTGATTGGCCTGTTCGATGTCTCGCTGATTGCGGTAGTGGGAACATTGTGGTTCCAGGTTCCATTTCGCGGTCATATCTCAGTGCTGCTTACGGGTGCGATACTCTTCCTGCTCTGCATGTTGGGCGTGGGCCTGCTGATTTCAACCGTCTCGTCCACGCAACAGCAGGCGATGGTGACCGCGTTCTTCTTTATCATGCCCGCCATAACTTTCTCGGGGTTTGGATTTCCCATCGCCACCATGCCGCAGTGGATGCAATATCTCACTTATCTGATTCCGCTGCGTTATTTTCTGGTTGTGCTGCGCGGCACTTATCTGAAAGGCGTGGGGATGGAGATACTGTGGCCTCAGATGGCGGCCATGGCGTGCATGGCAGTCAGTCTGCTTACGATTGCAATTCTCCGCTTTCACAAGGCGCTGGATTAGAGTGTTATTCGATTCGCGAAGATTTCCGCCAGTTCTTCCGCGTTATGGCGCAGGTCATAGTGCTCCAGAATGCGCGCGCGGGCGCTGCCGGCGATGCGCTCTCGCAGGGATTCGTCGTCGATCAGACGCCGCAGCGCTTCGATGAGGGCTTCCAGGTCGGAGGGCGCGACGAGCAGGCCATCGATCCCGTTGCGGATTAACTCGGGAATGCCGGTAATCTGAGTCGAGACGCACGGAATTCCCATGGCCATGGCCTCCATCAGGGCTACCGGAATGCCTTCGGCAAAGCTGGGAAGGCAGAACAGGTCCGCTGCCGCATAGAGTGTTCGAATGCGATCCTGATTCACCGCGCCTTCAAAGACGATGCATTCAGGGAACTCGATGGACGCGGCATGTTCCCGCAGGGACGATTCGCCGGGTCCATTGCCAGCCAGGCGAAGCCGCACACGGCGTCCTTGTTGCGCAAGCCGCTCCACCGCGTCGATCAAAAGATGCTGCCCTTTGGCCGGCGTGAGACGGCCTACGCAGAGGACTTCGAAGATATCCGCCGCGGGCTTTTTTTGCGGAGGCGAAAATAGCTTGGGATCGACACCAAGCCGGGATACCGCGAACTTATCCCAAGCGGTATATGGCGATAACATCGTCAACTGGCTGCGCGCATAAGAACTTATGCAGATAATGAAATCGGCTGCGGCAATCTTTTCGGCGAGGTATTGGCCTTGCACATCGTAGAACTCATCGGGTCCGTGGACCGTCATCGAAAATCCGAATCCGAAGACACGATGCACATAGAGGCCAACGGTCGCCGCCTGCTGCGCAAGGTGGCAGTGAAGGTGCGTCTGCCGCTGGCGTTTCATCCATTGCCCGACCATCAGCGCTTCAGTGAAATACATGAAGTTGAAGAACAGCCGCTTGAGGTCCATTCCGCCTAAACTGAATACCAGCCGAAGGCCGCGCAGATAGCCGCGGAGGTTCTGCATCTTGGTCTGCAAATGAGCCATGAATGCGCCAGTCAGACCATGGTTTTTTACGCAGTATGTGCGCTGTGCTTCCGTCGCTTCTTCTGTTGTCAGATTGTCCTGAGCGCGATCCGGCGGATTGATGGATGCCGTGTCGATGCGAAAGCCCAGTTCGCGAAGCTGGAGAACTTCGCGCAGGACGAAGGTCATTGAGAGCGTGGGGTACTGGCTGACCAGGTATGCGAGAGATCGAACCGGGGCAACTGCCGGCGGCCGCGTGAAGGGTGGATCGAGATGGGTCGAGGCTGACATTCAAATTGTCCTGGTAGCTGACACGCTGGAACGCCCGGCGAGACGACAGCTTCCGATTTTCGGCGCGGCGCTGGTGAAATCGTTGCGTTTTCCTGCCCCGGCACGCTCCCCCCTGCCTGGCGCTCAAGCCGGCAGGATTCGCGCAGGAGTTGCTGAGAACTGGCGATTGCTCAAAGTATATGGCTTTGTAGCGGCCATACTTTGCCGGGGTTGCAGCCAGCAGTGCCGAACCGGGGTTAAAATCACAGGTTCCAGCGCCTTCGGCCTCGTTGATGTACCTTAACCTTTTGGCCGCTATCATGCCGGATGGATGAGCGGAACCGGGGACCGAGCCGCAACGGCTGACAGGGCGGTGACTTCCAGGGGATGCGGCGACGGTTGCGCGGCTGGCTGGAAGAGTTTGGGAGCTTGGTTTTTATGATGGAATTTCATATTTCGCGGAATGCGCGCACACGGTACGAGTTCGCGGAGTCTCTTTTTTCCTATACGGGGAACGTGGTTTTTGCCAATCTGGCCGCGTGCCGCGAGTTCGCCTACCGCATGAACAAGATTCGGGACGTCGAAAAGCATCCTGAGCTGGCGGTTCATGCCGGGTCGCTATACGCCATGGGGCTGATCGACGAGGCGAGCCACGTGCTGATGGCGCGCTATCGCGAGCAGTTTGACCCCGAGGTGATGACGGGCGCCTTGGACTGGTTTTCGGCGCAGGTGGGCTCAGAGGCTCTGGACGCCATGCTGCTCACATTTGTCGAACAGTTCCCCGGCACGAGCGTGATTCGCGGTCTGGAAACGCCCCAGCAATGGCTGGCCGGCACAACCGATGGCACACCCCACCGGGCAGCCGCGCTGGAAGAGTTGCTGCTGCTGTTCGCCGCCAACCGCAACGAGGCATTCAAGCCTTTCGATGAGCTTTTTGAAGAGAAGACGCTGGCCGAAAAGACCGTGTATCGCCAGGTGACCGAGAAGCTGCCCGACTACTTTGCCACACGGCCGCTGGTGCCCATCGAGGGCTCCAATCTGGTGAATCTGCTGGAACTGCTGCGCGCCCCGGCCGTGGGTGCGCCCAGTTCGCTCAAGGATCAGCTTGCGCTGATTCGCAAGCTGTGGAAGCCGCTGCTGGGCGATAGCCTGGAAGATTTGCTGGCGGTTGCCAGCGAGATTCTGCGCGAAGAAGAGCTGGCCATCTGGATGCAGTTCAATCCTCCCAGCGCTCAGGCCGAGGCCGCAGCCCGGCACCGCCGGGAGACCGGCCAGCAGCAGTGGCCTTCGGTGGTCAGTCATTCCGAGGTGCCGGTGTTTGGCGATCCGGCCCACGAATACGAGAAGTTTTCGCCCGATACGGCCTGGATGCCCAACACAGTGCTCATCGCCAAGAGCACCTATGTGTGGCTGGCGCAACTCAGCAGGCAGTACGGCCGCCGAATCGCTCGCCTCGACGAGATTCCGGATGAGGAACTGGCAACGCTGGCGCGGCGTGGGCTCAATTCGCTGTGGCTCATCGGCGTATGGGAGCGCAGCCGTGCCTCGAAGACCATTAAGCAACTCTGCGGCAACTCGGATGCAGTGGCCTCGGCCTACTCGCTCTTCGACTACTCCATCGCCGAGGATCTGGGCGGCGAGGCAGCCTACATCAACCTGCGCGACCGCGCCTATCACCATGGCGTTCGGCTGGCCAGCGATATGGTGCCCAACCATATGGGCATCGACTCGCCCTGGGTTATCGAGCATCCCGAGTGGTTCATCTCTCGCGAAGACACGCCCTATCCCGCCTACAGCTTCAACGGCCCCGATCTCTCCCACGATGCGCGGGCCGAGATCAAAATTGAGGACCACTACTTTGAGCAGACCGACGCCGCGGTGGTCTTTCGCCGGCGCGACTGCAACTCCGGCGAAACCCGCTACATTTATCACGGCAACGACGGCACCAGCTTTCCCTGGAATGACACGGCACAGCTCAACTACCTGAATCCGGCGGTGCGCGAGCAGGTGATCCAGACAATTCTGCACGTGGCGCGATTGTTCCCAGTGATTCGCTTCGACGCGGCCATGACGCTGGCCAAGCGGCATTTTCACCGGCTCTGGTTCCCCGGGCCTGGGGCCAGCGGGGCTATTCCATCCCGCGCCGAATACGGGATGAGCCAAGCGGAATTTGACCGGCACATGCCGCACGAGTTTTGGCGCGAGGTGGTGGATCGCGTGGCTGCTGAAGTCCCCGGCACACTGCTGCTGGCAGAGGCTTTCTGGCTGATGGAAGGCTATTTCGTCCGCACCCTGGGCATGCACCGCGTTTACAACAGCGCCTTCATGAACATGATGCGCGATGAGGAAAACGCCAAGTACCGCTCGGTTATCAAGAACACCCTGGAATTCGATCCGGACATCATGAAGCGCTACGTCAACTTCATGAGCAATCCCGACGAGCGCACGGCGATTGACCAATTCGGCAAGGGAGACAAGTGCTTTGGGGTGGCTGCACTGATGGCCACGCTGCCGGGCCTGCCAATGTTCGGCCACGGGCAGATTGAGGGCTTCACCGAGAAATATGGCATGGAGTACCAGCGGCCCCGCTACGACGAGACCGCAGACCACTGGCTGGTGGAGCGGCATGAGCGGGAGATTGCGCCCTTGTTGAAGAGGCGATCACTCTTTGCGGAAAGCAGCAACTTTCTGCTTTACGACTTCTTTCAGGATTCGGGCAAGGTGGATGAGAATGTCTTCGCCTACTCGAACCGCAAGGACGGAGAGCGCGCCCTGATTGTCTATAACAACCGCTACGGCACCGCGCATGGCACCATCGATTTCTCAGCGGCATACGCCGACAAGGGTTCCGGGCAGCTTCGGCAGCAGAGACTGCGGGAAGGGCTGGGACTGACCGGCGACTCAGCCGCCGTCTTTGCATGGCGCGACTCGCTCACGGGCCTCGAATACCTGCGCCGGGCCAACGATTTGTCCGATCGCGGGCTTACCCTCGATCTGCATGCTTACCAATGCCACGTCTTTCTGGATTGGCGCGAGTTGTATTCCACCGCGGAGCAGCCCTGGGACCGGTTGTGCGATCAACTGAACGGTAGCGGTGTTCCCAGCCTGGACGATGCGCTGGTGAATCTGGAACTGCGGCCCGTGCATGACGCGCTTTTGCAGCAGCTCCACCCGACCGTCGTGCGCCTGCTTGCCGATCTGGCGGAGTATCCCCGCTCCCTTGCCGCCGGAAAAGACAAGAAGATCGAGCTGGAGCGCAGTGAATTCTTTGAATTGGCGTGGAAACGCTGCGAGATCTTTCTGCGAGCGGCGCAATCGGCCTATGTCTCGCGCATTCCAATCGAAAGTCGTCCGGCAGGCATTGCCCAGGCGGCCAACCCGGCATTGCTGGCCCGGAGCTTCCGCGAACGCCTGCGCGCCGCCATGCGGATTCCGGCGATTGAGGCGCTCTTCCCGGCGCCGTGGACCGTTGCGGCCCGGCGCGTGTTGCCGAGTCCGAGCCCGCAGTTTACGGCTACGGCCATGTGGGGGCCGGTGCTCGGCTGGTGCGTGTTGCAGTTGCTGGCCGAATCCATCGATGCTGAAAACCCGGAGCGCGCGGCGCTGGATCTGTTTGACCGTCTGCGCCTGCGCGAGCCGTTCGCCCGGGCCTTCGCCGCTCTCGGCTTCGAGGGCGATGAGTGCTGGCGCGTTGCGGCGCGCATCAAGGTCGTGTTGCTCAGCGGCTCTGGCGAGTGCGAGGCAGTGCAGGCCGAAGCCGAGCCTGTTGCGGAAGCGGGAGCGCCGGCTGCGGTTGCGGTAGCTGCTGAAGATGCGGTGGAAACATCAGGCGGGGAAGCGGAAGCGCCGGCTCCAGATTCAGGCGAGGCGGCAGCGGACGGCGAGGAAAAGGTGTCGCTCTCGCCAGCCCTGTGGCTTGACCCCGATGTGCGCTGGCTGACGGGCGTCCACGAGGCCGATGGGCACGCCTACCTGGTTCGCGAGCAGTATGAGGAGCTGCTCTGGTGGCTGCTGATGCCGTCGCTGCTTGGCTTGGGCGGCGAGGCTGCTCCCAGCCGGGCCGCCGTCGAGAAGATGAGCAAGACCGTCGAGGAGGCCTTGGCGACGGCGGAAGCCGCCGGCTATCGCATCGATGCGCTGCTCGGCACTTCCACTGACCCGGATGCCGGCGAAACGCCCGAGCCGGAGGCTGAATCCCAGCCGCCTGAGCCGGAAAAGCCGGAAACCGAAGAGCCGGAGACTCAGCAGCCCGGTGTGGAACCGCCGGTTGCTTCGGTGGCTGGGCCAGTGGAGGCAGCCTAGCCGGCTGCGGGAACTGCGGCCCCGGCTTTTGACCCTGAGGAAGGGAGCCTGACGACGAGCGACCGTACTGGGATACTGGGACTGTAGGACTGTAAAATGGGTCTTTGTAAGCATTTGATTTCACTTGAGTTAAGAGGGGCTTCACAGTTTCACAGTGAAAAAGCACGTTATTTTTTTGCTGGACGGAGGTAAGTGGTTTATATAGTGCGGTTTGACGGATTGAAACACGGGTTTGGTTCGGACGATTTTGTTCATGAGCTTGCGAACTGATGGTTTGACCACACCGTCCTCAATGTTTCAATTGTGCGCCGGGAGCGGGTAATTCTATGCAAGGCGCGGCGAGGAAAAGGGCGCGTGTCAGTGGGAGGTTTGGATGAGGATTGTGGGTTCCCAGGTCTCCATCTTCCACCGTCGGGCATGAAAACATCATTACCAGCTACAGAGTCCTGAAGCTCGCGACTTGCATTTTGCGCTTGAATCGGGCTATCTTTTCGGCAATGCAGTACGCGCGCATGGGAGGTTCCCATGATTCGGCCACTTCTTCCCCAGGAGACGCGTTCAGCCACACCAACGACCGCTAGTTGCCGACGCAAGAACAGTTTCAGGCGAGGAGCGGATCTCTGCGCCATTGCGGTTCTGCTGGCAACCTGCATGGTCTCGGCCCAAATCACCATCGATACGCATACCGGTACAGTGACCAACGGCTCCAGCGGCAAGTCCGGCACGGTTGACCGGCGCTATCAACAGATTGAGCCGACGCACGTGCCGCTCCCCAAGTCCGGACTCGACGCCAAAACGCGCCTGGAACTCATCCGGCTGCTCCAGTCGGAGCAGGGTTTTGCCATGCGTCCGTTCCCGCGCGGGCACAAGGGCCTGACGCTGGTGGCCAACGGCAAGCTGGAGCCGGCGGGAGAAGCCTATCTGAACATGGTGACCAGCCAAGGGCTGTCGGCCAAGCCCGGCGACCGGCTGGTATTGACCGACATCAAGATCGATCACTCCAAAATTTCAATCGAGCTCAACGGCGGGCCCGATTTGAAGCACCGCCTTTTGCGTCACGTCCAGATTGGCGCGGATCCGAACTTGACTGTTCCGGTGGTGGAGGGCGATGACGAAGAGCGGACAGGAGCGCGCCTCACCCTCGCCTTCGACGGCCGCGTACCGGAGTTGACCGGGGCCGAGGTAAAGGCGTTGCTGGCTCCGCTGATCTCATTTGACATGAAGACGCCCATTCAAGCCTTTACCGACACGCTTCCCACCATGCTCAAAGAGGCTATTCTCGATCACCATGTGCTGGTGGGCATGAGCACGGATATGGTGCTGTTCGCAAAAGGGCAGCCGGAAAGCAAGACGCGCGAGGTGGAAGGGCAAATACCCTTCGAGGAGTGGATCTATGGCAAGCCACCCAAGGATGTCGAGTTTGTCCGCATCAACGGCAATCGCGTGATTCGGCTGGAGATTGCCAAGATGGGCGAGACGCCGGTCATTTTCACCAAGGATGAAGTGGAAGGGCTGATGCGCACCGATGGCACGCCGCTGATCCCGGTCAATACGCGCACCGTGCAAGCCGGCGACGCCGAGCGCAACCCCGATACGCAGGAGCCGAACGCTCCGCCAAGCCTGCGCAATCCCGGCGAAAAGCTGCCGAATGACAAGAACACAGGCGTGATGAAGCCGGTGCAGTTCCCCAAGCCGAAGCCCCAGCCCGGCGCCAATCCTGATGGGGAGCCCGACGCGCAGCCGGCGGCCACCGCGCCTGCTGCGCCCACGGATGCCTCGCAACCCGCTCCGGCCAAGCCGCAGCCGCCTGCACCCGCTGGTTCCGATCAGCCCAACTGAGTCGATGCAGACGGCTTTCATGTAAACTCAATACAGCGAGTCCGGCTCACTCCAGGTGAGATTTTGCGTCCAGCGGTGAGCCAATGACCGCGCCGTTGAAGCCGCTTGCAACGCAATTGCAGGTGTGTGCAGAGACACCCCAAGAAGGAGAAACACCCGACCGATGGCCAAGATTGCAAAAACAGGTGACCGCAAGAAGGTAATGGACACGACGAAGTCGACCGACTGTCCCAAGTGCAGCAAACCGACGCGCATCGTCAAGCGCGTAAAGGACCGTGAACGCGGCGTCCCCGGCGGAGTCTACATTTCGTGCTCTGTCTGTGACTTCTACGAGAAACTTTAAGCGTCAGTTCAAGTTTGGCGTAAGAAAAAGCCCGGCTGCTTGCCGGGCTTTTTCGATTTATGAAGCAATTGTGGTTTCTCAGATCCCAAAGCCGGCACATGGAGTGCCTGGCACCCGACTGTAAGCGGGGAAATGGACTGTTTTCTTCTTGACATCGTGGGGGAGAAAAGCGCAGAGTATCACTGTCGAAGGGTTGAGGTCAGGAACGAAGACGCTACCTTGGCATAAACATCCTTCGGTTCTTGATAGGGTCACGCTTCGCGAGGCCCTATCGTCTTTTGGGCTTCTGCTTGAGTCCATCGCCATTCGGGACTACGGAATAAAGGTCTGCAAAAGGTTTTCTGCCGCTGCATTCGAACACCGCTTCATCGTTCACCAGTATTCCGTTGTGATCCATTCTTTTGTTGGGATTGCGGATCACCACTGAAGGACGCGCTGGATCGACCACCGAAGCATCCGAGAGCGCACTTTGAATTTGCTCCAGAACCTGATCGATTGTGTAGAGGTTCTTGACACATCTACTGTCGAACAGATAGGAACCGTGGAACAGTATCTCGGGACGCAGAGCCGGGAATCCCATGGATATTCGGGCTTTGTTTATTTGGGTGATCTGCTCGGGGGTAAAGTAGCCGACCTTTGCAACGCAAGGCTTCTGGCCAGATTGCACCCGGAGAAGATTCCGGCGTATTTTCCTTAGCCCATCGGCGTACAGGGGCATTGTTGTTCCCGTCTGGTTCTCTTCCCAAGTTTACAGACCATACCTAGCGATCACGCCAACACCCGCCCGATTATCGGGCAGATGCGGTTGTCAAGGCAGGCCCCCGGCTTGAAGTGGGGTCGGCGTCAGTTAATCAACGATTTAATTACCAAGCCGATGGTCCTTATCGAAAGTCCCTTAGCCTTAGAGTGCTTCCGCCATTTCCTTGAGGATTGCCTCGGCGGCTTCGGCGGGGTCGGGAGCCTTGGTGATGGGACGGCCGACGACCAGGTAGCTTGCTCCCAGGCGCAGGGCTTCAGCGGGTGTGGCAATGCGCTTCTGGTCGCCGGTTTCTGCTCCGGCGGGGCGGATGCCGGGGATCACCAGGACGCCCTCGGGGCCGGTGAGGGCGCGCAGGGTGGCAACTTCCTGGGGTGAGCAGACAAATCCGCGCACCCCGGCTGCCAGACCCATCCGGGCCAGCAATTCCACTTGTTCGGCAGGCGAGCGATCGAGGCCGATGGCGCTCAACTGTGCCGGATCCATGCTGGTGAGCACGGTAACAGCCAGCAGTTCAGGCGGATTGGCAAGACCGTCGAGTGCGGCGCGGGCCGCGGTCAGCATGGCCGGGCCTCCGGCGGCGTGGACGGTCATCATGCGCACACCCAGCGCCGCGGCAGAGCGCACCGCAGCGGCCACTGTGTTGGGAATGTCGTTGAATTTGAGATCCAGAAAGATGGAGTGACCGCGCTTGATGAGCGGCGCCAGCACGGCGGGTCCGGCGGCGACAAACAGCTCCAACCCCACTTTGAACCAGCGGCAGTTGCCCTCCAGCCGGTTCACCAGGGATGCGGCAGAGGCTGCGTCCGGCACATCGAGAGCCACGATGAGGCGCTTGCGTGCCTCCTCCATCGGGTCTGTCGTGGCTGGCGCCGGGGGCCGGGCTGAAGCGAAGGTAGGATTCAACCTCTCTGGGATAGGCATAATTGAATCCTAACGCATGGCCGGCTCCGGCGGCGTGAAGACTCCTCAGGCCCTTGCTGCCAGCGGAACCGGACGCGCATCGTTCAAGGCGATCTGGTCCTGCGCTGGCAGGAAGCGGCAAAGGTAGTCGATGGGATCCTCGGCGGCGGCCATCTGGCGCAGGTGATACTTCCAGACGTCTGGCTTGATGATGCGCCGTGTGAAGGGCTTGCGGGTCACCTGCACCACTTTGCCCTGGGCGTTCACTCTGGGATAGGTGATGGAGGGAACCATGAAGCTCATCTGCGCGCCGGTCCGCCAGAAGCAGCTTGCGAACTCGTGGCAAAAGATCAGCGCGTAGTGACGGCCCTCCCCGGCCAGCAGGGTCAGCGCCTGCTCGGCGCCGGGCCAGACCGGCTGCACATGAGACTGGAACCAGCGGTGGAACTCGAATCCGTTAAACTGAGCCTGATTGAGCAACAATCGCAGCAACTCTTTCCGATTCATTTCACCAATCCTTCAGGAAACAGAGGAATCCAGGGTTTAGCGTTTCAGGGTTAACGTGCCGCAGAAAACAGCCACTGGACTTCGTCGGTTTCCAATCCAGTGACCGTGAGATTGCTCCAAGCGGCGAGACGAACGCACCGTATGAAAGCAACGCGGGAGACTGTATTTGAGCGTCTTCTGTTGTTCATTAACGTCAAACGGGCGGGAGTTTCCTTTTTCCCTCGTCTGATAGTGTTTGAGAAGGACAATGCGGTTGTTCCAGGGCAGCGGCTCCGCAGCCCGATGGGATCTTGCTTATGGAGAGCAAAAGGAGATTCGAGGTTGAAGACGGAAGCGTTTTGGATGCGTGGATTGGGCTTGGGAATTGCTTTGCTGTTGGCGGCCAGCCTGGCGTGGGCTTCTCCGGCGCATACCAATCCACTGAACCGCGATCCGCTGGTGCGCGAGGCCTTCGACCACTTCTATAACCTGGACTATCCGGGCGCGGTCGAGCGCTTCGAGCGCTTTCATGCGATGCATCCCGGCGATCCGCAGGGAACGGTGTTGCTGCTCGAGGCGGTGCTGTTTCAGGAACTCTATCGGCAAGATCTGCTCGACACCACCTTCTATGCCAACGACGGCTTTCTGACCGGCCGGCATGCCACCAGCGAAGACCCAAAGATCCGCGACCGCATTCTGGCGTTGGCCGATGAAGCTGTCAGCGAAGCCGACTGGCGAATCGGCAAAAATCAAAACGACGTGGATGCGCTCTATGCGCGGGGGTGGGCGCGAGCCCTGAAATGCACCTACCTGGCCATGGTGCAGCGGAATTTTCGAGGCGGCTTCCGGCTGGCCATGAAGGCCAAGGACGACAGCGTGCGGGTGCTCCAACTGGACCCGGATTATGTGGATGCGAAGCTGGTGGCGGGCGTCTTTGAATATGTTGTGGGCGCGCTGCCCTGGCCCTTCAAAATGCTGATCGGTTTTGCCGGCATCACCGGTTCCAAATCCAGGGGGTTGGAGATGCTGACCGACGACGGCAATCGCGGCGTGGCGACCAGCGTGGAGGCCCGCACCACGATTGCGCTCTTTTTGCGCCGCGAGGCCCGCTACAAGGAGGCGATCCAGGTGGTGCGCACCCTGAAGCGCCAGTACCCCCGCGACTACCTGTTCTGCCTTGAAGAGGCCAACCTGCGCAAGGATGCGGGCGAGGGCATGGGCGCGGTGGCGGCCTACCGCGAGATTCTCGGCGCCAATGCCCGGCCCGGCTATTACTATTCGCCGCGCATGGAACTCGCCTACTTCGGCCTTGGCGACGCGCTACGCGGGCAGCGGCACTTTGCCGAGGCGGCGCAGTCCTATGAGCAGGCTGCCTGGACCGTGAACGTGGGGCCCGAACTGAGGATGCGGTCGCTGGTGGCCGCCGGCCAATGCCACGATATGGACGGCGAGCGCCAGAAGGCGATCAAGGACTACCAGGCCGCCATCGATGCCGGCCCCAATACCTCGCGCGCCGATGCCGCAAGAAAGTATCTGCGCAGCGCCTATAACGGGAGCTGATCGCTATGGGCGGCGCCTGCAAGCGGCGCCCATTCAACCCAGACAGCTTCTAGCGGACCGCCGTGGTGGCGAACTTTTTGACCATGGCCAGCAGCAGCTTGCGGTCGCTCTCGCTCAGGTTTGAGGAGTAGCGGCGAATCTGGGTGAGGAAGCGAAGTTCCTCGTCAGAGAGCGTTTGGGTGTTGAATTGGGGGCCCAGCGAGTCGTCTGAGAAAAACTGGGCGATGGGCAGGTCGAGAGCCAGGGCAATCTTCGAGAGCGTGTCCAGCGAGGGCACGGTATGGCCGTTTTCCACGCGCGAGAGGTAGCAGCGCAATAAGCCGGTCTTCTTTTCGATGTCCCCTTGAGAGAGCCCCTTCTGTAGCCGGTGAGCGCGGATCGTGGTGCCGATCTTCATGGCGGAAAACGTCCTGTCCGATGCCGACCAGAGTTTACTCCTGTGGCAGCAATCAAATGAATGTTGGCTTAATAGTTAACATGCGCGGCGCTGGAATGCAAGCTCAATGATCCAGTTCCCCCTCATTTGAACCGTGGAAAACCTGTCAAAATGCAGGCTGGAGGCGTATTCGGCATAAGAATTTTTTTGCCGAGATGGTGCGCCGCTCACAGTGTATTCGGCCAAGGATCCTTGAGCAGCGAGCACAGCCCCAGGTCGTTGCCGTAGCGCTCGACTTCCACTTCGCCCATGCGAATGGCATTGGCCATGCCGCGGAAGGCGGGAACGGCGTCGGAACCCATGATCTGCGGCGAAACAAAAAGATGGACGCGGTCTACGTGTCCGCCGGCCAGCAGGGCGGAGTTCAGCCGCGTGCCGGTCTCGGTGAGCAGGTTGAGAATGCCCTCGCCGCCCAGCTTGTCTAGCACCTTGCCCAGCGGGACGCGGCCAGCCTGCCACCCCTGCGACGAAGACCTGTCGCTGGGGACCCCAGCCTCGGCAGGCAGCACTTCAACGCGCACGCCGCGCTCCGTTAGCTGCTTCATGCGGGCTTCATCCTTTGAAACCGTGAAGACCACCAGATCGTTGTGGGCCGTGGCCACCATCTTGGAGTCGAGCGGCATGCGCAGGGCCGAATCTAACACCACGCGCAGCAGGGGCCGTCGGCGGCGCAGGCCGCTGCGGTCAGTGAGCATGGGGTTGTCGGCCAGCACGGTATCCACGCCGGTGAGCGCGGCGTCCGCCTGCCAGCGTAGCGGCTGCACGGCCGCCCGCGCGGCCTCGCAGGTGATCCAATACGGCTCGCGAACCAGGTGCTGCCCGGCTGGCGGAGCGATCCGCCCATCCAGCGTCATGGCTACCTTCATCAGCACGAGTGGCCGCCGATGCTGGCTCCAGCGGGCAAAACCTTCGTTGAGCCGGCGAGCCTCGGCTTCGCAGACTCCCACAACGGCATCAAGGCCCGTCGCGCGGAGTGCCTCCATGCCATGCCCGGCGACAGCGGGGTTAGGGTCGATGGTGGCAGCCACCACGCGGCGCAGTCCGGCGGCAATCAAGGCGTCAGTGCAGGGGCTGGTGCGCCCGGTGTGGTTACAGGGCTCCAAGGTCACGTAAACTGTGCCGCCACGCAGGCGTTCGCCGGCGTGCTGGGCGGCAACTTTGAGCGCGGCTGCTTCGGCGTGGTCCAGCAGGTCGTACTCATGCCACCCCTCGCCGGCAACCTGTCCGGCGCAGTCGAGGATGACACAGCCCACGGCGGGGTTGGGCGAGCTGACGCCAGTGCCGCGCCGCGCCAGCTCCAGCGCCCGCTGCATCCAATAACGATCCTGGTCGATTGCGTTCATGCGTTACCCCAGCAGCGAATCCACAAAGGCGGCGGGCGAAAACTCCAGCAGGTCGCCCATCTGCTCGCCGACGCCCACAAAACGCACCGGCAGGTCGAGTTCGCGGGCGATGGCCACCGCGATGCCGCCCTTGGCCGTTCCGTCCAGTTTGGTGAGTACGATGCCGGTGACTCCGGCGGCCTGCGTAAACAGCCGCGCTTGGTTCAGGCCATTCTGCCCGGTGGTGGCATCCATCACCAGAAGCACCTCGTGGGGCGCGCCGGGAATGAGACGCGCGGCGGTGCGGCGCATCTTGTCCAACTCGTCCATCAGGCCGGTCTTGGTGTGCAGGCGGCCTGCGGTGTCCACATAGAGATCGTCGATATTGCGTGCTTTGGCTGCGCTGCACGCATCGTAAAGCACGGCTGCGGGGTCGCCTCCGTGGCGGGTCTTGATCATTTCGACACCGGAGCGGGAGGCCCATACTTCCAACTGCTCAATCGCCGCGGCGCGAAATGTGTCGGCGGCGCAAAGCAGCACGGTGCGATTTTGAGCGCGGCTCCAGGCGGCCAGTTTGCCGCTGGTGGTAGTTTTTCCGGTGCCGTTCACGCCTACCAGAAAGATAACAAAGGGACGGTCTGCCGCGGACGGGGCGGCGGGCTTGTTGGCGATGGGAGCTTCAAGGATGGCGCGCAACTGGGCCTTGAGCAGCGAGCGCAATTCCTCTCCGCCTTCGATTGCCTGGCGGCGCGCGCGGTCGCGCAGAGCGGCCAGGATCTCAGTAGTGGTCTGCACCCCGATATCGCTGGTGAGCAGCGCCGCCTCAAGACCTTCAAGGGTGGATTCGTCCACCGCGCGGGTGAGCGCGACGAGGCCTTCGATCTTGGAAGAAAGCGACTCGCGGGTGCGCGAGACGGCCTGTTTCATGCGGTCGAAGAATCCAGATTTTGGGGTCTCGTCCGGGCCGGTTTCGGGCGCGGAGGAGGGTGCCGGGGGGTCTTTTCTGCCGCCAAAGAGCTTCATCGTCAAGAGGTCCAGCTTTGAGTCTAGAGCATCGGCCAGCGCCGCTGGCGGCGGGCATGGGCGCCGGCCGGCATCAAGGTGGCTCCTTGGTTTGCGTTACTCGTCCTTGCCGGGGCGCAGCATCAGGGATTTTATGGCTTCGCGGGGGTCTTTGCCTTCGTCGAGGATGAGTTCCATTTGCTCGGCGATGGGCATCTCGATTGAGTGGAGGCGAGCCAGGCCGCGGGCGGCGCGGGTGGTCAGCACGCCTTCAGCGACTTTGCCGCCCAGGCTATCGAGGATTTCAGAGAGGTTGCGGCCCTGGCCTAACGCTTCTCCTACGGTCCGGTTGCGGCTGAGGGAGCCGGTGCAGGTGAGCACCAGGTCGCCCACGCCAGAGAGGCCGGCAAGGGTTTCGCGGCGGCCGCCGCAGGCTACGGCGAGGCGCGTGATTTCGGCAATTCCGCGAGTGATGAGCGCGGCGGCGGAGTTGTAGCCGAGGCCCACTCCGGCGGCTACTCCGGCGGCAATGGCGATCACGTTCTTGAGCGCCCCGCCCAGTTCCACGCCGATGACGTCGGTAGACGTGTAAAGGCGGAGAGCCTCGGAAGAGAACTCGGTCTGGATGCGCGCTGCGATGTCGGCGTCGTCGAAGGCCACGGTGACGGCGGTGGGCTGGCCCTGGGCGACTTCAAGGGCGAAGCTGGGGCCGCTGAGGGCGCCGATGGGCAGATGCAGGCCCAATTCGGCGAGGCAGGCGGCGATGACCTCGGTCATACGCAGGTAGGTGTGGTTTTCGACGCCCTTGGTGGCGCTCACGACGAGTTGACCGGGATGAAGATGGGGGCCAAGACGGGCGAGGGTCGAGCGGAGGAACTCCGAGGGAACGACGGAGACGACGATCTCGGCATCGGCGACGGCGGAGTTGTCGCCGGTGATGGCAATCTCGGCGGGCAGGGGGAAACCGGGGAGAAAGAGGGTGTTTTCCTTGGCTTCGATGATCTCCTGCGCGGCCTCGGGGCTGTGCGCCCAGAGGGTGATCTGGTGACCGCCGCGGCGGTGGAGCGAGAGAGCGATGGCGGTTCCCCAAGCGCCGGAACCTAAGACGATAATGCGGCTCATGCGGTTTTCCTGGCTCCAATTCTGGATTCCGTGCCGGCGAGCAGGCGGCGGATGTTCTGGTGGTGCTTGACGATGACCAGCAATGCGACGGCGATCTGAACGGCGATGAAGAATGCCGGGCGGGGCCCATGGACCAGGAACCAGGCAAAGACAGGGAAGCTGGCCGCGCCGAGGATGGAAGCCAGCGAAACATAGCGGCTGGCTAGAAAGACAAGTGCGAAGACGGTGATGGCGGCCAACGCGGCCCAGGGGGCGGCGACGAGGAAGACGCCAAAGCTCGTGGCTACGCCCTTTCCGCCGCGAAAGCCGAGCCAGACGGGGAACATGTGGCCGAGGACGGCAAAGAGGGCGGCGAGCGCCTCAAAGTTGCGCACCGGGGTGAAGGGCATGAGGCTGGCTGCGAGCAGGGCGCCGAGGTAGACGGAGCCTGAGCCCTTGAGCATGTCAAGGATGAAGGTGGCTGCGCCGAGACCTTTTCCGCCGGAACGAAGCACGTTGGTGGCGCCGATGTTGCCGCTGCCGACGGAACGGATGTCCTGGTGCCGGAAGAGGCGGACAAGGAGGTAGCCGGTAGGAATGGACCCAAGCAGATAGGCGGCGGCCGCGATGAGGAGGCTTGCAAGAAGCATGACGAAAGTGAGTTTAGCAGGTGAGGCGTGTTGGGATGGCGACAGGGATCACGCAGAGGGCTGCCTGATCAGTCCGATACCACCATTTCGCCGGGAAGAATGGGGCGGGTGCGGTAGAGCCTGCCGCGCTGGGCCAGCAGGCCCATCAGCAGCAGTGCGGCCACAAACAGGGCAAGTTTGGCCAGGTCTCCGGTTTGGGAGCGGGGCAGAGACTTCCAGAGAACGAGCAGCAGTGTTTGCGCGGCTGTGACGGCCCAGACGGTTCCGTAGAAATAGCGGCGCTCAGTGCCCTCGGTCCTGGTGGACGGACCCACGCGCGGCAGCTTGCCTGCCGCGCCGAGCAGCAGAATGACGGCGCACAGCGGAAAGTAGGCGTAGTTGTAGATCTGCTTCATATACCAAACGCCGGTGGCCGCGGCGATGACAAGGCCGGCGAGGTTCAGCAGCGCAAAGTTCAGGGCCGCATTCCAGGCGAAGGTGTAGCAGACGCGGCGATAGAGCGGATTGGGCTTGTCCTCGTCGAAGCGGAGGATATAGGGGCACGGTTCGGCACCAGGCAACCGGCCGCGGAGCCCGGCGATGCCCGTGCCAATCAGCACCGCGGCGAGCCATGCGCCATTGCCCCACTCAAATCCACGGGCAAACAGCGAAAAGGTGAGGGGGCCGGGGGTGAGAAAGAACACCCAAATCCAAATCGGCCAGTGCGCCAGCCGGTACAGACGGGTGTTGCGTTCGCGGATCTTCCGCTCCTGGGCGTATTCAACTTTTCCGCGATAGGACATGGGCAAGAGTGTCGCAGGGCACAGGCGAGTGCGTCAATGCCGCGGCAGCACGGATGCGCCGGAGCGGGCGAGAGATATCCTCAAGGCTCAAGCATTGCCTGACGCGCTGAGCGCACCTCTGCCGCAAGCACCGGCAATAACTTGAGAGACAGAATTGGGTTGGTTTGCATCAGGGCCAGCACATCGTTGCGGGGGACAAAGCTGATCTCCGCGCCGCAGTTGGCGATGGCGGTCATCGTGTAGGGCTCGTTGCCGATGAGTCCGGGAAGGCCAAGCACCGAGCCGGGAGGCACCTGGATCGACAGGACGGATTCGCCGGCCAAAGAACTCATGGTGAGAATAACCTCGCCCTTGTTGATGATGTAGAGGCCGGCAGGGGCATCTCCCTGGCGGAAGAGAATGCAATCTCCACCGCAAGAGATTTTCATGGCGTATGTCTGGAGCGCCTGGATCAGTTCCTGATCGGCGATGAATGCGGACGGGTCAAGCTGCAATTGCGTACTCCGTGAACAACAGCGGAAATGGGTGAAAAAAGTGTGTCAAATGGTACGTGGCGTATGGTTGCATCGAGAGGAGCAGGCGGCTTGTGACGAGCGTCACAAGCCGCGTGAATTCCTGACTTTTTGAGGGATAATCAGCAAGGTTCAAGAGTTAACATTTCAGGCCGAAGCGATTACATCAGCCGCCGGCGGACGAGGTCGAGGGCTTGCTGGGTGGCCCATTCTCTTATGCGGGTGCGGTCTCCGCGGAAGGTTCTTTCTACCGACTCGGTTTTCTGGGCGTCGGAGAGGGCGAAGTGAACCAGGCCCACCGGCTTGCTCTCGGTGCCGCCGGTGGGGCCGGCGATGCCGGTGATGCCGAGTCCCATGGTTGCGCCGGTGCGCAGGCGGATGCCTTGAGCGAGGGCTTTGGCGACTTCGGCTGAGACGGCGCCGTGTTGGGCGATCAACTCCGGTGGAACATTGGCGAAGGCGGCCTTGAGCAAGTCGCAGTAGACGACTGCGCCGCCGAGGAACGAGCGTGAGCTGCCGGGAACACTGGTGATGCGTTCGGCGATCATGCCGCCGGTGCAGCTTTCGGCCACGGCCAGCGTGGATTGGCGCAGGCCGAGATAGAAAAGGACAATCTGTTCGAGAGATTCGCCTTCGGAGGAGTAGAGCCAGTCTTCGAGCGCCTCTTCCATGCGGCTGGCCAGTTCGTCGACGCGTTGCTGGGCGGTGTCGCGGTTCGATTTGGTGCAGAGGAGAGTGAGTTGGATGTCGCCGGCGTGGGCGAGGATGGTGGTTTCCACGTCGGCATAGGCGGTGTAGATGGGGGCCAGCAGCTTGTCGGCCTGGGACTCGGGAATCATGGCCGCCTTGAGGGTGCGCTTGGCGATGAAGCGCTTGGGCAGGACGGCGCGCAGACGGGGCAGGCACTCGGCGTCAAAGAGCAGGCGGCACTCGTTAGGCGGCCCTGGGACGAGCAGGATGAGCTTGCGATAGCCGGAGAAAGTGATGTCGAGCCACTGGCCGGGAGCGCTGCCGTTGGGGTTGGGCAGCAGGGTTGCGCCCTCGATGATGTCGGCCTGCTTGAGGTTGTTGGCGGGCATGGGAAGGCGCCATGCGGCGGCGCGCACGTGGAGGGCGGCAATCTGCGTGTCGTCGCGGCGAAGGCTGAGCGAGAGGGCTTCGGCAACGGCCTCGCGGGTGAGGTCGTCTTCAGTGGGGCCGAGGCCGCCCATGAGGACGAGAATGTCGGTGCGGCCCAGGGCGGTGCGGATGGCGCTGACCAGATCCTTGCGGCGGTCGCCGACGATGGTCTTGAAGGCGACCGCGACGCCGATTTCGTTCAGCTTCTCAGTGAGATAAAGGGAATTGGTGTCCTGGCGGAAGGGGGTAAGCATCTCGGAGCCGACGGCTATGATTTCCGATTTCATTTGACAGCTCCTGGCTGCTGGCTTCTAGCCGCTAGCTTGGGGTGGTGCGCCAGTTTAAAACAGCGCCAGTCCTTCAACTCCCAAATCCACATCATAAACGGCTTCCTGCGTGGTGAGCACAGTGGTGCCGAGGGGAGAAAACGCGACGCCGACGAGGTTGGCTCCGGCCAGGACGAGGGTTGCCTCGCCGCCCGGGGTGACGCGGACCAGACCGCGGCGGCCATGGAGGCAGGCGGCGAGGTAGACGTCGCCCTCCCGTGAAAGCGCAAGCCCCTGGGGCCGGCCCAGGCCGCGATACCACGCGCGCGTGTCGCCGTTGGGCTCTATGGCCCAGATGGCGTCGTTCGAGGTGAGCGAAGGGGCTGTGACAAAGAGCGTTCCGGCGGCGTTGACGGCGAGGTGATAGGCCGCGACGCTGGGGTCGAGGGTGGCGTGGACGAAGATCTGGCGCTGGGAATTGATTTTGAAGATGGTGCCGCTGCGGTCGCCGACAAAGAGGTTGCCTTCTGCGTCGAAGGCTGCTCCGGTGGCCACCCCCATGCCCTCGGCATAGACGGTGGACTCGCCGGACTCATCGATGCGGTAGACGTTGCCCTCGGCGCGAGAGGTAACAAAGAGGTCGCCATCGGGGTTGAAGGCCAGGCCTGTGGCGTTCAGAATGCCCGTTACAAACGGAGTGCCGCGGCCGTCGGGGCTGATCCGAACCACTGACACGGGAGTCATCTTGCCCCTGGGGCCTGAGATGGTGGCGTAGATCATGCCGGAGCGGCTGACGGCGGGGCTGGTGACTGGGTGCAAATCGGACGAGAGTTCCCGGGCCACGCGCAGGGGCGCACTGCTGCTGCCGCCGGAGGAGTTGCGGACCTCAACGAGCCCGGTGGAGGCCAGTTCGGGAACCCGGAACGCCAGACGGCTGGGGCGGCTCATCAGCACATGGGCCGGTTGGCCGTCCACCAGGACGGCGGGCGGGCCTGAAGCACTTGGACCGAGATGCGCGCCGGTCAGTTCAATCTCACCCAGGGGCAGCGCGGCGGCGGGAACAACGTCGTCGATGCGGGGCTCGGGGAGTGCTTCCGTGATGGGTTGGGTTCGGGGCATGTTAGATCCATATGCGTAGCAGCGATGCTACACCCAAAGCATACAGTCCTGCCGCTACATCGTCGAATACGATGCCCCAGCCTTCGGGCAGGCTTTCAAGCTGGCGCGCGGGAAAGGGCTTGGTGATATCGAAGAGGCGAAAGAGAATGAGAGCAATGAGCGCGTGACGCCAGTCGGCGGGGCTGAAGAGAAGAGCGATCCACTGGCCGGCGACTTCATCGATGACCACGAAACCGGGATCCTCGCGCCCGGATTCGCGGGCGGCAATGGTGGCGGCGGGGATGCCGAAGACCAAAGTGAGCGCAATGCCTGCGAGCAGAACCAGAAGCAGCGTTTGGGGTGAGGGATGGAAACCATAGGCCACGCCTGCCCAAAGAAGGACGGCCGCAACTGAACCCCAGGTGCCGGGCCCGGGCTTTCCAAAGCCTGCGCCGAAAAAGGTGGCGACGGCCCAGGCCCAAAAAGTCTTTTTCTGGTTGGGTGCGAACTCTTGGACGCTTTTTGCCGGGCTAGTTGTCATAGGAGTCTCCATTGCCACCGCCGCTGAGACCTCCAAGGTCTTCCAAAACTTCTGGGTCGAGGATCAGGGAGCTGATCTTGTAGACGCCCATGGCCCACTTGCCGAGGTCGATCTTGCGGCAGCGGTCAGAGCAGAAAGGGAAGTCCTCGTCCTTGAGGCGGACCAGCATGCCGCAGGTGGGGCAGTGGAGAAGTTTCGCGGATTTTTTCTTTGTGGTCATTGAATTGTTCCTGCCAGGAGGCAACTGTCAATGATAATGGTACCGCGCCGGGCGGAGGATGCGGCCGGATTTCCGTTTGGCAAACCCACGGAACTGGGGCCGATGCCGCTGCGCCCAAAGAGCCATGGGTTAGGCGGGTAACTCCCTGGAAGAAACCTGCGCAAACTCGTCAAAATATGCGGCGCACGCCATCTGAATATCTCGTTTGAATGCCCGTTTTTGCCTGGTCCTGAGTTTGTGGCCCTGCTTGATGCTGGCGAGGGGTTTGTCTTCAACTGGAATGGAACTCAAATAGAAGCCTGCGGCATTAGGCGCTATCCCCAACTGTGAGAAGAATGAGTCGTACGCCTGTTCGAGTGAGGCGGTGTGCTCCTCGTAATCGGGGCCACTCTGCCGGGCGGCGCTAACGCCTGCCAATTCGCCAATTCCGAAGGCGTTTGCAACGCCTTGCAGTGCCGCGAGAAGCAGGGGGCTGGGGGCGACGTCGCACATTGCTTTGGTCGCCAACTGAATCTCGCGATAGCAGCCCTTTGTGCCCTGAATCCGCGAAATCAGCAGAACCTCTCCGGCTTCCGATTGCACCACCCATCCGGGAACAATGGTAAAGGAAAGAAGAAAAACGATTTCGCCATTCACCTCCAGATTGAGCGATATCTCGCCCTCTTTATCCCAAGGCATTGAAAGACCCATGCTGATGGCAAAATGCTGGCCGTCTTCATGGATATCATGCAATGTAACATTCCCTTGCAGAATCCTGCTCAGCAAGTTACTGGGAAGCAGGGCATGGAAGCGCCTGTAGTGATGCAACAAGCAAGCTCCGCGTTCAACCAGGGTGAAGCCTCTGACGAGATAATTGATGGCAAGGTATTTGAAAGGCAATCGGGGGTTGCGGCGAACGGCCTCGGCGTATGGGGGGCGCTTGAGTATCTGAAATATTTTTCGTTGCGTGCCAATGTGGCTGAAAGCGCCCCACAATACGCGCGCCAGCCTGAAGGGCGACCACATCTTCTTCTCTCGTGCCAGAGCCGAAAGAGGCCGAAGCACAGATGCCGTCTTCTTGAGATCGGCGCTTGTTTTCATCACCATCACCTGGCCGAACTCCCGGTTGCGTCTCATCCGATTCCAGGGTGGGGAACTGGAACCGGCCTTTCCGGCGAAGCAAAGTTAATTGGCTTTCGCCTGTAGAGAACAGGATTGACTCAAAGCCCGCCTTCATCGAATCGCGCACGAAAGGCGACTAACTGCTCATGGGCATCATACTTCAGTAGCGGGCAAAGCGATCGAAGACACCGACAACCGGAAGAGCGTTGCCGTCGCGGTCAAAGAACCCGCGCTGCGCCAACCCGCCGCGAACTGCCGGCTCCCACCAGAAGATGCCCTTGCCGTGGCCTCCGGGCGCATCCATGACGATGCGATTCACTTCATCGAGAAAGTCGCGCTGGCCGTCTGCGGTTTCAGGGAATGGGCCGGGGTGCTTGATGTAATTGCCTGGTACCCAGTTATAGGCGGTCTCAACCACATAGACGTCTTTGCCGTACTCATGAATGGTGAATTCTAGATTTGCGCGCAGATCGTTGAGGCTGCCCTGCCACCACGGATAAAAGGATTGGCCGATAACATCGAATTGAATCTTGTAACTTGCGAGTTTATCGAAGAAGTATTTCGTTCCGGCGATATCTCCGCCGCGATCGATGTGAATCATGATTGCAGGGCGGGGTTGGGCTCCGCTGCCCGCGGAGACTCCGTCGATACCCGCGCGAAGCAGATCGGCAAAGTTATCCCAGTTACCGGGCAGCCTGCCGTCCGGCCACATCATGCCGTTTGAAACTTCGTTGCCCACCTGCACCATGTCCGGCATCGCGCCGGCATCCTTGAACGATGCGATGGTGTCGCGCGTGTAAGCAAAGACGGCGTCGGCCAGTTGCTTGTGGGTTAGGTTTCTCCACGCCACTGGAGTAGGCTGATGGCCGGGGTCGGCCCAGTCGTCGGCATAGTGGAAGTCGAGGAGAAACTTGAATCCCATGGCCTTGGCCTGCTTGGCGGCGGCGATGGTGTAGTCCAGATTGTTCGGCAGCGTCGTTGGAGCGTTGAAGATGCGCAGGCGAATCCAGTTATAGCTGTGGTCGCGAAGAATCTCCAGCGCGGGCTTGGCTACGCCCTTTTCCTTGAAGACGGCGCCTTGCTGCTCGGCCTGAGGCAGAAAAGAAGTGTCCGCTCCGATGGCGTACTGCGACGATTTTCCGCCGGAGGTTTGTTGCGCCTGGCAGGCTAAACCCGCGGAAAAGACAAGGATGGCAACGCAAAAAAAGCTGATCCGATGCACAAAATCACCTCACAAAGAGAGTCCCAATTACGCATTTTTCGGTAGCGCGCATCCGGTTGTTTCTGCACAAAGTGGCGCACACCGGCGAACCTGGGAACCAATCAGTCTATAACGCCGCGGAGGTGATGCGGGCTACGATGTCATATTCGTGAGCCTCGGTAATCACCGCGTTGTAAAAGCGACCAGGTTCGAGCGCATCCAATTCGCCGAAGTCGTTGATGTAGACTTTGCCGTCGATTTCGGGAGCGTGAAACTGGGTTCGGCCTTCCCACAGGAGCGGCGTTTCTTCGCTTTCGCCTTCGGCAAGCAAGACTAACTCGCGGCCCACCCACTGCTCCTTGGCGCGCTTGCTTATGGATTGCTGCAACTTCATCAGGCGGCGCTTCCTCGATTCAATGGTTCGCTTGGGGATCTTCTGGTTGAGCGAGAATGCGCCGGAGCCTTCCTCGTCGGAGTAACTGAAGACGCCCAGCCAATCGAATCCCGCCTCCTTGACGAAATCTTCAAGGAGAGTCACGTCCTCCGCAGTCTCGCCCGGGAAGCCGACGATGAACGAGGTGCGGAGAGCGATGCCCGGGACTGTGGCGCGAGCCTTCGCCAGAGTCTTGAGGAAGATATCGGCGCTGGCGCCGCGCTTCATGCGCTTCAAAACGGATGGAGCTGCGTGCTGGAGCGGCACATCGAGGTATTTGCAGATGTTATCGTGCCTGGCGATGGTCTCCAATAAGCGATTTGTGATGCGGTTGGGATAGGCGTAGAGGAAGCGCAGCCAGCGCAGGCCTGGAATGACGGCCAGGGCGTCGAGCAGTTGCGCAAGGCCGTCTTTCAGGCCGAGGTCTTCGCCGTAGCAGGTGGTGTCCTGGCCGATGAGCGTAATCTCCTGCACGCCGCGGGCAACAAGCTGGCGGGCCTCGGCGACCACCGACTCGAAGCGGCGCGAGCGGAATTTTCCGCGCAGGTTCGGGATGACGCAGAAGGTGCAGGGATGGTCGCAGCCCTCTGCGATCTTGATATAGGCCGAGGACTTGGGCGTAGTGAGGAGCCGTGGGCTCTTTTCATCATAGAGATATGTGGGTAGCTGGCGCGCCGCGCCCTGCCAGTCGTCGCGGTTGAAGCGGCCCTGCTGCTCGCGCAGATTACCTTCGGGCCTGAACGCGCTGGCCTCAGCTTTGTGCGTCCCGGATTGCGCTTCCTGGCCGGAGCGGGGGTGGGCGCTGCCGGTGAGAATGGTGAAGGGTGACGTGGAGGCTGCGATGGGCGCGAGGCCGGCGGCTTCAAGAATTGCATCCAACTCGCCGGTGCCAACTACGGCGTCCACCTCGGGAATGCTTTTCTGGATTTCGTCCCGGTAGCGCTCCACCAGGCAGCCTGCGACGATGAGTTTTTTTGCTTTTCCGGAGGTCTTGTGTCGGGCCATTTCCAGAATGGTGTCGATCGACTCCTGCTTGGCGGTGTCGATAAAGCTACAGGTGTTGACGATGAGGATTTCGGCCTCTTCGGGACGGGAGGTCAGCCGTGCGCCGGCGTGGTCGAGCAGGCCCATCATCACCTCTGAATCGACGAGGTTCTTCGGGCAGCCTAACGAAATAAATCCCACGGAAGGGGCCGTGGGCGGGGATGGTTTGGTCACACTTCTATTGTAGCGGGAAGAAGTTTTTCTTGCATGGCAGTAACGTTGGAGCGCCCGGCTGCGGCAAGCAAGAGCGTGACGGCCCAGGTTTGGCGCTGAAGCGGCGTTGTTGGTTAGCAATGCGCTAAAGACCACGCGTGCTTCCATTGAGCGGAACCAACTCGAAGGAATGTGAGTTAGTTCAAGAACATGGTTCGATACAGCGTATCCCGCTGCACAGGCTTGAACCCGGCATCGCGAATGATCCGGCGCAGCTCTTCTTCCGTAGTGCAGTTACTCGTTCCCGCGGCTTTCACCACGTTCTCTTCGAGCATTACCGAACCCACGTCGTTGCCGCCGAAGTGGAGGCCAAGCTCCAGTACCTTCAATCCTTGAGTTACCCAGCTTGCCTGCACATTCTCAATGTTATCCAAATAGAGCCTTGAGATAGCCAGCACCTTCAGGTACTCGACCGAGGTAGCTTCTTCCCAGCCGCGGCCGCCCAGCGCCGTGTTCCCCGGCTGAAAGCTCCACGGGATGAAGGCGGTGAATCCGCCGGTTTCTTCCTGCAGGCGGCGCACCACTTCAAAGTGGTTGATGCGCTGCTCGAATGTCTCGCCCACGCCGAACATCATGGTGGCCGTGGTCCTCATGCCCAACTGGTGCGCGGTGCGATGCACGCTGACCCAGTCCTCGGTGCTGCACTTGATGCGGGCAATGCGCTGGCGCACGCCGTCGTCCAGAATCTCAGCGCCGCCGCCGGGGATGGAATCCAGGCCCGCGTCGCGCAGCCGGATGATGGTGTCGCGCACAGTCAGGTCAGAGTATTTGGCGATGGCCAGAATCTCGGAAGCCGTCAGGCAGTGCAGCCAGATCTGCGGGAAGCGCTGCTTGATGCCGCTGAAGAGCCGCTCGAACCAGTCGATCTTGAGGTCGGGATGGATGCCGCCCTGCATCAGCACGCCGGTGCCGCCCATCTCCAGCGTCTCGGCGATCTTTTCGTAGATCTTCTCGAAATCGAGAATGTAGCCTTCTTCCGAGCGCGGTCCCTTAAGCGGCCGGTAGAAGGCGCAGAAGGTGCAGTATTCGGTGCAGAAATTGGTGTAGTTGATGTTGCGATCGATGATGTAGGTGACTACGCCCTCAGGGTGCAGGCGGCGGCGCACGGCGTCCGCCTCGAATCCCAAGCCGATCAGGTCGGGGGAGTGAAAGTGGTCGAGGGCCTGTTTGCGGGTCAATGGCATAATCTCGATTCTAGCAATATGCAGGTTGTGGGGCGAGTCAGCGTCGACCGGGCGGGCGGCTTCCCGAATCGTTCGCAGGCTTCCGGAAGAGAAAGAGCCCCCGGCTCCGCACCGGGCGGCCCTGCGTGCGCGACAGGTTGGACGCCGTCGAGACCCCACTGAACAGAACAAAGAAGTCCCAAAACGCCCGCAGGATGCTTTTTCGGTTTTCGGCAGCCATCTTGGGGAAAATCCTCGCCGGTCAAGATAGAACCAGCTTGATCGAACATTGACGTTCACTTCATTCGAGCAGCAAACGGGTCTTCCGGTTGCACAAAGTTTCCTATCATAGCCTTGACTGTGGAGATGCGTTACTTGCCGGATTCGACCTTCGATGCGGGTTTCGGCGCCGGTTTGGCCTTCTTTGCCGGGCTTGAAACTCCCATGCTCATGAGGAAGAAGCTGAACCCCTTGCGCAGCGAGTCGAGCAGGCTCATCGTTCCCATCCTTTCCCATCCTTCTCCATCTGTTCCTCTCAGCCGCAACTTGCCGCCGCAGAAATCGCACGGCCTACTTCTTCGTCAGCGGAGCGCTGGTCGTGGCGGGCGACGGGGCCGGTGTCGCTTGTCTGTGCAAGATGGCTAAAGCGGCCGGGGGCAGCGGCTTGTCGGCATTGGCCACAAGCAGGCTCACCTGCCACATCTGGTTCTCGGTGAGCACCTGTTTGTAGCTGGGCATGCCAGTCAGCCGGATGCCATTGGCCACCTTCCAATAAGTCTCGCCCGGCGGGTCGTCGCTCACCCCCAACGCCGTCTCTGTCCCGTGGTAGTGCTCTTCCCACAGCGGAGGCGCATCGGGAAACATATGGGGGCCAAACACCGAGGACTTGCCGTGAAAGCCGTGGCAGGTAGCGCACTGGTCGCGGTAGATCTGCGCGCCGGCTACCAGGTTGTCTTCATCGGCCTGGATGGGCGGGGTCTTGACCAGTTCGCGAGTGATCCGCGCATCGAGCGGAACACTGGTAATCTGCCGTTCGAGGGGCAGCGGCGGATCGGACACGGCCACCGGCGTCGTGCCAAAGTGCAGCCACGCCAGCACGGCGACAGGCGCCAGCACCACTCCGATGACAATTCCAAGCAAAATGCGGCCCATACTTGTTGCGGCCTCCATTGACCTTCATCCTAGAGCATTGCGGGCTCTCCACGCTTCAGCGAGGCATTGATTACTTACTAAACAGCAAAGTTTTGCTGGACAAAGTCCGCTGGATTTGACACAGTTTGGCCCATGCCCCAACGGCTACAGCCGTCTGCGGCCATCCCTTACGCAGAAGCAAGGAGCTCCCCCATGGCAGATCACTCGAATATGAGACTGGGCCGCAAGGCCATTAAGACCGATACGCGAACCCTGGCGTTTGGCGACTACCTCACGCCGGGACTTCCCCCTCCGCCGCCCACAGCCGATTGGACCAAGGAAATCGCCGCCTGGGGCATGATGTTGAACGACAAGCTGGGCGACTGCACCATCACCGGCTGCGGTCATGCCGTGCAGGTGTGGTCAGCCAACACCAGCGGCATCGTTACGGTGCCCGATCCCACCATCGAGAGCTTCTATGAGAAATGGGACGGCTACGTCCCCGGCAACCCCAGCACCGACTCGGGCGGCGTGGAACTGGACGTGCTCAACAACTGGCAGAAGCAGGGCTTCGCCGGCAACGCGCTGCTGGCCTTTGCCGATCCCAAACCCGCCAGCCTGGTTGAGATTCACCAGTCCATAGCCCTCTTCGGAGGCGTCTATATCGGCCTGGCCTTGCCGCTGACAGCGCAAACCCAGGACGTGTGGGATGTGGCACCCAATGGCGGCGCCAAGGCCAAGAAGGGCAGTTGGGGCGGCCACTGCGTCTTTGTGCCCAAGTATGACCAGAACGGCTTTACCTGCATCACCTGGGGCCAGTTGAAGACCATGACCCTGGCCTTCTGGAAGGAGTACTGCGACGAGGCGCATACGCTGCTCGGACAGGACTGGATCACCGCCAAGGGTGCGCCCAACGGATTCGACCAGGCCCAGTTGCTGGCCGATCTGAAGAACATCAAGTAGCGCACTTGGCGGCTACAGCATTTTCGATTCTGCTCTTTACAGAAACCTGGAAGCTGAGTGGCTTTTTTCTTAAGAAAAAGCCACCTCGCACGATCTTCAAACGGAAACATGTGAATCGAAAATGCTCTAATCGGCCCGGCGTGCGTCCAAAGCAGTGCCGGTTCACCCACAAGGCTCCCTCCAGGTGGTTTAATACCTATGGGGGGAGCGCTGCCTTGGGGTGGGCTTCCGTACTCCCGTGGAGGTAATCCGAAACCGATGGTTTCTTTTCGCCGTATTGCTCTTCTGCTGGCGCTCTGTCTGCCAGCCCTATGCGCCGTCCAGGCCCAAAGCTCGAGTTCGAGCAGCAACCCCGCAACCCCAACTCAGGACCAGGCGCAGCCCGCTGCCGCAGCCGCTCAAGCACAACCGCAGATGAGTGTGCAGGCCCGCATCAAGTTGCGCCGCGAACAGCGCCGCGCCGCGGCGATCCATGAGATCTACGACCATCGCTATGAGGCGTATGCCGGTATGGGCTACTTGCGCTTCAAGCCCGGCCCCACACTCGAGCGCGCGCACGAGTACGCATGGGACACCGGCTTCACCCGCTACTATGGCGAGCGCTTGGGCGTCACCGTCGATGGCCGCGGCTATTACGGCACCGCCTACGTCTTCAACAACCAGGAAACCAACAGCTTCATCACCAACCCGGCCATTATCGAATATGCCGTGCTGGCGGGCCCCACTTATCGCTTCTACCTCCAGCCCAAGTACTCCATCTCCGGCCGGGTTCTGGGCGGATTCGCCAACGGAAATTTCTCCGGAGACACGAGCAACAACACGGCTCTCTCCACCGCTCTCGGCCTTTACCCGAATGGGTCTACCTTTGCCGCCAGCGCCAACCTCCTTGGCGAGTACAATTTGACCCCAAACATTGGTCTGCGCGTTGCGCCCGAATACTTTGTTACCGGCTTCGGCTCGACCCAGCAGAACAGCCTCGGCTTTACCCTCGGCGTCGTCTACCGCTTCGGAAAGCAGTAATGCGCTGGTGAATGGGAATCATCCTGCTCAACATAGAGATATGTTGAGCAGGCAACCGTTATCTGGAGAACCTGAAGGATCTCCCCCCCAATGAAAGAAACCTTCTCACGGCGTAACTTCGTTCAATCCGGCGCTATCCTTGCCGCGGTATGTTCCGCGTCCGGTCGTGTAGCATCCTTCGCTCAGGCAACGCCCGCACCGGCAAAGCCGTCGCCTGTTCATCTGGGGCTGGCCAGCTACACCTTCCGCAATTTCACGCGCGCCCAGATGATCGGCTTCATGAAGCAGCTCAGGCTCACCGACCTGAATGCGAAGGACACCAAAGACCACCTGCCGATGGACCCCCAGCAGGAAGCACTTGCCCTCGCGGACTATGCCGCGGCGGGCATCAAGCTCCACGCCGCCGGAGCTATCTATTTCCCAACCGCCGATGAAAAGGATATCCGCGGCAAGTTTGAATATTGCAAGCGGGCCGGCATTGGAGTCATCGTCGCCGGCGACCCTACGCCGGAGTCGCTTCAGTGGATCGAGAAGTTTGTCAAGGAGTATGACATTCGCATCGCCATCCACAACCACGGCCCTGAGGGTTCGCGCATAAATAACTTGAACAATATATCAATGCAGCATATGCTTTCCTTATGGGAACAGCGTTGGCCGTAG
>Ga0255353_1000199_pt1 | contig 39709 bp, 30 predicted proteins | sample HBST25metaG_FD_189941 | JGI IMG/M metagenome (GOLD analysis project Ga0255353, IMG submission 189941) | Peat soil microbial communities from Stordalen Mire, Sweden - H.B.S.T25 | ecosystem: Environmental > Terrestrial > Soil > Wetlands > Peat | place: Sweden: Norrbotten County, Stordalen Mire...
ACAACAAACAACCACCTAAAGCCCGCGCCTGGATGCAACTGAACCCGCAATTTCGGCTGTAACTGCGTCAGAACCTCATTACATAGCAATCACGCTGCAAAATCGTGAGCTGTGCAGAGGCTCCCTAAAGCACAGATCATTAGTTTCCCGGCTCACGTAAGCAATGGACTCTCAAACGCCGCAGCTGTGGTCTGCGCCACGCATACTGTGGGGGGTTCGCAGTGAATGTCCTGGCGGGCGTGCTAGACTTTGCTCTCTTCATTCATCGGCACTTGTGCAACATATCGCTCCGCCTCAACTATCGAAACCATCTCCCGCAGCAGACGAATCACCTTGCGCAGCGGCGATATGCTTTGATGAAGCACGACAATCGCGCCGACATACAGGCACACATACGATATGGAGGCGAACGCAATTCGCAGCGCGGCTCCACTGGGGCCCGGCGCACTGGAAAGGAGTACCAGTCTTGCGACGATCAGGCTGCTCACCGCACCTGCCAGCAGCGATGCCACGATATACCGCCATACGACGGCCAGGACTTCGGTTGCCTTAAGACCGATCGGCTCACCCGCATACGACATCGCCGGAAAGGTCAGAATCCAGAAGGACGCGCACCATGCCAGCGCCATTCCTTTTGGCCCCCAATGAAGACCTACAACAAGCAAAGGGACGGTCACGATCGATTCAACGATCCCCCAGCGGAACCAGCGATCTGCCTTGCCTATGGAAAGATGAATCCATCCGTGGGTACCATATAGGATCATGATTCCGATACCTGGGGCAAAATATGTGAATATTTGCCCGGCCGGCGCCCATCCAGGCCCAAGGAGAAGAAGGATCAGATCCTTGCCTATCAATGTCAGATCGCCCGCGATCCCCATTCCCAGAAATGCGATGACCGTCATGGCGCCCAGCAAATAGCGACGGAATTGGGACAATTCTTTACTTACGCGGCTCAACGCCGACACTGCCACCACCGAGGTCGAGGCAACAAGTTGAGTCGTGGAAAGCGCGAATAAATCATAAGCTTTCTTGTAGAATCCAAGGGCGTGTGCCCCGAACCCCCACCCGACGAGAAGATTATCTGCATTTCGCGCGAAGTAGTTGACGCTAAACCGCGCGTAGGTGTTCATCGCGTATCGGAGCATAGTGCCCGTCCCCGAAGCATGCCTGGGGCGTCCTGGTATCCATTGGCACAACATCCATGCACCGATCGTCGTGCTCAATGGCAACACGCACGCACCCAACACGAGCGCCCAGAAACCCCACCCCGCCCAGCCGAAGGCGATTGACACAGCAACAGACAACGTCCTGGCAACAATATCATTGCGGGCCAGCGCCGAGAACAGCATCGCTCGCTTCAGCAATCCCAAATGCACGACCGACGCACTCGTCAGGAATATAGTTGCGGAGATCCATGCGGCTATTTTCGCAACCGCCAACTCGCCGTCATAGAACCGGGCCAGCAGAGGCCCTGCTGCCGCAAAGCCGACTGTAAGCAGAACACCTCCGCTGACACTGACCCAGAATAGATTGCTTGCCAGGGTGTGATCCATCTTCTCGCGCTGAACAATCGCCTCCGTCAGCCCATTCAATCCACAATTCGAAAGCAGCAGGCTAAACGTAGTCACCATCGCAACCAGACCAAAGTCCCGCGGGGTAATAAGCCGCGCCACCGCGACGGTCGCAACCATTTGGATCGCCAACGTTACGCCGCCGGAGGCGATCGTTATGCCGGCACTTCGAACAGCAAGGCGCCTGAGTCTGTTCCCGGATTCCGGGACGTCCTGCACAAATGCGCCGTCTCCATCAAAGGGTTTCACACACGCTCCACGGTGACGACTTCGCCCTTAGCTCCAGGTGGGGTCTCCGCCCCAGTCAACTTTCGATGGGATCTGCTCCGCTTCTCCAGGGAGTTCACGGGGACCCATGTAATTGCTAAGAGAAAGGCAAGCCAGATTGGGCTCATCATCCGGAAACCGGCTTCGGTGACACTGTAGATCACGCCCGCGGTGAAGAAGCCCAGTCGAACTCTACCAGCGTGTGTGTCGCGACGATAGACACCGATCACATTGCGATATCCGGTTACGATCATCGTCGCGAGCAATGCGATGCCGACCATACCCAGATTCAAGTAGACTTCAAGGTATCCGTCATGGGCCTCCTGGATGTGCTGCTTCGAGATCTCCCAGACGCGCTCCATTCGGCTGCCCATCCAAAAGGTCTCGAATCCTGCGCCCAGCAATGGGTTGGTGTGCAAGGAGAGAACCGCCTGCCAGATGGCCGTTCGCCCAGTCAGAGTTGGATTCCTTCCGAGCGAACTGACTAATGTCCCGCCGGAGTCCCCAAACAGTGCAAACAAGGATAGGGCGGCACATCCGGCGATCAAGACGTGTACAGCCCCTTCCCGCTCAGCTACCCACCGCCGCGTTGTCATCGCCATTACGCTCCCTCCCATGAGGAAGCAGGTCAGCGAGGTCATAGAGTCGGCGGTTACGATGAGCCAGATCGCCAGCACGACAATGATGCCATTTGCGGTGAGATGCTGGGTACGATGAGGGGTCTGGCGCCGTTCGTAGGCTCCCAGGAACGCCCACAGTGCCCCAAGCGCGCACACAAGGCAGATCATTCCAAGCAGGTTCTTGAAGGTTGTGACCCCACAGTAGAACGGCGTCCACGTCCAAACGTCATACGCGCGTCCGAGGTCAGGGTAATACTTTATAAAGAGGAGCGACAAAGGAAGCAAGATATACCCTACCCGGGAGATGAACCGCTTCGTCGCCAGCCCAGGATTCGGATCGGTCAGCACAATCACAATCATGGCGAAGTCGGTGGCGGACTTCACCCATCTTTTGAGGGAGGCAAAAGGGTAGTCTGACCACATAATGCTGAGCGCGCAGTAGGCAAGATACAGGAGGATAGGAGCATTTCCCTGTAAGACCCTCTTTACCTTGCTCCATCTCAAGGCAATGACAACTGCCCCGGCGAGAGCCACTATCCCATATACTGCAGCGTCGATTGGGCTGGCCTCCGCACCCACATCGCCCTGCAGGATCGTCGGCCCTGTCTGGAACCACATGGACACCGGACGAGACCCGACGATCAGCAGCCACATCACCGGAATCCAAAGCGCCTTGGAGGTGCGTGCCTTTTCCTCCCGGTCCAGATAGAAGAGCCCGACGATCCCAAGGACATAGGCGATTGTGGCGGCTTTTTGATTCATTGGGAGTCGATGAACAGCCGGTGCATGTGCTCCAGCGTCAGTACCTTATGGATTGCTGTGGTGTAGTTGCGATCCCCCCTCAAGTGCCCCTTCACAAGGCTCTCGAGAGTATCGCGTTGCAAATAAGGACGGGAAAGCGTGCGGGAATCGAGCAACATCTCACGTACATACTCTGCAAGTGCATCGCGATACCATACCCGAAAATGGTAAAACTTGTGTCTGCCAAGGAAGAGGCGTTCCAGGTGAAATAGCGAAAGCGCGTGGTCAGCACGTGCCATTGTTTGCGGCATCCCGTAATCGTAGGCATATTCTGCCTTGAAGGTGAATTCAAGATAGCTCTGCTGCATCGCTGCGGCATAATGAGGAAGCCTTCCGCCTAGTCCCTGGTCCGTCCGTATCCTGCTCAACGCGGGATTGCCATCTTGGATCAGGCGCAACGACATATCGTTACTCGTCAGAGTCGATTGTGGCGCACGAAAGACAGTCTTCACAAACTCGTTGTCCAGATATGGAGAACGTAGGGATAGTTGGGTCTGTTCCAGACAAAGAAGGCTGTAATGATGCCATGGCGCCTGGCGAAAGACCGCAAACGAAAGCGGATGTCCATCAAGCATTCGTCGGTAGGTATTCTTCGCTCGTTGAAGATTCGGAATCAGGTCGGAGTGAAAGAGTCCAGAGGGGAATTCAACCGGCTTGAATGCACGCACCCTCCGAAGTACTTCCCCACCGTAATTTCCAGTCATCCGCACCGGTCCAATTCTTGCAGCCCGCTCGTTGACGAATAGATCTGGAGATTGCTTGACCTCGGCGCAGCCGTCGGTAAGGTACACCGTGCGCTCAGAATAGCGCGGAAATGACGCAAGAAACTCGCTTCCGACGGGGATGGTCTGATGCTCTTGCTCGCATACCTGTGCTACTTTCCGCGCCAGGACCACGTCTTGGCAGTCACGATACATTCCGCCAAATGAGTAGCAGGGGAGTGATCTCGGCAGAGCCTTGTGCCAGGACATGATCATTCTTGTGTCCAGGCCGCCGGTCAGGGACACCGCAATTTTCTCTGGCCCCATAAAGTATCTCGGCAGATTACGCGAAAAGACTTCTCGCAGCTGCTCGTAGTACGCCTCCGGATCGAGCACGGGCTGTTCTTCCCATTCCTTGGGATCAAAGTATGCGTATTTGCGGCTAACTACGCCGTGCCGAAACGTCCACGCAGATGCTGGCGGCAAGACATGAATGTCTTTGAACACGGTTCGATTTTCCAGCGTGCATCCACATGAAATAAACTCCGCCAGCCCATCGGGATCCGTTCGCCTCAGTTCAGGAAGAACCGCCAGGATGGCCTTGGCCTCTGCGGCAAAGTAGAATCCGCTCTTCCCTTCATGATAGTAAAGTCTCTGCATCCCATAACGATCATTGAAAAGCCTTGCCTCTCCATCTGCAAGGTTGATCAGTAGCCCCTGAAACCTCCCGTTTAGCCCTTGAGGGAAATCTGAGGACTCTTCCGCCAGGTGAACAAGGTAGGCGGACGCTGCCCCGCCAAACGAGTGCCCTCGCTGCTTTAGCTGAGCAATGGAGTCTGGATCGGAGAATTCCTCACCGGCGTAAATGAGAACGGTGTCATGCACCTCGTTATACAGTGGCATACCATCCGCAAAAGCCCCTTTGCGCACAACCCATCCCACGTAGATACCGAGGGCCTCATCGCTCCAGGTTCCGGTGACGTAGAAGGGTTCATGGCACATGGACTGAACCATCCGGAGCACCTCCGCCTTGGCGTCTTCACCAGGCATCCTCGTAATTAGCCCTACAATTCCCGGCATCGTTCTTCCTTCATTCCTCTCTGCTTAACGGGTTGTTATGAAACAGACGAGTTGGCGCTCTACGGCAGTGTATTGAAATAGAGATGCGGCAACAGAGGAGCACGCGGAATCAATTGAGAATACCTGTCCATTCCACATTCGGACAGACCGAAGCGGACCCCGAGGACGACAGGCACGTGCTGCTGGGAATGGATACCAACTACGCACAATGTCAGCGCGGTAGACGAGAATCGGAGTTATGCGCGTTTACAAGGTACAGGAAGGAAGCTCGACAATGCGCTTGGGCGCGTTGGGTCTCAAAACGAGCGCTTAACAAGAGACCGAAGCATTTGGCCACTCAGGAAACGGGCCAGTGGATTTAGGGTTTGGAGCCGGCGGGGTGACTTGAACACTCCATCTACCGAACACTAATCGGTCGCTCTGGCGTTGAGCTACACCGGCTCATCTTTTTCTTAAGAGTGTACACTGTAGCTCGTGCGTTGACAAGCAGCATTATTACACTCTCAGGTAGAATTCCGAGCAGGCCACGATAAAGCTTCAGCTTTAGGCAAACTGCTCCCCATGTCGTGAGCGGCACATAGTACCGCGGCACCATTACCTCTCCGAAGCCATTCCGCACCTTGAACTCGCGCAACGGCGTGTTATGTTTGTTTCCGTAGTTGAAAAGGCCATATGTTACGCACGATATGCCTTTAGACGCACAGATTTCTATTGCTCTCGCGAGCATCGCATTGGCGGGCCGCTTATCACTATGGCTTGCTTTTGGAGTCAATTGCAGTATGGAAGCGACTTCCCCGCGATACACTATTTTGAGAAACCCTATCACTTCGCCATCGCAATAGGCACAGATAAAGTCGCTTCGATCGACAAAGCCGGAATGGTCTTTCTTCACTTGATCGAAGCTCTTCTGGTAGTGACGATTGGGTTGACCTTGCCGCATTGGTGAATCGTTGTTGACATCTACGATTCCTCGAATTAGCTCGTCATCGAACTCCTTTACCTTGACGAGCACGCCTCTTTTCTGCGCTCTCCTCACATTCTTTCGACTCTCTTGCGGGAGGCTCTCCCACCATTCCTGAAAGGTATGTAGGTTGATGACTGCCACGCTTTCGTTCTCAATAGGGTACGCATAACGCGCTACTGTCGTCGTCGGCTTTTGAGAGAAGGTAAAGATGTCTGCTCGCTGGCGTAGCGCCGTGGTGTGTTGCAGGGCTTCGACATAGCGCTCGGGATGGTCCACCTCCAGTTCCGCCCACTCTTCTTCATGGACAGCCGCCATCTTGATCCATTTACCCGTCACCACAATAACGTTGCCATTGACAGCCAAGGCCGGCACCTTGACCCACTTCCCTTTCATGCTCATCTCTACAAGACTCTCATCCACGTTTTGATTGGTCTCCTATGCGCACATGCTGTTTTGTCGCGGCGCTTACTCCATGGCTGCGTAGTTCTGCAGCGGGCAACTGGGTTTTCACTGTTGCATACTCTATCGCGATCGAGATCTGACCGTGGACACAAAGGGCGCTACTCGCTGACGTACTCGCCTCGTATCGGGTTGATGCCCATCAATATGAGCAGTTTTCCTGAATGATCACATAACTTCACCAGGAGAGTCATAAAGTGATGTTGCCCTGCCAGCAGCGCGAACGGCAGCGCGGCTGAGTAGAGCACAATTGCAATAAGAGATTTCACGATGCTGACGATTCCACAGTCCGGCCGCAGGCCCGCCGTTGCGCCCCGAAGCAGCGCTTTTCTCATCAGGTACGACCGCTTCCACCGGGCCGGTGGAACGACCTCAAACGCCTCCGCTTCGGCGGACCAAATGAACACGCGCCCCGCTTCAATCTTCCTTCGAAAGAAGTCCTGGTCTTCTCCGGCCCTGAACTCCGGTCGAAACGGGGCCGCATCTCCACGAATCACCTCCCGCTTTAACAAGACGTTTCCGGTTCTCGCCTCAAGCCACTCGACCAGCATTCCGGTCGGATTCACGGCTCGATCGTAAAAGCGGCTTTTTAACATCCACTTTGGAGGGGCTTCATCAAAGTGACGCTTTACCGGCCCAAGGACACCATCCACACCGTACGCATTGCAGGTGGTAAAGAGTGTGTGCAACCATCCAGGGACGGGAAACTCGTCATCATCAATGAAGGCGAGATAGTCTCCCGTTGCATGAGCGACCACCGCGTTTCTGGCTAGAGCGATATTCTGTCGTGGCTCAACGATATATTCAATTGAAATTGTCGACACCGAGCGAAATGCTGCTATTACGGCCTCTGCGGATTGTTCTATATCATTGTCCGCGACCACAATCGAGTATGTAAATATGCCGCCAGTATGCTGGTGGCTTAGCTCGACCAAGAGCCGCTTCAGCATTACCGGGCGCTTATATGTACAAACGCATACACTGATGTGCGGCATGCCTTCACTCTTTACAGGCAACCTGCTCTTACCCGTCGTAGCAGTCATTTCGGTATCCTTTTTGGCACCTGTCTGGCTCATACGATGGCCGCAGCATCCCGAACAGCATTCCTACGCTCGAGGCAGTATCCGCGAGCAACTGCGAGTTTACCCCCAAGGACACTGGTATCTCGCTCCGCCAAGACTCCGTATTCCTCCTTGTCCACTGGATGTGTTTCGATTTCAACACTTGCGTGGCTCGCAAGCGCGATGACTCTCAAGACTTGGACTTGCGTCGTGAGCTGCGGAAGGGAGAACAGATAGTCAGCCAGGCGATGACGGCGAGCGAGACTGCGGTCCTGCCAGCGCCGATACATGCGATTTGCAAAGCTCTTCTCTCCTGGCCAAAAGGAGAAGTTTCTGCGCACAATCGTTCCGGATGGTATGAGTTGTTGGGTGATGACGTTGGCGCACAGATGCATATGGTGGTGCCCATCAACCCGATTCGCAGCTGCGCCATAGAGCCGCTCAAACTCCTCCAGCTGCGCGTGAACCACGTAGTCAAAACAGGAGGCTAGCCCCGGATGGTAGATAGCCATCGCCAGGCGATGTGAGCGCAAGAACCGTATGAGTTTTGCCTGCCGCTCGGCCAACTTCGGAGTACATAGCGACGGGATCAATGGCGTGGTCAGGTTCAGATGGAGCCCAACATCAACACCGTGCTCCTGCGCGAGAGATGCGGCTCGCTCCGAGTCCTCCATGAACACCATCGCGCTCACCGAGGAAATATAGCCACGGAGTACGCACTCGAGGGAGCGATCGGTTGTTTCTGTATCTCGTCCCCAGTCGTCCGCATTGATGATAACCGTCGCTGAAGCCAAGGTCATGGTCTCGCTTTCTCGTATTGAGGCACAACAGGCTCGATAACATCCTGATTGTTGTACATCTACCGGGTATTCTGACGAGAACACCTCAAGAGCTACACGTGAACCCGCCCTTACAAGCGCATTACAATCGCGGCTGACTAACTGCTGTTCGCGCTTCCGTGGTTCCGGCGTGTTGCTGGTCGCTCCGATTTTCCGTTTAGGAGCGCTTTCCGATAAATCGCTTCCTGAGCCGATTCATCTGTTCCCGCCGTTGAAACTTGACCAGTTCCGCTGACACGGGCCTTTTCAGTCTCCTGACGGTCGACCAGAGATATCCCGCGCCAAGCGCCACACCCCCTATCACACAGGGTCTCTTGGTAGTCTGATAGGCGATTCTGAGAAGTTCCCACAGGGGATGGTTTCCGATGGCGTAGTCCTTCGCGCCGTCTTTGAACTTTGCGGCGACTGGGCCTTGTTGCGCTGTCCCAATTGCTCGGTGGTGGAAGCATGTCTTGTCAGTAAACGTTCGAGTCTTCCATCCCTTCATGCGCGCGGTAATCACGGCGATTCGATCGATTAGTCCTCCCTTTACTGGGAGATATCCACCGATTGCGTTGAAGCATTCACGCCGAAACACCTGGCAAGCTCCGGAGACGTGCTCAATACTGACGTAGCGGTAGTCGTAGAGCTGGCCGCGGCCTTCGTCAAACGGCGTCCCTACCAATCCCAACTCGGGGTTTTCCGCAAGCTTCGTGAGCAGGTACGAGAAGTAGTCGCTCTCAAATGAAATGTCGGCATCGAGATTGACAATCACCCCGTAGTCCATGCCGCTCACCCTTTTGTAGCCTTCATTGAAGGCATGGACCTTGCCGGCAAAGTCTCGCTCCTTACGCTCGGGCATGCGCAGTATTTCTATCCACGGATTGACTGAAGCGAATGAGCGCACGATATCGTCTGTCCCGTCGGTGGATCCGTCACTTACGATGACCCACTTCAGCGGCCGGACGGTTTGCGATACTACAGATTTGAGGACGAGTTCGATGAACTTCTCCTCATTTCGGGCGGGAGTGATGACCACATAGGACGGAAGTGTAAGCATCAGGAGACGATACCCTTATCTTTGTGGATTCGACGATGTGACCCGAACAGTCCTCTGCGTTGACCACCTCGGATGAAACCAACACGGTCCATACTGAAGCCCCACGCATACAGGACATAGGAACCGTTTTAGCGACGCAACGTTGCCATCTCAGCACCAACGTCTCGCTGGACGTTGGCCGCTGCCAGGGTGTCGATCCTGACCGCGCGAGGATTGTCGTCTATGTGGTCGTATCTGCGGTCGCGAAGGAGTGCTTATCGAACGTTCCGCACTGATTGCCACTCTCGGGGAGGTACTTTGCAATCGTCTTCGCCACTCTCTTTTGCTCCTCCGCTGTAAGCTGTGGAAACATAGGCAGCGAGATGACTTCACCGGCAACGCTCTCCGCAATCGGAAAGTCCCCTCGCTTGTAGTTGAGCGAGGCATATGCTTTTTGCAGGTGTAATGGAATTGGGTAGTGTATCCCCGTGCCAATGCCCGCCTCCTGTAAGCGGCTCGCCATTCCCGTCCGATCGGCGAGCCTGATCACATAGAGGTGGTACACAGCTCGGGACCAGGTGGGCTCATACGGGACACTCACACCCTCTTGCCCCTCCAGAAGCCGATTGTATTCAGCGGCTCGCTCGCGCCGTTGAGTGGTCCAGGCCGGTAGATGCGGAAGCTTCGCATGCAATATTCCTGCTTGGATCGCATCCATCCGCCCGTTATATCCTTCTACATCGTGATAGTACTTTTTCACCTGACCGTGATCTCGTAACATTTTAACTATCTCTATAACCCCAAGGTCATTTGTCGTGACAGCACCGCCTTCACCGCAGGCCCCAAGGTTCTTTCCGGGGTAGAAGCTGAAGGCAGCCGCGTGCCCCATGGAGCCGGCCTTCATCCAGCAATTGCGCTTCTTGGAGAAGTATTCAGCGCCGTGAGCCTGGCAGGCATCTTCGATTACCTTCAGCCCGTATTTGCCGGCCAGCTCCAAAATAGCGTCCATGTCGGCCATTTGACCGTAGAGGTGGACAGGTATGACCGCAGTAACAGGTTGTCCATTGCGCACACTTATGAGCCTGCCATCCGCAGCTTGTAGGCACTCCTTTTCGACGAACCGTTCAAGCGCCTGAACCGACATGTTGTATGTCTGCTCGTCGATGTCGACGAATTCCGGAATGGCGCGAGCCTGCGAAATGGCCTCCGTGGTCGCAATGAACGTATTGGGAACAGTGAGAACTACGTCGTCAGGCTGAATCCCGGAGGCCATGATTGCAAACCGCAGGGCATCCGTTCCGCTACTGACGGCGGCGGAATGCTCCACGCCGCAGTATGTGGCAAACGCCTTTTCGAAGTCTTGCACCATGTGACCACCGACGAAGCCACCAGAGTGCAATGCCTGGCGAAACACGTCACAGAGTTCCTGCTCGACCTCTGCGTGCAACGTCACCAAATCCAGAAACGGAATACTGTTCGAAGTAGCACTAGCGTTGGACATTCTGGCCTTCCTTGGCTTCGTCAATGAAGCGCAATATCCTGGCTGGATTTCCGGCCACAATGGCGTTGGCCGGAACGTCTTTTGTGACCACGCTGCCAGCACCTACAATCGCATTCTCCCCAATGACTGTGTTCGAGAGAATCGTGGCGTTTGAACCAATCGATGAGCCTTTTTTGATCACCGACCGTCCCACCGTCCAGTCGGCCTCCGTTTGCAGATTGCCGTCCCTTGTCGTGGCTCGGGGGTAGATGTCGTTGATGAACATTACCCCATGGCCTATGAAGACATTGTCCTCGATGATTACGCCTTCACAGATAAAGCTGTGGCTTGAGATCTTGCACCGCTTGCCCACGCTTGCGTTTTTCTGTATCTCCACGAAGGCCCCAATTCTTGTCTCATCGCCGATCTCACAACCATAGAGATTGATGAATTGCGACAGTCGTACGTTCTCGCCGAGTCTCACGTCGGGTGAAATGCAGTTATGCGTGCTCATAAGTACACTAAGGATCCCCCCTTGCTGAGCGACTTGCTGGCAGACTCCAGCATTTTCACTACGCGAAGGCCTGCGAGGCCGTCGTTAAAAGGGTCCCGGTTGTGCGAAACACACTCCACGAAGCAGGACAATTCCTGCCGCAACGCCTCGCCTTGTTCGAGTTGAGGGGCCCACATGTCGCCGGAGCGGTAATTGACGAGCAGCTCGTATACGCCTTCCCGGCTGGTGATCTTCACTCCCTTGTCATACACCTTGACCTTCTCGTCGGCTTCGAGATCGTTCCAGACCAGCATGCGCTTTTCTCCACCGATGAGTGTCGTCCGCACTTTGACCGGCGAAAGCCAGTTCACGTTGATGTGAGCAATCACCTTCTCCGGAAAGTACAGGGTCATGAAAGCCACGTCCTCATGACCGTTGAGATGGCTTTGGCCTGTCGCGACAACCGCCTCAGGACTGCCTTCGATGAGGTAGTCCATGATCGATAAGTCGTGTGGTGCAAGGTCCCAAAGGACGTTGATGTCGTGCTGGAACAATCCCAGGTTTACGCGGGTCGAGTCATAGTAGTAGAGCTTCCCCAGCGTGCCTTCTTTGATGAGCTGAGATATCCTCTTGACCGCCCCGGTGAAGAGGAACGTGTGGTCCACCATGATCTTGAGGTTCTTTTGCTGTGCGAGGTTGATCAGTTCCTCGCCTTGCTCCGTATTGCTCGTGAAGGGTTTCTCCACGAACACGTGCTTTCCGTTCTCCAGAGCGGCCTTTGTGAGCTTGTAGTGTGTCCAGACGGGAGAGACGATGGCGACGGCGTCGACGTCGGTCGACGATATCAACTCCGAGGCATCGGAGATGACTTTAATTCCAGGATGAGCCTTTTGTGCGCGCGCCCGCGCAGTCTGAGCGACATCAGCGATCGCAAGAACCCTGGAGCCTTCGAGGCTCACAAGATTCCTCACAACGTTTGGTCCCCAGTAGCCATAACCTATCACGCCAAAATTCATAGTCCTTCACCACTTTCAATACCCTTCCTACGATGCGCGCGTTATATAGGAGAACGGCGACTCCAACCCGCACTTGCAGGAACATGCCCCCGGGACAAAGCCGATGATTAGACCGAATACAACCTTTTCAGTAAGCCCCGGAACCTTTGATGACCGCCAGGGGTGTGCGCATGAGTATCTTGACATCGAGCCACGGGGTCCACGCCATGGCGTAGCGCAGGTCCAACCGCACCATGTCGTCGAACTTCACGCTGCTCCGCCCGGTGACTTGCCATAACCCAGTAATCCCGGGCTTGACCTCCAGCACCCGGCGCCGGTGCCATGTCTGATACGCTGCGACCTCGTACGGAATTGGAGGACGAGGGCCTACGAGGGACATTTCCCCCCTGAACACATTTATGAGTTGAGGAAGTTCATCCAAGCTTGTCCTGCGCAGCACTTTCCCTACTCGCGTCACTCGCTTGTCCTTCGTGAGCTTATATACGCCATCGGCGCTGCCTGCAATCAGTTCGCACTCCGCGGGACTGTTGATCAGTTTTCGTACATACTCTCTATGCACGGTATGATCATTGTCGACGTACATGGTTCGGAATTTGAGAAACGTGAAGCACTGTCCAAACTGTCCAACCCGTCGCTGGCGAAAGAACGCTGGCCCTTTCGAGGACGCCTTGACGGCAAGCGCAATGATCAGCAGCAGCGGTCCGCACAGGATCAATGCGCCTCCGCTGACTGCGATGTCAATCATTCTCTTGATGACTAACATGGACTTTTTTCCCTTTTCGCTACTCAGCAGGTCCTGATACAGCACGGGATTGCTTGGCCGCCCTGACTCGTCTTCATTCCAGTCGTCAGGATAGTAGTGAAATGAGATTCTTACCTGATTCAATTGCTCAAAGGTCAACTCACGTCGTAACGTGGCGATGACCCTGTCAAGAATTGTGCAGAGGGCAGAGTTCTTGTCATTCCCTACCAGCCCTGTGTACATCGCGCCGACAATAGACCTCTCTTTGTACCAGCCGATGATGTCTGTGGCTCGACTGGATGACAGCAGCGCTGCGAGAACACTGTCGAGCGGTGACCCGTTCCTCTCCGGTCCGTCGTGGCTCATTGCTTCCAGCAACATGAGTGCGAACGGGGTCTTCGAGCGCTCCGTTCGGGCGCGTTCGATTGCAATTGCTCGCATAAAGGTCTCATCGTCCAGCGGAGGCCGTTCGCTTGGGGATACCGATTCGAATGGGGACTCCTTCTGATATGCGGAGGTTTCTTTCAATCGATTCGTCACGACCTATTCCTCTCTCGCACAACTTTTCCACCTTCTACCCGCAGTGATTTGTGCGTCCGTTTTCCGTTGTTGTTTCATCTATCTTGCATCTTTGTCTACGTTGCCCTCTGTGCTCCTTGAGTGCCGGTATCTCTTCTATGCGAGCCTGCTTCGGCGCGAACGGTCACCCTCGAAGTCATGGCGCTCTGCGCCAGAATACTGTCACTCACTTGACGGCTAGATTGGCAGGCTTTACTTTTGGCCTTCCATTCTGAGGCATCGTCGGCTCGCAACGCGTCCGGAGTCTAACTGGAGGACCGGATTGCTCCTCTCGAAGAATCCACACCAGAACAAAGATGACGGCCAAGGCTGCCAGAAAGTAGACGATCCCGCCATGATGATGCAGCCTTCCCGTCAGGTATCCTCTATCCACTCGGATTCCGAGCATTCCTAACGTAAAGATGCGGAAGCCATTCTTTGCAACCGACAGTGGTACGGCAACAGCAATGACCAGCGCTTTTCGCCAGGGCGAGCGCAGCATGACCTGGGCCAATACGGCAGCCACAATGAGCAGGATCGAACTTGAGCGGATACTGCTGCATTCAGGGCTGACAACGAGCGTTACACCTGGCGTTTCAAGCCGACTTCCGTCTTGTATGACGCTGATCCCGAGGGCAGACAATAGCAGATGTGCTGTCCATGCAGACCCTTGTTGCAACATGTCGACAGCTGCATGCATGACGGCTTCTGGCGCAGGGACGACGCCGAACAGCAACAGCAGTGGAAACATTGCCGAACGTGACGCCACAACGCCAAAGCAGAGCACAAAGGAACCGATCCAGGAAATCACGAGCGAGAGCATACAAAGCGAGAGAAGTGTGTCTGGAGATAGCCGAGTGGACCATCCGAGCGCCAGCAAGGCGGTCAGACCAGCGACCGCAAGGACAGCGGACCCAATGCGAATGCTTGGTGCAGCCATGGCTTCCAGCGTTCGCCAGCCCCGAAGCAGAAAGGCCACACTGATCGTAATCACCAGGAGAATGTACGCGTATTCATCTCTATGGAGCGACAACACCACGGTATTCGCAAGCGGGCGCCATCCAGCAGCAAGAGTTGCGGCCAACAGGAGGGCCATGCTTGCCTGAGGCCTCGATACCTTGATCATGACGTTATCCGCTTCTGCGCTAAGATTGGACACATTCGACAGGGTGCTGTTTCTTTCAGTCGGCCTATTGCACAGGGGCTAGCGACGACAACTGAAGATTGACACGTTGCTCCCACCCTTGCGGCTCCGGCCTCGGGCTGCCAGTCACTTCGTAGGTGAGCCGGTCACCCACACGTTTCGCAAACGCAAGCACCGCGCGCTCTGCTCCGTCCCCTACGATCCGCCACGATTCTCCAGCTTTGATCATGGACATACGGTCTCGCGCGCGCCACCAGTCACTTATGTCGCGAGGAAGTGCGAACCAAAGAGCCTCGCGCTGCCGCAACTCGGCGAGCATCGCGAGCAAGTCCTTGTAGACAGCCTGTGTGCCTTCCTCAGTGATGTAGTCGGGATGAATGAGAAATGTTGCCAGACCATTCTTGGCAAGGATCATTTCGGTCTGGGCTTTCCACAACTCGGTTGTCCGCTCGTTCAGCACGTGGAACAAGGTGTAGTCCTGGACGGTCGTAAGCGGAAGTTCGAGCATTTCGTCAATGAGGTACGGCATCACCGTACAGCACCCCCCCCGCTGAGGGTCAAGGTGAGCGACATTCGGCATCGACATGTCGAACGTGAAATCCAGATCTTTGTACCACTCTGGCTTGCGATAGAGCACCGCTGATCGGAACCCTCTTGCGCCATATTCCTCACGATAACGATTGATACGGGACACTCGGCGGAGGAATTCGTCTCGATGATCGAACAATCGGCCGTCGTGGTTCAGGTCCTGCACGCACACTTCACACCCCCGTGCGCGCAAGTTGTTCAGGTATTCCGCCGTCACCGCATAACGGTCTTCAGGAACGATCTGGTAGGACGCCTTCATGCCATAAGCGTCGTCGATGTCCAGCACCTTCTCCGTGAAATCGCGCCCCACTGCAGTCTCAACATCGTGGGTCATCGAGATGCAGGCACGAGCGCCATCCGGCCAAAACCATATAAAGGGAATCCGGTCGACGCCGCTTGTCTGCAACGAAAGTAATAATAGGTTCTCGCAGATCGATTCGACGGTGGTATCAACCGGCCATTGGGGAAACTGTCGCTGACGCCAATTGCCGGCGCGGAATCTCTGAACGTGCTTGCGCATCGAGCGCCTTGTCAAAGGGCGAAGCCAATAGTAGACGCTCTTCAATGCGTTTTCCCATACGCTCAGTTGCGCGCTGGGGTAGCGCTCCAGGCGAAGATTGTTGATGACCTCGTCCGGATCGAACGGCAGCGCAACCTGGGTACCGTCAAACGAGACGAGTTGGGATAGATCGCAGAGCTCGGACCTCAACTGCGCCTGATGGAGACTGCCTGCGGTTCGACCATAGCAAATTGCAGACGGGCCAAATTCAAAGAACCCTGCATCGCTGGACAGTTTTCCGCTTACGCGAAAGTCGAGGAACTCTTCCGGGCAGCGATAGCGTTGACGAACTGCGTGAACCGGGGTACCTGCGGCTTTCGCGCGAGCTTCGGAGATCTGAGAACGGGGTATGCGCACTTCAAACCCTCTGCCGTATTCAGCACATACGTGAATGAGGCGTTTGTGGATCTCGAGCACCTACCCTATATGCCGGTAGGCTACCCTTCCAGCAATTGATGTGATGACATCCGGCATTACCGAGAATAGACGCCGCGCGGCGGGCAGATAAGGTTCCACTACACTTCCTTTTCTTGCATTTCCCGGATAGCGAAGATAAGTGAGTTGCCTGCAGGTTGCCCCCAGCCTGTTCTTGAACTCCATCAAACCACGATTGGAGATGTCGGTGCGGCCAAAGTCGATCTGCTCTGCCCGTGACATCTTGCTCTCCTCGATCATCTTCCATAGCAGAAATGGCATTCCGGCAAGATGATGGAACTCTGCATCAGAACACCCATACTTGTACACCACGGTGCGGCCGTGTCGGAGTGTCAGAATCCCCGCGATAGCAACTCCTTCTTTTCTGGCCAACCGGATCTTCACATCAGGTTCCATGAAGGCCAACACGTTATGAAACCATGCTCTCGGCTGCGGTAAGAGATGATGACGCTTTCTGGTCATCACGAGCAGCCTATAGAACTCGTTGAGAAGTCCTTCCGAACAACCGCTCTCGTAGGACAACCGCTCGCGCTCCGCTCTCCGAATACGGCGCTGCATACAATCCTTGTGGAGACTATTGAAGATCTTCTCGAGCGTAGGCGCCAACTCAAGGGTATGACACCAGAATGACTGACTCTCCACCAGGCAGCACTCCGAGTCCATCTTCCCCACAGTTGGTCGCAGTTCAATGTATTTCCACTTGTGTTCCTCGCTCTCAGTTCTCATCCATTTCGTGAATTCCAATAGGCCACCGTTCTCGTTGATCAGCGGCTCACAGTGGTCTGAGAATGGCAGCGACACCAACCGCCTTCCAGTGATCCAGCTTTTGACTTCGCAAAATGCGATTCCATCCGATAACGCCATTCCAGGTGGCGTGCTTGTCACGACAAAGGGGCGATAGCCGTAAGTCGCGGCCAATGCCTTCAGCCAGCCTTTGTGGTGAAACACTGACGCGGAAGGGTGAGACGCAACCAACTCATCCCAACGACCGTCGAGAATCGGATTTAAGCTGTAGAGCGGCACTGAGTTCTTAGACCTCTTGCCTTCCGGCCTTGCGGAACTGCTTACATATCGCTTCTGTTGCAGCCCTCGAAGGTTGGCTTTTCGCGTTGGCTTACTCTCTCATGCCGCTGCCGTGAAACCCTGTCACCATGTGTCCGCTTCCATTGCCATTTCCATCGCCATGGCCCGCCGCAGATAGGGAGGAATTGAGGGAGGTCATCTTATATTGTTCGATTTTGTACAACACTGTCCGGTAGCTCACCTTGAGCAGCCGTGCGGCGGCCTTTCGATTCCACCCCGTCTTCTCCAGTGCGGCCGCGATCGCGCTCTTCTCGGCCTCAGACTTGACACTCTTGACCAGTGATCTTAGTGATCTGGAGTCGGAGATCGTCGCGCCGACGGGGTCCTGCCCGGACCGCGGCGATTCTCCTTTCCACGGCATGGCTCGAGCCGCACTCGACGTGTCGCCCTCTGAATTCTCCCGGTTCCTCTCCAACGTCAACTCCCTGTCTCCCACCATGAGGTACCGTTTGACGAATTGTTCCAGTTCCGGCAAATTGCCGGGCCAGTTGTACGCCTTCCAGGACTCGACAATCGCAGCCGAAAACTCGCGCGCCGATATTCCGTATTGCCTAGCAAGCTGGTGCATGAAATGACATGCAAGAGAGGGAATCTCATTTGTACGTTCTCGCAGCGGAGGGACGTGAATCGTATAGGCGGTAAGGTAGCGGTAGAGATTCTCGTCGAACCTGTTCTCAGAGACCGCGCGCTCTATGCTTGTCGAACTTGTCGCAAGCAGGCGGACATCAGCGTCGATCGCTGTGGAAGTTCCCGGCCGGATGAACCGTCCATTCTGAAGCACCTTCACCAACCGAGACTGCAGGTCCAGTGGCATTTCGGCAATCTCATCCAAAAGAATCGTTCCCTTGGCACAAAGCTCCAGCTTCCCTGACTTGGCTCGAACCTGCGCAGCTGTGCTATTCCTCTCATACCCAAACAGTTCCCGCTCAAGAAGATCTATAGGCAGCGCTGCGCATCTTACTTTTGCAAACTCGAACGCGGATCGGACAGATAGACTGTGAATGAGTCGGGCCGCGGTCTCCTTGCCGCTCCCATCCTCTCCGAGGATCAGGACAGGGACATCGGTTTTTGCCAGGAGAGCAGCCTGGGAGCGAAGCCTCCGCATGATCGGACTGAGTCCGATGAAGAAGCAACCCTCGCTGATCACTTCGACATCTTCACTCGTGAAGTCCAATTCTGCGGTTTCGCACCCCGTGGAGAGACTCTGTCGGATGGCCGATTCAAGCTCGCGCTCCTCAAGAGGCCGGACGAGGTAGTCGCTTGCGCCAAGGCGAATTGATTCTTCCTGCCTCCCAACGTCGTCAGGATAGCCAATCAGAATAATTGGAAGCGAAGGGCGAAGGCGCCGCAGCCATCGCAGGGTGTGCAGCTCTTCAACATCCCCCTGAGGCAAATCCAACAGGAACAGGTTGAATGTGACTCCGGATTGCACCCTGTCCATCGCTTCCCACGCACTGGCGGCGGTTTCAAGCTTCCAACCGTTCGACTCTCCAATGGACCACAGGAGACGAAGAACCGCAGAGTTGTCGCTGACGACAAGTACCCTAGCTTTTGCGCTTGTGCTCATTGTCGCTGATTCTTTCTCGAACTGATTGCGCGGAACATGAAGAGTTCAAGAGCGCTGTTGCGTCCTCGCCACTCTGGACTTGCGGATCTCTAAAGGTGAATCTAGCTGCCGATCGTCAAGGGATAGAACGACATTTATGGCATGCCGCTGTGCATCATTGGTGAACAACTTTCCCACACTTCAGTCAGACAGCTGCGTGACGATGTCCCGGCTGTCTACCGGCCTCGGGGGCATAGGTATGGGGCAAAACGGAAACGCTCGCCTTAGAATATGGGAAGTCGCTACTTTAGTTCCAGCTCCGGACTTGGTGGGGGGAGACCCAAGTCCGGAAAATAGGGAAGAGCGAGGGAACTAGGCTCATTGGATCGTGAGAATCACGCTGTCTCGCGGCCGTTGGTTCGGATTCGAGAGCTGAAAGACATGGCTCCGAAGCAACTCGCTGCAGCCAACAGAAGATATAAGAGAGTTGCACCGCCCTCCGGTGTGGACACCCACATCTCTTGGGGTGAGCCATTTGAGCCGCCCTGTCCTGCAGTAGGCGTCAGAATCCAAAGATTTGTATCCTTGGCCAAGGCCGCCAGCAGTGTCGACGAACTCGTGCTCAGCACCGCCGAAAGAAGCGAAGCCGCATTTGCGTCAAGTGTGACCCCGTTGAAAGTGTAGCTGCTTCCGACCTTCGCGCCGCCGGAAGTAATCCACCAGATCGCAGCCGAGAGGTCCGCCTGCTGCTGTGAGTTGCCAGTGCTGAGCATCTGCGACACCAGGTTTGCGACCTCCGCATAGCCCAAAACACCCATTGAGGAGCCAAACCTGGTATTGGTTATGTTGGCTCCCGACAGTGTTGAAGCCTGCATCCCGGTTGCCGTCCAACTCTCACCGTTGACCACATTGTGGGAGTAGTCGTCGCAAATGATGGTGCTGCCAGCATTGAAGGTCGACCCACCGTAGGTGACCGTGCCGTTATAGGGGTCGGCATACCCGTCCCCGACCACGACGGTATTAGCGGTCGCTGAAAAATTGATTGAAAATGTTGAACCGTCACTTTGCCCAAACGCAGGAAGCGCGAAGCATAACGTCATCAGTCCGATTGCTGCCACTCCACCATATCGGATTGCCATTCTTTACTCTCCTCTCACACTTTTCTGGTTCGACTCTGGTGACCCAGTTTCCGCAATCCTGGGGATAGCCTCATCCTAACGCGATGCCGGATGCTGTCAAGCCTGATAATTATTGCAACCAGTTGCAAATCCTTTAACTTAAAAGGTCCATGCTCCGTCAGTACATGCAGCTTGAGATTCCCGCGATTTCCTAACCGTGGTGGTATTTTTTGTCTGCTGGTTGACCTGCCACGAGGATCCTCTTTGCGACATGTTGCAGATTTTTGCGATGATCTTTGCGGTTTCGTTCCGCTTCTGGTTCGATCCAGGCCTCTGCCGGCGCCCGCCTCAGCCTCTGGAACCACGACAGGATTTCCTAAGCACGTACCGCGAGTTCGGCCGCCTTCTATGAATTCAGGTGGTTCAGTTCCTTCTTGATTTCAGCAGCACCGTTGTAGTTGGGATAGTTCTTTAGAACATGTTCAAAATGCTGGCGCGCCAAAGAAGGCTGTGCTCCCTTTTCGTACGCCATTCCCAGGTGATAGTGAATGTCGGGGTCATCGGGCATTTTGCGCTTTTCCTGCAACTCAAGCGCCTCTCGAAGACTGCTGATGGCCAGCGCGTAGACGCCTTTTTGGTAATAAATCCACCCCATGGTATCGATAACGCCAGGAGAGTCGGGAAGACCTTTCCGGGCCGTCTGTGCCAGCGCTAACGCGACATCCAGGTTTCCGCCATTACACAGCATCACACGGGCAAGACCGCTGGCGGCTGCCGGATTCTGGGAATTGAGTGCGAGTACATTCTGAAAGGCGTCTTCCGCGCCCTTCCACTCGTGCTTCATTGCGTACAGGTTTCCCATCAGGATGCCGAGGCTCGCCTGGTGCGGGTTCTCCTTGAGCGACTGCTCTCCACTGACGATCGCCTGATCAACCTCGCCTTTTGCCGCTTGCACCTGACAAAGTTGTAGCACAGCATCGGAATTGTGTTGATCGAGCGCAACGGCCTTCTTGAACGCAACCTCTGCCCCTCCAAGGTCTCTCTTGTCACGAAACAGCACGGTGCCGCGTAATTCATAGAATTTGCTGTTCGCTGGCGACTTGGCGATTTGTGCGTTGACAAGCGCAACCGCTTTGTCGACCTCCCTTTCAGCGATGTGAGTGTTCACCAACCCGCGCAGCGCGTCTGTGGAATTGGCATTGCGCTCCAAAGCGTCCTCGAAAGCCTTGGTGGCGTCCCCATATTGTCTTTGAGCCAACCGCAGGTTCCCCATCTGCACATAGCCGAATGCATCCACAGGAGCAACCGCGATCGCTTTCCGAATATCCACTTCGGCCTCTGCATACTGGTTGCGATCGATGTGGGCCAGGCCGCGGAGCGCGTATCCGTCCGCCGACCATGGACGCAACCTGATAAGTTGGGTCGCCGCATCCTGCAGAGTGCCGATGTCGCCCTGCCGTATGGCCGCAGCAGCCAGGGCGCTCTCTGCATCGATCATATTGGGATTGATCCGCAACGCCTCTCGCCATTCGCTCTGGCCGTATCCCAGGTTCCCTTGCTTCTCCAAGGCGACCCCCAATACGTAGTGGGCCTGGGCATTCTCCGGGGAGTTCTTGAGGACATGTTGCAGCACCTGCGTCGCGTCGGCCAGATCTCCGCTGCTCACTTGCATCTGACTTCGATAAATCAATGCGTCGGCATCTTCCGGGTTGGTTTTCAGCATTTCGTTGACGACTGCTCGCGCCTCGTCGAAACGATTGGCCTGGATCAGAAGTTGAACATACTTCTTCTTGATCTCGACGTCGGTGGAGTGCCTTTGATAGAGCGCCTGATACTCGGTGACCGACTTATCCAGGGCACCTGTCGCATAATAGAATTCACTGAGCGCGAGGAATCCCTCTGGATTTTGCGGAAGGTCGCGCTTGGCTTGCTGCAACGTCGCCTCCGCGTCGCCTTTCCTTCCCTCCTCCAAGTACAACTCAGCGAGCGCTTTTCGCGGAGCCATCGATGTCGGATCGACGGTAACCGCCACTCGATATTGCTGCTCTGCCTCGCTCACGCGCTGATGCGATTGGTAGAATGCACCCAGCAACAACCGGGCTTGCACGGCCTTGGGATTGAGGTCGATCACCTTCCTGAAGCTCGCCTCGGCAAGATCGGGCTGATTGGCCTTCAACTGCAACAGGCCCAGACTTAAGTACAACTCCCAGCGAGCCGGGGCAAGTCCAATCGCCTGCTGGGTTTCAACCATCGCGCCAGCGATATTGTTTTCTGCGGCCATAAGACCCGCAACGGCCGAATGGGCCGCAGGATCGAAAGGCCGCTTGCTCAGCAACAGGTCTGCTTCCCGTTGTGCCTCCTGAAAGTTATGGCCCTGGACCAGCACGTTCACCATTTCCATTCGAGCCTGGTAGTCTTCGGGCCGCAGTTCGATCGTGCGAGCCAGTTCCTGGTGAGCGCGGTCCACATCTTGCAGGTTCCTGTAGCTTTCCGCAAGCTGGAAATGCGCTTCAGCGTATTTTGGATCGAGCTTGATGGCGTCGGTGAATTCAATTGCCGCTTCGCGGAATTGACGATTCTCGAAATACCGCTGTCCGCTCTGAAAGTACTTCTGCTTGCGCGCATTGGGATCGAGCGAACAGGACGACAGCAGGACGATGATCGCGCAGAGCGTTAGGACGCCACTCCATTTAAAGTCGTTGCTTACCCCGCGACCTTTCACCTGCGGCCTCAAGATGAGGAACTTCCGCTGGCGACAAGCCTTCGTCCCAACCGCTGTTCCAGCTTCACTTGCAGTTTGCAACCCGGAATTCACGCTTCGCTCGCTTCCCATGTCTTTTACATGAACATCCAGAGGAATGGTCTGAAGTTGTTGCCCACCTTGAACAGATCTCACCCTGCCGATCCATCGCTCGCCTTCGGCAGATTCGGCGTGCTGCGGTAGTAATAGTCGTACTCATCGTGGTCCGCGTGCCGGGAACAGTTCAATAACGCTCCAACCAACTTCTTGGACTCCAACGCCTCGATCCCCCTCAGCAGCTGCTGCTTCTTGGTAACCCCTTGACGCGTAACCAGGAGAATGCCATCTGCCATCCGACTCCACACACTCGTGTCAGCCAAAGGCAAGACGGGTGGAGCGTCGATGATCATCCAGTCAAACCATGCGCTTAACTGCTGTATCAGCGCTGGCAGCCTTCCTGACTGCAGCAGGTCCAGCGCATTGCTCGAGGCGCCTCCGGCTGGCAGTATCCAGAGATTTAGGCCTTCGAGATAATAGAGGCTCTTCCCCACTGCGCGATTACTCTGTAAACACTCGCTGAGGCCCGCGTTCGCTTCCATCCCAAACATCTGCGACAGGGATGGCCGGCGCAGATCCCCTTCTATGAGCAGAACCTTGTGCTCGGGCTTTAGGGCAAGCGTACAGGCCAGATTGACAGCGACCATGCTCTTGCCTTCCTGCGGGATTGTGCTCGTAATCAGTACTGTCTTCAAAGCCTTGTCGCGCCGTAAATGCCTCAGTCGGACACCCAGCAAGCGAAAGGCCTCCGCCGCCGGACCGTCACTATCCGTGAGGCACACCAGGCGGTTTTGCGGGGTGGGCGATACCTTTACCCTTGGAACTCCACTGAGAAGATCATGCTCTTCCTCAGCCGGCAGTTCACTGGAACCCGCGACAACAGTTGATGCCGAAACCTCGCTTTGGTTGGGGAGAGTCGCTGACTCCCATCTGCCCACCGCTCTGCGCTCGGCGCGTTGCAGCAATTCTGTCGCTTCTGACGCGTTGGACGGATCAGTTTTGGCATCTTCGTTTTCCGATTTTTGCAGTGCATCGAATATTTGGCTCATGTTCGCTCATTTGCTCACTTCAATGCTGGACGGCGCCCGCACATCCGTGCGACTCGGGCTCCGGCGTCACTGATCGCTATAACGCTCAAGAAGAACTCTCATTGCCCGCCGAAAATCGGTCTCCCGGCTATTGGCCGTGGGCTTCTCTTCCGTTGAGTCAGCCGGCCTCAAGCGAAACTCTTTCGCCACGTCTTCAATGATTTCGGGTGTGACGCTTTGCATCTGCCGAGCATAGGCGGTAATCAGGCCGTTCTCGCAGATTGTATTGATCAGGCGGGGCAGGCCCCTTGAGTAGCGAAACACCTCAGCGACAGTATCCTCGGAAAACAGCTGGCAATCATTGGCGCACTTCCCGGCAATTTGCAGCCTTTGCTGGATGTATTGCCGTGTCTCGTCCGGATCCAACGGGCTCAGCTGCGTGCGAACCGCAATTCTCTGCTTCAGCTGCCTAAGTCCAAATGAATCGAGCGTCTCGTCAAGCTCAGGCTGTCCAGCCAACACGATTTGCAGCAGCTTGTCATCCGTCGTCTCAAGATTTGACAGAAGACGAAGTTCCTCGAGTATCTCCGCAGTCAGCAGGTGTGCCTCATCCACAATCAGAACCGTCGTCATCTGTCGCGACCGCCGGGAGATTAAATACTCTCCCAGCGCCAGCAATAGCTCGTGCTTGCTCTTACCGGCGGCATGAATTCCCAAGTCGGAGACGATGTACTGCAGGAACTCTGTGGGAGAAAGCCGGCCATTGAACAGATATGCATAGGAGATGTCTTTGCTCTCCTTCAGCACACCCAGCAGGCAGCGCAGAAGAAATGTCTTCCCGGTACCCACCTCTCCGGTCAACACAACAAATCCCTTGTGCTGACGTACACCATAATAGAGAGCTGCGAGCGCCTCGTTATGCCGCTTGCTTGGCACAAAGCAGGTAGGGTCCGGCGTGAGCTCGAATGGATTGCGTGTCAGGTTGAAGAATGCTTTATACATTTTTTAGCCTTGGCCTAGTCGTGCAGGTAACTGAACGCGGAACCCGCCAATATCGTGGCAGCTACGAGTGCGGCCATGGCCCAGCCCAGCATCCTTCTTTCCTTGTAGCCTTGTTCTTCTGCCGGAACCAAGACGACCGGAATCTCGGAGATGATCGATACCGGAAGCAACTCTTTGATTCCTTTCTCACTGTACAGTCGGTCATCCATCATCTCAAATCCGCCCACGACGATAAGGCCTAACGCCAACCCAACCCCCAATCCGATTCCGCACAGTTTCAGTCGGTTGGGAAAATCCGGCTTCAAGGGCAAACTGGGAGGATCCAGCACTTTGAACCGCTCCCCTTGCTGCATTTGCTCCATGCTGGTCGCCATCTCGGATGCATTTTTCTTCTTGAGAAGATCGTCGTAGTTGGCCTTGGATTGCTCATAGCCCCTGGTCAGGTCGGCCAACTGCTGCTCGCTTGCCGGCTCCTGGTTGAGGCGCCCTTGGTATTCATTGACTCTGAGCTTTAAGTTTGCGACCGCTTGCTCCCGATTCTTGACTTCCGCCTGATTCGCCCGCAACTGGCTCTCCTGTTGCAACAGAGGAGAGCTTCCTGCATTCCCCATCGCGGCGCCATCATCCGATGGCTTTGCGCCCTTGCTCATGGCTTTCAAGCCAGCCTGGAGATCATCTCGCATCTTTTCCGTCTTCGCGATCTGGGCGCGGAGGTTCCGAACGTCGGGGTAATTATCAGTGTAATGCGCGCTCAAATCTGCCAGCTTCGACTTCAGCTTCTCAAGTTCATTGTCGATTGCTGGCAAATCTGTTGGAGCACCGTCGGCGGTCCGGACTGTACTGCGGAAAGCGCGGTATTGCTCGATCAGCGATTGGAGGTACACGCCCTGCTGCTTGGCGTTGCTTAGAGAGTCCTGCTCGGTCTGCAGCTGCGCCTGCAGCCCGCTTAGAATCTGAAGGTTGCTTGCCTGTTGCGCGGGCAGCTCCCCTTCGTGCTTGCCTTCGAACTCGCGAACTCGCGCTTCCTGCTCGGCGAGGGTGGTCCGCGCGTTCTCCAATTGGTCCTGGATGAACTTGGTCGTGTCTTCCGACTGTTGCTGCCGCACCTTCAGGTTCTCGTCGATAAACAAGTCCGCCAGTTCGCTGGTTACCCGCTGGGCTACACGCGGATCGTGCGCCGAATAGGAGATTCGGAATGCGGTAATTTCCTCATTGTGAGCGTCATGCACAAGGTCAACTCCAATGTCCTTTCTCATTCGCTCCACTTTGTCCTCTGGGGTGAGAGTTTTGCGTCCCCCATCGTAGAGGTGGAGTTTGTCGATGATCAGGAGAAGGCGTGTGCGGCTGAGGATCTGCTGGGTGATGCTCTGCAGTCTGTCTTGCAAGTCTTCGTTGATATTGGGCTCGACAAAGTTCTTCGGCATGGTGGGACGTTCCACCAGAATCAGCGTGGCCGACTTGTAGGTTGCAGGCAATACCCATCCGGCACCCCAGACCGCCAGCCAGCCGAGCAGCACCGGTATCAGAAAGTGCATATGGCGACGGCGAGCCAAGCCGAGAACGCGCTGGAGATCCAGGCTCTTTTCGTTCTGATCTTCGGAAACTTCGGAGTCGTCTACCATGATTATCTTCCCAGCGCTCTTTCGAATTGATAGGAGATTGTCACGAACCCGCGATCGTTGTCCGGGGCGGCGGATATCGCCTGGATGCCGCTATACTTTTGATGCTGGCGCTGATATCCAAGTTGGGCGGTGATCCGCCCACTGATGGCGCGCTGCACCGAGACAGTCCCCGAAAGAGTGTGCCCTCCTGGGTTGGATGAGGCAAGCAGCGAATCCACGTTTTTGTGAGTTTCGTAGTCGACCGTCGAGTCTGCTCCCCAGGCCCGTGTCAATTGCCAGCGTGCATGTGCGCTTGCAGTATTCGAATAGAAGGCTCCCAGCAGCCCTCCGCCACCGTTGACAGTTCGCGAGTAGCTGGCTGCCAGACTACTTCGGTTGCTCTGCCAACCGATGCTTGCCGTTACCGAAGGGGTCCAGGAGCCCGACGAGGGAAACGGAGCCTCAGTGACCGCAAAATGCTGCGGCCCGCCCGAGAAGGACATGGACAAGGCATGCATCGGGTAGACCGTGTAATAAAGATCGAACGCATGCGTCGTGGTCTCACTTCGCATGCTCGCGGGACAGGACTCATAGAGCGAATACTGATACGTTGCGCCAACGTATTGGGAGCGAGACGGGCGGAGATTGAGGAACCCTGAACCTCCGCGCGAACTCGAATCGCAAAGTCCAGGTACTTGCCCAAGATGGGGGTAGGTCATTTTGGTGAATGTTCCGCCGCCGCCAAGCATAACATCGGCACTGATCTGGTAACTTATTTCACCGCTTCCGGCATTGTTGTTCCGGTTTGCAAATGGAGCTACGGCCCCTGCCGGTGGAGACTGTGGCGATCCCGATATTGTCTCTCCAGAAGCCTGGTACGGCTGATTGAATACATTGGAACTTTTCTGAAAGGCGTCGCGCAGTTGGAGTGCGGTATGCCGGGTCAAGCGGTAGTGAACACTGAGCGACGCATCCTGATCCGCATCGTTGAAAACGCTCAGGCGCTGATAGAAAGTGAATCCCGGACTATAGGTCAGTGTTTCATGCCATCGAGAGGTTGCCTGATCGATCGCGATGTTCGGCCTTATCGAATAGTTGGCATCCGCGATCGAATGATCCGCTTCGTACTGTATGTTGCTGTTGTACGCCCCCTCAAAGGTCACCCCCCCACGCAGATAGTTCGACCGTGTCTCCGAACCTGTCTCGGCTGGATAGGGTTCTCCGCTGACCGGCGGTGGCATCCTCATGCGGGCGTCATCCTCTGCAACTGGAGTGCTGCCGGTTGCCGTTTCCACTACTTGAGACCAGGCGGGCAGCGCCAGGAGGAGAACAACACTCAGATAGGCTCGCGTTCGCATAATAGGCACTTATGGCACGACGACCGTGTCGCGCGGCTCAAGTCTGATATTCTGACCTGGATTTTTTCCTTTGATAACTTCCTTGTAGTTGAACGGTATGCGGGACTCACCGCCGTCGGCCTTCTGGCGAAGAATGTAAATCGCTTTTTGCCTGGCGAAGTCTCGAAAGCCCCCAGCGCCCGCGATGGCGTCCAGAACCGTGGTCTCGCGCGTAAGAGAATATGCCCCGGGCTTTGCAACTTGCCCAAGAATGTTGAACTTTTCACTCTTGATTTCCTGAACGATGACCGTTACTTGCGGATCGGTGATGTACTTCTCGAGCCTCTTGGCAATCTCCTCTTCGAGTTGCAATGGGGTCCGTCCTGCCGCCTGCACTTCTCCCACCAAGGGTAGCGATATCTTTCCGTCCGACCGGACGGGGAGCGATCTGGATACGTCCGGCTCTTTCCATACATGGACCACAAGAACATCGTCGTTTCCTATAATGAAGCTATTGGCTGGCGCCTTGCTTGCGTTCGCCATTTCTGACGGCGTGAGCGCTGTTGACTGCAGAGGGACCGGATTCGGACCTTGAGCTGACGCCTTTGCCGGCGCTTGCGCCCTCAGTCCACTGGCAAGAAGAAGGACCACCCATGCCAGGCCAGCGGCGTGAGCGTCTCTGATGTTCATAACCACTCCTGTCTAATCTCCCTGACTTGCTTTCTGGCCGTGCGCGGAAGAACGGCGGTAGCTGCGAGCCTGCCTTCCCTCCCCCACCGGAATCGGCTGTCGGAGGCATCACATCCCGTCCATTGCACTCTCTTCGGGCGGCCCGTATCCCTGTATCCGGCAAAGGTCATATGCGTCTCGCTGATCATTTCGCTGTTGATTGCGGCTCACTCGCTTTGAGTCGCCGATTGCCGCTGCCACTTACGGTCAATTTGTCTCACTTCACGCTCGGCTATGCGCGGCGCGCACCTGTCGCTGATCCGTCATTCGACGAGACAGGCGATGGCCTCGCGCCGATTGCATCCAGCCAGAACTTTGTGTACGCACGCGCGGCCTCATAACTATCCGCGTAGGTTTCGCTTTTGCCATCGATCATCTTGAGGAGCCCAGGATGCAGAAGCGCCACTGTAACGATGGCTGTTGTTGTTACGGTTGAATCCAGATTCAGCACCTGTCCATTCTCGACGCTCATTTCCAGATACCTATTGATCGCCGAGACAATCGGAGATATGTACTCTTTGCTGTATTGGAACGCTCCACCGCGAAGCTCGAGGAATGCCACCGCGATGAGACGCAAGAGTTCCGGCCTCGACTTTACGGACAATTCCAGCATCTCGAATATTTTGGGAAAAACCACCTCTGGAGCTTCGCCGTTCTCCATCTTCTCGAGAATCTCGCGCCTGAGCCTGAGTCCCGAGGAATGCCAGCGGAGAGCGGCCCAAAAGATGTCCTCTTTATGATCGAAGTGGCGGAAAAGAGTATTCTCGCTCACATCCGCAAGACGCGCGATTTCTGATGTGCTGGTTCCGTGGTAGCCCTGCAGCGCAAACAAATGTGCTGCTGCTTCCACGATTCGCTCCTTTCGGATCGAGTTCTTGGGCATTACGTGCATCTGCGCTCCCTGAAGGGATGGATCATGTAAATCGTGGCTGCTTTGCTTAAGAACTTGTTGAAATTCTCCGCGTCGAAGCGGATTCTGCAGGAATTGGGTTTTCTCTACGGCTTACATCAGTTAGACTGGAATATTTCTCCGGGCCGCGGCCCTGTGGTTTGAGCTCGGGCGCGACGCCGAATCATGATGCTCGCCTCGCGAAGGCAAGCTCGTATGCGGCGAGCAGACCCGCCTTCGAGAATTCCCACGCTAGCTTCTCTTCTACTCGCCGCCGTCCTATCTCACCCATCCTCCGGCGTTCCTCGGGGCGCTCGAGCAACCATAGTATCTTCTCGGCAAAGTCCGTCACCAGATCGTGATTGTCGCTGTACAAAGACGCCTCGCCTGCGCTGAACCGCCCTTCTTTCAGATCGAACTGAACAATCGGCTTCCGTAGCGCCATATACTCAGTAATTTTGATCATCGTCGAGATATTGTTCATCTCGCACGGCCTGTCCGGGTTAACACATACATCCGAAGTAGAGAGGATCTCGAGCATCTCCTTGTCTGGTATTCTTCCCGTGAAGTTTATCGTGTCCTCCAACTCTCTTTCCTTAACCATCTGTCGCAATCCGTCCAGCCCGGGACCTCCGCCGACGCAGGTGAACTGAATATCTCTGCGGCCACGGTTCTTGATGTTTCCGGCGACCTCGAGCAGGATGTCAAGCCCCTCCTGCGTGCTCATGGTTCCAACATATCCGATGAGGAAAGATTTGCCATGCTTCAGCGCTGGCTGCGGTGCGACGGGAAAGAACTTCGCGAGATCCGGGCCATTCCGAACCACAAACACGCGCCCGGGCTCCACTCTACCGCGATTGATGGCCAGTCCTCTGTAACTCTCATTGGTGACCATGACAACATCCGCGAAACGATACGTGAGCCTCTCAAGCCAAACCTGAACTGCGTAAAGTAGATCTTTCCTCCCATACTTCGACAAGTAGAGCTCCGGATTGGCGTCATGATGATCGAAAATGTATTTAACTCCGAACAGCTTGAACGGGAGCGCAACAAGAAAGATATTGTCCGGCGGATTGCATCCCTGGATGACATGGAATCCTCGCACCAGGAAGATCCACCACGCATATAGAACTTCCCACGTTATCGCCGATCCATACTCCCAACAATAGCCCCACAGCGTATTGCCCTCTTTCGGCATCGGGTGCCGATAGATGTGCACGCCCTCCAATATCTCATGCCCACTTTTGTACGCTTTGCTGCGCGGAGAGAGAACCGAGACCTCGTACCCGGCGTCCCGAAGTGCGCAAGCCTCCTTCCATACGCGCCCGTCAAAAGGCACGGGAAGGTTTTCCACAACGATCAGGACCCTTCTCCTCACGATTGCTTCTGCTCCCCCAGGGACATGTACAGCCCCGCCAGCGCACACAGCATCGTCGCCTGCCCCCAGTGCAGGGTCGGGGTCTTGTTGACCAGCCGCGAGGTATAGCGCCTATAGTAGAAGTAGCCTGACTCGTCCTGCATCTTGTCTATCGTCCAGTCGGCCACTTGCAACGCCAAGGCCTGGCTCCGGGCGTCATAATCGTGGAAGAAGACGAGCGTGTCAATCGCTTGCGAACTGCACTGGATATCGAGCGGGGGCGTCTTGCGGTCGTAATACCTTGGTGTTCCATCCGGCAGAAAGAACGTATTCTTCCAATACTCATATCCCTTCATCACGTTCTGCAGATAGCGATCATCGCCCGTGCTCTGCGTGTAGTGTTTGAAGGAGTCAAGTACATACGCGGTGTGAAAGTTGTCAACCCAGTGCAGGTTTGATTTCTCCCCGTAGTACCAGGATGAATCTGCCCTCTGATGCTGCGCCGTGTATTGTATTGCTTTCTGCGCCAGTTCCCGATATGCCGCGGTGCCCGTGTAGCTATACGTCCGCGCAAGCAGGCTTGCTCCCAGGGTATTCGCGTTATGAACCTGGCTGTTCAGGCCCGGCACATAGCTAATGCAGACGCCATCGCCATGAGGATAGGCTTTCAGATCGTGAAGGATGTGCTCACACGCACTTACTGCCACGTCCAGATAGAGATCCTTCCTGAAGTGGTCGTATGCATCAAGGAATGAATGCCCGATCAATGAGGTCCAGACCACCGTGGGCAACCCCTTGGGCAGATAGGATGACCGCGATTGATAGTCAAAATGATTGCCCCAACTCGCATTCGTGAATCCCGGCGACTGGTTCGCAATGAGCCACTCGAGCGCACGCTCTGCCCTTTCCGCCCAGCGCTGCTCACCGGTTGCGATATGGAGGCGGATGAATCCTCGTGCCAGGAAGCCCATTCCTTTGCTCGATCGTTCCCTGCCGATGCCGAGGAGCGGTCGCAGGTTGACGGGGATCCGCCGCACCCCCTGCTGAAGGACGGTGCGCAGAAGTTTCGTCTCGAAGGTGAGCGGCCGGAGTACTCTCGCATTGAGCCCGTCGAAGGGGTCGTAACCGCGATAGTCATTGTCCTCAAGCCATGTCGACAGTCGCTCGATGGACTCAAGAACTCTGCTTCTTGCTGCCACGATTCCGCTGTCCGCCGGTCTTCGCTCACCAACAGATGCCGTCATACTTGCCATTCCTGCTCCTTTCCTGGGTGACTCTTACGAAGTCGACGAGCCGCTGCCCTTCGTGCAGTCTCTTCGGAACCGAGCTGAAATCCGGATCACTGTTTCCGATCACGATCGTCTGTGCATGATTCAGCACGGCCTCCGTGTCTGCAACCATAAGTCGGGAGATGTGCGGAATTCTATTGAGAATGAAATCCCGGTTAGCCCCGACGAGGCGCGCGAGATTGACGTTTTTGTCATAGATCCGCAGGTCGTACCCTTTTCCTATGAGACGCTCAATGACCTCGATCACCGGGCTCTCACGCAAATCGTCGGTTCCTGCCTTGAAACTGAAGCCAAGGACTCCGATCCGGGAATGCCCCTTGTCTAGGATCATCCGCAGGCCGCGGGCGATCTGCATCTCGTTGCTCTCAAGAATTGAAGTGAGGATGGGCAACTGCAGATCATGAGATTTTGCCTGATACGACAAGGCACGCAGATCCTTCGGCAGGCAGGATCCTCCGAACGCAAAACCCGGCCGCAGGTAGGTCGCAGAGATGTTCAGTTTGCGATCCTTGCAGAAAATCTCCATCAAGTCCTGTCCGTCAACTCCGAAGGACTTGCAGAGGTTCCCGATCTCGTTCGCAAAGCCGATCTTAAGCGCATGCCAACTGTTGTCCACATACTTGATCATCTCTGCCGTCTTCAGATCCGTTCTGATCAATGGCGCGTCGATTCCCTTATAAAGTTCGCAAAGCAGATCGCCGCTGGCTTTATCCAACTCTCCAATCACGGTCTTTGGTGGGGAATTGAAGTCCAGGACCGCCGACCCTTCCCTCAGAAACTCGGGGTTGCTGCAGACGCCAAACCCCACACCGGCTTTCTTCCCGGAGAACTTCTCAAGAATCGGAATCACGGTCTTGTGCATTGTGCCTGGCACAATGGTGCTTCGAATCACAACCGTATGATGCGTCGCCTTCTTCCCAATCGCCAGCCCTATCTGCTCGCAGATTCGGCGAATGTACCGAAGGTCGAGATTCCCATTTGCCTGGCTCGGCGTCCCGACGCAGACGAAGGACAGCTCGGTATTCTGTACGGACTCGTAACAGTCATCCGTCGCGCGCAGTCGCCCGGCCTTTACGGACGCCGCAATGAGATCGCCGATATCCGTCTCAATGATCGGAGACCGGCCCTGGTTGATGAGGCCGACCTTTTCCCGAACAGGATCGACACCCACCACTTCGTGGCCGGCACTCGCAAGGCAACCCGCCGACACTGTGCCCACATAACCTAAACCGCATACGCTGATCTTCAAGACGCGCTCTCTCCTGATTGCTCAATCGTGCAGGACGCTGCAATCGGTATTCCACCAGCACTTCGTTACATCGGTAGACTGCAAAGTGTACTTTGGCAATTTCTATCCAGGATGACAGCGCGATGGCCGTGACAGTCCTTTGCATTCATCGTGGTACTTTGAGGCGTTCTCATCCACGTGGGTGCACAGAAGCCAAGTGGAGACTAGGCCGATGTCGGGCCTGCGGGAATGGGGTATATCTCGCGCAAACAAATCGGAAGACGCTGGAGACGACACCCAGACTCAGGACGCCACGGGCTCCAGATCGGTTGCGTCCACCTCGACCGAAGCATGCTGGTTGATGAGTTCGAGTGTAAGTACGAACCTCAGGCTCTTGTTGCGCCTCACAAGTACGCCATGCACTCCCTGCATAGGACCACTCTTGATTCGCACTCTTTCGCCGACAAGGAGTTCGCGATACGGCTCTAACTTCTTCTCGCGACAATTTGCGCGAAGAAACTCGATCTGTGAATCCTGCACCGGAAGCGGCTCACGGCTCGTTCCAACGATTTGGAGTACCCCAGGCGACTGGAGAACACCCGTTCGTTCGTGACGATCAATGTGCACAAACAGGTAGGATGGAAACAGCGGATGGATAATTCGTTTACGTTGCCTATTTTTCCATACCTGAACCGTTTCGTACGTGGGGAGGAATGACTCGATGTGGCGCAGATCAAGGTGCCTCACTGCGGACTTTTCGCTGCGCGGAACCGTGAAGACCGCGTACCACCTGCGCTCTGCTGCACGACGCAGTTCCGCATCAAACTCTGCGCTCGCCTGGGACGAAGTGCCTGACCTGCCATCCATAGTCATTGCAGTCCTACCTCTTGCTCACAGACCCATCTCCCACTGGAGCGCGGTCCGTTGCGTCCTTGCTTCAGCGCTGCCGTCCTTTTGTTTCCGCCTATGGCACATGGCTTCGCCATTCTGACTTAGCAGGCGGTTAACTTAAGAAGACACGAGCTCTTATTCAGAGCGTACGAAGTCGCCTGGCGTCAGACGACGCCAACCGACTTCTGCCCGTGCGATCCTCACAATAATCTGGTTAGGGAGTCTTCCAGATCCCCCATTGACTCCCCTGTTTGATACAAGGTGAGAGTAAGCCAGTACTACTTTATTTCAAAGCGTTAACATGCGACATTAGAGGTCAATGATCGCTGCAGACTCACAAGGTATGTTTCCTTTTCGGTCACTTTCGGATGCGAACTGTCCCAGAAGGTCAACAATTCAAAGCATTTGCCATCGCCCCTCGACAAAAGCAAAACGGGTGGGTGGCAAGACTCCTGCAGTTTTCCTCTGTCCGGGGATCGAGTAGAAGCGCTGACCCGGCACTCTCGTTTTGCTTCTCCGCTTAACTCCCCGGATTCTGCTTGTTTAGGACGCACAAGCGAGAATCCGAGGCGCTAACCTTATTGCATGTATTCAACTGCCGTCTTTATCCGACCGATGGCCGGACCTCTGCCTTCTTCGTGTGGATGACCACCTTGGCCGGCGTCAGTTCAGCACCGTCCCAGCCTTCCTTCACCGCCTCAATGTGAATCTCGCCCGGCTCCTTCGTCGACTGCAGAATCACCTGCGCCAGACCGTTGAAGAGTGAGCGCTTAGGCTCCTTGTCGCTCTGCTGGCAGTTCGGGTCCCCGTTGCCGACGCCGATCAGAGCACCGTCTCCCGAGACCTTGAAGCCGATAAAGTTGGAGGCAGTGGGAACTGGGCGGCCCTCCTTGTCCAGTGCTTCTACCTTGAGGACCGCCACGTCCTCACCGTCGGCGTCGATCTCTGTACGGTCCGCGGTAAGGCGGATGGCGACGGCCGGTCCAGTGGTTTCGCGCTTCTCGGTGACAACGAGCTTGCCGTCTTTCGATCCGCGCGCCTCAATTGATCCGGGCTCGTACCTGGCCTTCCACTCGACGTGGCCGAGATGCGGCACCTTCTGGCTGCCCAGACTCTTGCCGTTGACAAAGAGCTCGACTTCGTCCAGGTTGGAGTAGACCCAAACGGGGATTTCGTCGCCTTCCCTGCCCTCGAAATTCCAGTGGGGGAAGAGATGCAGCATCGGCTCCTTGCCCCACCATGCCTTGTAGTAGAAGAAGGTGTCTTTGGGAAATCCACACATATCGACAATGCCGAATTGCGAATTAATGGACGGCCAGCCGTAGGGGGTGGGCTCGCCGCGATAGTCGAAGCCGGTCCAGGCAAAGCCGCCTGCCTCCCAGTCGCGCGTGCCATAGAACTTCCACCACTCCTCGGCCGTCTCGCCCCACGGAACCACGCCGTCGTAGTCGTTGACGGTGTTGCGCATGGGGTCGGTCGAGTAGGCGCCACGTGTAGAGATGGCGCTCGAAGTTTCTGAGCCGTAAAGGGGCCGCTTGGGGTGCTCCTTGTGATAGCCGTCGGGCCCCTTGAGGTTGTAGTTGAAACCGATGATGTCGAAGGCGTCCGAGACTCCCTTTTCGTTGTCGCCGTTGACCGCCGCGGAGACGACGCGCGTGGGATCGAGTTCGTGGCAGCGCCGCACCATGGTGGCCCCGATCTTGGCGCCCTGCTCGGCCTGGTCGCTTTGCATATGCCACTCCTCATTGCCAACGGACCACAGGATGATGGAGGGCGAGTTGCGATAGCGCTTGACCATGGCTTCCAACTGCGCCAGGCCTTCGGGGCTGGAACTCATCTGGCGTGTCTCGCACATCATCATCAGGCCCATCCGGTCGCAGGCCTCGACCCACTCCGGAGTGGGCATATTGTGCGAGGTGCGCACGGCGTTGCAGCCCATCTCGCGCAGCACGCCCAGGCGGAACCACTGCAGGCGGTCGGGCACGGCAGCGCCAACGCCGGCGTGGTCCTGATGGTTGCAGGTGCCTTGAATCTTGATGGATTTTCCGTTGAGGAAGAACCCCTTGTCAGCATCGAAGACAGCTGTGCGCACGCCAAAGGCCACGCGCTCTGCGTCGCGCGGCTTCCCACCGGCTTCGACCGTGACAATGGCCGAGTAGAGGGTGGGTGCATCGACCGACCAGAGGGTCGGGTTGGCCAGCTTTGCTGTCGCGGCGAAGGTCACTGCGCCATCGACGGCGACTGACTGCGCAGGCGCTTCAGCGGTGGCGACAGTTTTGCCCGCTGCGTCCAGAATCTGCCAGCTCACCTTGGCGCTCTCCGCCTGCTTCCCTTCGTTCTGTACCACCGTGCCCAGTGCGAGCGTGGCCGCGCTGCCGTTGAGAGTGGAGCGCACCGTGCTCTCCCACTTGCCCAGGTGCAGCGCATCGGTTTTGGTGAGCCAAACATGCCGGTAGAGCCCCGCGCCCTCGTAGAACCAGCCGTCCCCAAAGCTGGCGTCAACGCGCAAGGTGATGTAGTTCTTGTGGCCGTAGGTAAGGAAGTCGGTCAGGTCAAAGCGGAAAGGCGCATAACCGTTGTCGTTGCGGCCGATGAAGCAGCCGTTCACGAAGACCAGGACGCTGCGGAAGGCGCCGTCGAACTCGACTGTAATGCGTCGGCCAAGGTCTGTAGCGGGAATCTCGAACTCGCGGCGGTACCAGCCGACACTGGTCTCCGGATAACGGCGGCCAAGCGGCTTGAAGCCGTGCGAGTTCTGGACCTCATCATTTACAAAAGGCAGTTCGACCGCCCAGTCATGAGGCAGATTCAGCGTGCGCCACTTGGAATCGTCGAACTTTCCCTTGGCGAAATCGAAATCTCCGGTCTTGGCAAAATCGCCCTGTCCGTTGCCAAAGCCGAGGTCGCGTGCGGGGTCAGTGCCGTGGCCCAATTGAAACTTCCAGCCGAAATCAAAGAGCAGTTGCTCACGCGGCGCCACGGCAGCCAAAGCTTCGGCTGAAGCGGGTCCAGGATAGCCGGAAAGAAGCGCAGCGGTACGTCCCCAGGCAGAGCGAGCCACCAGAGAAGTTGCGGAAAGGGCCAGTCCGGAACAAAGGAGTTTGCGACGTGAAAGAGCAGGCATGGAAATCCTCGTTCAATAAAGTCTCACCCTAGACGGGACCAGAACTCCTGGAGGGTGAGCAAGGCGGAACTATACATCACAAGGCACTGCCAAGTAAACGGTTTCATTCGCTCCCCGCCGAACCTCCCCGCGACCGCCCCTGGCCGGCCCCTCCGCGAAAAAATCCGCAGAGTATGATAAATTCAAGAAGTTACGTCGCAGCATGGAGAGATGGCCGAGTGGCTGAAGGCGCACGCTTGGAAAGCGTGTTTAGGGGTAACTCTAACGTGGGTTCGAATCCCACTCTCTCCGCCAGTACCACCAAAATATCACTCCTCATGGCTCCATATGCCTACATTGTCTAACGCTAATCTATTGATTTTATTGACTTAACACAATCTTTGCCTCTATATTCCTCCGCATGACTCCATTACCATCCTGCTCTCGCTGGTGGTATCTCTGGTGGTATCCGGCCTGTAAGGGGCAAAAATAGGTGGTGGTATCTCAACTTCGCCTCAATTTTGGTGGTATATTGGCGTCAGTTCAATTTCTAACGGAGTGGACGGATGCTCACAGCAGTGGAAGTAAAGGGAGCATGGGCAGCAGGAAAGCCTTACAAGCTGGGTGACAGTGGGGGTTTGTACCTGCAAGTAACAGGGATTGGCTCGAAGACAGGCGATGTATCGAAGCTATGGCGCTATCAATACCGGATTGACGGGAAGCAGAAACTATTAGCTCTGGGCAAATACCCTGATGTTTCGCTGGCAGAGGCTCGGGAGGCTCACCAGCAAGCCCGTAAGCTGGTGGCAAAGGGTATAGACCCATCTGCACAGCGACAGGCTGAGAAGCAGGCTCAGAGGGCCGCTGTAGAGACATCTTTTGGGAATATGGCTACGTTGTGGTTGGCACTGCACAAGACCAAGAGCGCCGTCAGGCATTACACAACGACCAAGGGACGGCTTGTCAATCACATCCTACCTTTACTTGGTGGTATCGACTGCAAGGAAATGAAACGTGCGCTGGTGGTATCGTTCGCCAAACAGATCGAGAAGGACCACGGCAGGGAGACCGCTGACCGGTGCCTGATGGTCGTGCGGCAGGTGTTGAACTATGCAGCAGACAACGGACACATTGACGCCAATGTAGCAGCGGGTATCAAGCCAGATGCCATCTTTGGGGGACACAACAATGACGCTCAAACAAACCATGCGCGTGTGTCATACGAAGAACTACCGCAACTGTTGAGGGACATTGAAGCGTACTCAGGGAAGCAGCTAACGGTACTGGCAATGAAGCTAATGGCACTCACCCTGCTCCGCACCAGCGAGCTTACCGGCCTTACGTGGTCAGAGATTGACTTTGAAGAGAAGCTAATTAGGATACCGGCGGAACGGATGAAAGCCCATAAACCGCACATCGTTCCATTGTCACGTCAGGCACTAGACATTCTGGGCATACTGAAGCACATGAACGGCAGCAAAGAACTTGTCTTCCCGATGTCGAATATGGCGATTCTCATGGGATTGGGTCGCATGGGTTACCACGGACGGCAGACTGGCCACGGATTCAGGGGCATTGGCTCAACAGTGTTGCACGAGTCCCGCAAGTTCACACACGAGATGATAGAGACCGCTCTAGCTCACCAGTACCGAACGGCAGTGGCGGGTGCGTATGACCACGCTGAGTACGTGGAACCACGGCGGGAAATGATGCAGTGGCTTGCCGATGAATACGACCGTTTGAAACAGCGGTGAGCTGGTTCATGCTGCCTGTTCCCATTGCTGCTCCATCCATTCGTGAACGTCAGACGCAAGCCACACGGATACTTTGCTGGCGATTTTCCTCGACTTGGGGAACTGCCCTTTCGCTTGTAGTGCGTAGATGAACGATGGGGAGAGGGCAGTGAGGCTGCAAACGTCCTTGATGCGCAAGAACTGGTGTGACGTGCTGGGGAACTGCAAGACTGGGGCTGTAGACATATGTATTTCACTCCTGTAGCGAACACAAAAAAGCCCCTGCCGGGTTCAATCGGTGGGGGCTGTGAGTTTAAGTTGTAGTTTCTGGCTATAAGTCTCTTAAATAGATAGATTTAGCCAGTATTTGCGATGTAGGGCCGTGGCGAACATGGTTTTCGTTGCTTGACATTGCCAGCGTTCAGACGGCGTAGTCGTTGCGGACAGTGAAATCGAACGTGTGTTTTCGGCAAGTCTGCGTAGTCGAGGAAAGCGGTCTATTTCTTTGCGGCTTTGCCGCGACGACGAGCGGGTAAGAACATCTTGTTGACGCGGTCGATCGAGAAGGCCTGCGGGTCG
>Ga0255353_1000203_pt1 | contig 39071 bp, 38 predicted proteins | sample HBST25metaG_FD_189941 | JGI IMG/M metagenome (GOLD analysis project Ga0255353, IMG submission 189941) | Peat soil microbial communities from Stordalen Mire, Sweden - H.B.S.T25 | ecosystem: Environmental > Terrestrial > Soil > Wetlands > Peat | place: Sweden: Norrbotten County, Stordalen Mire...
TAAGTATCCACCGGCAGAGCCGGTGGCTTTACGGTTGCTGGCCCCTCAAAGGGGCCTTTTCGCAACCGTCCGAAGCAAAAGCAAGAACAAAAGCAAAAGCCTCGTACTGCTGTCTTCACTGCCGCAGCACAGGCAATTCGAGAGAAAACATACTCCCGGAATTCTCAAAGTTCTACTGCCACCCCGGCAGAGCCGGGGGATCTCCCTTTTGGATTAGACTGGAGTTCATGAAGACAGGCCACGCCAGCAAAACAGCTCTTCGCGTGGCCATACGACGCGCCGCGCACCAGTTGATCGATCAGCCCCCAGTTCTGGACGATCCCATTGCGGTGCGGCTGGTCGGCTCCGGGCATGCACGGGACAAGAAGCGCGCCATGCACCGGGTAGCGCAGGATTTTCGCTTTTTTCTGTCTGTGCGCAGCCGCTATGCCGAGGATCAACTGGCAGCCTTCGTCGCGCAGGGCGGGTCGCAATACGTGGTGCTGGGCGCGGGCTTGGACACCTTCGCCTATCGCAATACGTTTCCCTCGCTGCGCGTCTTCGAGGTGGACTTCCCGGCCACGCAGGAGTGGAAGCGGGAGATGCTGGCGGAGGCCGGTCTTGCACAGCCAGCAGCGTTGACCTTTGTTGCCTTGGATTTTGAACGCAAAACGCTAGCCGAAGGCCTGAACGAGGCGGGCTTTGATGCCCGTCGGCCTGCGTTTTTCGGTTGGTTGGGGGTGGTTCCCTACCTGACGCTGGAAGCCTTTCGCGCCACGCTGAGCACCATCGCGCAACTGCCCGCCGGAAGCGCCGTGACCTTCGATTATGAGTCCGCGCCCGAAACGCTCAGCCCGGAACGCCAAAAGATCTTCAAACGGCTGGCGGGACGCGTGGCTGAAGCAGGAGAGCCTTTCCGGCTCTTCTTCACCCCGGACAGGCTTGAAGCAGAGGTGCGCCGCGCCGGATTTCAGCGCTTCGAGTTGCGGGATGCGGACGCGCTCAACGAAATCTACTTCAAGAACCGCGCCGACGGCCTACGGCTTTCCGCCGCTGTTCGGGGCAGGCTGGCAACCGCCTGGGTGTAGGAGTTTTTCAAAGGAAACGCGGAACGGGACACCCGGTATAAATTTGTACATCAGGTTCGTGCTTTCCCAGGTCCCAAAATCGGGACCTGGGGCACCCAGCTTTGTAAACTCCATGCATCCTTGCGCGATAAGATGAGTCATGCGCCGATTTGCCCTCATCCTGATCGCTTTTGTCCTGATAGGATTCTCCGGCTGCGGATATCATACCCTGGGCGCAGCCACTCATATGCCGCCCGGCGTCCGCACGCTCTCCGTTCCGGTCTTTGCCACGCAAACCGAGGCTTATCACAGCGAAACGGTGATGACGCAAGCGGTGATTCGCGAGTTTGCCACGCGCACACGGCTGCGGGTCACCCCCGACGCGAACGCCGATGCCGACGCCGTGCTGCATGGGACCATTCTCAAGGAGAACGTTGCGCCGCTCACCTACAACTCCTCGACACAGCAGTCGTCCAGCTTCCTCATCACCATGGTGGTTTCCGTCACGCTGACCGGCCGGGACGGCCAGGTTCTCTACGAGAACAAGAATTACGTTTTCCGCCAGCAATACCAGTCCACCACCGACCTGCCAACCTTTCTGCAAGAAAACCCGGCAGCCCTTGAGCGGCTCTCGCGCGAGTTTGCGCGGCAGTTGGTGGCCGATGTGCTGGAAGGGTTTTAAGAGCTGGGATTAGGGGTTAGGGATTAGGGATTCGTTTTGCTTGGCGCGCCGGGCAAGGTATTCTGGAGCCGCATGATCGACACATTCAATCGCAGGAGAGTTGCCCGATGAGCGGCGCGCGCTGGGGAGCGGGCTTTGCCGCCGCGGGCCGCTTTGTGGCGGAAATAGAAGCCGCGGCTGCCGGCAAAGGCACGCTCAAGCCCGGTTACGTGCTGGCCGGCGACGAGGCCTTCCTGCTGGACCGCTGCCGCAAGGCCGTTCTCAAGGGCTTTGTGCCGCCGGAGCTGCGGGATTTTTGCCTCTCCGAGATGGACCTGACCAACACCTCGATCTTCGAGGTGTTGGACGGTGCGCAAACCCCGTCGCTGATGTCGCCCTTTCAGGTTGTTTTTGTGCGCAATGTGCGCCAGCTTTACACGCGCGGCGCAAAAAAGGACGAGTTCGCGGCACTGAATCGCTATTTTCACTCGCCCAACCCACAGGCGCTGTTGATTTTTGTTGCTGATTTTCTGCGCATTCCCTCCGACGCGCGGCGCATGGAGATGGACGACAAGCGCCACTTCGAGCGCCTGACCGAGACCCTGGGCGAGCACTGCGGCATGGTGGAGCTGGCGCGCGCCACAGAAGAAGACGCCATACGCTGGATCGTGGCCACCGCGCAGGAAGCCGGCATCCGCGTGGAGCCCGATGCGGCGCTCGAGCTGGCGGACGCGCTGGGCCAGGATATGATGCTGATCAGCTCGGAACTGGAAAAGCTGCTGCTCTATGCGCTGGACAAGAAAAGCATCACCCTGAGCGACGTGGAAACCATGGTGGTGGGCGCCAAACAGCGCTCGCTCTACGAGCTGACCGACGCCATCAGCGCCCACAACCGGGTGCGCGCGCTGGCGCTGCTGCAAGGGCTGCTGAACAGCTCCGAGGGCGGCGAGGACGCGGCCATCGGGCATCTTTACATGCTGGCCCGCACCTTCCGCCAAATGCTGGTGATTCAAGAAAAGAATGTACGCGACTCGCGCGCCATCTGGCAGGCCCTGTGGCAGGGCTTCCGGATGCCGCCCTTTGCCGCCGACGATCTGATCCGCCAGGCGCACCGCTACAAAAATCGCCGCGACCTGACGCGGGCGCTCAAGCTAGTTGCGCGCGCCGATCTGGAATTGCGCTCTTCGCCGCCCGACAAGCGCCTGGTGCTGGAGCGGCTCGTCTATGAGTTGGCCTCCGAGGCGAAGCCATCCTCGGGACTCTTGGCGTCATACGCTGTTGATTCCAAATGGTAGGCGAGTCGGGGATTGAACACGCCCCCCCCGGCTTAGAACGAGATCCCAGTCGACATGGCGACTTCACAGGACTGAACTAGGCGATCAGTGGCTTTTTGCGGCGGGCCAGAACGTAGACCGCGACCAGGGCAGCGGTGAAGCACGCCCCGGCGCCCACTGCCAGCGACCAGCGCGGGCCGAAGTGGTTGGCAACCCAACCGACGATCGGAGCGCCGATCGTCATTCCCCCCAGCGCAACGCCGACCCGGAGCGCCATCACCCTGCCCCGCATGGATGGTTCTGTCGAGAGTTGCATAATGCTGTTTGTGCCGTTGCTGACGGTCAGGGCAGCCGCACCGCTGACCGCGAGAGCTGCCGCAAACCACCAGTATCCCGGCGCGAGTGCGGCCAGAGTAAAGCCCAGCCCTAAGACACAGGCTCCTATCGACAGAGACGCCAAGCCTGGTTTCCTTCGGCCAGCAGCAAACAATGCTCCCGAGACTGAGCCCACGGCTAAGATGGAGGAGAGCAGGCCGAAAGCGCGTGCATCGGAGTGGAAGACATTCACGGCCATCGTAGAGATGAAGATCGGAAAGTTGAATCCAAAGGTGCCAATCAGTAACAGCATGACCAGGATCGCCCTGAGGTCCGGTCTTCTCCACACGTAGTGAAACCCTTCCAGAAATCCAGAGGTACTGCGATGCGCTCTGACGCTTGTACGCAGTTCCGAAAGACGGAAGAAGAACATCGAGAGCAGCACGGCCGCGAATGAGATCCCGTTGAGAAGAAAGGCCCATCCGATACCAACGCTTGCAATCAGCAAGCCGGCAATGGCGGGACCAATCATCTGCGCAGCATTGAACGAGGTTGAGTTCAATGCCACGGCATTGGGAAGATCCTCATCGCCGACCATCTCTGCTACGAAGGTCTGTCTCACCGGTGCATCCAGTGCTGCGCCGGAACCAGACAGAAAGGCGAGCACATAGACGTGCCAAAGCTGGATGGCTCCCGCGATCGTGAGTACTCCCAGAACGAGCGCAAATACACCCATCGTTGCCTGCGTCAGCATCAGGAGCTTGCGCTGATTGAGGCGGTCCGCAGCCAATCCCGTCCAGGGCAGAAACAGAAGCTGTGGGGCGAACTGCAGGCCCATCACAATACCCAGCGCCGAGGCATCGTGATGGGTCAGTTGCGTCAGCACAAGCCAATCCTGTGCCACGCGCTGCATCCCCGTACCTGCGTTCGACACCAGAGCGCCGACCGTCCACAAGCGAAAGTTGAAGCTTCTCAGGGAGCGAAACGTGCCGGTCAATAGGTTCTTCATGGGCGCGAAGGCGCGTTTCCCCCATTGAACAGGCCGAAATGACGCGCCGAAAAGATGCTGATGAGCAGCGCGCCCATGCCGAACGCCAGGATGTGGCTTGTCGCCCGCATATCGAAAGCGCCGACGTGCGCGACAAGCAGATACCCAACCACCGCGTTGAAGAATCCCCAGATAACGTTGACCGTCGCAGAGGAGAGCCCCTCGCCGGACGGTTTGGCAAAGGGACTTTGAAAGGGACGTCCCATCGTGCCCGCGACAAAATGAGGGATAGCATTTGTCACAAAAACTCCCCCAAAGAAATACGACACAAGCCAAAGCCAATTCATAATGCTGAGATCCTTCTTTCGAGCAGCGAAATGATTTCCTGTGTAGCCCCTGTCTCGCCAAGACGAGGAAAGACATTTCTGATGCTGTACTCGTGCACTTCCTCGCGGGTATCGGTCATGGCATCGAGTGCGAGGGTCACATTGAACCCCTGCTCGTAGGCCTGGCGAGCGGTTGCCTCAACGCCGCCGGATGTCACCACTCCCGTCACAACAACCTGGGTAACGCCGCGTGCCTTGAGCTGGCGTTCAAGATCCGTTGTTGCGAATGCGCCCCAGCTTCGCTTGGTGACGACAATATCGCTCGGTTGCTGATCCAACTGCGGCAGAAGGTCGGTCCATCCCTCGGCAAATGTCAGGCTGCTGCGCGGACCTTGTTCCGTCCTTCCTGGCGCCCGTCCCTCCACGTTGACCAGCACGACTGGGAGGTTCTTCGCTCGAAAGACATCGATCAAGGCGCGCGATCTGTCGATTACCTCGTCGATGGGATGAATGAAACTCCCGTTGACAATGCCTTTCTGCAGGTCAATGACGATCAACGCGGTGTTGGGGTCAAGCGTAGTAAGCGGCACCGATTCTTCTCCTCGGATACAAACTTGCATGGGTAAGAAGCAGGACTCACCGGGTTCAATCCTCAACAATCCGCGTAAGCAATTCGAGTGCTGCCTGAAGCTTCTCCTGCTCGTGCGCAGAGAGCTTCTGCGAGATGGTCGCGGTGAGCCAGTCCTGTCTCGCGGCCCTGCCCTCCTGAATCCGCTTCAGGCATTTGGGCGTCAGAGACATCAGCGTTTGCCGCCCGTCGTTCGGATCAGGAGCACCACTGACAAGACCGGCCTCCTGCAGCGGCGTCACTACAGCGCTCATGGACTGCGGACGCATCCCTTCCGTTCGCGCCAGGCTTGAAACCGTAGCCGAACCATGCTTTTCGAGTCGAAGAAGAACAGAGACCTGTGACAGCGTCAGGTCGTCGCGCCCACCATGCTCGCGTAAACGCCGCTTGAGCTTGCCGCCTACCGTGCGGATCTCAGAAGCAAGCGTCGAAGCAAGCCCGGTCTGAATAGATAACTTTTGAATTCTCACCAGATCAATATCTCATATATGCAGTCCACCTGTAAAGTTTTCCTGTACACATGTCCAGCTGCCAGCTTGGTAATTTTCTCACGCGCATGGCCGATCTGAGAGTTAATCCTAATAAACGCCGCAGGCTTCGGGAGTCTTCTCGGGCCACAGTCCGGGAGGAGAAGACAGAATTCCAGTCGCAATGGCAACTTGCGGGGATTCAACGTAAGGTTCTGCATAAGTTGCTACATAGGTGTATTACTACCAACACATTTCTTGACCGCTAGGAGAGACATGCGGATCGAAAGCTTATCCGTAAAGAACCTTCGTTGCTTCAAAGAAGGTGTAGTGAACCTCGATCCCTACACCTGTCTCGTCGGCCCGAACGGCTCAGGGAAATCAAGCGCTCTGTGCGCTCTTAACATCTTCTTCCGCCAGGTTGAAGACTCCCCAACCGACGTGACAACGCTGACCAGGGATGACTTGAACCTAAAGAACACTGCCGAACCAGTCGAGATTACAGTCACATTCTGTGATCTCAGCAAGGAAGCCGAAGATGGCTTCAAAGGGTACGCGCGGCAGGAGAAACTACCGCAAACTGAATATTCCTATTCGCCAGTATCTGCTTGATGTGCTGCCCGGCCTGGCCGATCGCTCCATCAAGTCCCTAGCCGAACTCACACCGGTTGCCTGCGCCGCCAAGATGGCAAAGTAGCCTATCTCCGGCGACTCAGACCCGTCAACCATGGGGTTGCCCGGACGCGTACGCTCGATCCGCTGGGGATTCCACGGCAGATCGTAGTTAATGACCAGGGGACAAAACTGCAGATTGATGCTCTCGGCGGCGGCCTCAGTAACGACCATGATAGTTGCATCGTCGCGAAAGTACTCGACCAGCAAAGAGTGCGCCCATGCGGGACGCACCATAATGTTGAACGGGTCCCCCACCAATGGTGGGGGACCCGTATGCAGCAGTTGGAGGTGCGTTATTGCTTCACAGCCAGTGTGAATGTTGAGGTTTGCGTCACTGTGCCCGATGTTGCGGTCACCGTAACAGTAGATATCTGGGAATTCAAAGGTCTGACTCCCGCACCGCAGCCAGTAAGCACAGCCAAGCCGCAGAGACTTACTACGGCCAGCATAACGGAAAGAACGCGCCGCCTCTTCCAACCCACAAAGCACATGGCAAGCGCCAGTGCCGATCCGGGCAGGAATGGCCCGGACTTCGTATGAAGAGCCACCGATGAAGGCGCGTTTACCGTCAGTGTTGAGTCAATGTTCCCTGCCGTATCTACCGTGGTCGGCGAAAAACTGCAAGTAGCACCTGTCGGCAAACCAGAGCAGGATAACGTAATAGTTGAGGCTGTGTTGAAACCATTCACCGGCGACAGCGTGACCGTGGTCGTGTTGCTTTTACCAGCTGTCACAAACAGCACGTTTGGAGCTACCGCTACAGTGAAACTCGGAGTTAATGCGGGAACAACCGAATAAGCCAGCGTGCTGTCGTTGAAGGTGAAGAGATACAGAACGCCAGTGCCGGCTTCATAATTGAGGTTGTTATTGCTGTTGACTTCTGCGAGACCGGCAGTGCCGCTGTCACCCCACTGTTCACCGGATGCCCAGGTTCCGGAGGCATCGAACTTGAATTGATGGTTTACGCTCGGAGTTAATGTTGCCGTGACTTGCCAGGTGTCATTGGCTACCAATGTCATGCTATTGCTAAGGGACACCCAGACAGACGGAGTATTCATATCCCCACGCAAATACATTGTGCTATATGGAGACGTGTATGCGGACGGGGCTGATGTGGTCGCCGACAACGCAGAGCTGTTCGCGGAGGCGCCCGCGGAGTTCACGGCAGCAACTTCGTAGTAATACGTAGTGGAGGCCGTTAATCCGGTATCGGTATACGAGTTTGTAGTTGCGGTGCCAACGGGGGTTATGAATGGTCCGGTTTGAACAGTTGAGCGATACACGTTGTAGGATGTTGCTCCACTGGAAGCAGTCCAATTCAGAGTAAGCCCGGTGGTTGACACGAGTGTAGCGGCTAAACCGGTTGGCACGGCTGGCACAACCACTGCAGCGGTCGATGCAGTGACCGAATAAGTCAGAGTGCTGTCGTTAAATGAAAAGACATAATTTCCAGCGACGGCAGGTGTGTAACTGAGGTTGGTACTGCTGTCGACTGCCGCGAGACCGGCGCCGGTAGGGGTGCTATCTCCCCAATTTCCAGTCGGCGAAGACCAATTTCCCGAGGCATCGTACTTGTAGCTGAAGCTAGTACACCCCGTCGTGGGGCACGTCAATGTGACGGTGGCTTGCCATTGGTCATTGGAGATCAGGGTCATGGCGGTGGTGCCCCAGCTATTCATGTCCCCGCGCAGATACATCGTGCTATACGCGGCACTCGACGCTGCCGCGCTGATCGAATAAGCCAACGTTGTGTCGTTGAAGGTAAAGACGTAGTTTCCGCTAGTGACGGGTGTGAAACTGAGGTTGTTATTGCTGTTGACTTCCGCGAGGCCGGGAGTGCCGCTGTCTCCCCACTGTTCGCCTAATGTCCAGGTTCCCGAGGCATCGAACTTGTAATTGTAAGTCGTGCCCGCCGTCAATGGGAACGTGATTTGCCATGTGTCATTGGACACCAAGGTCATGGTGGCTGCAGAGGTAGCACCCCAGCTATCCATATCCCCACGCAGATACATCGTACTATATGGGGAACTAGACGCTGCGGTTGTCTGTGTTTGCGCGGTATAAATCACTACGGCCGGCACCACGGAACCGCCGTTGGCGGGAATATTGAGAACGGCGTTTCCGCTGCCATCGACGGTAACCGTGTCCGCCGTGCATGTGCCACTAGACAATGTGCCGTTCACCACATTGCAGTAGGTACCAGCGGCCAAACCGGTTTGGAAGGTTTGCTGCCAGGCAGTGGTGTCGTTGTTCAGGGCTACAAATCCAACATTATCGCGACTGAATGCAACCTGATTGTTGGTGCCAGTTACTCGATTGGACTCGCCCAGCCCATTCGTTGCTGTGCGGAAAGCAACCATATTGGCAATATCTGGCCTGCGGTGGATGAAATCCCAACCGGAGGTCGGGGTGGAGTACGACGATGGCACTTGCGCCACACCACCGACAAAAGGACTGGTCGACGGCATGTCTTGGTTGACATCGGTGAAGCGGAAACCGGACTGCACTTGCGCCATCGCGGCGTATGGCTGCGTCAGCATGAGTATATTGGCTAGATCGTAACTATAGCTGCCTACCGAGTCATTTGGGTCGCCGCTGACAAAATGACTGGCATTGAGCGAGTCGGTGGCGTTGTCGTCACGCTCTGTATCCCAGTTGTTGATAAATACCTGCGCGGAAGCCGACGGCAGAAAACCCGAGGACCCGCCCCAGTTGCCGGGAGTTCCCATCATGATGGGAATGGACGATAGTGACTGAGAGTTAAGCTTGCGGAAAGCATCCCGCATGGCGTAGGTAAACTGAAATTCATTGATGGTACCCAACGCTTCATAGGAAGTTCGGTTCACTTCCGCGTCAGGAACAATTTCCTGAGTCACAAACAGCGGTTCGCCTTCCAGCGTTTGAGGATACTTCTGCGCCACCGCGGCAAAAATGAGAGCGAGTTGATCTTCTTGTTGGTGCTTGGCGGCATCCAAGCGGAAGCCATCCACGCCCATCCCGATCAACAATTCCATGTAGTTTTCGATCTGACTTTGCACATGACTATTTTCGGTCGCCAGATCGGGCATGTTGTCCAACCAGCAATGTTGTACATCGTAGGTGCCGGTAGTGTCTGTGGTGTCATTGTAGTCGGCCGTAGTGATCAGGCAGTAGGGGTGAAAATCAGTGCTAGAGAAATTCGGGTAAGTGAGCGAGCTGGAATCCCAGGTCGAGCCATCGGTCGCGGTATTCGAAGTACTGGAACCGCCAGCCATCTGGTTCGTCACAATGTCGGCGTAAACGCGCACCCCCGCGGCATGACAGGTGTTAATCATGGCCTGTAACTGGGCTGCCGTCCCCATTTGACTGGTCAGCGAGGTATAGTTGACCGGCTGATACATGCCGTACCAGAAGCCGTCGGTCACGGCTGCCATCGGCGGCGATATCTGTACCCCACCATAACCTTGCGGACCCAGAAATTGCGTACATTCAGTGGCGATATCGTTCCAACTCCATTTGAACAACTGCACTGACGTGTATGGTTTATTAAGAGGGGTGGTGCTGGCGTCAATTCTTGGCGTCATCACCAAGCTAGTCACGACCATGACTAGGGCATACAGTCCTTGGGCCAATCTTGCAGAAAGTTTCAATTGAGTGTCCTCTCTATTCCTTGTTCAAGCGTGTGGGTGGGTTGCTCTTGGACGCAAGCCACTGTTAATCGAGGTGCTGCTCGAAGCCGCGGAGATTACAATCGTGACATGCCATCGGGGAAGCACGGTTGTAATATCCGTGACCACTGGGCGTATTGCCTTTGCTCAGGGCGTCGTCTGCAAAACGGTCGGGCATGAGCAGAAACATAACATCGTCGTTATGAATGCCTTTTCCTGCTTCCGCGACTTTTTCGCGCTTCATGGAATAACAGCGCCTCGTATAAGTCAATGCACTGGGACAGGCGAGCCTGTCCCCAGTGAAGATGGTCAGAAGGAAACGCGAAGAGCAAATTCAAGTTCGCGATTGGTCAGCGCCCAAACGTTCAGATTTTGGCCGAAGTTACCACCAGATCCCATATTTGCGACGCTGGTATATGGCTCGGTAAAATGAGGTGTGTTGGTCAGGTTATACGCCTGCGCGCGGAACTCAGTTTTGACCCGCTCGGTTATGGTGATGCTCTTCGCGAGCAAGGTGTCCCAACTGTGAGTTCCAGGCCCGGGGAAGTAGTTACGTCCAATATTCCCCACCATTCCTGCTGGCTGGCTGAATGCGGTGGATGGGCAGCTAATCCAGACATTCCATGAGACGCCCGTTTTGCATCCGCCTTGGTAATCCGGACGCCCGTTGCCGACGTTAGGACTGAGGAGACCGTTTGGTTCGCCTACGATGTCCATCGGCGTTCCGTTTGCAAGTACGAGGACGTTGTTCCACTGCCAACCACCGACTACGTAATCAAGCGCTTTGGGCATGTTGGCAGCCAAGAGCTTATTACGCCCGAGGGGCAGTTCATAGATAGCGCTGGTCACGAACAACTGGCGCTGATCGCTGTTCGAAGAGCTGTACTGATATTTCAACAGCGGCACACCGCCTTGGCCAACAAACAGGCCATTGGCCGCATTGCTTAGCCCTTCGAACGAGTTATCGAAAGTGTGCGACCAGGTATAGGCCGCCAGAACCTGCAGCCCACGACCCATCTTACGGTTTAACTTCGTCTGAAGGCCGTTGTAGTTACCACTGCCGATCATCGCGTGTTCGTTGATCGTACCCACGTTTGGGAACCAATTTGTGCTGCCGCCAAGCACTGTTGAATTGGCGTTGAAGTCAGTTGCAAGATTTCCCATCTTAGTCCCCACATAGGCCGCGGTCACCGAGGTTTTGTTGCCTAAGGCGCGCTCCAGCTGAATATTCCATTGCTGAATATTCGGGTTTGGGCTGTGCTGCGGTTGGTAATAGACGGTATTGGTTGAGCTCAGATTCTTCGGATCGATGCCAACCTTCGCAGGTAGAGTTCCACTCGACGCAGCCACCGTCGCATCAAGACTTCCGTCCGCAGCCCTTCCGCTGAGGGTAACGCGAGCCCCAGTGCCGCAGGTGGTCGTTGTTGGGCAGGCAAAGATCTCATTGGCCCCGTTAAAATCGGGATTTTGGCCAAGCTGCATGCCAACGCCGCCTCGATCGATGTAGTAGAAGAGGCCGTAGCCGCCACGAACTACCGTTTTTCCGTTCCCTAGCAAGTCATAAGAGAAACCAACGCGCGGCCCAAAGTTTGACATTGGCGTATTAATCATGGCGCTGGACCGGCCGTTAGTTCCAGCTTCCACCAACGTTCCGCTCACGGGATCGAAATCGGACTGCCGATTGTGAGCCTCGGTCGGATAGGACAACACGTCGTAACGCAGGCCGAGGTTCAACGTCAACCGATGGTTGACCTTGAAGTCGTTTTGCGCATAGATGCCGTTCTCCCAGCTTCGTTGTTGGTACAAGCCGCCGAATGCACCGACCGTGTAGCCACCCATGAAGCCAGCCAGTAACTCGGACGTCTCATAGCCGGTAAACGTACCGTGTCCTGAAGTTGCGGTGACCAAACCAGTACCACCGCCACCGGAGTTGTTGTCGTCAATCTGGAAGTAACCTTTGGCGAAGTTCCCTTGAATCCAATTCACGTCTCGATGCATGATGCTTGCGCCGAATTTGAACGTGTGCCTTCCCTTGACCCATGTCAGCGAGTCGGTGAACTGCTGGGATGGCGATGTGACTTGGTATGGGCCACCGTCCCCGACATAAGAGAGGTCTTTGTACCATCCACCGATAACGGGCATACCGCCCAATAAGGAACTGGTATTTGCATTCGCGATTCCAAGATTGGTAGCCTGTGGACTACCAGAACCAGGCGGAAGATATCCGTAGAACGAGCGCGTGTAGCCATAGCGGAATTCGTTCACCAATCGGTAATTGATGATGCGTGTATATCCTAGGTCGACCTGCCGCGGATGGTTCGGATTGTCGCCGTTGCCGGAAGACAGATCGTGCGTGGCATCCCTTAATTCATCCGTGTTATGCAGAAAATCCTGACCGTAGCTATAGCGTGCAAAGACAAAGTCTTTGGACGAAGCCACATAGTCCAGACGAGCATCATAGTCGTCGCGACTCTCAATGTTCTGCTGGGTATATGCGAAGTTACCGTTGTTCGCTTGCAGGTTTGCGGCTGTATAGTTGGCAACATTTGCAATCGGATACGCATTCAGGAATGCCTGACCGACGGTGTTCTGCCTACCTGCCGGAATAATGTTCATGCTGGTTCCGGGTGCGTGATTGGTGGCGTCCCATCCAAACGGAAGGCAGGTTTGTGGATCGAATACATATCCCATGGAGGCGCTGAAGGCATTGGGATTCAGAGACTTGGCAGCGGCACAACCAGGCAGCCCCGCATAGGGAATACTGGTAGCAGCGACACCTGGCGTGGTACTAAGCAGTTCCGAGAAATCGCCCGTGCGCATCTTGGCTGTCGGAACGTTCTCGAAGCCAAGGCCCGCCGGCATGCTCATGCGCCAGCCCTGGTAATCTACGAAGCCAAACAGTTTATCTTTCCAGATCTTTCCGCCTAAGGAGACGCCAAACTGATTGCGGCTCAGTTCGGGAGTCGCCGGATTGACCGTGGTGAATTGATCCGCCGCGCCCACCTTCGAGCGGTTGAACCAGTAGACTGATCCATGGTAGCTATTGGTTCCTGATTTGGTAGCAACCTGCACCACAGCGCCACCGGAGCGCCCAAACTCAGCAGGAGCAACGCTGGTCGTCGTTTTGAACTCGGCGATGTCTTCGATCGCCGGGAATATGATCAAAGTGCCGACTATGGTGTCGTTGTTATCAATACCGTCGATCATATAGTTGTTGGTTTGAGGGCGCAGGCCGTTGACGGTCAATGCAGCGCCGCCAGATTCGGAATTGCGCCAGGTTTCGGCATTGTTGCCTGGTGCGGCGGCGTTGTCAGACAAATTGCCGCGGCTCACGCCCGGCGTCATGAGTGCAAGAGAAGTGAAGTTACGGCCATTTAACGGTAGTTCAATCACCTGATTTCCCTGGATGACTTCACCAGCTGACGACGCGGTGGTGTCCACAAGGGGGACTTCATCGGTCACGTTCACTGTCTCGTCAGTTGCACCAACCTTCAGTTTGAAGTTGACCTCCTGAACCTGGGAGATTTCCAGCGCAATGTTAGCTGTTTCCGGACGGAAACTGGCCTTTTTCACTTCAATTTTGTAAATACCTGGAGGCAGGGCATTGACCGAATACTGGCCATTTTCCCGGCTCTGGGTGGTCACCGTGCGGTTCGTATCAATTTTGATGATGGTGATGGTTGCGCCCGGGACGGCAGCACCTAACGAATCGACCACTGTGCCGATCACACGACCCGCATCCGATTGCGCCATGGCCATGATGCCTGTCACTAGCAGCACAAACGCTACTAGAAAACAATGTTTGGCATACTGCTTCATAGTTCCTCCGTGAATCAAATTCAAATCCTTTAGGGCATTGCTCCTATTGCCATAGATCATGGGCGCCCCACCCTCGTCGCGGTCATCCTGAGCGAGCATAGCTGGACCTGCTTCTCATTCGTTTGCGGCCAGGATAGGAAGCTCAACAGCACGTCTACGTCATTTCGAGAAATGCTCTTCTGCTTGCAGAGCATCGTCGGCATGGAGGTGTTTCCATGCTGAGGATGAGGTGCATCTTGTTTCCAGTCCAGTCCTCATTGGTCTTTAATCCTGAGGCGGTGACAACCATCAGCGCTCTGCGTTACGCTGCGCAATAGATGGAACATCAATTCGCTGTCTATTTTCTATTAACAAGCAGGTTGCACTTTATCAATCACTTACAAGAATATCTACAGAAGATCAAGGAGGCCAACTGCGCTTTGTATAGACGGTGTGAACCTCTGGTTTATAGAGGACAGGTGAAGTCTGAGCCCAGAGCGGAACAGCTATCAATTTACTCTTAGTTGCTACCTTTATTTATAAACGGCACCTTAGATGCATTCTGAGCAAGGGATCTTTCTGGTATTCGCTTACCTTCAGATCCCCACCAGCACTGGCCGCTCCTCAGACCACCCTTCAACGCAGTTCAATTTGCATTTCACCGTGGTTAGCAGAAACTGTCACTCCCCACAGGCCGCTTGCCTGCGTCAGCAACGTGCTGTCTCCATCCACCAATCCCAGCCCGCTCTTGGGCGTCCAGCCCACCACTTCCACACGGTATTCTCGCCACCATGGCTTCCACGTGCCCTCTTGTTTACCAATGCTCACGCGCATGCTACCGTCTGCTGCCACCGAGCAGGTGAAGTGTACCCTGGCAAAGACGCCCTTGCGGAAATCGAAGCTGTGACCGTCATCCGTATACACCTCTCCTGCGCAGGATTCGCCCGGTGTATTCAGCCCCGGAGCCAATGGATAGATGCGCAGCGTCAACGGCCCTTTGGGCACCTCTGCGGTACTCTGCGTCAAGGGCGCAATGGGCAGAATGCTGCCGCCACGTACATAGACAGGCAGTTGATCCAGCCTGGGGGTGACGGTCAATTCCTTCTGTGCTATCACGGTGTCGCGCTGCTCCAGATCAATCGGGCCACCCGATATTCCACGTGTAAATCGCTCGCCGGACCAGTAGTCATACCAGGTTCCAGGCGGTAGGTGAACGGTATACGGCGCGACCTCTTCGGGAGAAGGATTGGGCGCTACCAGAATGCGACTGCCAAACAGAAATTCACTTCCGCCGGACATCAGGTCGAAGGGTGTTCCATTTTCAATGGCATGCGGGAACTCTATAAAGAGCGGGCGATTGATCGCCACTCCATCCTGTGAAGTCTCTTCCGCCACGGTGTAGAGGTAAGGCATCAGCCGGTAGCGCTCTTCGATGTAGCGTCGACGAATCGCCTCATGCTCTGGGCCATCCACCCACACTTCGTGCATGCGCGTCCCTTTGGCCGAGTGGTCGCGGTCAATCGGCTGAAACGCGGAAAGCTCGATCCACTTGGTCAACAAGTCAGGCGATGGTGAGCCTGCAAATCCGCCCACATCTGCACCGGAAAGTGAGAAGCCGCTCAGTCCCAGGTTGACAATTTGCGGAATGCTCATGCGCAGGTGATTCCAGGTGGAACTGTTGTCTCCGGTCCAGGTTGCGCTGTACCGTTGTCCACCCGCATAGCTTGCTCGGGTCATGACAAAGGGCCGCTCATTGGGGCGCAGTTCGAGCTCGCCGTCGTTGGTAGCGCGAGCGTTCTCCATGCCATACACGTTATGAATCTCTAGATGTGTTGCCCTGCGTTTGCTGAAGCCCGGCTCATCGATTCGATGCTCCACATCGGCGGGCATGGTTCCCCCAGGGCCGTTGAAGACCGACGGCTCATTCATGTCATTCCAGAATCCGGCCACCCCGTCTGCGATGAAGGCCTTGTACAACGTCCCCCACCACGCTCTGCTCTGCGCCTGGGTAAAGTCTGGAAACACTGCCGGCCCTGGCCACACCATTCCAACATAGGTAGAGCCGTCAGGATTCTTCACAAAGTGATCGCCCGCCATGCCCGAGTCATACGGTGCATAGCCAACATTCGGCTGCTTGGCAATGTGCGGATCGGTGATGACCACCAATTTGAAATTGTCGAGGCTCAGATCCTTCACCATGCCGCCGAAATCCCGGAAAGCCTGTTCATTGACCGTGAAGGGCCAGTTGTTGTGCTGGAAATCGATATCCAACCAAAGCACATCGCAAGGGATGCGGTCTTTACGGAATTGACTGGCGACCTCGCGCAATTGAGACTCAGGAAAATAGGTGTATCGCGACTGCTGAAAACCAAGAGACCAAAGTGGCGGAAGTGGCGTGGGACCCGTCATCCAAGCCCAAGTCGTTACCACCTGCTTTGGATCTGGACCATAGATAAGGTAATAATCGAGGGCTCCGTTCAGTGCGCCAAAGGTATATTCGCTTGGCTTGGCGCGACCGAAATCGAAGTTCGAACGCCACGTGTTATCGAGAAAAACGCCAAGCGCGCGCCCGTGGCTGAGATCGATAAAGTACGGAATGCTCTTGTAGATGGGATCAGTCGACTCCTGCCAGCCGAATGAATCCGTGTTCCACAAGGTAAACGCTTCGCCGGCGCGATCCAGAGGCCCGGGCTTATCCCCAAGGCCGAAGAAATGGTCGCTGGGCGTTCGCTTCTTGCTGACGGTGAATTGGGTTCCTTCCCAGCGCACGGGTGCGGCGTCTTCTTGCAGCACATTGCCCGCGAGGTCCGACACTGTTAGGCGAAGCTGCTCATCGAGCTTGACCCGCAGTTGTCTGGTTGCAAATCCTCGCGGCTCCGCCGCTACCTGCACGCTGCTGGTTCGTGCCGCGGGAAGCACCGCCCAGGAAGCATCCTCCGGCAAGGCACTTCCCTTCCACACACGCACGCGAAGCACGCCCTCGCGAAGGGCATCCACCTGCATCGTTACGTCTCCGGCAGTGGCGCTTACGCCGCCGGGCAATGCCTTGAACTGCTGCGCCTGTGCACATACTGCCGACAAACTTAAGATGGACAAGATTGCGATAGAAATCGAACGGGGCACAACGGGCAAGATAATCCTCCAGATGAAAGTGTGTCTTTTTGAGATCGTCTTTATTGTTTGAAAACAGTTAACCAACCGCACGTCCATTTCGTTCTCAAATTCACTTCTTCTCAAAGATGCGAAACTCGAAAGCGTCTAAAGAAACCGCTGGAAGTGCAGCCTGTGCATCGTGAAACAAAGGCTCCTTCACTTCCTGCCAATCGCCTAAGCCTGCCTCCACCGTCCCGCGAAAAGGCGTATTGGAGAGATTAATGACTACAAGGAGTTCTTCCTTCCCGGAGCCGCGAAGATAGCTGACAACGTGCTGCTCGTCGGAGTTGTGCACCCATGTCACTTTTCCGTTCCAGAGTGCGGAGTGTTGCTTGCGAAATGGAATGATGAACTTGTAGAACTGCTGAAACTCGGGCCGCATCTGCGATGTCTGCCAATAAATCTTGGAGCTTTCAAAAAGTGCGGGTGCGGACGACGGAGTGGCGTCCGCTGCCTCCATGCCGTTGTATAGCAAGGGAACTCCGTCCATGGTGAACATGAAGGCGGAAGCAGCCAACGCCCCCGAAGCTCCATAGCGCACGACGGCCCGATCTTCATCGTGATCGTCTGTGATCGTCATATGCAGCGCTTGTTTGGAAAACGTTGTATCTTGCTGCTCGATTGTCGTGCGCAGGTCACTAGCAGGAGCGCCGCGCATCAGCACATCGTCCATCTTAAATAACAGAGGCCACGCATAATCCACCTGAAAAGCACTGCGAAGCAGTTCCGGCTTCGAGGCCTCGGCAAGCATGAGAATCTCTGGATTCACTTGATTCAACGCGGCGCGAGTCTGCTCCCAAAAGTCGGTCGGCACTTCTTCCGCCGCATCGCAGCGATACCCGTCCACGCCAAATTCCTTGACCCAATACTTGAGCACACCGATCATGTATTGCCGAAGTGCCGGGTTCGAGTAATCGAGCGCCGCCACGTCATTCCAGCCGTGAGGAGAAATGAAGTGGCCCTCCTTGTCGTGCTTGTAAAACTCGGGATGAGCCATCATCACGCTATCGAAAGCCGTATGATCTGCAACCATGTCGAGAATCACTTTCATATCCCGCCGATGAGCTTCGGCGATAAGATGGCGCAAGTCTTCCTTGCTTCCATAATCGGGCGCAATTGCGTAATAATCTCTGACCGCATAGGGGCTGCCGTTGGTCCCGAGTTTCTTGAGTTGTCCCACTGGATGAATAGGCATCAGCCAAACCACTGTGACCCCAAGAGCTTTTAAGCGATCCAGCCCCAGTGTGACTCCGTTGAGGTTTCCTTGCGAAGAGAAGGAGCGTGGAAACACTTCATAGATCACTCCAGAGCGAAGCCACTCCGGAGCGCTGCTCATCTGTTTGGAAGTGACCGGTTCCGATGAATTTACCGCGGACACTGCTTCTTGTGCAACGGCGTTCAGATTGCACACCGTCGCCAGCACCGCCATGCTTAGCAGCAAGTTACCCCTGGAAATTGTTCGCAAGACTCTCTCTCTTGATTGATTCTGATTTGTATAGCGGAAATGCTTGCTCATCGGCCTGGTCGAATCTTATCTTGTTCAATATTGAAGGCGGACAAGCGATGAAATGCAGACAGCGTCGCCCTATGCGGTCGGCGCTGTCTGCATGTGGAGTTGATTAGAACGTGAAGCGAGCTGACAATTGAATCTGACGAGGCGATCCATGGAGCGCCTTGATTTTTCCAAAATTGCTGCCATCGCCCTGGCTGTTATCTGGCTGCAGGAAGTTTGGCGTGTTGGTTACGTTGAAGGCGTCGCCATGCAGTTCCAGAGTCTTGCCTTCGATAATCTGGAAATTCTTTTGCACGCCGAGGTTGTCCGTTCGGTAGCCTGGGCCGTAGACCTGGTTCCGTCCGAGCGTTCCCACGCGCGTGTAGACGGAGCTTCCGGATCCATCGGTTGCCGTCGTAAAGGGTAGATTGGCGCTGGAGAAAGAAGAGGTGTCAAACCAGGTGCCGCTGATGCTCTTCTTGTAGCTGATTGGCTTGACAAGGTCAGGCCGATTGCCGGGGTTAATACCATTGGTGTTGGCGGCAAGATCAACGGGTTGCCCAGTCTGAAGAAGAAGGATGTTGTTGAACTGCCATCCGCCGATCACCGCGTCCAGGGCGCGAGGTGCGTTTGCGGCGAATCTTTTGCCATGTCCGAAGGGAAGATAACCAACAAAAGACGAACTGAAGACTTGCCGTTGGTCTTGATCCGCATTGCCATAGTTGGCCTTCTGGTTGTTATAGAGCAACTGAAGTCCAACTGCCGTGCCGCCATATGCACTCGATGAATTGTCGAGCGCATGCGACCATGCGTAGGATACCGTCGCCGTAAAGTTCTTGCCCTGATGCTCGATGTGCGCCTGCAGTCCATCGTAATTGGAACTGCCGTCGTAGTCGTTATACGTGATGCCCTGCAAGGTTGGAAACGGTTTTGTTGTGGCACCAATGTTGTAGGTGTTGTAGTTGTAGAAGGTAGAGAGCCGGCCGGCATGGGTGCCTACATACGCCAGGCTGACCACGTTGTTCGAACCGAGCTGATGCTCGAGTTGGAGGTTCCATTGTTGGATCATGCTGTGGTTATTGTTCTGATTGACAGCAATTGAACCATAGGTGCTTGGAGGGTTGTTCGCATCGAAGTTTACGAAAGCCGACGATGGCTGCCCATTATAAGGAGCTGCTACATTCGCGGTAAAGGGGCAGCTGTAGGGCGTGCCCGGGGTTGCTGTTGCCTCTCCGGTGAAGGCGACGCAATAGCCGGCGCTGGTGCTGTAGGTTTGGGCGCCGCCAAACGGTTGCTGCTGACCTAACTGGTTGCCGATGCCGCCGTAATCAGGAAAGTAGAAGATGCCATAGCCGCCGTGAAGGGAGGTCTTGCCATCTCCCAGCAGATCGTAGGCAAATCCGATACGGGGTGCGAAGTTGGTGTAATCCTGGTTGATAATGCTTCTGGATATGCCGTTCTGGTTAGCCAGCATTACTTTGCCGGTCTGGATATTGAACGCAGCCATCTGATTGTGCATCTCGTAAGGCCACGTCATCAAATCCCAGCGGGCTCCGAGGTTGAGAGTGAGGCGTTTGTTGACGCGCCAATCGTCCTGCACAAAAACGCCATCTTCTTGGCTGACTTCTCCGAAGTATCCATTCTGCGCACCGATTGCATAGTTATCGGCGAATGCGGCGAGCATTTCGCTCACTTCATATCCGGTGAAGTCGGTTCCGTTTCCGGCATAGGTGAAGAAGCCCTTTCCGGAAATGGGGCGAAAATATTCTACCTGACGGCGAAGCCATGTGCCGCCAAGGCTGATCGCATGTGTGCCGCGATTGATGCTGAGGGTATCGGTCAGTTCATCCGTGTTTTGAGGAGTCGCAAACAAGCCATAGTCGCCGGTGTACCTGATTTCGGTGTTCCACCCGCCAATGATTGGGCCGCCCCCTGCTCCCGCCAGGCCGGGCGCATAAATCATTCCGAGATCCTTGGCGACATTGTCCCCAATGTTGCTCGGCTGGAAGCCGTAGTTGTCCCGGTTATATGCAATACGCGCTTCGTTGACCATGGTGGCCGAGAAGGTGTGTGTGTTGCCGAGGACCCAGCCACGGGCGTGGGTGTAGTTGGTGTTGCCACCTTGTGACAACTCTGGTTCGCCAGGTACCTGCGCTATTTCCGATGTATTGAAGTTCGCGGAATTGTCATAGGACATGCGCGCAAAGTACTGATCCTGCGCGTTGCGGTTCCAGTCGAAACGAACATCGAAAGTGTTGAAGTTGTAGCCAGTTCTGGTCGCAAATTGATAATTGTTTTCAATGCGATCGGTCCGGGTTGGCATCGGAAAGGCTTTGAAGTAGTTAAGTGCTGCTTGACTTTGGCGGCCGGCTGGGACCACGTTGCCCTGGAAGGCCGTGCAGCTCGTGGTGGCGCTGCCGGTCATGGGGTCGAAGATCTGGCCCGTGCTGGCGCCACTCTGATTGAGTGCGTCGTGACCGATCACGCAGCGGGGAAATGTCGTGAGGAAGCTTCCACCCGACAGGGATTGATTCAGCAACTCGGAGAAATCCCCTGTACGCATGAGCGCAGTCGGAACGGTGTCATACCCAGAGCCGGTCGGATTGGCGGAGCGAGTGGCCTGGTAATCGCCGAAGCCGAAGAGCTTGTTCTTGAGAAGAGGGCCTCCCACGGAGCCGCCAAACTGGTTGCGCCGGAAAGGAGGGTTCGCGGTCGGCGAGGCACCAAGGAATTGATAATTTGGATTCGCCGCCCATTTGCCACTGCGGTTCAGGTCGAAAGCCGATCCGTGGTACTCATTGGTTCCAGACTTGATGGAGCTGACGACGAGTGCACCACCTGCACGGCCAAACTGCGCAGGCGCTACGTTCGTATTGACTTTGAACTCCTCAGTTGCATCGACGGGCGGGAAGAACACGATGATGTTCTGCAAACCATCATTGTTGTCTACGCCGTCCAGGATGAAATTGTTGGCCTGGGAGCGGGTACCATTGGCCGAGAGCTGGCCGCCGCCCGAGTCGGTGAAACGGTTGATTGTATCCTGGCCATACTCGACATAGGCGCCTGTTGTCACGCCTGGGGTGAGCAGCGTCAGGTTGAGCGCGTTACGGCCGTTCAGAGGCAACTCCGTGATCTGCTTGGACTCGATCGTCTCGCCGAGGGTTGCACTCGACGTGTTCACCAATGCCGCGGCGCTCGTGACTTCGATCGAAACCGTGACCGCTCCCGGTGTCAGCTTGAACAGCAGGTCTTGTACCTGAGTGACGGTCACCGTGATCGATTGGGCCTGAGACTGGAATCCAGGGGCTGATATTTTGGCCGTATAGACACCACGCGGTACGGCAGGGAGATTCAGCTCTCCGGCACCGTTCGAGGTGGCCGTCAGTACAAGGCCGTTTTCTTTGTTTGTGACGGTAAGGGTCGCTCCAGAGATAACGGCTCCGGTTTGATCCGTGACCGTCCCTACCACCTTGCCCGAATCGGACTGGGCGTGTGCTTGTAAACACGCGCCAAGTGCGACGAGAAATATAAGAGCCATTGCTCGAATTTCCCGCCAGGCCGCTCTTCTGAGCGATTCTGTTCTTGAAGTCCTACTCATGTCGCTGCTCCTCCTAATTTTCTTCTCAGATTCCTGCTTCGAACCTGTCCCGGATTCCATGTGTTCCTCGCAAGAGGGAGGATTGGAACCGTTTTGTCTCCAGACAACCTTCTTCGTGGTCATGAATCCTTGGGCGGTAATAACCATCGGCGATTGCTGTGAACCCGCGCAATGGACGGATCATCAATTGACCGTTCATTCGATATTTATTTCTTCTTAACAACTAAGTATGATGGAATCAACAATTTAATGAAACAACACGTAAGGGGCTGTCCGCCACGCCAATGGGGCGTATCAACATTGTGTTAACCTTTAGCCTGTGTAAGGCTGGGTAGCAAAGTGGACAACTTCGAAAAGTCTGACAAGATCGCTTTCGGCCCGTATGAAGTAGATCTGAAGAGTGGCGAGATTCTGAAATCCGGCTACCGCGTCCGACTGCAGGACCAGCCCTTCAGAGTTCTGGCCGTCCTGCTAAGCCGCCCCGGTCAACTGGTCACGCATGGCGATTTGCATGAGCGGGTCTGGGGACCGGACACGAATGTCGACTTTGAACGCGCAATCGCCGTTGCAATCAAGAAAATACGAGAAGCCCTCTCCGACTCTGCGGAACATCCGAAATACGTTGAGACGATGCCCAAGCGTGGCTATCGCTTCATAGCTCCCGTCACCTTGGTTCCGGCTGCCGTTAACGCCTCTCAGCAGGATTCTGAGCCGGACGATTCGAAAGACCAATCGCCAGCACCCGCGTCCTCAGACGGAAATGTTGCGACTTCAGCTTTGCTGCCCGCAACCGCAACCTCGCTCCAATATTCAGAGATCAGTGCCGCCCAGGCCTCGCCTCTGGGCGGGAATGCCGTTCGGCAGAAACAGGGATGGAATCGCCGCGAAACCGTGCTTGCCTCGGTTACGGTGCTCCTGCTGGGTTTGGTCGCCGTGCTTTGGTTGCAGGCGCATTCGGCGTCGCTGCCGCCCTTGCGCGTCGAGCAGTTTACCCACGACAGTCCCATCTCCGCTGGCCCTCCCAGCATGGAAAACCTGCTGACGTTGGCCACTGACGGCCAACGCGTCTTCACTTCGGTCACCATAGCTGGAAAACCTCAACTTGCGGCAATCGACATCAGTACGGGTGGAGTACAGCCTCTGACCATACCCACCCAGCTTGCCTCTGCAAAAGTTGCCGCCATCTCCGCGGATGGATCCCATTTGCTCTTGCGCAGCCAGTTGTCGTTCCAATCGGAGCAGCCCCTCTGGATTGTCCCGACCGCTGGTGGAGGCGCCTTGCGAGTGGGAAATATCATGGCGCAGGATGCCACCTGGATGCCCGACGGCGCCAGTATCCTCTTTGCCAGCGGCAATGAATTGAACCAGATTCGGATGGATGGAGGAATCGTCACTCCCGTTGCCGAACTGAAAGGAAGAGCCTTCTGGCTCCGGTGGTCCCCGGACGGAACCCTGCTGCGATTCACGCTCATGGATCCTTTGACACACACCGGGTCCTTATGGGAACTGAAGCGGGGCAGCACGACAGCGACCCCCCTGCTCAAGAAGGGGATTAGCCAGTCCATGGATTGCTGCGGTGACTGGACAGCGGACGGCAAGGCCTATGTCTTCCAGGCAAGCGAGAATTCAAGCAGCAATCATGCAAGCAGCAACCTCTGGGAGTTGAAGGGCAGCGGTGCGAGGGCCACGCTCATTCAGCTCACCAATGGGCCTCTCCGCTACTTCTCTCCGATCACCCCGCGGTCAGGACATCGCATTTATTTCTACGGTTCCGACCAGCCTTCCGGGTTGCAAATATTCACGGGCAAGCAACTTGGCTTCCGCCCAGAACGCACATTCCTCGCCGATGCAAATCGCATTTCCTACTCTAAAGACCGCAAATGGGTCGCCTGGACCGATTTCTCCGCAAAACTCTGGCGAGCGCGAGCCGCGGATGGTTCAGAAAGAATACAGCTTACTTCCAACGATTTTGAGGTTTTCTCGGCTCAATGGTCTCCCGATGGCGGCAAACTCGCCATGATGGCCAGACGTTCCGGGGAGAGGTGGCAGATCTACGTCGTGAGTATGGACGGAGGAAAGCCCGAGCTACTGATAAAAGATAACCGCAATGTTGCCGATCCGAGCTGGTCGGCCGATGGAAACGAAATAGTTTTTGGCAGAGAGCCCGATTCCATGGGCAAGGAGAACGGGTCGCGGGCTATCGAAATATTCAACCTCAAAAGCAACGTGAAGACGACTTTGCCTAAATCGGAAGGCCTTTTTAGCCCGCGCTGGTCGCCCGATGGAAAGTGGATCGCCGCTCTGACCCTGGCGCAGAACAAAGTAATGTTGTTCGATATAGCCAATCAGCGCTGGAGTGAGTTGGCCTTAACAAGCGCTGCGGATCCTACCTGGAGTAACGACAGCAAGTCCATCTTCGTTCATGCGTTTCTGGCCGAGAACCAGCCTATTCTCAGGATTTCCGTGCCTGGAGGGCAATCGAATGTGGTGGCCGGTAGTGCCGATTTTCACTCCGGCGAACCGGCAGACTACTTTTTTGGCGGCTTGACGCCGGAAGGCCTTCCTCTGGTACGGCCGCGAGTCGGAACGGGAAACCTATTCACCCTGGACTTGGATCAAAGGAAGTAAAAACTGAGCCGCTCCCGGTTTCCTGCCCTGCTTCTCTATCTCCATACAGGCTTTCGCGGAGCTGAGCTGCGTCGGATGCGGTGGAAGCAGGTGGATCTCATCAAACACACCATCACCGTTGGACATTCAAAGTCGAGGGGTGGTGAGGGGCGGGTTATTCCGCTCAACGATGAGGCGTTCGAGGTTTTGGTGGAGAGGCGTTCGCTTTTCAGTAATCTTGAGCCGGATCGCTACGTCTTTCCCAGCGAAAGGTACGGATTCAATGGGGATAAATCCTATTTGACTGTTGCAGTTGCTGTTTTTGACTTGGCCCCAACAAAATCTATGGGCTCCTGAAACACGGCATGGACAGCATGCCGAAAGGAAGCTGGAGCGTGGTGCCGGCTTCATGATTTGCGTCATACGTTTGTCTCGGCGCTTGGGGAAGCGGGTGTACCGGATTCGACGCTGAAAGCTCTTGCGGGCTGGATGTCTACCAAGATGCTGGCGCGGTATTCACACACACAAAATGAGGCGAAGCCTCAGGCTGTGAATACGCTGCCCCGGAGAAGAGCCCGGTAGAGATTTACCCCGGGCGCCCCTTCTGTCCCCTGCAGGGTCCCCACAAGATTCCCTACAGTCAGAAATCTCCAAGGCTGAAATTCCTATGTAAGATATTGATTCTAAATGGTAGGCGAGTCGGGGATTGAACCCGAAACCCCCGGCTTAGAAGGCCGGTGCTCTATCCAATTGAGCTACTCGCCCGTGTCTTTTCATTCTACCGTTGAGTGGCCACAGAGCGCATCGGCAAATCTCTCCAGTGCCGTCCGAAGCGTCCGCTCGGCCTCTGCGGAAGACTCGCCGCAGGAGGTGAGGTAAGCGGTGACGCCTAGGTCCATGCGCTCTGCGGTGACATAAGCGCGGCGGATGACGAGATCGGCGCGACAACAGCGCTGCGGAACGGCGCGGAGAAGGCCGCACACACGTTTGCACTCGGCGGCAACCGTGGCCGGCACAGCCCACTGCTGGTCGATTCTGGGCAGCAAGTCGATATAGCAGCCCATGGCATGTGCAGCGCAGCCGGGTGGAGCGTCCATCTCGTCGGGGTCGAACTCACCCGCATTGAGATGCGGCCAGAAATCACATTTTGAGGTCCAGACCGGCGAGGCAGCCGCATTCAGCTTTGCCAGAGCCTCGGCCAACGCCGGAAACTGCGCGGTTTCTGGCAATTGCCAGGCGCGTTCCGGGAAGCGCCGCAAATCGATCAGGCCCGCCCAGCACGCGTCGATCACCGGCGCGTTGCCGCCGACCTCGAACTCCCAGTCAGTTTCCATGCGTTTCATCCGTTGCCGCCAACAAAAAGCGCAGCACCGTTGCCTCCGCCCAGTGAATTTCGTTTCCGGGGGCTCGGGAAAGGAAGGCGCAATGACCGCCATGGCGGGTTTCTCTAAAAGTGATGTGCGGGTTGGCGAGGATCTTGGCGCGGGTCTCGGGCAGCAGGCGGATGAAGGGGTCATCCTGGGCTTGCAGAATCAGCGTGGGAACCGCGATCTTGTCCACCACGCGGGCGGAGGCAGCACGGTCATAATAGTCGTCCGCATCGCGAAAGCCCCAGTAGCGGGCCACAATCTTGTTGTCGAACTGGCGAATGGAACGCACCGGACCGATGGCTTTTCGGCTGGCATAAATCTCGGGAAAGAGCTTTGCCTTGCGGGCGTAGCGCGCTATGAGCTTGCTGAGAAAATGCCACTCGTAAAGGCGGTTGAGCGGTTCGTGCAGGGCGTCCGAGCCGGGCCCCAGATCGATGGCCGGACACACCGCGGCCACGGCGCAGAGCGGAGGCTGGCATCCCCACTCCCCGGCCAGCTTCAGCACCAGGTTACCGCCCATCGAGTAGCCCACCAGAGCCACTCGCTGCAGGCCGAACCGCACGGCATAATGGCGTATCACCGCGCCCAGGTCGCCGGAAAGCCCGGAGTGATAGAGCGTGGGCGTCAGCGCCTCCGTGCCGCCGCAGGTGCGCATGTTCATCCGGATGACATTCAGGCCGGCGGCCCAGGCGCGAGCGGTGATGCCCTGGATATAGCCGGAGTCCGACGAGCCCTCCAGGCCGTGAACCAGCACCAGTACTAACCGTCCGGCCCGCACGGGTTTCGGTTGCCAATGGCAGAGGCACAGCACACGGCTGCCGTCGGCCGGGTTCACTTCGACTGTTTCCGTAACAGAGGAAAGCTGAAAGGCCGGGCGGGGGAAGAAATTGCCGACAATCGTTTGCAGATGGCCGCTGCTCAAGCCACGGCGCGGCTCAAACGGGACAAACCACCCGTCCAGTCCAGAGGCAGGATCGTCAGCCACTGCGTTTTTATGAATTTTTTGGGTCACGGAAACTCGGGAACTCAAGCTCAAGGGCCTGCACCCTATGCGGTCCGTGAAAAAATGGGGCGGGAGGAGGGGATCGAACCCACGACATCCTGAGCCACAGTCAGGCGTTCTGCCACTGAACTACACCCGCCATCTATTCTTTGATTGTAGCATCGAATCAGGTCGATTCGTTTTGCCAGCCCCGAGGGCAACCATCATTCGCCACTCCAATCCCATTCCGCCCAACTCCGCTCCTTCCGTCGCAAACCGCTGGGACGGCGGCGCCTGGCTCTTTCGCGACCAGACCCTGCACGGACTGGAGATTCTGCTCGACGAAGCTTTCGTGGTTCCCGGCACCGGCATCCGCCTGGGCTTGGACGGGATTATTGGGCTGGTTCCCGGCCTGGGTGACGTTGTGGCGGGCCTGCTGTCATTGGTGATTCCGCTGGCGGCATGGGTGCGCGGCGTTCCTTACATCGCGTTGGTGCGCATGGGAGCCAATCTCGGTATCGGCGTGCTGGTCGGCTCAATTCCCCTTTTCGGCGACATCTTCGACATTGCCTGGAAGGCCAACCGGCGCAATTACCGCCTGCTCTGCCGCCACTTGGGTGAACCGCGCCGGCACACCTGGCGGGATTGGGCGTTCCTGCTGTTTCTGGCCGCCGTGCTGGCGTTGGTCTTTGCCATTCCCATTGTGCTGGTCGTGTGGTTTCTGGTTTGGCTCATTGGCCGCTGAAACTTGCCGCTTCAAATCCAGGCAGGAAGCCAATCCGCGTTACAATCGAAGAGTGTCGGGGCGTAGCGCAGCCTGGTAGCGCATCTGCTTTGGGAGCAGAGGGTCGGGAGTTCGAATCTCTCCGCCCCGACCATTAGAATCAACAGCTTACATGATGTTCCGGGTTTCACCTACTGCCGACTGTGGTGGAAATTGTGGGGACTCCGTCTCGGGGCCGGCCACATCGAACACACTGACGGCCTTCCGCTTCGCTTCCGCCCGGACGTGCGAATACTTTTCGATCATCTTGGGACTCATCCATCCGAGCAACGCCTGTAGGGTTTGATCGGTTGCCCCGCCAGCCGCGAGCCTCGACGCGCAGGAGTGGCGCATATCATGCCAACGACATTCGACTCCAGCCGCTTTCTTGGCTGCCTGCCATGCTGTCGCAAAGCTGCTTACAGGCTGGTCCGGGAACGTCTTGTAGGGTACGACCTCACCGCCATACATGCCTTTCTTGCCGCGCAGCCCGTAGGATTCCCGTGGGAACACGGCATGGCTGGGCTGTACGTCCGGGAACTGTGACCGCCACTCTTTCAGGGTTTGGACCGCCAATTCGGAAAGGTAAACCAGACGGCCTTCCCCGCCTTGCGTCTTGGACTTGCCCACGGTGAGGGTTCCTTCAATCAAGTCCACTTGCCGCCAGCGCAATAAGCGCAATTCCTGAGAGCGCAGCCCTGTATGAATGCTGGTGAGCACGGCAGCGTATAAGCCACGGCTGGCACTGGCCTTGCAAGCCAATAGCAGACGGTGGGCTTCATCGTCGCTCAATTCGCGCCCAACGTCCTCCCGCTCCTTCAGCATGGTCACATCGTCCGCAATCTTGCTCCAGAGCTTCGCCTTGCGCAGCACCAGCCGGACCAGGGCAACTTCAATATTGATCGTCCGGTTGGAAACCCCGGCCTTGAGTCGTTGCCGCTGATAGCGGGATATTTGCTCCCCGCCAATCTCGAACAAGAGCATTTTCCCAAAGTACGGATCAAGATGCGTGAGCGAGTTGGCGTGCATGATCCGCGTCTTGGGAGCCCAGTGCGGTTCCTGCTCAAGCAGGTAGGCTTTCGCAGCGCCAGAGAACAGCTTGGGCTTGGCAATCTCATTCAGGTTGTTTGCGCCCTCTTCAATCATCCTCCGCCGCTCCCGCTCCGCCCGAAGGCAAACGGATTTGACGGGGCTTTTGCTGCTCTGACGAATGCGCTGCCCCTGAAACTCAAACTCGTACCACCAGACATTACCGCGCTTGAATATGCTCATGGTCTACCTTCCCCCTTTCGCTTTGCGTGCCTGCTTCTCTTCCCCGGAGGCGTCGGACTTTTCCTTGGCTCGACGCTTCGCGGTGTTAGTCCGCCACATGCACCGGTTGCCGCAAAAATTCTTCTCGCGATTCGTCGGATTAAGGAACCATAGGCCGCACCCTGGACAACGCCGGATAGCGTGCTGATTGAACCCTTTGAGGAACAGAAATATCTTGAGTCGTAGATAATCCTCCTGGGTTCTTGCCATGGGCAGAAACGTGAGCGTGTAGGGAACCCCAGGACCTTTTACCATCCACCAAAGCATTTCGTCATAGCCGCGCATGAGGGAGGATATTGCGGCTTTCGGAGCGTTCGCCACATCCGGTGATGGATGGCCAGTGATCTGGAGCCAAGAGAAAAGATTGCGGATGCCCGCCTGCGCCGCGACAATGGCGTTCCAATACTCTGGCGATTTCTTGCCCGGCACCTCAAGCGCCCAAGAAAAATCGCTGAGGGTTTTCTTCGAGAGTGGAGCAAGCTGACCGTAACTTTTCAACTCGCGAATAGGCCAGAGGCAGTTAGATTCCACCAGCAGCTTAGCCTTGTCGCCCGGCCCAATATGCTCCAGATCGAGGTTGGCGAAGCTCACAAACCAATCCAAAGCCCTTACGCTTTTTTCTTCCCTCATCAACATATCCCGCCTTCTCCATCAATATTCGTACAAGTGAAATATATTGTCAAGCGTTTTCACTTAGTCTTAGCTAGTTTACACTTGCTTGTACATTCGCAAGTCGATAGGCTTGCATCATGGAGGTTTGAAGATGCTGAATCTGCTAAGCCTTAACGATGCAGCCGCCGAACTACACGTCAGTCTCGACACGATTCGGACGTGGGTGTTTCAGCGCAGGTTTGAGACCTTGAAACTCGGTCGCCGCCGGATGGTTGAGCGCGAGGTTTTGGAACAGTTTGTCCGCAGTCGCACAACCCCGGCACGGCAGGAGGGCAAATGAATCAGCCTGCGCAGCCTATGGAACACCTGAATAAAGTGCCCGAAGTGGCGGAAAAACTAAGCATTTCCGAAAAGACGGTTTGGGCCTGGATTGGCGCACGTCGCCTTGCTGTGCATCGTATTGGCCGGAGTGTACGCATCGCAGATTCGGAAATTCAGCGCATTCTTACGGCGGGATATATGCCCGCCCAAGGACAATGCCAATGACTCCCTTAACCTGGGATAAGATCGGGCAGCCGGACGCACCAGCCGAGCGCACAGCGCGACCGACAGAGCTGTCCGCAATCCTTGAGTGGACCCGTCAAGGTGGCAAGTTTCCCGCCGAGCCTGTGGAGGTTCCTGCCGAGTTTTCAGACGACACGCTCGCGCTTCGATTCACGGCAGAGCATGGCAACAACCTACGCTTCACGGCAGCGTGGGGACGCTGGAATCGTTGGGACGGCCACCGATGGACAGAAGACGATACCTTGAGCGTATATGACCTTGCGCGGGGAACCTGCCGTGATGCGGCTGGCGAACGCGTCAAAAAGAACGTCGCTCAACGAATTACATCGGCCAACACTGTAGCCGCCGTTGAACGACTCGCCCGCTCTGACCGCAGACACGCCGCGACGGTCGACCAATGGGACGCTGATCTGTGGCTGTTGAATACGCCCGGCGGCATTGTCGATCTGCATACCGGCGAATTGCAGCCACCTGACCCGCTGGCCTATTGCACCAAGCTGACAGCGGTTGCCCCTGGTGGAGACTGCCCACGATGGCTAACATTTCTCCACACCATTACCGGCGGTGACGTGGAGCTAGAGGAATACCTGCAAAAGATTTGCGGTTATGCCCTGACCGGGAGCACAAGAGAGCAGGCACTGTTCTTCCTGTACGGAACCGGCGCGAACGGCAAAAGCGTTTTTCTCACGACCTTTTCCAGCATACTGGGCGATTATGCGCGGACAGCCCCGATAGAAACCTTTACCGCTTCATCGGGGGACAACCATCCTACTGACCTAGCCGGGCTGCAAGGTGCGCGTCTGGTAACTGCCGTCGAAACCGAAGATGGGAGACGTTGGGCCGAATCGAAAATTAAGTCATTGACTGGTGGCGATCGCATCGCGGCACGTTACATGAGGCAAGACTTTTTCGAGTACACCCCACAATTCAAACTGCTGATCGCGGGTAACCATCGGCCCGAGCTGCGAACTGTCGATGAAGCGATGCGACGCCGGCTGAACCTGCTGCCGTTTGACGTAACGATTCCAGCGCCCGAGCGCAACCCGCGACTCACGGAAGAACTGCGCGGAGAGTGGCCTGGAATTCTCGCGTGGGCGGTCCAAGGCTGCATCGATTGGCAACGGGATGGTCTGACGGCCCCTGAAGTAGTTGCAAGCGCCACCAATGCCTATATGGCTTCCGAGGACCGGCTGTCTCTTTGGATAGCAGACCGCTGCAATTGCAACCGTGGAAGCTGGACTGACGCGAAGCGCCTATTCGATAGCTGGAAAAAGTGGGCCGAGTCTACCGGCGAATTCGTTGGAACACAACGGCGTTTCAGTCAGGCAATGGAAACTCACGGCTTCATGCCACAACGAACCCGCACAAGTAGAGGATTCCTTGGAATCGCCTTACGGGAGGACGCGTGACACTTGTGACACATCATCCGGTTATACCCGTAGAAGAAAATGCAACTTTCTCTACGCCGATAACATATCGAAGCGTCACAAGCGTCACGGGCAGGGATAAGATGCTTCGCGTTGGAGACATTGTCCGATTGAAAGCTGGTGGTCCAATAGGGCGAATCGTACGGACTTCACCCGGCGGGAAATTCCGCGTGGCCTGGAAGATGCTCTATTACAGCAACCACTCCGCCAAGAAACTGATGTTGGCCGGAACGCAAAGTGCAATCTCGCACACGAGCCTGATGGAAGCGGAACCGCAGAAAGTGGAGGCGTCATGCGAATTGGAATCCGCGTAGTTCGAGTGGGCTGTCCCGGAGTTGTAGGGCAGGTTATCGCCCTTCGGAGCGCAACCGCTAAGGTGAAATGGAGTAAACATACGTCCGCTTGGGCAAATCGACGGATGTTGATCGAAACCTCAACCTCAACCGTAATCGACGAAAGGAAACAACCCAATGAATAATCCTTACCCGAAAAGCAACATGCCCGCGAGCCGCCCAACCACAGGAGTTGCGGCGAATTCCCAGCCTGTCAACCCGAACTCTGGCCGAACGTTTTTTGACACAAGCCGCGCGCAAGCTACCGAGCGCAACGTGGGCCGCACGATTGTTGCGCCGCCCTCTGGCTTCGTGGCGTACCCTAGCATGACCGCCTACGAGGTGTTGACGATTCCGCGCGCCGCCAGCGATCTGAGGCAGGGTCCCTTTGACCAGGTGAAGGCTTGCGATCTGGCCCGGCACATCAGCAGCCGCGTGAGGGAGGGCTTTAGCATCAGTCCGAACGAAGCGGCGGCCGTCCTGGGCCATTACACGGCTACCACGAAGGGCCTCCAGTTATTCGACGCGGGCAGCCAGACGGAATTCGAGAAGCTGGGCCAGCAGTTTGCGGCCTCCCCGTCTGAGCAATCCTTCCAAGCTGTTGAGCAATTCCTTAACGGCCTCGTTCCCACTGAACGGGGTGCGGAATGAATGAACCCATGAGCACAGAACCGGAGAATGAACCCATGACAATCGTAGAACAGGAGAACGAACCCATGACAACTTCGCAAACCGAAGATAGCGCCATCGCAGAACCGCAGGAGCCGGAAGATACATTCCTCGACGATGCAGCCGAGTTCCTGTCAGAACAGTTCGAGGCTGCCTTTGCCCTGCTCGTCGAAAGGCGCGACGACGCATATGCGCAAGCCGTCGATAGGCTGGACGGCGAGCGAATGACCCTGGCACGAGAGTCCGCGGAGATTGAAGAGGCAATCGGAAACCTGGAACCGCTCTTGGCCGCAAAAGATCGTGAGGCCAATCGCCAAGCCGATTCGCTCCTGTTGGACGGCAAACAAGAAGAGGCCCACGCGAAGCAGACCGAAGCTGAACAAGCCGCAGCCGCGCCCGGCATGATGCGCGCGCGTCAACGCGAAATCGAGGCTCGTTATCAGGCTATCGAGGGCGAGAAGGAAACTATCGCGCGCCGCGTTACATCGGCGTGGTGGGCCGAGTGCCAGAAAGTTACCACGGCGGCAGAACATGGATTTCTCATCACTTTGCTGGATGGACTGAAACAGAGCTTGGCGGCGTTCGAACAGCGCACCGGCACCGCGTCCTACGACCCTCGATTTGGTTTCATCGGCATTCGCGACCTGGTAGCGGACGCGGGCAGCGACGCACATGCCATCGGCTGCGATTTATATGAGCACGATTATCCCGTGCGCGTTCGAACCACCGGCGAAAGAGGCCGGGCATGACAAAGCGAAAGGATGAAAGAAGGCCACCCGGCCCGGCAAAATATAAGCCCACCACCGAGGAAACGGCCAAGATCGCAACCCTGGCAGCGGGGGGATGGTCTCAGCACCGAATCGCTAAGAGCATTGGGAGATCACGCGCGATGGTTAAAAACACCTTGGCAGACCCGGAAGTAAGGCGCACCGTGGCGTCTCAGAAGATAGAACTCTCCGAAATCTTTCTCGACAAGGGCCGAGCAATCGTGACCAGCATCGGCCCGAAAGACATTGAAAAAGCCTCCCTTCAACAGAAGGCCATCTCTGCCGGTGTGATGGTAGACAAAGCCCTGCTCCTGGCCGGCGAACCTACGGAAAACATCGATGTTCGGGTGTTGATGGATGTGGTAGAGGCGATACGGGAGCGCAAGGCTGTCGAGCAGGAGAACCTCCAGCGCGCCATGAGATCGCACCTGCCTCCTGTCATTGAAGCAGTCGAAAGCTCCACTCCACCAGCGGAACCACCGAAAACCAGTAGGCAGCCCGCCAGTCAGGGCGTGGAAATACAATACTTTCCCGTTCCTCTGAGAGCCCCATCGAAAACGAATAACTAGCTTCTGCCATTCTGCCGACTGACGCCTGCTGATGCCCAGACTCGAATCGCGTTCAGTTCTGAACGTGCCGCTAGGACGTTCCGGCCATACAATCCCCTCACCCATCTGCCAGCGGCGCGTCCTGGGGCAACTGTGGCCCTTCCTTGTGTGTTCTGCTTATCCTGCTTTCGCGGTGAGGGCCTTTTTGCTTAAAAATTCTGTGTTCGGCATAGGAACTCCAAACCCCACCCGCCTTCGCATGGGGGGCATGGGGTCGGCCAAAAGTAGGACCCGCGACCGAGTTTGCCACGCGCCGGAAAACTTGGTTCGATCTGCCGCGACGCGATACCCCTCCGTGGTCCACCAGCGTCACAAGCCAGTCGAGCGCAACCGTTCCGGGGGCTGTAGCAGCCATGTCGCAAGTGTGGAGAGTTGCTGGCGAATGCACGGGAAGTCGCTGAAATGGGCCAGCAGTCGCCCGCCCTGCCCCTCGCAGGGTGCTGGACAGGTAATCCCGGCCATGGACGGCCAACTGATGCGCCCACGCAAGGCCCGATGATCTAAAGGCAATATCGCACCAAACTCGCCTCAAGTCCCCACAGTTTCCACCACAGTTTTTCTAGTGTCGAATGCAAGTCACTGAAAAAACAGGTGAAATGTACCTGCACACCTCTGCTGCACACGCAGTATGCCGGGTATCAAGGTCTTGTCCCGGACGCCTTTTTTATGGTGGCGCTTGCCTGTAATAGATAGTAGAAATAGTCACACTCCCTGTCGGACGCAAAGCCCTTACGCCATGTTTCATGGGATGACGGCGGTTAAGATACTTTGAGCACCAACAGGAAGGGGGAATAGCTCATGAGAATCTTAGCGAAGGTTCTTCTGCTCATAGCCGGTATCTTTCTTGGTGCTGCGGCCACAGTAGGCTTTAACGTCTATCGCCAGTCCCAAGACAACTATCGACGGTCCCAGAACAGCCGGATTTTCCAAGAACGAGTGCACTGCAAGGCTGTTGCTGACGCCTACGTGAAAGAGAACACTGACCTCAATGACAACAGAGTGATGGGGAAGAGTGTGACGCTGGATAAGGTGGATTACAGCCCTGCCCGAAATAGCTGTATAGCTGAATTGGAAACGACCATCTACTTTAGGGGGGGAGCACTGGTATCTGAAAGCGTCGAAGACCTGCTCTCGGGGGAGGATATAGTCTCCAACAATTGCACTAACGGATGTGAGTTTCTGAAGCATGATTTAGTCAGAACCGAATTTGATTACATAATGAACAATGCTTCTATCCCCATGGATGTCCTAAAGGAGTGGGGTAACACAGAGTCGATCAACAAAAAAGTTTTCGATTCTCTTCCCGACGTTCCCGCGTCACAGCACAAATAGGCCCCCATTCCGGGACATCTGCCCCGCAAACCAAAGGCATTGCGGCCAGCGGTTTTCCGCACTGACGTTCTGCCCGAGCGCAACTCTTCGCCTTTTGTTCGGTGCAATATCGCACCTGGACTATTTCTTGCGTAGACGAAACGGTTGGCCGTCCGTGGCCGTTTGCCTGTCCAGTGTCCTGTCGTGAGCGTGGCGGGCGGTATCTGACGCATGTCTGCCTACTCTCTTGAATTGCGAACGTGGCAGCGAACCTGCCCGGTTAAGCCCCGCCAACACAGGCGAAAACTGCGAAAAGTGACCGTCAAAAAGTGTGGGGGAAATTGTGGGGAGTCAGTATCGAAAACGATAGCAAATGGTAGTAATCTACCCGATAGAATATGCGTGCATAACACTTTGATTGTAATAATGTTAAGCACGCATTGGTAATTGATAGTAAATCAGGGAAAACCCATGCTATCGTGCTTTGGGAGCAGAGGGTCGGGGGTTCGAATCCCTCCGCCCCGACCAATAGAATCAACAAGTTAGCCTATACTGATACGAAAAGTGATACGAAATTTGCTAAACTTCTCGTATGAATATCCGCGTCAATCTGACCAAGAGAGTGAACACTTCGGAGGGGATGCGCTACTGCCCCGCCATCGTCGCCGCCAATGGACGGATCAAACCAGACTGGGTTTTCTTGGACGGCAAAGAGGTCCGGCACCCAGAGGGCGCCTATTACATCGACTACACGGATGGGAACGGCAAGCGCATTCGCTCCTCCGTCGGCAAGTCTGCCAGCGAGGCTCAGGCCGTGCGGCTGCGCAAAGAGGCGGAACTGCGCGCACTGGCCCAGGGGCTGAACGTCATATCAGAGGACGAAGAGGCAGAGAAAAACAAGCGGCCGATTGCGGATGCCATCGAGCAGTTCCTCAGTGAAGTCGCACTGACTAAGGAACCGAAAACCCATCAAGGCTACGAGATTGCGCTGCGGTATTTTCAGGAGTCCTGTGCCAAACGAAACCTGGAAGACATCGAACGAATCGACCTGCTCAAGTTCACTGCCTTCCTGAAAAAAGATAAGAAGCTGTCACCGCGAACCGTGCACAACAAGTTTGCCTGCCTATTGACGTTCCTCTCCTCCAATGGCCTGCCCAAGCTGATTGGGAAAAACGACCGCCCTCGATTCGTCAGCGAGGAAGTCGAAATCTATGAACAGGGCGAATTGGATAGCCTATTCAGCGTCTGCTCGCCCTACCACGCGACGCTCTACAAATTTCTATTGATGACGGGCCTGCGCGAACAAGAGGCCATGTACTGCGCCTGGAACGATGTGAATCTGGATGTCAGCACCATCAATATGCGCTGGAAGTCTCAGTACGGTTTTGAGCCGAAGGCGTACCGGGAACGGGAGGTTCCGATCCCGACAAAGCTCGTTGAGATCTTGCGCGAGTTCCGGCCTAAAAATGCCAAGGGTACGGCATTGGTCTTCTGTACCGCCAGCGGAAGGCCGGATACGCACATGCTGCGGGCTCTCAAAAGAAATGCTGCCCACGCCGGCCTGGACCCCAACCGGTACTGGCTGCACAAGTTTCGGGCCACCTTTGCAACGATGCACCTGGCGGCCGGCGTGGACCTGCGCACCGTGCAGGCTTGGCTTGGCCATACGAATCTGGAGAGCACGATCCGTTACTTGAAGCCGGCTCGCGGTGAGGCAGTGCGAGAGAGAGTAAATGCAACTTTCGCATAAAGGCATTCCGCGTATATGCACATCCGCTTTTCGCTTTATGACGCAGCGATTTAGCGTTAAGTTAGCCTCGAAGCCTCAGAAGCAAAACCTCAAATAGCATCCTGATTTAGCGACGTTTTCTTTGGAGATACCATCGAGGGTCACCACTCTCACTTGGCGCGGCCAGCTTCGAAATCATCTCGAGCGCATCAACGATGAGCCTGTAGCGGAGTCGGAGAAGTAGATTATTCCCACACTACTTCGCGGAAGGAATGTTGCCTTCTTTTCGTCTTTTCCCATCACATAAAATCCTGCACCTGATTCATCGATCAGGCGTGCCGACACGCTCTGATTAGGCATGAACCCCGAATCTTTGCTAAACAAAATCGTGACCGGAATCGGTGCCCCGCCACCCAGTGACGGTAGAATCCGGGGATAGAAATATGTCGCAAACAAGAAAAGTAGAACGAAGGCCAAGGATGCCACTTGGCCCCAATGTAGAGGAAGTGTTCGGTATGGTTCCTTCCCTGAAGCGAACCCGATTATCAACCAAACAAGCACAAACCAAACGGATAGACCGTCATATTCAAAGAGCTTGCGTACAAAAAGGTCGTAACAGGCAAGACAGAAGTACGATAGGCTGAGCAACCAAGAAACAGTCGAGAGTATGTTTTTCAAAACAGGCTTCACGTCACGTACAGAAATCAACGATGCAATCGTCGAGCCAACCAACAGGGATAACCTCCAAAGGGAGTAGGATGGCTGCCCAGAGGATAGATAACGCGTATCAAAAATAAAGAAGAGTCCAGTGCTCAAGCCGACACAGGTAATGAAGAAAGTTTGCGCATCCGACGAAATCTGTATCCACGACTTAGCCGGACAGCCCGCCGCCACACGACTTCGATTGCAGATAGTTCGTTGTAGCAAGATGGGAATCGCCGTCAGAATAAACAACCAGATTCCAGCTGCCATGATCCGCGGTCTAAAGGGGTCCGTCTGCACGAAGCCGATATTGAGATCATAGGTTGATATAATAAGGAATCCACAGATATATGCAGCGATTCCCAGAGCTGCGACAGCTTTGACCAATGCATCTATGGATGTTCCGAGAGATGCAGAGACAGTGAATTTCCGTTGTAGTTCAAGAGGTTCTGATTCCATGCGTTCCACCATCACTATCGCACCAATTGTAAGCGGGTGACCCACCAACGTTTTTGTCTTTTCTGTCCTTGCTATAAATCGGGTGCCCATCCTTGGCGCGTCTGTGTCTTCTGCGCCAAGGGTGAGATCTCACTTGGATGTTGCCAATAGCCCAACGCGCTCGCCGAGCAAGTCTGTAATTTTCGCCTCAGTTGCGAGAAGCTGAACAAATGTGCATTTGATCTAAAGCAACGCCTCGACCCGTTCCAAAGCCGCTATCTGCTCCCGTTTGGGCAACCGTACCGTCGGATTTCCGCAAGGACGCTGAGAGCCGCATGAAGCGCCTTCGCCGTGGTCAAGCGCCCCCGGTAAATTTCATCCACCACCCACAGAACCCCGTGGACCTCGATCTTGCTGCTTGTCGCGAACGCTCTGAGATGGCCGTCCCCGGTCAGGAGGACGGCTACCTGTTCGACTTTCGGCGAGTGCATACCAGCGGTCCTTTCAAACCGGATTCCACCAAGGGCAGAGGGATTCGCAGCAGTTCTGCAGCCTTGCTGAGGGAAACAAAATCCTCGGCCAAGGCGCGGTAGCAGAGCCGTTCAAAGCGAAGTGGCCGCTCCTGCGATCCGCGTTCACTTTGCGGCTCAAGTTCTTCTGGTTCCTGAGTTCGCCAGCCACGCGCTACGGTTTGGAAGGCATAGATCAGAACCGGCTCGCTGATAACGCCAATCTGCCGCAATCGCATCAGCAGCGCCACGCCGCTCACGCGATACTGGCGTTTCAGGTAGATCAGTTCCCGGTAGCCGAG